>Ga0182014_10000136_pt1 | contig 84880 bp, 78 predicted proteins | sample 612S2DmetaG_FD_120489 | JGI IMG/M metagenome (GOLD analysis project Ga0182014, IMG submission 120489) | Permafrost microbial communities from Stordalen Mire, Sweden - 612S2D metaG | ecosystem: Environmental > Terrestrial > Soil > Wetlands > Permafrost | place: Sweden: Stordalen | collected...
CGCAAATTTCCATCACGGTAGCCGGTCATGGTCGCGAATTTTCTGTGCAGAAAAACCTTGCCCTGTTCAGCGTTATCGCAGGTCAGGGGCCTGGATATCTACACATAGTGACGGTAACTTCGGGTTAACGGCTGGCCGCGGCGGCCACTGGGGCCATGGCCGCCGGGTAGCCCTCGTCCAGCTCGACGGGGGCGCCGAGGGTCGCGGCCAGGGTCGCCGCGAACCGGCTGGCGGGCGCCATGCGCGCGACGCGGGCCGCCTCGGCGAGGGTGTCCACGTCCACCAGCTCGGGGGTCATGTGGATGCGCAGCCCCGCCTGGATCAGCCGGACAAGCTGGGCCCGGCCGGTGGACGGCTCCGACATGGGGACGCCCAGCGTCAGGTCGGGATCGGGCCGGCGCAGGCCGAGCATCCAGAAACCGCCGTCCTCGGCCGGCCCGAACGCGGCGTCGGCCATGGTGCGGGCCAGCGGCTCGGCGGCCGACTCGAGCAGGCCGGCGGTCACCTGCGGGGTATCCATGCCGATGAGCACGATCGGCACCGGGAGGGCCGCGTAGGCGTCCCACATCGCGGCGGCGATGCGCTCGTCGAGACCGGCGCCGCGCTGCGGGATCACGTCGAAGCCCTCCGGCAGCCAGGGCCCGGGATCGCCGGCCAGGGCGAGGACACGGCGGATGACCCGGGTGCGCCGCACCGCGTCCAGCGTGTCGGCCAGGGCCGCCTCGGCCAGCGCGGCGGCCTCCCCGGGGGTGAACGGCGGCGTGAGCCTGGTCTTGACCCGGCCGGGGACCGGCTCCTTGGCCAGAACGAGCACCTGCGCCGCGAGATCGGTCATGATGCCAGCACCTTACGCATGTCACGGACGGTCCGCATCGTGCCGCCGACGGTCCCGGTAACCTTCGATTTCCCGGTACGCGGGTAGTACGGCACGTCGCGTTCGCTGACCCGCCAGCCCGCCTCCGCGGCGCGGACAACGGTCTCCAGCGGGTAGCCGAAGCGCCGGTCCGAGATCGGCAGGGCGAGCAGCGCCTCGCGCCGCGCGGCGCGCATCGGGCCGATGTCCCGGACGTGCACCCCGGACCGGCGGCGCAGCGCCGACGCGACGACCATGTTGCCCAGGCGAGCGTGCGGCGGCCAAGCGCCCGCGCCCTGCGGGCGGCGCCGCCCGAGGGCCAGATCGGCCCGGTCGTGACAGACTAGATCCGAGACGATGGGCAGGTCCGCCGGGTCCAGCGACCCGTCGGCGTCCATGAAGCACACCACGTCGTGCTTGGCGGCGTCCAGCCCGGCGTGGCAGGCCGCGCCGTAACCCCGCTGCGGCACGTGGACCACGGTCGCGCCGTGGTCCGCGGCGATCACCGGGGAGCCGTCGGTGGAGCCGTTGTCCGCCACAATCGGCCGGTAGCCGGACGGCATTCTCGACAGCAGCCAGGGCAGCGCACCCGCCTCGTTGAGACACGGCAGGACAACATCGATCTCCATGGCCGAGACACTACGTCCGTGACAGGCCGCGAGCGGGAGGAAAGCCCTTACGAAGCGGTGACGGGAGGCTACGACCCGATTCCACCGCGACGGCCACATGCTTGGCTCCTAGCATGCGGGTACTGGTAACCGGCGCGGCCGGATTCATCGGATCACACATCCTGGAGGCCGCGCGCGGCCTCGGCTACGAGGTGCGCGGCTTTGACTCGCTCACGCCGGCCGTGCACGACGGCATGCCCGCCTACATCCCCGATGACACGGACATGGTCGTGGCGGACGTCCGTGACGCGGGCGCGGTCACCCGGGCCCTGGACGGCGTGGACGTGGTATGCCACCAGGCCGCGCTGGTCGGTCTCGGGGTCGACCTGTCGGACCTGCCCGGCTACTGCGACGTGAACATCACCGGCACGGCCACGCTGCTGAACGCCATGGGCCAGGCCGGCGTCCAGCGCCTGGTGCTCGCGTCCTCCATGGTGGTGTACGGCGAGGGCGCCTACGACTGCGCCCGCCATGGCCGCGTCCGGCCGGCCCCGCGGGCCCGCGACGACCTGGCCGCCGGGCAGTTCGAGCCGCGCTGCCCTCAGTGCGGGGAGGCGCTGGTCACCGCGACCGTCACCGAGGACGCCGCGATGGATCCGCGCAACGCCTACGCGGCCAGCAAGCTCGCCCAGGAGCATCTGGCCGCCACGTGGGCCCGCCTCACCGGGGGCCGTTCGGTCGCGCTGCGCTACCACAACGTGTACGGCCCGAGGATGCCGCGGGACACCCCGTATTCCGGCGTAGCGGCGATCTTCCGGTCCGCGCTGGAGAAGGGCGCCGCGCCGCAGGTTTTCGAAGACGGCCGCCAGCAGCGCGACTTCGTGCACGTCACCGACGTGGCCGCGGCCAACCTCCTCGCACTGGCCGCGACGGAGGAGGGCTCGCAGGTCCCGGCAGGCAGCGCGCACAGCTACAACGTCGCGAGCGGCCATCCGCACACGGTCGGGGAGATGGCGGCGGCGCTAGCGGGTGAATTCGGCGGCGGTCTGATGCCAGAAGTTACCGGGAACTTCCGGCTCGGTGACGTCCGGCACATCGTGGCTTCCCCGGCCGCCGCCGAGCAAGGCCTGGGATTCCGGGCACGGGTCGGGTTCAGCGAGGGGATCGCGGAGTTCGCCAGGGCCCCGCTGCGCGAACCCGCCCGCGTCCCCGCCACCCTGAGCTAGCGCCCGCCCCCCCGAGCGGTTTCCCATGATCGTGGCGACTTTTCCGTAGTATCCGCGGAAGAGTCGCCACGAAACCAGCCATACGGTGATCTCGACCTCACGGCAGCCCTACAGGTCACGTCTGTCCCGGGCGTGGCGGGGGCGCCCTTTTTGGGCAGCGCTTTCCGCACATAGAGCAGCGCTTTCCGCACATAGAGCGGAAAGCGCTGCCCAAGTCGGTGGAAACCTGCGCGGAGGCAGAGGCTAGCTGGCGGCGACGGCGCGCTGGTGCGGGGCGGCCGCGCGGGGCGTGGCCGGGGCGACCGGCCGGGCCAGCGGCAGCCGGATCAGGAACTGGCAGCCCGGCCCGGCGTTGCGCACGGCGATCTGGCCCGAGTGCGCCTCGACGATCCCGCGGGCGATGCTGAGCCCCAGCCCGGCGCCCTCCTGGGGACCGGGCGTGCGGGCCGCCTCACCCCGGAAGGCGACGTCGAAGACCCGCGGCAGGTCCTGCGGCGGGATGCCGCCGCAGGCGTCGGACACGCTGAAGTGCGCCATGCCCTCCTGAACGTCACCCAGGACCTCGACCGTCCCGTCGGCCGGGGTGTGCCGGATCGCGTTGATGATCAGGTTGCGCAGCGCCCGCCCGAACTCGGCTGGATCGGCGTAGATCGGCATGCCGCGGACCGCGGACCCGGCCAGCCGGACGCCCTTGGCCCGGGCCACCGGCTCGGCGCTGGCGAGGACCTCGGCGACCAGATCGTCGAGCCCCACCATGCGGCGGGACAGCCGCAGCGCGCCCGCGTGGATCCGGGACAGCTCGAACAGGTCGTCGATCATGACGGACAGGCGGTCCGTTTCCCGCCGGATCTGGGTGTGATAGCTGCTGACCTCGCGCGGATCGATGACCACCTGGTCTTCCAGGGCCTCGGCCATCGCGCGGAGCCCGGCCAGCGGGGTGCGCAGGTCATGGCTGACCCAGGCGACCAGCTCGCGGCGGCTCGCTTCCAGCGCACGCTCGCGGTTCCGGGCCTGCGCCAGCCGCTCATGCGCGGCGGCCAGGCCGTCGGACAGCCCGGCCAGCTCGGCGGGCAGCGGCGTCGACGGCGGGATATACAGGCCGCTATCGCCCACCTTCTGCACCGAGGTGAGGAGCTGCCGGCTGGCCTTGGTGAGCCGCCGGCCGATCAGCATGGCCACGGCGAACCCGGCCAGTCCCGCGATGGCGATCAGCTCCAGCATGACCTCACGGTCCCCGGAGTTGCCCACCATGATCACGGTGATGCCGCCGACCCCGGCGATGGACGTCACCACGGTCACGCCCGAGATGAGCGCGAGCATCGAGCCGATGGAATGGCGCGCGAGCGCGCGCAGCGCGATGATCCCGACGATCGTGGTGACGGCCCCGATAATGGCCGCGGTGATGAGGACGTTGACCAAGTCGGAAACTTGCACGCCTGGCATGACGTCGCCGGGCGCCGCGAGGACACCCGGCGCAGCAAGGGCCATCAGGCTGCCTCGGGCTCGTAGCGGTAGCCCACGCCCCAGACGGTGACGATCCGGCGCGGCAGCGTCGGGTCCGACTCAAGCTTCTCGCGGAGCCGGCGGACGTGCACGGTGACCGTGGAGGTGTCGCCGAACGTCCAGCTCCACACCTGGTTGAGCAGCTGCTCGCGGGTGAAGGCCTTGCGCGGGTGCTGCATCAGGAAGACCAGCAGGTCGTATTCGCGCGAGGTCAGGGACAGCAGCGTGCCGCCCACCCGGACCTCGTGCGCGGTCAGGTCGACCGAAAGATCGCCGTCCGCGATCACGCCCTCGGGCTGCGAGTCCGGCAGGCCGGTACCGCGGGCGCGGCGCAGCACGGAACGCACCCGAAGCGCCAGCTCACGCGGGCTGAACGGCTTGGTCACGTAGTCATCGGCACCCGTCTCGAAGCCGACGAGACGGTCCGTCTCGTCGCCCAGCGCGGTCAGCATGACCACCGGGATGGGCCACCGCGCGCGGAGCCGGCGGCACACCTCGAGACCGTCGATGCCGGGCAGCATGAGGTCAAGGACGACCAGGTCGGGTGGCTCCTCAGCCACCCGGCGAAGCGCCTCCTGCCCGTCACGCACGCATTCGACGTGGTGCCCGTCGCGGACCAGGTACCGTCCCACGACGTCCGCGACGGTCGGATCATCGTCGACGACTACGATCCGGCCGGGCGGATCGGGGTTATTTACCGCGGCCACCATGTCGCTACGGCCTCCCGTCCAAGGTTGTTGTGTCCTTCACGTTAAAGCCATAACACGTCCGGCGGGGGCCAACTGGTTCAAATCCGTCACAGCTCCGTAAGCTCCGTGACGATCATCTGAACGGCCAGCCTGCCAGGCTGTTTGTGGTGAAGACTTCCGGGGGTGGCGTGGTGCGCTCGGGGCTGGCTCGGTCGGGCGGCTGAGCGGCCGGGTGGCCGGGTGGCCGGGTGGCCCGCCAATGATTACCCAAGCCTGGGCGCCAATGTAACGGCGCGCAGGCGAAACCGCGTGTCCTTCTAGGGAGGAGACCGCGTGCTCGGCGAACTTTACGAGGCGGCGCTGGCCGGTGCCGTGCAGGCCGAGGTCGAACACGCCGACGGCAGCCGCATGCCCCTGGCGGTCGATCAGTGGCTGGACGCGGCGCCAGGCGACACGTCACTCGTCGACCGCTGCCACGGGCCCACACTCGACGTGGGCTCCGGGCCGGGACGGCTGACGGTGGCGCTCGCCGAGCGCGGTGTCCCGGCCCTGGGCATCGACGTCACGCCCTACGCGGTCAAGATCGCGCAATCATCCGGCGCGCTCGCGATGCTCCGCGACGTGTTCGGGCACGTCCCGGGGGCCGGCCGCTGGATGACGGTCCTGCTGGCCGACGGGAACATCGGGATCGGCGGTGACCCGGCCGCGCTGCTGCAACGGGTGAGCGAACTGCTCGCGCGCGGCGGGCATGCCCTCGTGGAGGTGCAGCCGCCGGGCGTTCCGCTCCGCTGTGAGAACGTCCGGCTGCGCCGGGAAGGCTCCGCGGGCGCGTGGTTCCCGTGGGCCTATGTGGGCGCGGACCAGATCGGTGACGTCGCGCGCAGCGCCGGCCTGACCCTGGAAGAGACGTGGACCGCGAGCGGCCGCTGGTTCGCCGCGCTCGGCTGCCAGGCACCCGCCGTCCCGTCGGTGGTCACGTTCACCGCCGGGGCGCTGGCCCCCGGGGCCGACACTGCCGAGGCCGCCTATTCCGGCACCGGCACCGGCACCGGCACGGGCGCCGGCTACGCGGGCAAGTACGCGGACAAGTACGCGGGCACCGCCGGGGATGAGCCGGCCGATATCGCCGCCGAAGAGCAGGTCGCAGTCTTAACGATCGATTACCGCATGCGGCAGACAGGCCCGTGACCAGTACCGCGATGGCAGCGTAGAAGCATGAGTGCGAAGCTTCGGGTCGGCGCGGTCATCGCGGCTCTGGTGATGATCTGCGGTCTGGTATTCCTCATCATCCGGCCGAGCGCCGACCCGTTCCCGATTCAGGCCCTGCCGCTCGTGGTGGCGGCCTGGATGCTGTTCGCCGTCGCGGCGTGGCTGCTGCGCGGCATCTCGGTGCGCTGGTCGGTTGCCCTCATCATCATCGGCGGGATCATCATCCAGGTCGTGGCGATGTCGGCGCCGCCGCAGCAGAGCGACGACCTGTACCGCTATATATGGGATGGCCGCGTGCAGGCGGCCGGCATCGACCCGTACGCCTTCGTCCCCTCCGCATCCCAGCTCGCGCACCTGCGCGACCCCTTCCTGTGGACCGCCGCCCGGGCGAGTTCCCCGTATCCGCACTGCGTCTGGCCGGGCGCCGTGCTCCCCGGCCACCCGGCCAGCTTGCTGACCCCGGGCTGCACCCGGATCAACCGCCCGACCGTGCCGACCATCTACCCGCCGGTCGCGGAGGCCTACTTCTTGGCTCTGCACTACGTCACCCCGGTGAGGGCCGGGTCCACCCCGGTGCAGGCCGCGGCAGGCGCCATCGCCGTACTGGTGACGCTGGTGCTGCTGGCCGGGCTCCGCTGGCTGGGCCGTGACCTGCGGTGGGCGGCGCTGTGGGCGTGGTGCCCGACGGTCGCCCTGGAGGCGGGCAACAGCGCGCACGTGGACGTGCTCGCGGTCCTGATCACGGCGGTGGCGCTGCTCGTCCTGGCCCGGCCGGACGGCGGGCGCCGGGGCGCGCTGCTGGGTGGCGCGCTGCTCGGTCTGGCCATCGCGACCAAGATGACCCCCGTCCTCGCGGGTCCCGCCGTGCTGCGGCGCCGCGGGTGGGCCGTTATCGTCGCCGCGGCCGGCGCCGTCGCGGCCGTCTACCTGCCGCACGTGCTGGCCGTCGGCAGCAAGGTCATCGGGTTCCTGCCGGGCTACCTGCAGCAGGAGGGGTACAGCAGCGGTGAGCGCTTCGCGATCATCGGGTTGTTCACGACCGGCCATCTGGCCATTGCCATCGCCATCGCCATCCTCGGGGTAACCGGCCTGGCCGTGCTTCGCTTCTCTGACCCGGACCACCCCTGGCGCGGCGCGGTCGTGATGACCGGCGTGGCCCTGGCCGTGACCACGCCGAACTACCAGTGGTACGCGATTCTCCTGGTCATGCTGGTGGTGCTGGACGGCCGGCCGGAGTGGCTGGCGTTCGTGGCCGGCAGCTACCTCGCGGCCGAGCCCCACCTGGGCCGGTGGCGGACCATCCACCACTCGCAGGCGGTCGGGTACGGGCTGGCGGCCCTCTTCGTGGGCCTCGTCTGGATCGTACGGCTGGTCATCACGCGTAACCCGCGCCTGATCGCCGCGGAGACGCCCGGCGATGCTTCCGCCGAGGCCGCCGTCCCCGCCGCTGCCGCGGTAGCCCCCGTCCTCGCGGATAACGTCCTCGCGGATAACGTCCCCGCGGGTGCCGGCGCCCCGGCCGGGAACGAGATGGTGGGCGCGATGACCTCCGCTGGTGCACCGGCCGCCTCCGAGGTAGCTGCCCCGGCGCCGCTATCGCAGCGGAAACGACCGACGGCCGGAGCCGTGGCCACCGGCGAGCGGATGGCCAACGCGCCGCGGCGGCACGAGATCATCCCGACCATCACCCGCCAGTAGCGGGCCCCGCTTCCTTACCGGTCGGTTACCGGTCGGCCGGGAACCGGGCCATGGCGGCCTGGTCAGGGCAAATTGGAAGCATGAACAATCAGGGCCCTGATCGACGCCGCCGCGGCAACGCCCCGGACCGGTCGTCCCGTCGTGGTCAGCCGAATGGGAACACCGGTGCCCCGCCGTGGGAGACCGGCGACCACCCGGACGCCGCGGCATGGCCCGGCGCTGCGGACTATCAGAACCCGGCCGCGCGCCAGGACCCCACCCTGTTCCAGAACGGCGCCTATCCGGACCCCGGCGCGTACCAGGACCCTGGCCAGTACCAGGACCCCGGCGGATATCAGGATCCCGGCGGGTACCAGGATCCCGGCGGGTACCAGGACCCTGGCCAGTACCAGGACCCCGGCGGGTATCAGGATCCCGGCGGGTATCAGGATCCCGGCGGGTACCAGGATCCCGGCCAGTACCAGGACCCCGGCGGGTACCAGGATCCCGGCAGGTATCAGGATCCCGGCCAGTACCAGGATCCCGGCCAGTACCAGAACCCCGGCGGATATGAGGATCCCGGCACATACCGGGGCTCGGGCGCTTACGCGGATGGCGCCGGTCAGCGCGACGGCGCCTACCAGGGAGGCGGGTATCCCGACGGCGGCGCGTTCGGGAGCGGTCCGTCCTACCCGGACGGCACCGATCGCCAGCGCGGCGGTTACTCCGAACCCGCCGCCCCTTTCCCCGGCTCGGGGTACCCGGAACCCGGATATCGGAACGCCGGTTACCCGGGACGCCAGTCTCCCGGGCGGGAGTCCCCCGGCCCCCAGTCCCCCCGGCCCTACCAGGATCCGGCCGCCTTCGCCGGCGCCGGGCGCTCCCCGTCCGGGTATGCCGGCTCGGCCGGGTACCCCGAGCCGGCCGTCTTCCCGGAGCAGGCCCACTTCCCCGACCACCCCTCCTTCCCGGAGCAGGCCGTCTTCCCGGAGCAGGCTCCGGCCCGGCAGGCTTACCCGGCCGCCGATGAGCACCCGAGCCTGCCCGGCGTGAAGCTGGCCGACCTCGCCACGGCGGACCCCACGGCCTACCAGGGACTCGAGCGCTACCTGAACGGACCGGGCGCCGGGACCGACGGCACGGGAGTCTGGCGACGGCGCGGCCGCGGATTCCTGGCCGGCATCATGACCGGGCTGCTGGCCGGCGCCGTGGCGATCGGCGTCGCCATCCTCGCGGCGGCCTTCGTGCGCGCGCAGGCCTCGCCGGTGATCGCGGTCGGCGACGCCCTGCTCGGCCACGCTTCCGCCGCGGTGGTCGGCAAAAGCGACAAGCTCCTCCTGCTGGCGGGCATCTACGCGGTGATCGCGGTCCTCGCGATGGCCATCGGGCTGCTCGCCCGGCGCCGGCTGGCCGGCGGCGTGGCCGGCATGGCCGCGCTCGGCGCCCTCGGCGCCTTCGTGGCCCTCACCCGGCCGGAGAGCCACGCCACCGATGTGATCCCCTCCCTCATCGGTGGCGTGGCCGGCGTCGCGGCCCTGGTCCTGCTCGTACGGGCCGGGAGCCCGCAGGTCATCCTGGCGGCCGCAGCGCAGCGGGCCCGCGGCGGTTACCGCGGCGGGGCCGAGCCGGAAGTGGTCGGCACCAACCGCCGCAATTTCCTGCTGGCCGGCGCCACGGCAGCCGGGGCGGCGGTCGTGGCCGGCGTGGCCGGGAAGGTCCTCGGTAAGCAGGCCGTCAGCACCGGCGGCTCCAGCACCCCGGTCCCGGTGGCCGGCCCGCTGCAGAAGGCACCCCCGCTGCAGCCCGGGGCCGAGCTCACCGTGCCGGGGATATCGCCCTTCTACACGCCGAACGCCAGCTTCTACCGCGTCGACACCGCCCTCGTCGTCCCGCAGCTCACCACGGCCAACTGGCAGCTGCGGATCCACGGCATGGTGGACAAGCCGATCTCGATCAACTACGACGACCTGTTGGCGCGGCAGCAGATCCAGCGGGACATCACGATCATCTGCGTCTCGGAGTCGGTCGGCGGCAGCTACACCGGGAACGCCCGCTGGCAGGGCACCCTGCTCGCCCCCCTGCTCCGCGAGGCCGGAGTCCACCCCGGCGCGGCCCAGATCGTCATGCGCGACACGCAGGGCATGGCCATCGGTGTCTCCACCCAGGCCGTGATGGATGGCCGGGACGCGATGCTGGCCGTCGAAATGAACGGCGAAACGCTGCCGCCCGAGCACGGCTTCCCGGTCCGGGTCGTCGTCCCCGGCCTGTACGGGTATGTCTCGGCGACCAAGTGGGTCGTCGACATGGAACTGACCACCTACGCCGCCTACAACGCCTACTGGGTCAAGCGCGGCTGGTCCGAGCAGGCCGAGGTGAAGACCGAATCCCGGATCGACACCCCGAAGCCCGGCAAGGCCCTCACCGCGGGCCCCGTCGTCATAGGGGGCGTCGCGTGGGCCCAGCGCAAAGGCGTCGCGCGCGTCGAGGTCGGCGTGGACGGCGTGTGGAACGAGGCCACCCTGGCCACGCAGGACACGATCGACACCTGGCGCCAGTACTACTACCGCTGGGACGCCACCCCGGGCACGCACACGCTCCAGGTCCGGGCGACCGACCAGACCGGCTACACGCAGACCGCGGTCGTACATCCGACGCTGCCCAACGGCGCCACCGGGTACCACACCGTCCAGGTCACCGTGACCTGAGCGGCCGGTGTGGCGTGTGAGGCCAGTGTGGTCGGTAGGGTGGACGAGGCTGACGTGGAGATTGAGACCGCCAGGGCGCATGAGGTTAAGGCAAGAACTGGGTGGACAGCCGCGGGCTGACGGCGGTCAGGCGGACGAGCTACGCGGCGGAGCGGCCCCGGCGGGCTGACGGCGGTCAGGCGGAGGCGGCGAGCGCCGTGATCAGGTCATCGATCGCGTTCAGGCTGTGCGCGCTGACCACCGCGTCGCAGTACGGCCAGGCCGCCGCCATGCCACTGACCTCGGGCCGGTAGCGCGGGCTCTTGGTGCGCGGATTGGCCCAGACGATCCGGTACGCCACCCGGGACAGCCGGGCCATCTGCCGCCCGAGCTGGGCCGCGTCGCCGGTTTCCCAGCCGTCGGAGATGATCAGGACGACGGCCCCGCGGGCCAGGCCCGGGCAGCCGAACTCGTCGTTGAACTCCTTGAGGGACGCGCCGATACGCGTGCCGCCGGACCAGTCGGGGGCGGCCGCTCCGGCCCGGGCCAGCACCGTCTCCGGCCGGGCGGCGGCCAGTTCGGCGGTGATCCGGGTCAGCCGGGTCGCGAACGTGAACACCTCGGCCCGGGCCCGGCCGGTCGCCCCACGGCCGGGAGCCCGGCGGCCGGCCTGGCCCTGGCTGGCGCAGTACAGGAGCTGGAGCATGGCCCGGGCGTACGGCTCCATCGAACCGGAAATGTCGCACAGCACCACCAGCCGCCGGGGCCGCAGGCGCGGGGCGCGGCGGGCTAGTTGCACCGGTTCGCCCGCCGTGCGGCGCGCCTGGCGCAGGGTCATCCGCAGGTCCGGCCGGCTGCCGGCCGCCGCCGGCCGGTACCGGCGGGTCCGGCGCGACGGGGTAGCCAGCGCGCGCTGCCGCATCAGCGCCTCGAGCTGCAGCAACTCCGCCGCGGACAGGTCGGCGAAATCGCGGTCGGCCAGCCGTTCGGCGTCCGACGACAGCGTGCGCCACGGCATCTCGGCGTCCTGCGGATCCGGCTCGTCGCCAGGCCCGCCGGACCGCGCGTCGAGGGCAGCGCCCGCGCGGCCCGGGGGCGGGGCCGATGAGGTGGCCGAAGGCGGGCTGCCGTCCCGTGGACCGGGCTCCCCGACCGGGACGGCCGCGCTGACCGGGACGGACTGCTCCAGGCTGATGCCGAAGGCCGCGGCGAACAGCCGGTCGTAGATCTCGATCTGATCCGGGCCGGAGACCAGCGTGGCCAGCCCGCACGCGTACAGTTCCGCGCGGGTACGGGGGCGCATCAGCGTGACGGCGCGCGCGAAACGCTCACAGCGACCCGGGTCCACCGGGACGCCCGCGTCGTGCAACTGGGCCCCGAACCGGGCCGTGACCGCGGCGACGTCGCTGGCCGGCCGGTCCCCCGCCGCGGCGACGGCCCCGCCGCCCGCGGGGAAGTCCCCCGCCGGGAAGTCCCCCGCCGGAAAATGGTCAGTCACGGAACACGAGCTCAGTCGTTCGGCACGACGAGCGTGGCCAGGCCGACCCGGTGGACCGCCTCTTCGTCTTCGGAGTACTTCAGCACGGTGCTGAGCGTCCGCTCGGCGGAGGCCGGGGACAGCTCGCTGTCCCCGAACACGCCCAGCGCGGTGGCCCAGTTGACGGCCTCGGCGATCCCCGGCGGCTTGTTCAGGTCGAGGTCACGCAGCCGGCGTACCGACTCGGCGACCTGCCCGGCGAGGCGGCCGGAGGCGCCCGGCACGCGGCGCCGGATGATGGCCGCGACCCGGTCCGGGCCCGGGTACCCGATCCAGTGGTACAGGCAGCGGCGCTTGAGCGCGTCGTGCAGGTCCCGGGTCCGGTTCGACGTCAGGATGACCACCGGCGGCACCGTGGCCCGGCGGGTGCCCAGCTCGGGAATGGTGACGGCCGACTCCGCGAGCAGCTCGAACAGGAACGCCTCGAACTCGTCGTCGGCGCGGTCGATCTCGTCGATGAGCAGCACCGCGGGCAGCGGCCCCGGGTGATCCAGGGCCGCGAGCAGCGGACGGGCCAGCAGGTAATCGTCCGTGAAAAGGTCGGACTCGCGCAACGCCTCACCGGTGGTCTCGGCGAGGCGGATCGCGAGCAGTTGCCGCGGGTAGTTCCACTCGTACAGCGCCTCGGCGGCGGCGATCCCCTCGTAGCACTGCAGCCGGACCAGCGTGGTGCCTATCCCGGTGGCCAGCGCCTTGGCGGCCTCCGTCTTGCCGACCCCGGGCTCGCCCTCCAGCAGGATCGGCTGGCCCATTCGCACCGCCAGGAACAGCGCGGTCGCCAGCGCATCCCCGGCCAGGTACCCCGTGCCGTCCAGGGCGGCGGCCAATGCAGCCGCATCGGGGAAACGCCCCTGAAGATCTTCCGCTGCCGCGCTCATACGCTGCGAGTCTATCGCCCGGCTAGACGGCGCACGCAGGCGATGCACCCGGCCATGTCCGTTCGGCTAAATCGGGATCTTCGCCCGCCGCGGCACGGTCACGGTATGGCTCACGTGATGGCGAGGTCGGTGCGCAGCGGCCGGCCCTGGATCGCGCACCAGACCTGCGCCGGGGTCAGCGGCATGTCGGCGTGCCGGACACCGAACGGCCTGAGCGCGTCCATGACCGCGTTGACCACGGCCGGAGGCGACCCGACGGTGGCGGATTCGCCGACGCCCTTGGCCCCGATCGGGTGATGCGGCGACGGGGTGACGGTCTCCCCCAGCTCCCAGGACGGGCACTCCTCCGCCGTGGGCAGCAGGTAATCCATGAACGAGCCGCCCAGGCAGTTGCCGCCGGCGTCGAAGGCGATCACCTCCATCAGGGCCATGCCCACGCCGTCGGCCAGGCCGCCGTGGATCTGGCCCTCGACGATCATCGGGTTGATCCGCACCCCGCAGTCGTCCACCGCCACGAAGCGCCGCACGCTGACCTTCCCGGTGCCCGGGTCGACGTCGACCACGCAGATGTAGGCACCGCACGGGTACGTCAGGTTCGGCGGGTTGTAGACGCAGCTGGCGTCGAGGTGGCCTTCGGCGCCCTCGGGCAGATCCAGGTCCGAGTGGGCGGCCAGGGCGATCTCCGCGATCGTCCGGCCGTGGTCAGGGTCGCCGCGCACGAACCAGCGCCCCTTTTCCCAGTCCAGATCGTCGGCCGACACCTCGAGCATGGCGGCGGCCACGATGCGCGCCTTCTCCCGCACCCGGCGCGCGACGACCGCCGCGGCGGCGCCGGACACCGGGGTCGACCGGGAACCGTACGTCCCGAGACCGAACGGCGTCTGGTCGGTGTCGCCGTGCACCACGTCGATGTCGTCCGGGGAGATACCGAGCTCCTCCGCGACGATCTGGGCGAACGTCGTCTCGTGGCCCTGCCCCTGGGTCTGCACCGAGATGCGCAGCACCGCCGAACCGGTCGGGTGGACGCGCAGCTCGCAGCCGTCGGCCATGCCGAGACCGAGGATGTCCATGTGCTTGCGCGGCCCGGCCCCCACCGCCTCGGTGAAAAAGCTGATGCCGATCCCCATCAGCTCGCCCCGCTCGCGGCTGGCCGCCTGCTCCCGGCGCAGTTCGGCGTAACCGGCCTTGTCCAGGGCGAGCTGCAGCGTGCGGGCGTAGTCCCCGGAGTCGTACACCCACCCGGTGGCGCAGGTGTAGGGGAACTGGTCGGGCCGCAGCAGGTTCTTCATCCGCAGCTCGGCGGGATCGGCGTCCAGCTCGAAGGCGAGCATGTCGACCATCCGCTCGACCAGGTAGACAGCCTCGGTGATGCGGAACGAGCACGAGTAGGCCACACCGCCCGGCGCCTTGTTGGTGTAAACCCCGGTCACGTGGCAGTACGCGGCCTCCAGGTCGTAGGAGCCGGTGAACACGCCGAAGAAACCGGCCGGGAACTTGGTGGGCTGCGCGGCGCCGTTGAACGCGCCGTGGTCGGCCAGCACGTGCACCCGGACGGCCAGGATCTTGCCGTCACGGGTCGCCGCGATCTCGCCGTGCATGTGGTAATCCCGGGCGAACGACGTGCTCATCAGGTTCTCGGAGCGGTCCTCCACCCACTTGACCGGCCGTCCGCAGATGATCGAGCCGATCACCGCGCAGAGGTAGCCCGGGTAGATGGGGACCTTGTTGCCGAACCCGCCGCCGATGTCGGGCGAGATCACCCGGATCTTGTGCTCCGGGATCCCGGCGGCCAGCGAATACAGCAGGCGGTGCGCGTGCGGGGCCTGGCTGGTGGACCACATCGTGAGCTTGCCCGAGATCGTGTCGAAGTCGGCGACCGCGCCGCAGGTCTCCAGCGGCGCCGGGTGAACCCGCGGGTAGAGCAGGTCCTCGGCGATCGTCACGTCGGCGCGCGCGAAGATCTCCTCGGTGCGCGCGGCGTCCCCGGCATCCCAGTCGAAGACGTGGTTGCCGGCCGGCCCGGGCTGCCGGCCAGCCAGGTCGTCACGGATCAGCGGCGCGCCGTCGTCCAGCGCCCGGCGGGCGTCCATCACGGCCGGCAGCGGCTCGTACTCCACGTCGATCAGTTCCAGCGCGTCCCGCGCCGCGTACCGGTCGTCGGCCACCACGAAGGCGACCTCCTGCCCCTGGAAGCGGACCTTGTCCGTGGCCAGGACGGCCTGCTGGTCACCGGACAGGGTGGGCATCCAGGCCATGCCGCGATCGAGCAGCGTCTCCCCGGTGATGACCGCGCGGACCTTGGGATGGGCCTCGGCCGCCGTGACGTCCACCGACAGGATGCGGGCGTGCGCGTACGGGCTGCGCAAGACGGCACCGTGCAGCATGCCGCGCAGCCGGACATCGTCGATGTAGAGGCCCTTGCCGCGGACGAACCGGGCGTCCTCCTTACGCCGCATGGACCCGTAGCCCATCGGCGTGCCCTGCTCCTGAACGGCGGTCACACCGTCACCTCATGGGCGCCCGATCCATCCGGCCCCGCCGCGCCGCGGGAATGAGCGGCGGCCCAGCGGACGGAGCGGACGATGTTCTCGTAGCCGGTGCAGCGGCAGATCTGGCCGGAGATGGCCTCCCTGATCTCCGCGTCGGCCGGATCCGGGATGCGGTCCAGCAGCCAGCGCGCGGTCATCATCATGCCCGGCGTGCAGAACCCGCACTGCAGGCCGTGGCAGGCGATGAAGCCCTGCTGGACCACGTCCAGTTCGCCGTCGCGTTCCAGCCCCTCGACCGTGCGGATGTCGCGGCCGCCGGCCATGGCCGCCAGCGCGGTGCACGACTTGAGCGGCGCGCCGTCCAGCCAGATCACGCACGCACCGCAGTTGGAGGTGTCGCAGCCCCAGTGGCTGCCGGTGAGCTCCAGCTCGTCGCGGAGAAAGTGGATGAGGAGCATGCGCGGCTCCACGTCCCGGGTGTATTCGGCCCCGTTGACCGTCATCGTTATCTCCACCTCATGCCTCCTGACCGCAAGCCCGGGCGGCGGCCCGGCGCAGCGCCCGCGTGGTGAGCTCGCCGGTGAGATGCCGCTTGTAGTCGGCCGGCCCACGCTGGTCGGCAGACGGGGTGCAGTGCTCCGCGGCGATCTGCCCGGCCCGCGCGAACATCTCGTCGCTGACCGGCTGGCCGCGCAGGAAGTCCTCGGCTTCCTCCGCCACGAAGTGACCCGCTCCCACCGCGGCCAGCCCGATTCCTGCCTCGGACACGGTGGGGGTCCCGGACGCCGGGTCCAGCCAGATGACGGCGCCGGCGGCCGCGACGGACCAGTCACCGACGCGCCGCGCGACCTTCTCGTACGCGCTCCCGCCGCCCGGCCTGATCGGGACGCGCAGCTCGGTCAGCAGCTCATCGGGGGCCACGACGGTCTCGTACGGGCCGAGGTGGAACTCACGGACCGGCACGGCACGGGCGCCGTCACGGCCCTGGATCACGGCCGTGGCCCGGATCGCACCGAAGACCGCCGACAGGTCCTCGGACGGGTCGGCCTGGCAGAGCGAGCCGCCGATCGTCCCCCAGTTCCGCACGATGGGGTCCGCGATGACCCGTTCCGCGTCGTGCAGGACCGGGAAGTGCTCGCCGGCCAGGGCGGAGTCCAGGAGCTGAGCGTGCCGGACCAGGGCACCGATCCGCAGCTCGTCACCTTCCATGGCGATCCGGGACAGCCCGCTGATCCCGTTGATGTCGATCAGCGTCTCCGGCTGAGCCAGCCTCAGCTTCATCATCGGGATCAGGCTGTGCCCGCCCGCGAGCACCCGGGATTCCGGGCCGAACCGGGCGAGCAGTTCGAGCGCGTGTTCCACGCTCGTCGCCCTCTCGTACTCCACGTGCGACGGAACCTGCATCGATCCTCCTGCGGCGGGCGGCATTCCCACGATAAGCAATGGCTTAAAAATCCTGGCTAATCCCGGTGAACAGGAAGATCATCGGCTTTGTGACGCTCACCCAGCTCAGCGCGTTCGTGATGGTGGCCCGGCTCGGCTCGGTCAAAGACGCCGCCAAGATGCTGAACGTGAGCGAACCCGCCGTGTCCCAGGCGCTGACCGCGCTCCGACAGCACCTCGGTGACCAGCTCATTATGCGTAACGGGGCCTCGATGACCCTGACGACCGCCGGGGTGAAACTGCTGCCGGTCGCCTCGCAGATGGTGGCGCTGGGCGCGGAGGCGCAGGCGGCGGTCCGGTCCGGGCAGGGCCTGCCGGAGCAGTTGCGCCTGGTCACGACCAGCCCGATCGCGGAGTTCGTGGCCGGCTCGCTGACCGACGCGTTCTCCCGGCGGTTCGCGCAGCCGGTGGAGGCTTCGGCCGGGGTGGCCGCCGAGGGCGAGATGGCCGTGCTGGTGGTCAACCGTCTCGCGGACATGGCTCTCGGGCCGCTGCTGACCGACAAGGAACTGGTCAGCGAGCCCGTCTTCCGGTACCAGATGGTGGCGGTGGCGTCTCCGCACGACTCGCTCAAGGGCAGCGCGTCCGGCTGGCCGTGGCTGGTCGACCCGTCGGGCATCGATCCATCCAGCGACGTCAGCCGGCTGCTGACCCGGCTGGGCGTGGGGGAGAAACGCATCCGGGTCTTCCCCAACGCCACGGCCGCGTGGGCCGCGGCGGCCAGCGGCGCGGGCGTGGCCCCCGGCGTCGCGCACCTGCTCCAGCCACAGGTCCGCCGGGGTGAGCTGCGGGTCGTCGAGACACCGGCGACGCCGATGGAGGCCACCTGGTACGCCACCACGCTGCAGCGCGAGCGGCGGCCCACCATCGCCGGGTCGCTGCGGCACTTCCTGAGCACACCAGAGGCCATGAAGCTGATGCGGTCCCCCGCCGGCGGCGTCCCCCCATCAAAGTTCCGCCCCCCCGTCTACGTCACGATCTGGAGCTAAGGGAGGTTACGGTGCTGGCCCGGGGGGACGCCCCCCCGGAACCCCCGCATGCGCTCCGCGCCCCGCTGCGGTACATCGCCGACACAGCGGCCGCTCGCTGGGCACAAGGCCACCTTGCCATAGCCCAGCCGATCGGCAGCCACCAGAAGGCGCCCCCGGGGATCAACCGGAGGGTGCCTTCCGCGTTCCGGGAGAGTGATGCCGGACAGGCGCCTAAGCCGAACATACGAATGAACAATGCAGGCATGAGTGGAAGTGCCCCGCGAGTGGGGCTGGGGCCCCCGTGCGGATACTGTGCGGCCACCCGGAGGACAACGGCCTGCATCCTGTGAGGCCGGGGCCTGGCGGCGGTGGATCGATGTCGGGCTGCGGGGCCACACCCGGGAGAGGGCACCGGAACTGGGTTGGGTGGGTCGGCTAGAGGACCGGAACGGGTAGGGACCATCGGGCCCCTACCCAGCGGGCAGGCCCGCGCGTACCGTGGCCGTCAACACTAGCTAGGGGGTCCCAAATGAGACACAAGTTAACCTACCTCACGCTGACCACGTTAGCCGCGACCGGGCTGACGCTCGGGACGGCGTCCGTAGCCCCGGCGGCCACGTCCTCTCACCTGGCACCGCATAGCGTATGCAAGCCGAATGGGCAAGGGTGCACCAAGGGCGGCACCTACCGTGACCCAAATGCGCTGATCAATGCCAACGCGCAAGGGCTGCAAGTGAGAATCACCTGGACATCGACGTCCGTGCGGCCGTACTCCTCCGGGGTCCCGCTCTACTGGACAGTCGGCGTGACCTACCACAACTACGGCTCGCAGACCAACGAATGGGTCTGTAGTACCGGTGGCTGGCAGAACGCCAACAACGTCCGGGAATACATGCGGGGCGGCAGCGGCGATGACGGCTACGTCGCGTCCTCTTCGACGACCTGCAGCCAGAACCCTAACAAGACGTGGGAGCTGGCGCCCGGCGGCAGCTTCACGGTCGACGCAACGTTCCACAACGTGCCGTGGCCCGGCAGCACTGTATCCATCCTCTGGGGGCAGCCCGGAACGCCGGGCGGCCAGTCCGCCTACATCAACCCGTTCATCCGTTAGGGGCCTGCTAGCGTCGGGCACGTCAGCTCATCTGCCCTCGCAGGTTAAGGTCCGGGTGGCCCGGGGGAATCGCACCCCCGGGCTCCCACAGAGTGAAGTCGAAGGCCGATGCATCCCTGCTATCTTCCGCCGATGTCTTCGGACCAGACGGCGGGGTAGCGCTGCTGGAACTCTTCCATGGCGGCCATGCAGCGCTCGTCGTTGAGGAGGACGACCTCGACGCCGCGGGCGGCGAGGTAGGGAAGGTCGCCGGGGAAGGTGGTGGCCTCGCCGACGACGACGCGGGGAATCTGGAACAGCAGGATCGCCCCGGTGCACATCGGGCAGGGCGACAGCGTGGTGTACATGGTGGTGCTCGCGTACGTCGCGCGGCGGCCGGCGTTACGGAGGGCGGAGATCTCCCCGTGCGCGACGGGATCGCCGCGCTGCACCCGCTCGTTGTGCCCGGCCGCGATAACCTGGCTGCCCTCGGCGAGCACGGCGCCGACCGGGACGCCGCCGTCGGCCAGACTGGCCCGGGCCTGGGCGAGGGCCAGGTCCATCATCCCGGTATCGACTGCGTTAGCCTGCGCGGATCCCATGGCCGGTAACGCTATCCCGCAGGCCGGTAAAGTCGGAAGCGTTGGGAGGACCCGTGGATATAGCGGCCATGCTGATCTGGATCGTCACGGCGGCGGCGGGCGTGTCCCTCCTGGCCGCACGGCGGCCGGCCCGTAGCTCGGCGGAGCCCGCGCCCGCCCCGGCCGAGGGGGTGCCCGCTAACGCGGGCGCGCCCGCGCAGGGCCAGGCTGGCGCGTCCACCCAGGGCCAGACGCCCGCGTCCACCCAGGGCCAGGCGGGCGTGCCGCCCGAGGCTGCGGCGGCTTACGCGGCGGGAGCGAAAGTCCCGCCGATCACCCGCAGCCGGGTCACGACCCAGCCCGGCGAGCATCCCCTGCTCGAGTTCATGCACCCGGCGCTCGGGATCGTGGGCCTGGGCTGCTGGATCGCGTTCGTGTTCACCCGCTTCCGCGGGTTCGCGTGGGTCGCGCTCGGGGTGATCGTGGTGACGATCGCCGCGGGAGTGACCTGGTACCTGATCAACGCGCGGGCCGGTGAAGCCGGCGGACGTTACCCGGCCCGGCGTCTCCTGGTTCACGGCTCGGGCGCCGCCGTCACGTTCGTTCTGGCCATCGTGACCTTGCTGGCCCTTGCGCACGGCTGATCCCAGGCCCGCGGCCCCCGGCCACGGCTGATCCCAGGCCCGCGGCCCCCGGCCACGGCTGATCCCAGGCCCGTGGCCCCCGGCCACGGCTGATCCCAAGCCGTCTCACCTGCGGTTATACGTCGCACTCAGGTCCGGTTAAGCGAGTGCTTATTCGTGTGTTGCGGGTCACGTCCGCTGAGCACATGATGTGCGGACGCGAATACGGCGCGGGGATCGCGCCGTCCTTAATTCAGGAGTACGCGATGCGGATCGAGTCCAGCGGGCACAGTCGTGGCAATCCCCGCCTGTATGAGCTGGTCGAGGGAGCACCGAAGACGGGCAAGAGCCCCACCGTGTGGGCGTGGCCCGAGCTGATGGACTTCCTGAAGATCGCGGGCCAGCCGGTGCCGGGGCCGTGGCCGCCGCACCAGGAGCCGCGGCCGGATCCGGAAGAAGACTCGCTGCCGGTCGCCGTGGCCGAGCCGCCCGAGCCACCCGGGGAGACCGGGCCGCCGGCGAAGACCGGGGCGGCGGCGAAGACCGGGGCGGCGGCGCGGCACGACGTTCCGACGCCGCATGACCAGACGCCGCCGCAGCTGGGCCAGACGCCAATACAGCACACGCCAGTACAGCGCAGCGACCGGCACTGACGTTACGTTCCACGTCCAACGAAGGGCAGGAGCCCGGCATGTATCCGTCTCGGTTCCGCTACGAGGCTGCACGTTCCCTCGATCAGGCGGTCCGGCTGCTGCGCGACGGCGGCGACGAGGCCAAGGTCCTGGCCGGCGGCCAGAGCCTGATCCCGATGATGAAGCTCCGCTTCGCCTCGCCTGAGCTGCTCGTCGACATCAACAACATCCCCGGCCTGGACTACCACCACGCCGATCCCGACGGCAGCATTCACGTCGGGGCCCTGTGCCGGCACGCCGACCTGGAGCACTCCGGCCTGCTGCAGAGCCGTCAGCCGACGATGGCCGCGGCCGCCCCGCTGATCGCCGACCCCCTCGTCCGCAATCGCGGCACGCTGGTCGGCTCGCTGTGCCACGCCGACCCCCAGGGCGACTGGGCGTCAGTGGTGCTCGCGCTGGGCGGCTCGATCGTGGCGCACGGCCCGGACGGCCGCCGCACGATCCCGGCCGCGGACTTCGTGCTCGGCCCGTTCGAGAACGCGCTCGCGCACGACGAGATCGCGGTCGAGGCGATCATCCCGGCGCCACGGGGCGCACCGGCCGGCGGCTACCTGAAGCTGGAACGACGGGTCGGCGACTTCGCCACCGCCGGCGTGGCCGTGGCCATCGAGACCGACGGCGCGATGGTCACGCGGGCCGGGATCGCGCTCACCGGCGTGGGCGGATCGACGATCAAGGCCACCGCGGCCGAAGCGGCCCTGACCGGACGGCCGCTGACCGCCGAGACCATCGCCGAGGCCGGCCGGCTCGCCGCGGAGGCGGCACAGCCCAAGTCCGACCATCGCGGCAGCGCGACGTACAAGCGGCACATCGTGCGCACCTTCGTGGTCCGCATCCTCGGCCGCATCGAGGGGACACAGGAAAGGGCCGCCTGACATGACGATCATCTACGAGGAGACCGGCGCAGAGGGCGGCCCGGAGATCCCCCAGCAGCGCGTGACGATCAGGGTCAACGGCCGGAAGGTCATCGCCGAGGTCGAGCCGCGGCTGCTGCTGGCCCACCTGCTCCGGCACGGCATGGGGCTGACCGGCACGCACACCGGGTGCGACACCACCAACTGCGGCGCCTGCACGGTGCTCGTCGACGGGCGCGCGGTGAAGTCGTGCACGATGTTCGCGGTCCAGGCCGAGGGGCGCGAAGTGACCACCGTCGAAGGGCTGGCCACGCAGAGCGAACTGCACCCGCTGCAGGAGGGCTTCAAGGAGGAGCACGGGCTGCAGTGCGGGTTCTGCACCCCCGGCATGATGATGGCCGCCAAGGCCCTGCTGGACCGCAACCCCGACCCCACCGAGGAAGACATCCGCTGGGGCCTGTCCGGCAACCTGTGCCGCTGCACCGGCTACCAGAACATCGTGAAGTCGGTGCTCTGGGCCGCCGAAAAACTGCGGTCCCAGTCCGCAGGCTGAACCAGACCTGAGAAGGGAGCCAGGCCATGACTCAGGCACTGGACGAGATCAAGATCGGCGGGATGGGCGCGAGCCGCAAGCGCGTCGAGGACAACCGCTTCATCCGCGGCAAGGGCAACTACACCGACGACATTCACCTGCCCGGCATGCTGCACATGGAGATCCTGCGCAGCCCGGTCGCGCACGCGCGGATCACCCGGATCGACGCCAGCAAGGCGTGGGAGATCCCCGGGGTGCACCTGGTGCTCACCGGCGAGATGATGGCCACCCGCAACCTGGCGTGGATGCCGACGCTGTCCTACGACACCCAGGCCGTGCTGGCCACCGACAAGGTGCGTTTCCAGGGTCAGGAGGTCGCGTGCGTCATCGCCGATGACCCCTACATCGCCAAGGACGCGTGCGAGGCCATCGAGATCGACTACGAGCCGCTGCCGGTCGTCGTCAACCCGATGCAGGCCGGCGAGCCGGACGCCCCCATCATCCGGGACGACAAGGAAAACCAGGCCGGCAACGTCATCTACGACTGGGAAGTCGGCGACGCCGAGGGCACCGACCGGGCCTTCGAGCAGGCGGACGTGGTCTCGCGGCTGCAGCTGCACTACCCGCGCTCGCACCCCAGCCCGATCGAATGCTGCGGCTCGATCGCGGACTTCAACCGGTCCACGTCCAAGCTCACCGTATACATGACGACCCAGGCGCCGCACATCATCCGGGCCGCGGTCGCGCTGGTCGCCGAACTGCCGGAGCACATGATCCGGATCATCTCCCCCGACATCGGCGGCGGCTTCGGCAACAAGGTCCCCGTCTACCCCGGGTACGTCTGCTCCATCCTGGCTTCCATCCTGCTGGAGCGCCCGGTCAAGTGGATCGAGGACAAGACCGGGAACCTGATCTCCACCGGCTTCGCCCGGGACGTCTACCTGGACGGCGAGCTGGCGCTGCGCCGCGACGGCAAGATCCTCGGCATGCGGATGCGCACCCTGGCCGACCACGGCGCGTTCTTCTCCGACGCGCAGCCGAGCAAGTTCAAGATCGGCCTCATGCACTCGACGTTCGGCTGTTACGACGTTCCGGTCGCGCACCTGGCCGCGCGGGGGCTGTACACGAACAAGGCGCCCGGCGGGGTCGCGTACCGGTGCTCGTTCCGGGTGACCGAGGCGATGTTCTTCCAGGAACGGATGATGCACGCCGCCGCGAACGACCTGGGCATGGACCAGGCCGAGTTCCGCCGGATCAACCTGGTGCGCGACGACCAGTTCCCGCACCGCACCCCGCTCGGCTTCCTGCTCGACTCCGGTCAGTACGGCGCGTGCCTCGAGCTGGGCCTCAAGGCCGTGGGCTACGAGGACTTCCTCCGGCAGAAGGAGGAGGCCAGGAAGAACGGCCGGCTGCTCGGTATCGGCATCTCCACGATGAGCGAGCCGCTGGGCGCGGGCAACAGCCGCGAGTACGACATCCTCGGGATCAAGATGTTCGACTCGGCCGAGATCCGGGTGCACATGACCGGCAAGGCCCTGCTGCGCACCGGCGCGCGCGGCCAGGGCCAGGGCCACGAGACGACCTGGGCCCAGATCGTCGCGCACGAGCTGGGCATCCCGGCCGATGACGTGACCGTGGAGGAGGGTGACACCGACACGGCACCGTTCGGCATGGGCACCTACGCCTCGCGCAGCACGCCCGTGGCCGGCGCCGCGATCGCCATGGTCTGCCGGAAGGTCCGCGCCAAGGCCCGCAAGCTGGCCGCGCACCTGCTGGAGGTGTCCGAGGAGGACATCGAGTGGGAGCTGGGCCGGTTCTACGTGCGCAGCGCCCCGGACCGGGGCGTGACCATCCAGGAATGCGCGATGGCCGCCTACAGCAACATGCCGGACGGCATGGAGCCGGGCCTGGAGAACAACGCCTACTACGACCCGCCCAACCTCACCTGGCCGTTCGCCTGCTACATCGTCACCGTCGAGGTCGACCCCGAAACCGGGGTCTGGGACGTGCTGAACATGGTCGCGGTGGACGACTGCGGGGTGCGGATCAACCCGATGATCGTCGAGGGGCAGATCATGGGCGGCCTCACCGAGGCCTTCGCCATGTCCAGCATGCAGTTCATCACGTTCGACTCCGAGGGCAACTGCATCGGGTCCAACTACATGGACTACCTGATCCCGACCTCGTGGGAAACGCCGGGCTTCGAACTGCACGGCGAGGTCGTGACCCCGTGCCCGCACCACCCGATCGGCGCCAAGGGCGTCGGCGAGTGCGCGGCGGTCGGCGGCCCGGCCGCGTTCGTGAACGCAGTGATGGACGCGCTCGCCGGCACCGGTGTCCGCAACATCGACATGCCGCTGCTGCCCGACCGGGTGTGGGAAGCGATCACCGAGCGCCACGACGTATCCGGCGCGCCTCCCGTCCGGTCGGACGGATAGGGAGGGGATGCGTCATGGACGGCTGGGGATTCCTTGAGCAGGGCGCGGAGCTGGCCCGGCGCGGTGAGCCGTTCGCGCTCGCGACCGTGGTCTGGCGGCAGGGGCCATCCTCGGGCAAGGAAAGCTGCCGCGCGATCATCACCGCCTCCGGCCAGCTGGACGGCTGGATCGGCGGCGCCTGCGCGGAGCCGGTGGTGATCCGGCAGGCCCGCGAGGTGATCGCCGAAGGCGTGCCGCGGCTGCTGCTGCTCGGGACCGCCGAGCAGTTCGGCGGCCCGCTGCCCGAGGGCATGGACTTCGTGCCCATCTCCTGCCAGAGCGAAGGCGCACTGGAGGTGTACATCGAACCGATCCAGCCGGCCCCGCACCTCGTGGTGGTCGGCCACTCACCGATGGCCCGCACCCTGGCCGACCTGTCCCGGGCGCTGGGCTGGCGTACCGACCTGGTCGCGGGCCAGGACTTCACCGCCGCTAACGCGAGCGAGCGGTCGATCGTGGTGGTGGCCACTCAGGGCCATCACGACGAGGAGGCCATCACGGCCGCGATCGCGGCCCGCCCGGCCTACGTCGGCCTGGTCGGCTCGGCCCGGCGCGGCGCGGCCGTGCTCGGCTACCTCGCCGAACGCGGCGTGCCGCAGGATGAGCTGGACAAGGTGCGGGTCCCGGCGGGCCTGGACCTGGGCCACACGACGCACCAGGAGATCGCGGTCGCCATCCTCGCCGAGCTCGTCCAGTTGCGCGCGTCGGGCGCGCTCACGGCAGGCCCGGGCCGCACGGCCGGCGTCCACGGCCCGGACGCGCTGCCCACGGGGGCGGCCGCTCCCTCCGGAGCCGAGGACGCCGTCGATCCCGTGTGCGGGATGACCGTCACCGCCGGGCCGTCCGCCTACCCGCTCACTTACGCGGGCACCGGTTACTACTTCTGCTGCGCCGGCTGCCGCCGTGCGTTCGAGCAGGACCCCGTGGCCTACCTCGGAAAAGAGACCCGATGCTGATCACGAACGAGTTCGAGGTCGCTGCGCCGATCGACAAGGTGTGGCGGTTCTTCGACGACATTCCGCACGTAGCCGCCTGCCTGCCCGGCACCGAACTGACCGACGACCTCGGCGACGAGAAGTACAAGGGGCGGGTCAGCATCCGGATGGGCCCGGTCCGGATGCGCTTCGCGGGGACGGCGGACATCGCCGAACGGGACAACGAAGCCAAGCGCATCGTGGTGAACGCCGCCGGGGCCGACGAGAAGGGCCGGGGCCAGGCCGCGATGACCGTCACGGCCAGCCTGACCCGCTCCCGCGCCGGCACCAAGGTCGGCGTGTCCCAGGACCTGCAGATCTCCGGCGCGGCCGCGCAGTACGGCCGCGGCATGATCTCCGACGTCACTTCGGTCCTGATGCGCGATTTCGCCACCAACCTGCAAGACGGGATCGCCCGGCTGGACCGCGGCGAATCGCTGGACACCGGGGCGCCCGCGGCGGCCGAGGCGAGCGGGCTCATGGTGGCCCTGCAGGCCCTGCGGATGGTGCTGCGCCGGGTCTTCCGCCGGTTCTTCGTGCCCTACCAGGCGCCCAACCCGAGCTGAGGAGAACGAGCCATGGTCTTGTGGTGGATCGGCAGCATCGTCCTGCTGGTGGTGGTCCTGCCGGTGGTTATCGCGCTGCTCAACCGGGTGCTGGCGGCGCTGGAGCGGATCCGGGGCGCCAGCGACGAGATCCTCGGCGGCGGTGTCGCCCTGATCGGCGAGCTGGACGGCGTCCCGGAGGCACTGGCCACGACGGACAGCACCATCAAGGCGGTGGCCGTCGGCGCGGTGCGCTACGCCGGCCCCGTCAGCAAACTTCTCGGCTGAGCCGATTCGGCGTACCGAGCGGGCTCGGTCACCGAGCAGGCTCGGCGGACAGAAAGGAGAGCGCGTCATGCCGGCTGTCGCCTGGTTCACCATCGTCGTTGCCGCGCTGATCGTCGGGATTACCGCGGTGGGCCTGCTGCGGGTCATCTTCCATCTACGGGCCACACGCGCGACGCTCGGCCAGGTCCTCGGCGGCGTCACCGTGGTCGCGCAGCAGACCAGCGGCGTCCCGGACGTGGTGGCGTCGGTGAACACGAGCCTGAAACCGGTCCGCGACTTCTGCGAGACGGTGTGAGGGGGATGACGGTGAGAGGGATGACGTCATGAGCTACACCGGCTGGTGGATCGGTTACGGGATCGGCATCCTGGTGGTCCTGGTCGTCGTCGCGCTGGTGACGCCGATCCTGCTGCTGGCCCGATCGATCGGCAAGGCCGCGCCGCTGATCAACGACCAGCTCGCCGCGGCCGCGCGGAATACCGCGCCGCTGAAGGACCTGAACACCACCATCGAGCACGCCACGCTCATCATCGCCGGGCTGAAGCGCGGCCGGGAAAGGCTGGGAGGCTAGGCATGCAACCGCACGTGCTAGCGCTGTCTTCCGGGCAGCACACCGCGTGGACGATCGGGCTCATCGTCGGCTTCGTCGTGATCCTGGCCGTCGTCGCCCTGCTCAGCCTGCTCATCTACCTGGTGAAGATCATTGACCGCCGGGTCGTCGAGGTGCGGGACACGCTGACGACCGCGGCCGCGAACACCGAGGCCACCTCGCTGCTCCCGGTGGTCGCGGGCGGCGTCGAGGCGGTCCTCGCCGAGGGCCTGCAGCACCATTTGTTCCTCGGCCGGGTGCTCGGGAAGGTGAAGTCATGACCACGCTGGTCGTCCTGACCGTGCTGGAGATCGTGCTGCTGATCGCCGGGCTCGCGGTCTACCTGTACTGGGCCGGCACCCTGCTCAACCGGATCGCCGCCAACCTCGAGCAGTGCGGCGAGCTGGTCGCCGCGATCGTGGAGCACGCCAAGCTGATCGGGCCCAATGTCGAGCACATCAACCAGACCGGCGGCGTGGTCGCGGGCGCGCTGCCGCTGCTGTACGGGATGGGCGAGGAGATCGTGGCCGGGGCCACCTGGACCCCGCAGGAAGAAAACCGCGAGCCCGCCCGGCCCGCGTCCGGCCGCCGCCGCTCGCGCATGCACGACGCGGTCGGCTTCGCCCCGCCCCGCTAACGCCCTGGCCCCGCCCCGGCCCGCCCGCACGACCGGGCGACCCCCCGCCCTTGACACCGGGCGGGGGGTCGTTCCTCAACCGGGCGGAGGATCGTCGGGGCCGCGGGAGGTCAGCGGGCCGGTCCCCGTCCCCGAGTACTCGCCGATCCAGTGGTCCTTCCAGGCCTGGTCGTACTGCTGGGTGTTACAGCGCGGACGGTAGATCGCGGTCAGCTCGCGGGCGATCTGCTCCCGGTGTGCCCGGCCACCGCCCGGTACCTCGTAGGTGCAGATATAGACCTTCCAGCGGGAGCCCGCACGCTGCACCCAGCACGGCGACCGGGGATGCTTGAACGGGAAGCGCTCGGCGCTGAGGTCGTCGCCGTGGCCGATGTAGATCACCGCGTACCGTTCCGGCTTGGTCTCCGGGTCGGGCTTGTACGCGATCGCATAGACGGCCGGCACGCTCGGCGGCGTCCACCCGGCCAGCAGCCGCGGGCCCTCGAACGGGTAGCCGGCCAGCGAGCCCAGCCGGATCACCGGAGCCTGCCCGCCGGGATGACCGCGGGCGGCCTCACAGTTCCTCGTCTTCTTCTTCGCTGATCGCCTCGACCCGGACCACGGGATAGACGGGCAGTCGCGCCCGCGTGACCGCCTGGCCGAACTCCGCGGTGGCCTTCCGTATCGCCTCGTCGCGGTCCTCGGCCTCGACGATCAGCTGGGCGCCGTACCGGCTGCTCCCGATGCCGGTCGCGATGCCGGAACTGGCCGCGACGGCGTCGGCGAGCTCCACGATCTCCTCGTGCTCCAGCACCCGGTCACCCTCGGCCTCGATGCCCACACTCCACTTCACCGGACGCTCCTAGCTCAATCCCGGCAACAGCGCCGCCAGTTCTTCCAGGCTATCTAGATCGTGGCCGGACAGCAGTAGGTCGATGTGCGGCGCGACCACCATCATGCCCAGCGTGCTCGGCCGGAAGTCCGGGTTATGTCCCTTGTGCGGGTTCAGCCAGACCAGCCGGTGACACTGCCGGGAGAGCCGCTCCATCGCGTTAGCCAGGATCTCCGGGTCACCCCGGTCCAGGCCGTCCGAGCAGATGACCACCACCCCGCCGCGGGCCAGGCCACGCCGCCCCCACTGCCGGACGAAGGTGTCCAGCGAGTCCCCGATCCGCGTCCCGCCCTCCCAGTCGAGGACGGCGTGGGCGGCCTGCTCCAGGGCCTCGTCCGGGCGGCGCCGGCCCAGCGGGCGGGTGATGCGGGTGAGCCGGGTACCGAAGCAGAACACCTCGACCCGGCCGGACGCCCGCCGGGCCGAGTGCGCGAACTGCAGCAGGCTCCGCGAGTAGTCGGCCATCGACCCGGAGATGTCGAGGATGAGAATGAGCGGCCGGAGCTTGACCTTGCGCCGCTGCCAGCGCAGCTCCGCGGGCTCGCCACCCGTCCGCATCGAGGCCCGCACCGTCCGGCGCAGGTCCGGGGCCCGCCCGGAGCGCGCGGGCTGGGCGCGCCGGGTGCGGCGCTTCGGCGGGGTGAGCCGCATCCTGGCCATGATCCGGCGCACCGCCGCCAGCTCCTCCGGGGTGCAGGCGTCGAACGACTTGCGCCGGAGCGCTTCGGCGGCCGAGGCCATCAGGCCGAGCGTGGCCTCCTCTTCGTCCCCGCCCCCGGGCGGGTCGGTGGCCGGCACATCAAGCACCGCCCCCTCCACCTGCGCGGCGATCTGCGCGCTGATCGTCATCATGGCCGGGGCCGGGGCGCTGTCCGCGAGGAAATACGCGCGGAACACCTGGTCGTAGACCTCGATGTCGTCCTTGCGGCTGACCAGCGTCGCGCGGCCCGCCCAGTACAGGTCGAGCAGGTCGGTCGGGTCCAGCGGCACCATGGCCGCGCAGTAGACCAGCAGGTCGCCGGTGCCGGCGGCCAGCCCGGCCGCCCGGAGAGCGGCCACGAAGCCCGACAGGACGCCGACGAAGGGCGGTGCGCCAGGCTCCGGATGGGTGACCGGGCCGGGGTCCGGCTCCGGTGCGGCCCGCTCAGGCACCGGACGTGATCTCCCTGAGGTTCTCGCGGACGAGGTCGAGATCGTCGCGTTCCTTCAGCACCGCGCCGAGAGTGACAGAGGCGTTGTCCTCGTCCAGGTCCGTCTCGCCGAGGAAGTCGAGGGTGCGCGCCCAGTCGATGGTCTCGGCCACACCCGGCGGCTTGGCCAGGTCCAGCTCGCGAAGCCGGTGCACGGCCGCGACCACCTTCCGCGCCAGGGTCTGCGCGACGTCCGGCTCCCGGACGGTGACGATCTCCAGCTCACGCTCGGCGGACGGGTACCCGATCCAGTGGTAGAGGCAGCGCCGCTTGAGCGCGTCGTGCAGCTCACGGGTCCGGTTCGAGGTGAGGATGACCAGCGGCGGGCTCTCCGCGCGGATCGTGCCCACCTCGGGGATGCTGACCTGGAAGTCGGAGAGCACCTCGAGCAGGAACGCCTCGAACTCGTCGTCGGCCCGGTCCACCTCGTCGATCAGCAGCACCGCCCGGTCGCCGGCCCGGACCGCCTCCAGCAGCGGCCGTTCCAGCAGGAACTTCGGGCCGAAGAGTTTCTCCACGGCCTCGTCACCGGCGAGCTGATGCTCCGACATGGCCCGGATGTGCAGCATCTGGCGGGCGTAGTCCCACTCGTACAGCGCCTGGCTGGTGTCGATGCCCTCGTAGCACTGCAGCCGGATCAGCTTCCGGCCGAACACCGACGCGAGCACCTTGGCCGCCTCGGTCTTGCCCACCCCCACTTCACCTTCGAGCAGCACGGGACGCTGCAGCGACAGCGCGACGAACAAGGTGGTAGCCAGGCCCCGGTCGGCCAGGTAACCGCCCTCGCGCAAGATGCCGGTCAGTTCGCCGACGCTTTGGGGAAGGCCCGCGTGGCCCGGTGATCCGTGCCCGTCGGCTTCGTCCGGCACGAGTCAGCGCGCGGTGGGGGCGTTGGGCGCGCCGGGCGCGGAACCGAATACGAGGTCCTTCAGGCTCGCGCCGGAGTTCAGCTTGCCCTCCCGCTCCAGCCTGCCGCGCCACGCGGCCCGGATGTCTTCGTCCGTGCCGTCAAATCCGACGTTCTGCATGTTCTTGCAGGACTTGCCGTGACCGTGGTGGCCCAGGACCTCGTCCAGGTCGGCACCGCCCTGACCCTGCGCGCTCCACACTTCCCGCAGGACCTCAAGGGCCTCGACTGGCTCAGCCATGCGCGTATCCCTCCGGCCGTCAACTGGTCTGACCGACTTTAGTTCGCGCCGGCGGACATGGCGACCGCCGATTAAGGCTTCTCTTATTCGCCCCTTTTGCGCGGCCGTCGCCGTGACCGCGGTAACCGCGCACGCGATGGCTCTTGCCCCGCGCGTGCGGCCGCCGTACGATTTTTGTTACCCGTCAGTAACGGAGGTCAGGTCATGGGACTCGCGTTCGAACGGGTGGGCTCGGGACCGCCCCTCGTCCTGCTGCACGGCATCGGGCACCACCGCCAGGCGTGGAACGCCGTCACCGGGCTGCTGGCCCCCAGCCGGGAGCTGATCCTGGTCGATCTCCCCGGCCACGGCGAGTCGCCGCCGCTGCGGCTGGACGGGCGTCCGCCGGTGGAGGCGCTGGCCGCGGAGGTCGCCGCCTTTCTCGACTCCCAGGGCCTGGATCGCCCGCACGTGGCCGGGAACTCGCTCGGCGGGGTGCTGGCGCTGATTCTCGCGGCCCACGGGCGGGCCGCCAGCGCGACCGGGCTGTCGCCCGCCGGGTTCTGGCGGCGCGGCGCGGACTTCCGGCGGGCCAAGGCGATCTTCACGGTCATGCAGGCGGCCAGTGCGGGGGTCCATCCGGTCGCCGCCGGCCTGACGCGATCCCGGGCCGGCCGCGCCTTCATGTACGCCGCCATCGTCGCCAAGCCGTCCCAGCTCAGCCCCGAGCAGGCGCGCGCCGACGCCGACGCCTTCCGCACGGCCCGCGTCACGATGAAAGAGATCCTGGACGTCCCGGTGTCGTTCACCCTGGACATCCCGGACGACGTGCCCGTCACGATCGCCTGGGGGACGCACGACCGGCTGCTTCCGGCCGGCCAGGCCGACGTCGCCCGGCAGCGCCTGCCCCAGGCCCGTTTCGTCCTGCTGCCGGGCTGCGGGCACGTTCCGATGACGGACGACCCGGCGCTGGTCGCCCGGGTCCTGCTCGAGGGCAGCACGGTGCCTGCCCCCGCGCCTGCGCGGGCCACGGCCACGGCCGAGGGCGCTACGGGCGGGTGAGACGCCAGACGATCCCGGTCCCGGTCCCGGCCTCCGGCTTGATGTCGAGTGACCGCGACCCCAGCTCGGTGAAACCGAGTTTGCGCGGAACCGCCGCACTGGCCTCGTTGAGCTCGTCGTGCACGATCTCGACGTGGTCGATGCCGGGCAGCCGGAACGCGGCGTCCGTCAGCGCGGCGGCGGACGCCGTGGCCAGCCCGCGGCGGACGTACGCCTGGTGCACCCAGTACCCGATCTCCAGTCCGCCCGGGGCGATCCTCGCCATCAGCCCGCAGCTGCCCGCAATCTGCCCGCCCACGGTGATCGCGTAGTTGTAGGCCACGCCGCTGTTCCAGTCCTGCTCACAGGCGGCGAGGAAGCCGATGGCGTTCTCCCGGGTGTACGCCGGCGCCCACGGCATCCACGGCCGCAGATGGTCCATCGACTCGATGACCGCCGTGTAGGCGGCCTCTTCGTCGTGCCACCGCCATCGGCGGAGGGTGACCGGCCCGTACTCGAGCGTCTCGCCGGGGCGGGGAGCGAAGTCCTGCATCCCTCCATGCTGGCCTTCTCCCGCGGACGGGGACAACCCGGTTATCCGCCGCCGCGATATCGTCGGCGCCGAGTCACGGAGAGGAGCCCGGATGGACGTCAAGGACACCATCGCCGGCACGGTCATGGGCGCGCGGGAACGGCTGACGGAGCTGAGTCACCGGCTGCACGCCCACCCCGAGGTCGCGTGGTCCGAGGAGCGCGCCGCCGCCTGGGTCAGCGCGGAACTGGCCGACGCCGGGTTCGACGTGGAGGCAGGCGCCTGCGGGCTGCCGACCGCGTTCATCGCCCGGACCGGCACCGGGCCGCTGCACGTGGGCATCTGCGCCGAATACGACGCCCTCCCCGGGCTCGGGCACGCCTGCGGGCACAACATCATCGCGGCCGCCGCCGTGGGGGCCGGCCTCGCGCTCGCGGCGGCCGCCGACGACCTGGGGCTCACCGTGACGGTGTTCGGGACACCGGCCGAGGAAGGCGGCGGGGGCAAGGTGTACATGCTGGAACGCGGGGCGTTCCGTGGCGTGCACGCGGCGATGATGGTGCACCCGGGCCCGGTCGACGTCGCGGAGGCCCGGCCGTTCGCCGCCTCGCACATGCTGGTCCGCTACCGGGGCCAGGCCACGCACGCGGCCGCCTACCCCGAGCGCGGTGTCAACGCCGCCGACGCGTTCACGATCGCGCAGGTCGCGATCGGGCTGCTGCGCCAGCAGTTGCCGCCGAGCACCCGGGTGCACGGGATCATCACCCACGGCGGGGACGCCCCCAACATAATCCCGGACCGCACCGAAGGCCGCTGGTACGCCCGGGCCGAGACCCTGCACGAACTGGCCGCGCTGGAGCCCCGCGTGCGGCGCTGCTTCGAGGCCGGGGCGCTCGCCACCGGGTGTGAGCTGGAGATCGAGGTGGAAGCGCCGCCCTACGCCGAATTCCGCAACGATCCCGACCTGCTGCCGCTCTACCGCGCCAACGCGGAGCGGCTCGGCCGGCGGTTCGCGCCCCCGGAGGGGGCGGCCCCGGGTGCCGGGGACCCTGGTGCGGGAGGCTCTGGTGCGGGGACAGCCGGGGATGCCGCGGCCGCCGGCCGGATGAACCGCGCCTCCACCGACATGGGCAACGTCTCCCTGATCGTGCCGTCGATCCACCCCTACATCGGGATCGGCTCGCTGCCTGCGGTCAACCACCAGAAGGAGTTCGCCGCACATTGCGTCAGCCCGGCCGCGGACCAGGCACTCGTGGACGGGGCGATCGGCCTGGCCTGGACCGCCGCGGACGCGGCCCTGGACGAGACGGTCCGCGGCCGCCTGCTCGCGGGAGGCCGCTGAGCGGAGCCAGCCGGCGGTTATGAAAGCCTTGTGACCGGAGGTGTTCGCGTGAAGATCGGACTTCAGATTCCTGATTTCACCTGGCCAGGGGGCGCCGCACAGATCGGCCCGGCCCTGGCCACTATCGCCCGCACCGCGGATGACACTGGCTTCGACCGCATCATGGTCATGGACCACCTGTTCCAGATTTCCGTGGTGGGACCGGCCGAGCACGAAATGCTGGAGGCGTACACCACGCTCGGTTTCCTGGCCGCGCACACGTCGCGGGCCCGGCTCGGCACGCTCGTCACCGCGGCCATCTACCGGTATCCGGGCCTGCTGGGCAAGACCATCACCACCCTGGACGTGCTGTCCGGCGGCCGGGCGTGGCTGGGGATCGGGGCGGGCTGGAACGAGGAGGAGTCGCGTGGCCTGGGCATCCGGTTCCCGCCGATGTCCGAGCGGTTCGAGCAGCTCGAGGAGAGCATCCAGATCTGCCTGCAGATGTGGGCCGGGGACGAGAGTCCCTATAACGGCAAGCTCAATCATCTGGAGCGCCCGCTCAACTCACCGCAGGCCCTGACCAGGCCGCACCCGCCGATCATGATCGGGGGCGGCGGGGAGAAGAAGACCCTGCGGCTGGTGGCCAAGTACGCGCAGGCGTGCAACCTGTTCCCCACCCCGGAGCTCGGCCACAAGCTCGAGGTGCTGCGTGAGCACTGCGAGCGCGAGGGCCGGAACTACGACGAGATCGAGAAGACCGCCATCTTCCCCTTCGACGTCGGCCCGAAGGGCGAGAAGGCCGGCGAGGTGATCGACCGGCTCGGGCAGCTCGCGGAGGCCGGGATCCAGGCGGTGATCGGCGGCCTGAGAGGTGTCCATGAGATCACCCCGCTGGAGGTCATGGGCAGCGAGGTCATCCCCGCCGTCGCCTCCCTCGGCACCTGACCCCCGGCCGTCCCCCGCGCCCGGGCCGCCGTGGCGCGGGGGACAGCCGGGGTGGGCGGGGCGGTCAGCAGTTGCGGGGGGCGGGAATGCCCGCCACCCGCGCGCTGAGCCAGTTCACCACGTCCGTCCGGGCCAGCACCTGGGTCAGGACGTGGTCGCCGGCGTTACGTCCACAACGCACGGCCGTACATATAACGCAAAGGTAGGAGTTACCCAGCCCTGGCCGGAGGGCGGTGACGGCTCGCTCACTCCGGAACGTTCCGCGGCACGGCGAAGTCGATCATGCGCGCCTCACCGGGGATCAGGTCCGCCCAGTCCCCCTTGAACTCCAGGACGGCGACGGCGGCGGTGGGGAACTTCTCCCGCACCCGCTCCAGCGGCTCGGCGGCCGGGCCGTCCGTCATCTGCGCGATCCCCACGGCAAGCTCGGCGATTCCCGGGTTGTGCCCGATCAGCAGGACCGTCCGGTAATCATCGCCGGCCTCGCGGAGCAGGTGGAGCAGGCTGAGCGCGGTCGCCTCGTAGATGCGCTGCTCGTAACGGACGTCCGGCTTCGCGTCCAGTTCGCCGGCCAGCAACGCCCAGGTATCGCGGGTCCGGCGCGCGGTGGAGCACAGCACCACGTCGGGGACGTACCCGCCGTCCCGTAGCCACCGCCCCATCACCGGAGCATCGCGGCGCCCACGGTCGTTCAGCGGCCGTTCACTGTCGGCCATATCCGGCCACGCCGACTTGGCGTGCCGCAGCAGCAGAAGCCGCCGCGTCTCATCTGCGCCCATGACACCAGCCTGACACAGGATGACCGGCTTGTTCAGCTAAAGGTCGGCCGGAAAATGCCGCCCGTTCGGTGGCCGGACACCGTCCGCCGGCGGGGCGAGCGTAAGAAACGAGCCGACATGGCCCGACAACCCCAACCAGGACCCACCAATGGCCGTCTTATAGACGTAGCATCCAGTTCACCGAGGCCACCGGGCCGCGGCTACGTCACGGAGGCGACGGCGCCATGAGGTTCACGCCCACACGAATGCGCCGGGCGCTCGCCGCCACGGCGGTGCTGGCCCTGACGGGCGGCCTCGCGGCCGCGGCCGTCAGCCCGGCCGCGAACGCGGCGACCAGCACGGCCGCCCACGTCGGCGCGGCGGCCAGCGCGGCCCGGCCCGACGGGGACAGCCCCGCCGGATTCTGGTACGGCACGGACAGCCTGCCCATCAAGATCAGCGGCAGCGCCCCCTATCAGGAACCGAAGATCGGCGGCCGCTACGCCGGCTACATCGGCATGACCGGCAGCTGGGCGGTTTGGCTGGGCTGCCGGGGCGGCTTCACCGCGTGGTCCGGGACCAACGCCTCGCAGGCCAACACGAACTACACCAGCTACGGCGTCGGTATCGGGCTGGGCGTCTACTGGTTCATGGGCGGACCGGGCGTGGACCCGAACTACAACGGCACCACGACCGAGGCCTACGCCTGGGGCCAGCGCCAGGCCGCACAGGCCGTGGCGGACGCCAACAAGCTGTACATCAAGTACCGGGTGCTCTTCATGGACGTCGAACTGCCCGGCGTTGCCCCCGCCCATGACAACGGCTGGAACAGTGTCTACACCTCGGCGTGCAGCGGCGTCACGAAGGCGAGCTACATCCCGGCCAGCGTCGACCGAGCCGACTTCAACGGCTTCTACGATTACGAGAACGCGCACGGCTACACGCCCGGTGTCTACTCCGAGCCGGGCATCTGGGCCTCGATCTTCGGCACCGGCACCGCCTCGCAGATTCCGAACGTCGACGAGTGGACGTATGAGCCCGAGACGACGAACTTCGCCGCGGCCCCGGTCGGCTGGTGCCTGAAGGGCACGTCGACCTGCGCCCGGTTCTTCGGCGGCGTGACCACCTCCAGCCCGCACGCGCTGATGTGGCAATGGTCGGGTGGCGGCGGCGTCAGCAACGGCGTGGGTGACTTCGACCAGATCGACACCAAAGTCGTCCGCTGACCTTCGGCATCCGCTGACGGCCGCGAGTACGGCAGAGGGGGCCGGTCAGGGGCAACCGATTTTGTCACCGGCACAATAAGCATCGATTGTCACGCGCACTGCCGGGCTGCGGCATTCTTATGCCATGAGTGGCGACGGCAAGCTCGGCCGGAGAGCATTCCTCGGGGCAGCCGCGGCCGGGACCATAGCGGCCGCCGTCGCGGCCTGCTCGAAGCCGGCGGCCGGAAGCGGGACGGCCGCCCCGGCCGCCAGCCGGACCCCGCGGCCCTCCTCCGCGCCGATCGCGGAGAACGCGCGGCCCGGCGACCCGCACTGGGTGATCCGCCATCTGGGCGCCGAGCACGAGATCGAGGGGTACGCGGGCCAGGCCAGCGTGCGGCAGGGGGACCCATTCCCGCTGTTCGTCTCGTCCACGTCCGCGGGGTACCAGGTGACCGCGTACCGGCTGGGCTGGTACCAGGGCTACGGGGCGCGCAAGGTGTGGCAATCCGGCCCGCTGCGCGGCCACCAGCAGAACGGCCCCGTGCTGACCCCCTCGACGAACACGATCCAGACGGACTGGGACCCGATGCTGGACGTGCCCACGGACGACTGGCCGCCGGGCTCGTACCTGCTCCGGCTGGACGCGGACTCGGGAGGGCAGCGTTACGTGCCGGTGACCGTCCGCTCGGCCAGCACCGCGGGCAAAGTCGTCATCAAGAACGGCATCGAGACCTGGCAGGCGTACAACACCTGGGGCGGCTACGACCTGTACAAGGGCCCGCAGGGCGACTACGCGAACCGGTCCCGGGTCGTCAGCCTCGACCGCCCGTACGACGGGAACGGCGCGGACATGTTCCTGACCTACGAGCGGAACGTGGTCAAGCTGGCCGAGTTCATGGGCATCCCGCTCGCCTACGTGACCAGCATGGACATCGCCGCGGACCCGCACCTGCTGGACGGGGCCAGCGCGGTGCTCTCGCTCGGGCACGACGAGTACTGGTCACCGGGCGAGCGCGCCAACGTGACCGCCGCCCGGGACGCGGGCGTCAACCTGGCCTTCCTCGGGGCGAACGCGCTGTTCCGGCGCACCCGGCTGGAGGCCACCGCCCTGGGCCAGGACCGGCTCGTCGTCTGTTACAAGACCAGCTACACCGACGACCCGATGTACGGCCAGGACCCGTCGCTGGTGACCAGCGACTGGCGCGATGTACCGAGCCCCGACCCGGAGTCCTCGCTCATCGGCACGCTGTACGAGTCCTACCCGGCGACCGCCGCCTACCGGGTGGTGAGCCCGTCCAGCTGGGTGTTCAAGGGCACCGGCGTCCCCGCGGGCGCTTCCTTCAGCAACCTGGTCGGCATCGAATACGACCGGGTCAACCCCGGTTACCCGGTTCAGCGGCCGATCGAGGTACTGTCACACTCCCCGCTGATCTGCCAGGGCGTCAGCAGCTACGGTGATTCGGCCTACTACACGCACTCCGGCGGGGCCGGCGTCTTCAATGCGGGCACCATGCGCTGGGTGGAAGCGATCTTCGGCGACGAGCCGCACGGGATCTCCGGGACGGCGACGACCTTCGTCCGCCAGGTCACCGCGAACATCCTCCGCGCCTTCGCCGACGGCCCGGCGGCCGGCAAGTATCCCGCCCACGACAACCTGGACGCCATGCACGAATACGCCGGCGACCGCATCGGCGCCGGCAGCGTCCTGTCCTGAGTCAGCGGAACACAGTACGGTCTCTGTCGTGGGTGAAAGACCGGCCAAGGACACGGCGTACGTTCTCCACAGGGGGGATGTACGGGAGGCGTACGGCCGATGGCCCGTCCCGGCGGCCATCATCAGCGACGGCGCCTACGGCGTCCGGGGGTTTCACGGTGACACTACCGGCCCCGCTGGACTTGCCGAGTGGTACCGGCCTCATGTTGAGGAGTGGAGTAAGGCTGCCCATCCAGCGACGACGCTCTGGTTCTGGAACACAGAGGTCGGATGGGCGACGGTACACCCGCTCTTTGCCGCCCATGGGTGGGATTATGTGGAAACTGTCACCTGGGACAAGGGATTGGCGCATATCGCGGGGAATGTTAACGGGAAAACCATCCGGCGATTCCCCGTCGTGAGCGAAGTATGCGTCCTGTACCAGCGCCGTTTCGAGGTAGCGGGACCAGATGGCCCGATGCCGGTGCAGCAATGGCTTCGTCATGAATGGCAGCGGTCAGGCCTTCTCCTCTACCAGGCTAACGAGGCGTGTGGGGTCAAGAACGCCGCCACCCGCAAGTACCTCACGCAAGACTGGCTCTGGTACTGGCCACCCGGGCTGATGATGGAGCGTCTCGCGGCCTACGCCAACGACCATGGTGCCGAGTCAGGCTGGCCGTATTTCTCGCTTGACGGCGAGAAACCCGTGACGGCCAAGCTCTGGGATTCGCTGCGCTACCGATGGAATCACACCCACGGCCTCACGAATGTCTGGAGCAGACCCCCGCTGCATGACAGCGAGCGCTTGAAGGGGACCATGCGGCGGGCAGCGCCACGTGTGTACAAGCCGACAGCGGCGAGTGCCGCGCATCTTAACCAAAAGCCACTGGAGTTCATGGAGCGCATCATCTACGCGGTGACCGAGCCAGACGACGTTGTATGGGAGCCGTTTGGCGGCCTGGCGTCCGCTTCGGTGGCCGCAGTGGCACTCGGGCGCCGGCCGTACGCAGCGGAGATAGACGATCACTTCGCCCAACTGGCTGAGGAGCGAATTCAGTTCGCTCTGCGAGAGCGTGACATAGCGGCCGAGGGCCACACGTTTCTTCCTTGATCGGCGTCGCTTTTCCGCAGCATGGGGCTGTCGCGCAACTGGTCTCAAGCCAGGTCGGGCCCCCACTCAGGGTGCTCAGTCTGACCAAAGGTGGCGTTCGCGCCCCACCTTGGACCCGGTTTTGGCTCAAAGATGGGGCTTGACACACCACGGCTCGGAGTTATGCGACAGCCTCGAATTTACCGAAAATCGACGCCGATCATGGTCAGCCCGCTACTTCTTCAGGTGCGGGGCGAGGAGGGCCAGGTCCGGGTCGCTGAGGCGGTCGTTGGCGGTCGCAGCCTGGTGCCAGTGCGGGTAGATCAGGTCCGGCGTGCTCACCTGATCCAGAGCGGCGCGCTCGTCGCTGGACAGGACCAGATCCGCGGCGGCCAGGTTGTCGGTGAGCTGCTCGTCGGTCCGCGCCCCGATAACAAGCGAGGTCACGCCCGGCCGGCCGAGCAGCCAGGCCAGTGCGACCTGGGCGGCCGACACGCCGTGGGCCTTGGCCACGTCCACCAGGACCTCGATCGTGTCGTAGAGCCGGTCCTCGTTGCGCACCGGCGGCTCGTTCCACTCCTCACTCAGGTGGCGCGAGTTCTCCGGCTGCTCGGCATCCCGGCGGAACTTGCCGGACAGCAGGCCGCCCGCCAAGGGGCTCCACACCAGGATGCCGAGGCCCTGGTCGAGCGCCAGCGGCACCAGTTCGTACTCGGCGTCCCGCGCCTCCAGGGAGTAATAGATCTGCTCAGCGACGAAACGCTCGTGACCGCGGGCGTCCGCGGCAGCCAGCGCCTTCATCAGCTGCCAGCCTGAGTAGTTCGAGGCCGCGAGGTAGCGCACCTTGCCCGCCTGGACGAGCGAATCCAGGGTGGACAGCGTCTCCTGCACCGGGGTCTGCCCGTCCCACTCGTGCACGTGATAGATGTCGATGTGGTCGGTGCCCAGACGGCGCAGGCTCGCCTCGACACCGCTCAGGATGTGGTGCCGCGACAGCCCGGCGTCGTTCGGGCCGCCGCCCATCGGCATCCGGACCTTGGTGGACAGCAGCAGGTCATCCCGCTTGCCCTTGATGGCCTGGCCGACCAGTTCCTCGGCCGTACCCTCCGAGTAGACGTCCGCGGTGTCGATCAGGTTCACCCCGGCGTCCAGGGCCATGCCGATCTGGCGCCGCGCGCCCTCGATGCCGGTCGAGCCGACCGCGCTGAACCCTCCCTTGCCGCCGAACGTCATCGTGCCGAGGGTCAGCGTCGAAATCCGGAGGCCACTCCGGCCAAGCTGTCGGTATTCCATGATGGAACCCTTCCCGCAGGACTCGTCTTAAATGCTCCAGAGCCAAACTTACGACCAGGCCACGCCGGCGCCTCCCGCGGGCCCGCGGGCTGCAAGATCCTTCCGCGTGTGACCAGGCCCATTACGGGTACGCGGAGCATTGCGGACCGGTCACCTGGAACCGGACGAAACCGCAGGCCCGGGCACCGGCACCGGAAGGGGAGGGATGCTCAGCTACTTTCTCGCGGTGCTCGCGGCAGGCGCCAACGCCACCTCGTCGGTCCTGCAGCGTAAGGCCAACCGGGAGATACCGCAAAAAGAGAACCTGAGCTGGAAGCTCATCCGCAGCCTGCTGCACAAGCCGGTGTGGTTCGGCGGAATTCTCGCCGTGACCGTGGGTTTCCTGCTCCAGGCCACCGCGCTGGGTGAGGGTGAGCTGAGCGTCGTCGAGCCCATCCTCGTGCTGGAACTGCCGCTCACGCTGATCATCGCGTCCCGGGTGTTCGGTTCGAACATGGGCTGGCGGGAGTGGGTGCCGGCGCTGGCGATGACCGCCGGACTGGCGGGCCTGCTGTACTTCCTGTCCCCCACGCCCGGCCGGTCGGACAAGGTGCATCCGTACGTCTGGCTGATCGGCATCGGCGTGAACCTGGCGGTGGTCGGCGCGCTGGTCGCGTGGGGACGCCAGGGACCCGCCGGGCGAAACGGCGGCGGTAAGGACGGAAAGGGCAACGGCGGTAAGCGGAGCAGCTCGCACCAGGCCGCGGTCTTCGGGGTCGCCGGAGGGACGGCCTTCGGACTGACCGCGGCGCTGATGAAGGGGATGACCACACACTTCTCGAACGGGTTCGGGGCGATCTTCACCAGCTGGCAGCTCTACGCGATGGTCTCCACCGGAGCGCTCGGGATGTTCCTGGTGCAGTCGGCACTGAACGCGGGGCAGCTGATCGCGGCCCAGCCCGGCCTCACCCTGTCCGATCCGATCGTATCCATCCTCTGGGGCGTGCTGGCGTTCCACGAGAAGGTCAGCGGCGGAACGCTCAGCCTGCTGTTCGCGGCGCTCAGCACCCTCCTTATGGCGGCCGCCGTGCTGGCCCTCGCCCGGTCGCCGGTGCTCGCCGCTGATCAGCAGCGGGCGGCTCAGCAGCAGGCGGCGGCCGATCGCCGGGACCAGCGGGGCGGCGAGCCGCAGAGCGAGTCGCCGCACGCCGCCCGCAGTTGACCGGTGCGCGGGCCGGCCGGATGCCCGCCAACCGGATCCTTAACGCGGAACTCTGCGGGCGCATGTGCCGCCGGTCGAACTGGCGCCAGTCCTCCCGGCCGTCGGGCCACCGGATGAGCGCGGCCCACCCACCGCGGTAGCGCGCCCACGCGACGATCAGGCAGGGGCGCCAACTGGTGTCGCTGTACAGCACCTCGGCCGTCCGGCGCACCGGCGCCCGGCGCGGGCTGTCCATCAGTTCACCGGCCGGCACCCTGGACAGCATCGGGACGGTTCCGACCGGCGGCGGATAGCCTCCAGAGGACGTTTTCCCAGCTCCCATGGCTTAGACGATAACAGATTCGAATTAGCAGCGAGGGTAACTGAAAGGATCGAACGCAAAGTCGTTACGACGCGCCGGCTGGACCCAGCCAACCGTTGAGCCGCCCTCCGGTTCTAGATAGATGAACAAAAGGTAAATTTTACCTAAACGGAAGTTTTCGGGAATATGGCCGGGAATCGTTAAAATTTGCCGCGGGGCCGAGTCGGCGGGACCTGCCGGGGTAGATCACGGGTCATGGTTACGGACACCCGCGAAATTGAGATGAAGTACGAAGCTGGCCCGGAGACCGTGCTCCCCCCGCTGGAGGATCTCCCGCACGTGGCCAGCGAGGCGGGCCCGGATGAACAGAAGCTCGAGGCGGAGTACTACGATACTCCGGACTTGCGGTTGCTGCGGGCCGGCGTCACGCTGCGGAGGCGCCGCGGCGGCAAGGACGCGGGCTGGCACCTGAAGCTGCCCGCCGGGCCGCAGACGCGCCGCGAGATACGGGTGCCGCTCGGCCGCTCCAGCCGGGCCGTACCGGCCGAGCTGGCCAGCCTGGCCCGCGTGTACACCCGGGGGGAGACGCTGGCTCCGGTGGCCCGGATCGCTACCGTGCGCCGGACCCGGACCCTGATCGACGAGGCCGGGACGTCGCTCGCCGAAGTGGTCGCCGATGAGGTCTCCGCGCAGACGCTCGGCGAATCCACGACCATTTCCAACTGGAGTGAGGTGGAGGTCGAGCTCACCGGCGGCGACCGGCGACTGCTGCGGGCCACCGACAAACGGCTGCGCCGCGGTGGCCTGCGGCCCGCGGGCCGAATGGCCAAGCTGGAGCGCGCCCTGGCCGGCCAGCTGCGCTCTGCTAGCCAGGACGGGGGCAACGGCGACGGACGGCCGGGCGGCCGCGGCTCCTCAGCCGACGTGGTCCTGGCCTACATCGAGGAGCAGGCCGCCAGGCTGAAGGCGTTCGACCCCATGGTGCGGCGCGACGAGCCCGACTCGGTGCACCAGATGCGCGTCACCACCCGCCGGCTGCGCAGCACGCTGCAGTCGTTCGGCACGGTCGTGCGCCCGGCTGACACCCGGCATCTGGGTGATGAACTGCGGTGGCTCAGCCACGTGCTGGGCGACGCGAGGGACAGCGAGGTACTCGCCGGGCACATCCAGGCCGACGTGGACCACACGCCGCCCGAATTGGTCATGGGCCCGGTGAAGGCGCGGCTGCGGGAGCATTTCGCGCCGCTGGCGGCGCAGACCCGCACGGCCGTGCTCGAGGCCCTGGACTCGGAACGCTACTTCGCCCTGCTGAACGAGCTGGACCAGATCCTGGCCAGCCCGCCGCTGGGCCCGGATGCGACCCTGCCCGCGAAGAAGGGCCTGGCCCGCGCGGTGGCCCGCACGTACCGGCGGACCAATCGCCGGATGCGCCGGGCCAGGCAGGCGCACTCGGGGGAGGCCACCAATATCGCGCTGCACCGCGTGCGGCGCTCCGCCAAGCGCGCCCGGTACGCGGCCGAAGTGGCCCGTCCCGCCTACGGCCACCAGGCCAAGCGTTTCGCCAAGCGGATGAAGAAGCTCCAGTCGTCGCTGGGTACGCACCAGGACGCGGTGATCGCCCGGAGCACCATCCGTGAGCTCGGCGTGCGGACGCACCTGGAAGGCGAGAACGCGTTCACCTTCGGGCTGCTGCACGAGCACAACACCACCGCCGTACGGGACTCGGAGCGCCAGGCCCGGAAGGACTGGAAGCGCGCGTCCCGCCCCACCTACCGGAAGTGGATGCGCTAGGCGCCGGCACCATCCCGCGGCCCTTCGTCCCGCCGGGGCGGAGGGGACGTGGGCCCGCGTCAGGTGATGGGGGGCAGAACCTGGTTCGTGTCCAGGACCGGCCGGAACAGGTCGCCTCGTTCGGCCAGGCGATCCATGATGTTACGGATCGTGAAACCGTCCGGGCGCAGCGCGGGATCGCCGAGCTCGTCCCAGTCGATGGGCGCGGAGACCGGGGCTCCCGCCGACGGCCGCGGGCTGTACGGCGCGACCAGCGTCTTGTGCCCGGCGTTCTGCGTGTAGTCCAGCCGGGCGTGCCCGCTGCGGTCACGCAGTTCCCACTTCCAGCTCACCAGCTCCGGGACCACGTCGCCCACCGCGCGTGAGACCTGCTCGACCCAGGCGGTGGTCTCCGCCGGGCTGGGGCCCGGCGCGATCGGGATCCAGATCTGGATGCCACGCCGGCCGGTGACCTTGGGCTGCCCGCGGACACCGAGGTGATCAAGCGCCGTCCGATGCAGCCGGGCCAGGACCAGTACGTCGTCCCAGGAGGTGGCCGCGCCGGGATCGATGTCGATGAGCGCGTACGTGGGGCGGTCCGGGGCGTTCGCACGCGATGTCCAGGCGTGCCACTCCAGCGCGCCGTAGTTTGCCGCCCACACCAGTGCCGCAGGCTCATCCACGACCAGATAAGTGGTGGCCCGGCCCGCGCTGGCGTCGGGGTTGTCCCAGCGTGGCAGCCAGTCGGGCGCGTGCGCGGGCACCTGCTTGTGCCAGAAGCCCGGGGCGCCCGCCCCGTTCGGGTAGCGGTTCATGTTCAGCGGCCGGCCCGCGAGGTAGGGCAGGATGACCGGGGCGATCCGGGCTGCGTACGCGAGGAACTCGCGCTTGGTCACCAGCGGCTCACCGGGGCGGGCCGGGAAAAGCTCCTTGTCCAGGTTGCTCAGCCGCAGACGCCGCCCGGAGACTTCCCAGGTGCCGCCCGATCCGAGCGCCTCCAGCGCGGCGAACTCTTCCGCGGACGGCCCGTCCCCGTTCCTGCTCTGGCCGGCTCCGTCCTGGTCGTCCCCGGAGCCACCCTCCCCCTTCCGGGCGCCCCCGGCGGGCCGGCGGGTGCCCCGGGTACTCCGCGCCCGGCCGCCCCGGGCCGCGCCGGCGGGGTTCACCGCGACCGACGCCTTCGCCGGCGGCAGATCGGAACGCCACATGCGGTCCGGATCGGCCTTGACCTCATCGTTGGTGCGCCCGCTCAGCACCGATTCCGGATGGTCGTCGGCGTTCCAGCCCTTGACCGCGTACTCATCGTGCTTGTGCAGCAGCAGCCACTGCTCCTTTCCGGACCGGTCCGGCTCGCCCCGCCGCACCAGGATGAACCGGCCGCGGAGTTTCTCCCCGTACAGGTCGGCGTGAAAATCGCCGGCCGCCACCGCAGCCGCCGGGTCGTCCGTCGCGTGCGGCTCCCATGTGCCGGTATCCCACACGATCACGTCGCCGCCGCCGTACTGCCCGGACGGGATGACCCCCTCGAAATCCACGTACTCGATGGGATGGTCCTCGACGTGGATGGCCGCGTGCCGGACATCCGGGTCCAGGGTCGGCCCCTTCGGCACGGCCCAGCTCACCAGCACGCCGTCGATCTCGAACCGCAGGTCGTAGTGCAGCCGCCGGGCCCGGTGCCGCTGCACGACGAACCGCGGGCCGCCCGCTTTCCCGCCGGGCCCCGCGCCAGGGCCCTCGCGCTGGGCGCGGGTCCGCCGGCCGCCGGGCTTACCCGAGGGCTCCGGCGTCCGCGTGAAATCGCGCTTTTCCTCGTATGACGCGAGCCGTTTTCCGGCCGGCTCGCGGGCCGGCTTCCGTGCTCTCTTCGCGGGGGCGGGCTGCTCCGCCGTCTTGCCCGGGGCTGGCGTCCTGCCCGGGGCTGCGGGCTTCTTCGCCGCGGGCTGCTTCGCGGCGGAGGTCTTCCTGGACGCCGGCATGATCACACCGTTCCCCCGGGCACGCCGCTCACACGCCCGCCGTAACCCCGGCCGACGAGGCGGGACACGCGGCGGCAGGCCACGCGCCGCTGCGGCACGGTCTACACTTCCCGGGAAGCAGCCACAGATGGAGAGCGGCCAATGACGGACGTCGAACTTCCGTCCTCGGATAAGGCGCGCGTCAGCGCCGCGGTCGCGCTCGGCTGGCAGGTCGCCAAGCTCTATCACTCCCCCGTCCACCAGGGCCCCGTCGCGGACCCGCGGCAGGACGGACGGCTGCCGGGATTTTCCGGCTTCTCCGCTGCCACCCACTCGAAATGGCTGGGTGAGCAGATCGCCGCGACCGCGGCCCGGCTCGTTACGGCCCCGCCGCCGGCTCTCCTCCGCGCGCTGGACGTTGTTCTCGGCTGCCTGGGCACGGAGAGCCGGGACCGTGACGCCATCCTCGGTGCCGTCTTCACCCTGCACTGCCGGCTGCTCGAGGCGCTGACCGTTACGGATTTCCGGCTCGGGAAGGCGTATGGGCTCGGCCGCGCGCTCGCGGAAACGACGCTGGTCCCGGCGGCCTCCGCGGCGGATGACGTGGAAGGGGATTTCCGTGAGCTGCTGAGTGCCGGGCGGATCGGCACGATCAAGGACTGGCTCGTCGAGCTGAAGACCCTGCTGCCCGAGCACGCCGCCTACGCCCTGAGCCGTGGCCTGGACGACTGGCGTGACTGGGCCGCCGCGCCGCCCGCGCCCACGGACTGGCGGAACGCCCAGACTGCGATGCGGATGCAGGGTTACCTGTGGCGCGGGCTGATCACCGGCGAGAAGGCCGCGGTCGACATGCTGAGCCTGTCCGGCTACCTGGCCGCCGCCCGGCAGGTCGCCCGGCGCGCGTGGTGGCTGATCCTGCTCACCGTGGGCGCCGCCGTCGCCGTGGTCGTCGCCATGGTCCTGCTGCACGGCATTTCGCCGACGACCCGGCTGATCGCCGCCCTGGCCTGGCTGGGCGGCACGCTCTTCGCGGGCCTGAAAGCCTCGGGGGCGCTGCTCGGATCGGCGGTCAAGGGTGCCGAGGGGTGGCTGTGGCAGACCGAACTGGACGAGTCCGTGGCCCAGGCCGCGACCCGGCTGCCGGCTCCGGCCCGGCATCGCCGGATCACCGGCACCTCGGCCGGCGCCATGACACTCAGCGAGCATGCACCGCCGGCCGCGACGGAGATGCCCGCCGCTACTTCAGGACGTTGACCGCGCGCGAGATGACCAGGGCGACGGTCACGATCGACACGCCGGCCTGCAGCGCCATGGCGCCCTTGGCCCACCGGGACAGCGGCATGACGTCGGTGGGGCTGAAGGCGGTGGCGTTCGTGAACGCCGTGTACAGGTAGTCGCCGAACGCGGGTTCCCAGTCGGCCGGGGCCAGATCGGGGCTGGTCATCTGGGGGAACAGGAAGTCCGGGAATGCGTGGGTGGCGTGGGCGCGGGCGACCGGGCCGCCGCGGTCGAATTCCCAGTACCACATGCCGAAGACGATCACGTTCGTCAGCCAGATGACCGCGCCGGAGCTCAGCAGCGGCCCGGCGGTATTCCCCTGGGTCCCCTGCACCAGCTCGGTCACCAGCCGGGCGGCCGACCAGGCGTTGGCCAGGCTGATGAGCCCGGTCACGGCGAGGGCCAGCCACCGCAGCGCCGCGGACTCCCGGTCGATCCGGCGGGGGTTCAGCGCCGCCAGGAGGAGCACCATCGCGGCCTCCAGCACGGGCAGCAGCCAGGTCGGCCGGACCAGCACGAGCCGGCCGGGCAGCGGCAGTTGCAGGGCGATCGCGGCCGCGGCCGCGACGGCCACGTGCCAGCGGGGCTCACCCTGGGTGGCGCGCCGCCAGGCCGGCACGATCGCGCGGCGGAACGCCGGGGCCACGGCCCGGTCCCCGGCGGACGCGAGCCGTTCCAGTTCCGCCATGCGGTGATGGAGCGCGCGGATTCCTTCGAGCACGGGCTCGTACCCGTCGCTACGGCCTGCGGGGCGCTCATTGTGGCCGGCTGAGTCCCGCGGAGCGCCCGGGTCCGGCTCGCTGCTATCTGGCATGCCACCAGTGTGGCGCGTGGCGCCGGCCAAGCCGGCTAACCGGGCCCTGGCCCGGCGGGCCTTCCAGCCCGGCTGGTCGCAGATGAACGCAAGGAACTCCACCACCGTGTGGGCCGCCAGGTACGACGTGACACCGGTGCCCACGTCCAGCATCGGGTTGACCTCCACGAGATCGAAACCGATGACGTCGGTGTGCCCAGCCAGCGCGATCAGGGTGTCCCGGAGCTCCGCGTAGGTCATCCCCTCCGGCTCGGCGGATACGCAGCCGGGGACCAGGGGCATGTCGAGGACGTCGATGTCGATGCTCACGTAGCAGCGCGCCCCGGACGGCAGCCCGGCGAGCACGCCGGCCGGCCCGTCACGGCGGAAGTCCCGCATGGTGACCACGCGGTTCCCGTCCCGCAGCGAGTCCTCGAGCATGACCTCCGTGCTGCGCAGGCTCCGGATGCCCGCCTGCGTGATGCCCTGCACGTAGTCCATCTGCCGGATGTGCCGGAACGCATGCGCGTTGGTGTATTCGAGCCCGTGCACGAACGGCATGTAGTCCAGGTGGGCGTCGAAATGCACCACGTAGAGCGGACCGGTGCCGCCGAACCCCCGGACGACGGGAAACGTGATGGCGTGGTCGCCGCCGAGGATGACCGGCATCGCCCCTCGCTGCAGCACGCCCGCCACGGTCCGGGTGATGTTCTGGAACGAGCCGACGACGTTGGTGGGCAGGATGTCGGCGTCCCCCACGTCCGCGATCCGCGACTGCGCCATTTCCGGTTCCAGGAAGCGGCGCCGTTCCTGCGGGTCATACACGCCCGGCACGTCGCCGGCGAAGCGCAGCGAGTGCTCACGGATTGAGCGGGGCGCGAAGCGCGAGCCCGGCATGAACGGGGATCCCTCATCGGTGGGCACGCCGACCACCGCGATGTCCGCGTCGAGCCGGGCCAGGTCCGCGCACACGGGGGCGCGGAGAAAGGACGGGATGCCGGCGAACGGCATGCTCGGCGGCGGCGGGCTTGTCTGATCCGGCATGTCAGGCCGCGACCTCCAGCCCGAAGAAGCGCGTCGCGGTGCCGCCCAGGATGGCGGCACGCTCCGCGGGCCCCAGCCCCGGTAGTCCCGCCACCCGGTCGGCGGTCCGCGCCGGGTCGTACCAGGGGAAGTCCGAGCCGAGCATGACCCGGTCGGCGCCGACGTGGCGGATCAGGCCGGCCAGCTCGGCGGCGGACGGAGCGTTCGGGGCACCCGCCCATTCGATGATTTCGGACAGGTCGAACACGACCTGCGGAAAGCTGTCGGCCAGCTCGGCCGTCTCCGGCCAGCTCGCCCCGCCGAGGTGCGCCAGGACCAGGCGCAGCCGCGGCCACTGCCGGAGCACCGGCGCGAACTCGGCCGGCATCGCCGAGGCGCCGCCCCGATGGCCCGGCCCCGAGTGAGAGAGCACGACCAAGCCGGCGTCACAGCACAGGTCGTAGATGGGGAACAGCCGGGGGTCGGCCGGTGAGAAGACCTGCGAGACCGGATGCAGCTTCACCCCGCGGACACCTGCGCCCGCCAGCTCAGCCAGGTGCGCGACCATCTCATCCGGGCTCGCGATGGTCGGATCGATGCTGATCAGCACCTCGATGAGCGGATTGGCGCGGGCGACGGCGGCGACCCAGCGGTTGGAGGCTCGCATCGCCTCCGCGGCAGCCCGCATCGCCTCCGCGGCAGCCGGGCCCGCCGGGACCGCCGGCCTGAGGGCGCAGGGCGCAGCAGCCGGGCCGGCCGGGGCCGGGCCCAGGTCCGGCCGGCCCGCGCCCGGGGCGCCGGAGAACGCCAGCCGCGTCATCGCTTCCGCCTGCGCGAGCGCCGTGTCGAAGAGATGGACGACGATGGCCCGGTCAAAACCGGCCTGGCGGTAGAGCGCCATCAGGTCGGTGAGGTCACCGGTGGACGCCGAAAATTCGATCCCCGGATCATCGCCATACTCCCAGATGACGTACCGGTCTTTGGCCTGCTGCCCGGAACGGGCGTCCGGATAGAGATGAACGTGGACGTCGACGAGCGGATCTGCAGCCACGGCCCCTCCCGATCTGGATTCCCTGTCACCTCAGCGGCCGTTTGTTTCGTAGTCCTTGTCACTGCGTTTCCCAGCCGTAAATCGCGGCGGTCAGAGGCGGCCACCGTGTTCGCAAAGCGCAGGGCGATCGTGATTCGGACGGACATGAGCGGGTATGGGTCTCACCATTGCCGGGACAGATTGCCAACAATTTTGTTGGTAATACTTGCGACAATCGCCGCGCCGGCTTACGGTGACAGCTCAGCCACGGCGGCTCGCGTCGCAGGGCCCGGTCACGGCATCTCCTGCCCGGCGCGGCACGCCGAGGACATGCGAGCAAAGGAGCCAGTCATGGCAGGGACCGGAAAACGGCCCTGGCCGAGCCGACCACGGGAACTTGACGAACCGGACGACCCCGCGGGCCCCAGCGCCGACCTCTGGACAGCCCTCGGTGCGACAGCCCACGGCGAGACGGCCTCTGATCAGGCGCGGGCGGGCCGGCTGGTGGCCCGGCTGGACCGCGACCCTGGGCCACAACATCGGCTAGGCGTTCGCCGGCTCATTCGTGGTGTTCTTCGGCTTCAATTGCCTGGGTCCGCCGACGTTCACGCTGACCGCGGAGTGCTTCCCGACCCGGATCAGGTCGGCGGGATTCGGCCTGGTGGACGGGCTGGCTGTGTCGGGCGGCGCGGTCGGAGTGCTGGCTATCGCGCCGCTCGCGCCGAAGCTGAGCTCGCTGCAAGCGCTGCTGCTGATCTCGAGTTTCCTCGTCCTCGCGGCCATCCTGGCGCGGTTCACGCCGCACGCGCGCAACCGGGCCCTGGAGGACCGCCGTGAGAATGATCTGACCGGCTGAGGCAGACCGGATGATCGGGCAGGCCGGACGATGAGGGAGGCAGGAGATGAACTCGGCACCACACGACACGCACGCGCGATGCGTCGCAGTCCTGGGCCTGGGCGAGGCGGGCTCGATTTTCGCCGCGGGGCTCGCGGCGGGCGGCGCCGGTGTCCGCGGGTTCGATCCGGCCGACGTGGGGGTGCCGCCGGGCGTGACCCGGCGTCCCGGACATGTCGGCCGCGGTGCCCAGCGCCACGGCGACGGCGCAGAATGTACCGTGAGATTGTCAACAATTTGACTCACAATCTGGGGGTCACGGTCATGGCGGGCACACCGGGCGCCGCGGAAGCGGCGCACGCACCACGCGAAGGCGATCCGGCCCGGCTGTTCGTCATCGAGTACCTGCGCGGCGCGATCATGAACGCGGACATGGTGCCCGGCCAGCGGCTCGTCGAGGCGGAACTGGCCGAACTGCTGGGCGTCACGCGCGCCGGCGTCCGGGCCGCGCTCTTCGACCTGTCCACGGATGGGCTGGTGGAGCGCATCCCCAACCGGGGCGCCCGGGTGCGGACCGTGTCGGTCGCGGAGGCCATCGCGATCACCGAGTGCCGCATGGTGCTCGAAGGACTGTGCGCGGCGAAGGCCGCCGAGACGGCGACCGGCGCGCAGATCGAGCAGCTGACCACGATGGGAGAGCGGATGTCCCAGGCGGTCGCCGAAGGCGAGCCGCTGAAGTACTCGGCCCTCAACCGCGAACTGCACCTGCTCGTGCACGAGATCTCGGGCCAGGCGGTGGCGGCTGGCCTCCTCCAGCGGCTCAACGCCCAGATCGTGCGGCATCAGTTCCAGCTGTCGCTGCGGCCGGGGCGAACCCACGTCTCGCTGCCGGAGCACCTGGCCATCATCGGGGCGATCGCGGCCCGTAACCCGGCTGCCGCCGAAGCCGCCGCCCGGCGGCACCTGCACAGCGTGATTACCGCGCTGCGGGAAACGGACGTCGCATGACGGCGGCCAGCGCCGGGGTGCGCTGCATGCTGATGCGCGGCGGCACGTCCAAGGGCGCGTACTTCCTGGCCGGGGACCTGCCCCAGGATCCGGCGGAGCGTGACGACCTGCTGGTCCGCGTCATGGGCAGCGGGGACCCGCGGCAGATCGACGGAATCGGCGGCGCGCACCCGCTGACCTCGAAGGTGGCGGTCGTCTCCCGGTCCGCCAGCCCGGACGCCGACCTCGACTACCTCTTCCTGCAGCTCGGCGTCGAGGAGGCCACGGTCTCCGGCCAGCAGAACTGCGGGAACCTGCTCGCCGGAGTCGGGCCGTTCGCCGTGGAGCGCGGCCTCATTCCCGGCGGGGCGCGGGAGACCATGGCCCGCATCCGGATGGTCAACTCCGGCAGCCTGGCCACCGCGCGCTTCCCGACCCCCGGCGGCCAGGCGGCCTACACCGGGAGGACGGCGATCTCCGGAGTGCCCGGCACCGCCGCCGCCGTCGTCCTGGACTTCAGCGATACCGAAGGCTCGGCCACCGGGCATCTGCTGCCCACCGGCAACCTGCGCGATCATATCGGCGGCACCGAGGTCACCTGCATCGACAACGGGATGCCCGTCGTGCTGGCCCGCGCCGCCGACCTCGGTATCACCGGATACGAGCCGTACGACGAGCTAGCCGGCGATGAAGCCCTGCTCGGCCGCGTGCAGGCGCTGCGCACCCAGGCCGGGAAACTCATGGGCCTGGGCGATGTGACCGGCGCCTCCGTGCCCAAGACCACTCTGGTGGCGGCGCCACGCGACGGCGGAACGATCTGCACGCGGACCTTCATCCCGGTCCGCCCGCACACGTCGATCGGCGTACTGGGCGCGGTCAGCGTGGTGACCGCGCTCGCGATCCCCGGCGCGGCCGGTTCGGAGCTCGCGGCCCAGCCGGCCGGAGTCCGCTACGACGTCGAGCACGCCAGCGGTCATCTCCAGGTGGAGGCCGAGATCGACACCACCGGGACCATCCCGCGCGTACGGCGCTGCGGCGTGGTCCGAACGGCGCGGAAACTGTTCGACGGCACCGTCTTCCCGCGCTCAAAGATGAGAACAGGAGGGGCTGATGACATCACTGCGGCATGACGTCGCCCACGTCGGGCACGCGGAGCTGCTCACCCCGGAGCCCGAGCGCAGCCTGTGGTTCTTCGTCCACGTCCTAGGGCTGACCGAGACAGGCCGGGACGGGGACTCGGTTTACCTGCGGACCTGGGACGACTACGAGCAGTTCAGCCTGAAGCTGACCGCGCACGAGACGTCCGGCATCGCCGCGACGGCGCTGCGCGCGTCCAGCCAGGAAGCGCTGGAACGGATGGCCAAGGCGGTCGGGCAGACGGGGCTCGGGGGCGGCTGGGTGGACGGTGAGCCCGGGATCGGCCCCACCTACGCGTTCCGCGACCCCGACGGCCACGAGATGCGGCTGTACTGGGAAAGCGAGTGGTACCGGGCGCCGCCGGAACTCGCCCCGGCCCTGAAGAACCAGGCCCAGGCGTATCCGGCGCGTGGCGTCGGCGTGCGGCGACTGGACCACGTCAACTACCTCGCCGCGGACGTGGCGGAGACCACCGACTTCGTGACGGGCCTGCTCGGCGCGCGCGCCACCGAGCAGATCGTGATGGACGACGGCAGCGTCGCCGCGCGGTGGCTGCATTTCGCCAGCAAGTCATACGACCTCGTGTACACCGAGGACTGGACGGCCCGGCGAGGACGGCTGCATCACATCGCGTTCGCCACCGACACCCGCGAGGACATCCTCCGCGCGGCCGACATCTGCCTCGACAGTGGCGTGTTCATCGAAACCGGCCCGCACAAGCACGCCATCCAGCAGACGTTCTTCCTCTACGTCTACGAGCCGGGCGGGAACCGGATCGAGCTGTGCAACCCGGTGGCCCGGCTGATCTTCGCCCCGGACTGGCGGACCATCACGTGGACCGAGGCCGAGCGGGCCAAAGGCCAGGCCTGGGGCCTGAAAACCATCGATTCGTTCCACACGCACGGCACCCCGCCCGTGGCATGATGGCGGCATCGCTACCATCGGCCGCGGGCACCGGAGCCTCACCCTGGTCCAGCGGCAGACTCCGCTGCGCACGGAGGCCGATGGCCGGCAGGATTACCGATGGGAAACCCAGCGGTCCTGGAAGATCGTCAGCGAGAGCAGCCGCAACCGGCTCGGCACCCCGACCGGGTACAAGCTGGTGCCGGGGGGCTGCTTCCCGCCGATGATGGACCCGGCCGCGCCCGTCTTCCGCCGCGCCGAGGTGATCGGCCACACCCTGTGGGTCACGCCCTACGACCCCGCCGAGCGCTGGCCCTGCGGGGAGTTCTGCAATCAGAGCGAGCGCGACGAAGGCCTCCCGGCCTGGACGGCGCAGAACCGCCCGATCGAGAACACCGACGTCGTGCTGTGGTACGTCTTCGGCATTCACCACATCACCCGCCCGGAGGACTGGCCGGTGATGCCCGCCGACACGGTCTCGTTCTGGCTGAAGCCGACCGGCTTCTTCGACCGGAACCCCTCCCTGGATGTGGGGTGCTAGCCCGGGGGGCGACCCCCCGGAACCCCCCGCTGTGTTAGCCCGGGGGGCGACCCCCCGGACCCCCCGCATGCGCTCCGCGCCCGCGCGGTGGTACTTCGCCGGCACACCGGCCGCTCACCCAGGCCTTCGGCCCGGGGTCGCTGGGCCGGTAACGATCGCCTCGCCGTAACACGCGTCCGGTGGCCGCCGACAGCACCGGCCCGCTCACCCAGGCCTTCGGCCCGGGGTCGCTGGGCCGGTAACGAGCGTCTCACCGTAGCTGTGCGCAGGGCTCTCCCCTCGCCGGCCTAGGAGGGGGAGCCGGCGAGGGGAGAGAGGGATGGGCGGGATGCCGCCCGGGAGGGCTAACTCAGGGGTAGGTCACGACGTCGCTGGGGCCACCGAAGCTCGAGTTCACCGCCGCGCCCGTGCCGTTGATCACCGAGTTGATGCCACCGGATCCGTTGAGGAAGACGGTGAGCAGGTCATGGAACTGAACACCGGACGTATCGGGGGCCTGGAACGCCATGGCGTTGTAGATGCTCACCCCCTGGTCGAAGTAGGAGTAGCTGCCCATCCCGTAGCCCTGGAACGACGTCACGCTGTTGGGCACATAAAAGGCGGGGTAGCCGTCCTGGGTCGATGTTTCCATCCAGGACGCCTGGCTGGGAACTTCGTAGGGGTTCTCGTTCTGGAAGAAGATGACGTCGCCGCCCTGGCCGTTCCAGATCACTTCCTGCTTCTGGAAGTGCTCCACGGCCAGGCCGTAGGCGGTCACGTTGTTCCCGTTCACGATGAGCCCGGTGTTGCTCTGGTCCGAGGTCCAGGAGCCCGCGCCGGAGCCGTGGTCGGCCCGCCAGGCCCACACGTCGTCGACGATGGAGTTGTTGCTGTTGTCGATGAAGGCGGTCGCGGCCGTCCCCGTCTCGGCGCCGCCGACGCGGAAGAACACGTCGTCGACGCTGACCGGGTCGCTGGCGTGGCTGACGGTCGAGCCCTGCGTGCCGACCTGCAGCAGCGCCGGCGAACTGGTCGGTCCCGCGTCAAACATGACGTCGGAAACGTTGACCCCGCTCACGTCGGCCACGTTCATGGTGACGTTGCCGCTCGTGGGGATGAGGGTCGGGAAGCCCAGGCCGATGATCTTGGTGTCCGGGTTGGTCACGTTGATCGTCGAGCTGAGGTTGTAGACACCGGGGGTCAGCAGCAGGTTGTCCCCGGCCGCCAGGGCCGCGTTGATCGTGGCCACGCTGCTGGACGGCGAGGCGACGTAGAAGGTGCCGAGCGACAGGGACGTCCCGGCAGTGTTCCCGTTGACCCAGGTAGGGCCGTTCGAATTGGTCTGCAGCGACGGAACGAAGACGTTGTAGTTGCCGGCGGAGCCGGTGTACAGGTACGGCTCTTCCTCGGTCACCGGGCACGTGGACAGGGTGGTGTACGAGCTGGGGCCGCCGCTGTCACCGGAGTTGCCGGCGAAGCTCTGCGCCGGGGCACCCGGGTCGCCGCAGAAGACCTGGTTCCAGACGGAGTTGCTCCAGCCGTCGAGGTCGAGAAGTTCAGCGGGCTCGACGACGATCCGTAGGTACCCGGCTCGAACAGAAGCGCGTACCGCTGGGTGCCGAACTGGTTGGACACCTGGTTGTTGTAGATCGTGTTGAGCGTGCTCTGGATCGTGCTCTGGGACTCGCTGGGGGTGAAGACGTAGACGTTGGAGCCCAGGCTGCCGCCGGTCGGCGGTGGGGTTCCGCCACCGCCGCCGCCACCGCTGCCGTTGCTGAACACCGTGAACTGGTCGATCGACCACCAGCTGCTCGGGCTGGGCGCGGTGAGCACCACCCGGATGTACTGCGCCGTCTGGGCCGAGAAGGTGACCGTCTCCGGCGAGGACGTGCCGGTGCCGCTGGCGACCGTCGTGAACGTGCTCCCGTCGCTGGACACCTCGACGTTGTAGCCGCGGGCGTAGTCGCCGGGCCAGTTGCCGGAGTCCATCTCGATCTGGTTGAACGTCTGGGCCGAGCCCATGTTGACCTGGAACCACATGCCGGACGCGGCCACGGCGTCGGGGCTGAACCGGGTACTGCTGTTGCCGTCGATGGCGTTGGCGGGCGCGTCTGCGGCGGCCGAGTTCGTGTTCGAGCTGGCGGTCCAGCCGCTCTCGCTGAGCGCGGTCTCGGCCGCGGCCTGGGTACTCGCGGCGGCTGCGGCCGGGCGGTTGGTTGATGCCAGCGCGCTGGAAAACGGCGCGTAGGCCAGGACCGGCCCGAGGGCGAAGAAGGCCACGAGCGCGGTGACGGTCCCGAGCGGCAATCCGGCCCGCCGTCGGCGCGGTCTTTCGTGCTGGCCGACGAGTGGCGTGTCCGCCGGGCTGCCCCGGCGCGGGACGGTACTCCAGCCATGCCTGATCATTTGTCCTGCCACACTCCTTCGTGCAGAGTTCGACGCCCTTCCGGAACTCGCCACCGAGGTTTGTTCACGTCTTAAACTAACTTCTTAAAACTTTAGATAGTGTGACGTGGGTCGCAAGGAACAATTCGTTAACATCCTTGTTTTTCCTTGCGTTCTCAGCGTGGCCAGCCCTGGCTGCGCACGGGAACGCGCAATTCTTCCGGGTCCTGCACCGGTGCGTGCGCGGAAATGTTGGCCTGGAGTACCCGCGTCTCAGTCGGCCCCTGGGCACGAGGCGTGCCCGCCGGCCGCCTCCGCCGGCCGTGCCCGGGGCCGCGCCGAGGTTGCGGCCCCGGGTGGCGGGGAACGTAAGGCCCGTGGATGTGGAGATCATTGCGTTTGACGTGTTCGGCACGCTGGTGGACTGGCACAGCAGCATTACGGCGGCATTGGCCGAGGTAGGTGCCCGGACCGGAATCGACGCCGACTGGCCCGCCGTGGCCAGCGCGTGGCGTGCACGTTACCGGCCGACCCTCGGCCGGGTGGTGGCCGGCGACCTGCCGTTCCAGTCGCTGGATGACCTGCACCGCATGATGCTCGACGAGATCGCCGCCGACGGGCCGCTGCAGGCGCTGGGCGGCGCGGACGCCGACGAGCTGGTCCGGGCGTGGCACCGCCTGACGCCGTGGCCGGACACCGTGCCCGGCCTGACGAAGCTACGCGAACGGCACATCCTGACCCCGCTGTCCAACGGCGGGATGGGCTTGCTGACCAGGCTGGCCCGGGCGGCGGGTCTCCCCTTCGACTGCATCCTGTCGGCCGAGCTGGCCGGGACCTACAAGCCCGATCCGCGGGTCTACCGCCTCGTGCCCCGGTACCTCGACGTGCCGCCGGATCGGGTCCTGATGGTCGCGTGCCATCCCGATGATCTTGAGGCCGCGGCCCGCGAGGGCCTGCGGACCGGCTACATCCCGCGGCCGCGGGAGTGGGGCCCGGACGGGACGGCACCTCCTCCCCCGGACCACGTGGACGTGGCCGCGGACGATCTGCTCTCCCTCGCGGCCCTGATCTGACCTGGGCCGATCTGCAGCGAAAGTCCCGGGATGAGGACGGGTTACCGGCTGCCGCAGCGGGAAGCTCGTTTACCGCGGTCGCAAAGAGAGGATTGTGGAGTGACTCAAGACCAGACCATTCCGACGACGACGGATGCCGGTGCTCCGGTCGAGAGCGATGAGCATTCGCTGACCGTCGGTCCCGATGGCCCGATTCTGCTGCAGGATCATTACCTGATCGAGCAGATGGCGAACTTCAACCGGGAGCGGATCCCGGAGCGCCAGCCGCACGCCAAGGGCGGTGGCGCGTTCGGCCGCTTCGAGACCACCGGTGACGTGAGCGCCTACACCAAGGCGGCGATCTTCCAGCCGGGGGCCGACACCGATCTGCTGATCCGGTTCTCCACGGTGGCCGGGGAGCGGGGCAGCCCCGACACGTGGCGCGACCCACGGGGGTTCTCGATCAAGTTCTACACCTCCGGCCCGGGCCTGCGTTGTGCCGGGCCGGATGAGCTGCCGGTGGAGTCCCCCGACGCTCCGGGCGCAACGGCGCGCCCGGAGCACAGGGCCGATCAGGGGGTCAGCACGCGGGCCGGATCAGCGGACGGCACAGCCGCCGGGTCGCCGAGGCGGCGGGCGAATCCGGGTGGCATCACGATGTCACCCGGGGTCAGATCGTGGATCGAGGAATGCCCCAGGGCGAGCAGCACCGAATCGATCCCGGCGCGCATGATGTCCAGCACGTTCTCGACACCCGCCTGGCCGTTGGCCGCCAGGCCCCACAGATAGGCACGCCCGAGCATGACGGCCCGGGCGCCCAGGGCCACGGCCTTGACCACGTCACTGCCGCGGCGGATGCCGCCGTCCAGCACGATCTCGATGCTGTCGCCGACGGCTTCGCTGATGGCCGGTAGCGCGCGGATGCTTGCGGGCGTCCCGTCCAGGTTGTTGCCGCCGTGGTTGGACACCGAGATCGCGGTCACCCCCGCGTCGACCGCGCGCCGGGCGTCATCGATCCGGGTCACGCCCTTGAGCATGAACGGCCCGTCCCACTGCTCGCGCAGCCAGCGGACATCCTCCCAGCTGGGCAGGGGGGTCTGCATCCACTGGCCGTACGCGCCGAAGAACGTCGGCGCGGGTGCGCCCGGATCCGCCATGTTCGGCACGGTGAGGTCGGGGAAACGGCCGGTCTTCGCCCAGGAGAGCAGCCACGGCAGGCGGGTCACGCACTCGGGCGCGAGGCGCACGGCCGTCTTGAGGTCGGTCTTCTCCGGGATGATCGGGCTCCCCCAGTCCCGGCCGTTCGCGAACGACCAGTCGAGGGTGGCGATGAGGCCGACGGCGCCGGCGGCGCGGGCCCGCTCGATCCGCTGGACCAGCTGATCCCGGGTACCGCACCAGTACATCTGGAAGAACGTCTGCGGGTTGGCCGCGGTCACTTCCTCCACGGGCTTGCTCGCGAACGAACTGAGGCCCATGATCGTGCCGCGCGCCGCGGCCGCCCGGGCCACCGCCACTTCGCCGTCCGGGTGCACGGCCTGCACACCGGTGGGCGAGATGATCACGGGGAGGGCAATGGGCTGGCCCATCACGGTCGTGGCCAGGTCGCGCCGGCTGCTCGCGCCGGCCACGTGCGGCGCGAAGCCCAGTTCGCCGAACGCCCGGATATTGTCCTCGACGGTCAGCCCCCGCTCAGAGCCGGCCACCAGGGCGCCGTACACCGACTTGGGCAGGTGCTTGCGCGCCCGCCGGCGCGCCTCCGCCACGCTCTCGAACCACTCACCCATCAGTCCGGGTCCTGCCGTGCGGTACGTGCTGTCATGGTTGCTCCTGCGTCTTGGAGAGAGCGCGTGATCCCAGTGGCGGTCACGCGGCCCGAACATATTTGTCACTGCGTGACGAATATGGCTACGTTAACGGGCGGGCAACGGCGCCGACAAGGGTAAAAGCGCCGAGTCGATGGAACTCGTGCCCGGGCCAGCGGTCTCGGGCCTTAGGCTGGGCCGTTCTTGTCCGTGCGCATGACGCTGTCCAGGGACGTTTCGACGAAACGGAGGGACTCCATGGCGGCGGCCTCCTGCGGGCGGCGCATCAGCTCATCGGGGTCGACGTCCTCGACGTGGGCCTGGATCCACCAGATGTTGCCCAGCGGGTCGCGGACCCGTCCGACGCGGTCGCCAAAGAACAGCGCCGTCACCGGCGTAACCGGGGCAGCCCCGGCGGCCAGGGCCCGCTCGTAGACCGCGTCCGCGTCCTGGACGTAGAGCCGGAGGAACCCCGGCGTATCCGGCCAGCCGTCCGCGCTGTCGAACATCATGACCACCGAGTCGCCGATCCGGACCTCGGCGTGCCCGATGCGCCCGTCCGGTCCCGGGACCCGCCCGAGCTCCCGGGCACCGAATGCCTTTGCGGCAAAGTCAATGAGGCGGGCCGTGTCGCGGGAGATGACCCACGGGGTGACCGTGCCGTAGCCCTGCGGTGCGGCACGGCCGATGGCATCGGCTCCGGTATCCAGCCCGGTGCCGGGCGGTTCGCCGGTGGGAGGAGGCGGGATCTCAGCACTCATACCGGCCAGGGTAGGGATCGGCTCCGACATTCCGGCCGGGCTGGAGGGGCGAACTCAAGCCCGCGCTGCGGCACGGCCCGCATGGTGCGGCCGGTCAGATGGAGAAGTCCTCGCCGTGCCAGATCCCGGCGTCGGGCGGCCGGATGGGGTGGCCTTCCAGGTGGCCGTCGGCCAGCGACTCCAGGCGGTCGATCCGGCTGAACAGTGACTGAAGGCTGGCCCCGATGAGGTCCGGCAGCAGGGCGTCGTCGCTGCGGGGCAGGGCCGTGGCCGCCCGGGGATGGCTGCGCGCGATGACCTGCCCGGGCACGCCGACGACCACCGAACCCGGTGGCACCGGCTTGACCACGACGGCATTGGCGCCGATCCGGCTGTCGTCACCGATGGTGATGGGGCCGAGGATCTTGGCGCCGGACCCGATGATCACCCGGTCGCCGATGGTGGGATGGCGCTTGCCGCTGTCCGTGCTGGTGCCGCCCAGCGTGACGCCCTGATAGATCGTGACGTCGGTACCCACCTCCGCCGTCTGCCCGATCACCACGCCGGTGGCGTGATCGATGAACAGGCCGGGGCCGAGCCGGGCCTCGGGATGGATATCGACCCCGGTGAACATCCGGGTGAGTTCCGCGGACGCCCGGGCCAGCAGCCAGGCGTGACGGCGCCACAGCCATCGGCTGACCCGGTGACCCCAGATCGCATGCACGCCCGGGTAGCAGACGATGACCGCCAGGGCCGAGCAGGCGGCCGGATCCCGTTCCCGGGCCGCCCGCACGTCCCGTCGCAAGGCTGCCAGCATTTGCTATCCGGCCAGGTCGGCGAACAGCGCGGTGCTCAGGTACCGCTCCCCGAAGTCGGGGAGCACGACGACGACCAGCTGGCCGGCGTTCTCCGGCCGCCGGGCCACCTCCACGGCCGCCCACGCGGCCGCGCCGGAGGAGATGCCGACCAGCAGTCCCTCTTCCCGCGCCAGCCGCCGGGCCACGCTCAGCGCGTCCTCGTTACCGACGGTGATGATCTCGTCCACCAGGCTCGTGTCGAGCACCGGCGGGACGAATCCGGCGCCGATGCCCTGGATCGGATGGGGCCCCTTGGCGCCGCCCGACAGTACCGGCGATGCGGCCGGCTCGACGGCGATAAACCGGGCGGACGGCTTGCGTTCCTTGATCACCTGGGCGACGCCGGTAATGGTGCCGCCCGTGCCGACCCCGGAGACGAAGATATCGACCTGCCCGTCCGTGTCCCGCCACACTTCCTCGGCGGTGGTGGCGCGGTGAATGGCCGGGTTGGCGGGGTTCTCGAACTGCTGTGGCACGAGATACCGCTCGTCGGTCTTGGCCAGTTCCTCCGCCCTGGCGATGGCGCCGGGCATTCCGTCCGGGCCGGGGGTGAGAATGAGCTCCGCGCCGTAGGCACGCAGCAGCATCCGGCGCTCCATGCTCATCGTCTCCGGCATCGTCAGGACGCACCGGTAACCGCGCGCGGCGCACACCATGGCCAGGGCGATGCCCGTGTTACCGCTGGTCGGCTCGAGGATGATCGTGTCCGGCCCGATGAGGCCCGCCTGCTCCGCCGCGTCGATCATGGCCACGCCGATGCGGTCCTTGACGCTGGCCGCCGGGTTGAAGCTTTCCAGCTTCGCGACCACGTCGGCGCCGGTGCCGGCGGCGATCCGGTGCAGTCGCACCAGCGGCGTGTTCCCGATCAGCTGGGTGATGTCCTCGGCGATTCTCATTGACCCTCTCCTCGGCTAGCGCCGTCCATGATCGGCTGGCCACGCTCTCTCTCTATTTCCCCCAGGAAGGATGTATTACGGACACGAAAGCCCGAAGGGCCGTAAGTCCCGGTATTCACGGACTTACGGACCTGAAAAGTCGGAATTAAGCGCGGTGACCTCGAGGAGGCATGACGGGGGGAGCATACAGCTGAGGAGAAGTTCGATGACCACTGTTCAGGCCCCGCTCACTCTGGGCGACGGCTCAGCCCGGCAGCTCGCGAACGCAACCAAGACCACCGCGCAGATGACCACGATCACCCCCCGGTGGCTCGTCCATCTCCTGCCGTGGCAGCCAGTCGAGGCGGGTATCTACCGGCTGAACAAGGTCCGGCATCCGGAGACCGTTGATATCGCCTGCCCGGGGCCCGGCGAGGCGGAGCTGCCGCTGTCCTTCGTCGACTACGAAGACCATCCGCGCGAGTACCTGCTCAACGCGGTCTCGACCGTGGTCGACATCCACACGCGGGTCTCCGACCTGTACAGCAGCCCCTACGACCAGATCGGGGAGCAGTTGCGCCTGACGATCGAAACGATCAAGGAGCGGCAGGAGTCCGAGCTGGTCAACAATCCGGGCTACGGCATGCTCGCGAACGTCGCGGACCAGCAGCGCATCTCGACGCTCACCGGCGCGCCGACACCGGACGATCTGGACGAGCTGATCACCAGGGTCTGGAAGGAACCCGCGTTCTTCCTCAGCCATCCGCGCGCCATCGCGGCCTTCGGCCGGGAGTGCACGCGGCGGGGCGTGCCACCGGCGACGGTGAGCCTGTTCGGCTCGCAGTTCATCACCTGGCGCGGCGTCCCGCTGATCCCGTCGGACAAGGTGCCGCTGGAAGACGGGAAGACCAAGATCCTGCTGCTGCGGGTCGGCCAGGAACGCCGCGGCGTCGTCGGCCTGTACCAGCCCGGCCTCACCGGCGAGCAGAGCCCCGGGCTCTCCGTCCGCTTCATGGGTATCTCGCGCAGCGCGATCGCGTCCTACCTCATCTCGCTGTACTGCTCGCTCGCCGTGCTGACCGACGACGCCCTCGCGGTGCTCGACAACGTCGAGGTCGGCAAGTTCCACGACTACGCACACACCTACCGGTGACGTCATGACCGAGAATCACGACGGGCGACTGGACGAGGCCACGCTGACGCGTCTGGTCAATGAGTACTTCAGCGCAATGCCCGGCGGGGGCACAGACTTTGACGGCCACCCCGGCGCTCCCCCGGAGCCGCCGCCGGGGGAGCCACCCCGGCCGGAGGTCACGCTCCTCTCGCCGGGGCCGGCGCCCGCGCCATGGGAAGCCGTGACCGGCCCAGCGCGGCCGGCCACGGGCCTGCCGGGAGGCGGCGGCCTGGCCGCGCTGGCCGCCGCGGCGATCAGGGCGGCCGAGGCCCTGGCCAGCGCTCCGTTCCTGCCGAAGCAGCCGCACGACTCCGCGAAGGTACCGGCCTCCCCCGGAGGGATACCGGCCACTCCCGGAGGGGCGCCGGCCACCCCCGGAGGGGCACCGCCCGCCCCCGGAGGGGCACCGCCCAGGGCTGAGGGGGCGGCACCGGTCGGCCCACGATCGGAATGGGATCTGCGCGTGCCGATCGCGCTGCCCACAGCGGACCCCGCGGTTCCCACGGCGGGACCCGTCATCCCCATGGCGGACGCCGCTAGCGCGCTGGGCAGCCCCCTCGCGCCCGCGAGCGGCCAGGAGTTCTACTTCATCGGGATCGGCGGACCGCCAGCCGTGGCGGCCGCAGAGCCCGCCACGGCCGTCCCGGCCGGCTGGGCCCAGCCCACCACGGCCGTCCCGGCCGGCGTGCGCGCGCAGGGCATGCCCTCCTCGTTCGACGTCGACGCGATCCGGCGCGACTTCCCGATTCTCACGGAGCGCGTCAACGGGAACCATCTGGTCTGGCTCGACAATGCCGCGACCACGCAGAAGCCGCAGGCGGTGATCGACCGCCTCACCCGCTTCTACTCCCACGAGAACTCCAACATCCACCGGGGCGCGCATGAACTGGCCGCCCGGGCGACGGACGCATACGAGGACGCACGGGCCAGCGTCGCGAACTTCCTGGGCGCCCGGTCCCCCGAGGACATCGTCTTCGTCCGGGGTACCACCGAGGCGATCAACCTGGTCGCGCAGAGCTGGGGCCGGGCGGAGGTCCACGCGGGCGACGAGATCGTGGTCTCCTGCCTGGAACATCACGCCAACATCGTTCCGTGGCAGCTTCTCGCCGAGGAGCGCGGGGCGAAGCTGCGCGTGATCCCGGTTGACGACAGCGGCCAGATCATCCTCGATGACTACCGTCGGCTGCTCACCGAGCGGACCCGGCTGGTCGCGATCACCCAGGTGTCCAACGCGCTCGGGACGATCGTCCCGCTGCGCGAGGTGATCGACGCCGCACATTCCGCGGGAGTCCGTGTCCTGGTCGACGGGGCCCAGGCGGTGGCGCACGCGCCGGTCAATGTGCAGGAGCTTGATCCGGACTTCTACGTCTTCTCCGGCCACAAGGTCTACGGGCCGACCGGCATCGGCGCACTGTACGGGAGGGCCGATGTGCTCGAGGCCATGCCCCCGTGGCAGGGCGGCGGCAACATGATACGGAACGTCACCTTCGAGCGATCGTCCTTCCAGCCGCCGCCGGACCGCTGGGAGGCGGGGACCGCCTCCATCGCGGACGCCGCCGGCCTCGCCACGGCGCTCGCGTACGTCGAGCGGATCGGCCGCGCGAACATCGCGGGCTATGAGCACGAACTGCTCGGCTACGCGACGCGGGCGCTGACGGACGTACCGGGCCTCCGCCTGATCGGCACCGCGCCGGACAAGGCGGCCATCCTGTCCTTTGTGCTGGACGGGTACCGGCCCGAAGACGTCGGGTCGGCGCTGAACTCCAGCGGGATCGCGGTCCGCGCCGGTCATCACTGCGCACAGCCCATCCTGCGGCGTTACGGGCTGGCGGCGACGGTGCGGGCCGCCCTGGCGATGTACAACACGCGAGCGGAGGTCGACGCCCTGGCGCGTGTGCTGCACGGTCTCGCCGCCCAGCGCGCGCGGTAGCGACGCCGGGAGAAGGTGCAGGCGAAACGGGAAGCGGCAGAAGTCTATAAAAACTCTGGAGATTGTGGGTGATACCTCCGCACCATCGCCCCGCCCAGCCGCCTGCGGCATACTGGATGAGTAACGCCGCCCAGAATCCGCGGCCCACGGTCACGTCGATGCTGGCCCCGCGTCCCACCCGGCCCCGCCGGGCGGGACGCCCCCTGCCAGCAGCCGACCGGACCCTTGTCGAGCCATCGCTGGGCGGGAGTCCTCATGGGCTGGTCTCATTCTTACCGGATTGTCCACCGGGATCGCGATCGCCGTCACCGTGGCGGACGTGACCGGGCCCTGCGGCCCGCGCACGTCTGCCACCTGTCGCTGTGCCCCGGCCCGATCGCCGGATCGGTGACGGTCGTGATCAGCGGTGAACTCGATCTCCTCAGCACACCGTCCCTGGCCGAGCATCTGGACCAGATCCTGGCCTCATCGCCCCGGCACCTCGTCTTCGACCTGTCGCGGGTCAGTTTCATCGATTGCGCCGCGGCACGCCTGATCGCCGGGACGGAAACCTCGCTGCCAGGCGACCAGCGCCCGGTGCTGCGCCGGGCCGCCCCCGGGGTCCGCCGCGTCCTGGAGCTCACCGGTCTGGACGCGCGCTGCGAGCTGGACGCCGGGACGGATAGGTTAGGCCGGCACGCAGCCCGCACGGGGCCGCCGTGCCCGGGCCCGGCGGGCGGGCCCGGAGATGAGGTCCCGCGAGCGGGCCCGTGATCGAGGACCCCGGAGGCGACGTGGACAGCCACAGCGACGATGAGCTTGCCAAACTAGCCCGGGATTACCTCGATGATCAAGCAGGACGGCACCCGGACGCCGCGACCGAACTCGGTGACCACCGGTTCGACGGCCACCTGGCTGCTCTGTCCGCGGAGGCGCTCGCCAGCGAGCGGCAGGCCCTGGACCGCTGGTCGGCCGCGGTTGGTGCGCTGGACACCGCAACGCTCGCCCCGGAGCACCAGGTGGACGCGGCCATGCTGGCGAACGACGTGGCCCGGCGGATATTCGAGCTGGACGAACTGCGCGAGCATACCTGGAATCCGCTGCTGGCCAACCCGGGCCGCGCCATCTACCAGTTGCTGGCCCGGGACTTCGCCCCGCTGCCCAGCCGGCTCGCCTCGGTCACGGGACGGCTAGCTGAGGCGCCGGCGGCACTGGCCACGGCCCGGCAGTTGCTCGGCCCGATGCCGAAGGTGCACCTGGAAACCGCGATCGCGCAGTTCGCCGGCACGATCACCCTGGTCACCGAGGTCATCGACGCCGCCCTGCGGGACGCGCCGGGATGCGAGGCCGACATCGGCCGGGTACGCCCGGCTGCCCTGGAGGCGCTGAGCGGGCACGGGTCGTGGCTGTCCGCCCGGCTGGATGAGGCCGCCATGGACGGCGGCTTCGCGGACCCGCGGATCGGTGCCGACCGGTTTGCCCGCAAACTGTCGCTGACGCTGAACACGCAGGCGAACGCGGACGCGATCCTCGCCCGGGCACACGCCGACCTGGACCGGGTGAGTGAGGAAATCGCCGGCCTGGCCGCCGAGATCGCCGGGACCCGCGGCCCGTCCGGCCGGGGCAGCGGTCCCGGGCAGCCCCCGGCCGACGGCGATCCCGTGGTCCGGCAGGTGCTGGACCGGCTGGCCGCGGACGCACCGGACGACCGGAACATCCTTGCGCTCGGCCGCGCCGCACTCGCCGCCCAGACCGCCTTCGTGCGCGAGAACCGGCTGATCACCCTATTCAACGATCCGGTCGAGGTGATCGAGATGCCCGAGATCGACCGTGGCGTCGCCGTGGCCTACTGCGACTCGCCCGGGCCACTGGAAACGGCGCCGACGCCCACCTTTATCGCCATCTCCCCCGCCCCGGCGGGCTGGCCGCCTCCGCGGGTCGCCTCCTTCTACCGCGAATACAACCGGCACATGATGCACAACCTGATGGTGCACGAGGCGATGCCCGGCCACTACGTGCAGCTCCAGCACTCCCGGCGGTTCACCGGCTCGGCCACCGCCATCCGCGCCTCGCTCCGGTCCGGGTCCTTCGTGGAAGGCTGGGCGGTCTACGCCGAGCAGGTCATGGCCGAAAAGGGCTACCCGGGCGAGGGGGATCCGCGCGCCGTCCGGGTGCAGCAGCTCAAGATGCAGCTCCGCATGATCATCAACGCGATCCTGGACGCCCGGGTCCACGGGCACGGCATGACCGAGACCGAGGCCATGGCGTTGATGACCGGGCGCGGGTACCAGGAGGAGGGCGAGGCGGCCGGCAAGTGGCGGCGCGCCCAGCTCACCTCGGCCCAGCTGTCCACCTACTACGTCGGGTACACCGAGGTGAACGACCTCGCCGGTGAACTGCGGGCCGCCTCCCCCGGGCAGCCGGACCAGGCGATCCACGACCGCATGCTCGCCCATGGATCACCGCCGGTCGGGCTTCTCCGCCCGCTGACCGGCACCTGACCGGCACCTGACCGGCCCGGGCCTCGTGCCGTTCTCGTTATCCGGTTTATTTGCTGGGCCGATCAGCGATCCGTTGCGCCTCCAGATCCGTAGATAACGGTAGGGGCAGCCACCCGGGCTGCTGCCGACCACGGATAGCCGCGGCGCACCAGGGGAACCATGATCTCACTGCCGGCCAACGCCACCACCGTCACCGTGCCCAGCAGGAAAGAGGTCCGGAAGGAGCTCGCCGTGTTCCTGCGGGGCCGCCGGCCCCGGGCCGACGCACGCGGCAGCGAGCCTGCTATCCCCGCGTTGCTGCCCGCCCTGCTCCGCCAGGTGGAGCCGTTCCCGGCCGCGGTCCTCACCGCGCGCTGGGACATCCTGGCCTTCAACCGCAGCTACGATGCGCTGTTCGGGCTGGAGTCGGTCCCGGTCCGGCACCGGAACGCGATGCTGCTCTACTTCGCCGACGGGAGCCAGCGCGACCTGTGGCCGGACTGGGCGGACGACGCGCCCCGGGCGATCGGCCAGGTCCGCACGGCGATGGCCCGGCATGACGCCGATCCGGAGTGGGCCACGCTGCTGGAGCGGCTGCGCCGGGCCTGTTCGGACTTCGACCGGATGTGGCAGCAGGCTGGGCTCGACGGCCACGGCAACCCGCCGGAGCGCTTCCGTCACCCGGTCGCCGGGGCGCTGCGGCTGACCCGCTTCCCGCTGTGGGCCGAGCCGGGGGAGGACGGTCTCGTCGCGGTCGGCTACACGCCCGCCGACGCCGCGACCGCGGCCAAGCTGCCCCGCCTGCAGGCTCTGTCCACTCTCCCGCCGCGGCCATAACCGTCTCCCGCCGCCGCCATAACCGGCGCGCCTCAGCGGCCCACGGCGCGGCGAAATCTCGCGCTACCGCCGTTGACGGATGCCTGCACTTTATGAGAGTGCACAGAAAAATCTGAGAGCCGATTCTTACTTCCGCCGGCTTTAGTGTTGGACATGGAGTTATCTCGCTGTGATAGGGAAGCTGACCCTCTGGCAAGCGACCAGAAGCCGCATTCAGCATCGTAAACAGTGACGATAATCACGCGCCACGAAGGCCCCGCCGAGTGCCGGGCCGATGCGCATGTCAGCGTTCGATACCGAGGAGGAAACTTCCGTGACCTGGCTTTGGGTAGACGTACCGCTCTGTGTACTGTTCTTTCTGGCCGTCTCCGGGATTCCGTTGTGGATGGTCATCAAGCACCCGGACACGGGGCCAGACTGGGACGGGAATGGCGGCCAGCATAAAGGCCCGACCCAGTCCCTGTCAGGGAGCCCGCAACCGTCCCGTAACCTGTCCCCGGCCCGGACCCCTCAGCCGGCCCGGCACCCCCAGTCGGCCCGGCGCGCACAGCCGGGACTCATTTCCGAGTCCTAGCCGCGTCGTATCCGGCAAAATCCCGTTCCTTAGCAGGGAAAACGCTTCAGCCGGGAGTCAGGCGAGCCGCACGGGCAGCGAGGACAGGCTGTGCATGAGCACACTGCCCCGCCAGTGCAGCTCACCCGGCTCAGCAGGCTCACCGGGCTCATCGGGGCCGCCGGGCAGAGCGAGCGCCGGGAACCGGGTCAGCAGCCGGCCGATCGCGATCTGCCCCTCGAGCCGCGCCAGCGGCGCGCCCGCGCAGTAGTGGATGCCGTGCCCGAAGGCCAGGTGCCCGGGGTCCTGCCGGGTGATGTCGAGTACGTGCGGGTCGGTGAACCGGGCCTCGTCGCGGTTGGCGGCCAGCAGCGAGATCATCACGAGCGCGCCGGCCGGGATCTCCGTGCCGCCGACCGGCACCGGCTCGGTGCTGAACCGCATGGTGGCCACGTGCAGCGGGCCCTCGTAGCGGAGGAACTCCTCGATCGCGCCGGGGAGCAGCGACGGATCGGAGCGCAGCAGGCTCATCTGGCCGGGATGGCGCAGCAGCGACAGCAGGCCGTTGCCGATCAGGCTCACGGTCGTCTCAAACCCGGCCACCAGGAGGAGGAACGCCATGCGGACGAGTTCGTCGGGCCACAACTGACCGGGCTGGCCGGAGATGTGCACCAGATCGGACAGCAGATCATCGGAGGGCGTGACCCGCTTGGCGTCGGTCAGCGCCGTCAGGTACGCCATCACGCTGCGCTCCGCGTCCCTGACCACCTCCGGCGGCACGGCCGACACGAACGCTTTGGACCAGGCCCGGAAGTTACTGCGGTCAACGGCGGGCACGCCGAGCAGATCGCAGATCACGGTGCTGGCCAGCGGCACCGCGTACGCCTCGATCAGGTCCACCGGCGGACCGGACGGCAGGCCACCGAGCAGTTCGTCGGCGACCTGCTCGATCCGGGGCCGCAGCCGGGAAACTGTGCGCGCGGCCAGGGCCTGATTAGCCAGCCGGCGCAGCCGGGTATGCGCCGGCGGATCTGAATTGAGCATGTGCGCGGCCAGCGGTGAGTTATAGGGGCCGGCTTCGCCCGGCGGGAACAGTTCGCGCACACCCGCGTGATCCTTGCTCAGCCGGGGATCGGCGAGCAGCGCCTGGGCGTCCGCGTAGGAGGTGACCAGCCACATCGGGATCCCGCCGGGGGCCAGGACCCGCTGCACGGGCCCGTCCGCGCGAAGCCGCCGGTACACCGCCCAGGGGTCCTGAACAAACTCCCGGTCGAGTGCGGTCAGCTCATTCATTTCCTGCATAGCGTCCCTTTTTCCCCGTGGGACACTGACAGCAGGCCATATTCAGCCAATTTGATTTCCCCTGAAAATTGCTGCACATAAATAGCCTGGCAGTAGATATCGGGTGGAGCACCGCGCGGCCAGTCCGGCCCCCGTCGGCCTCGGGCACGCCGATGCCCCATCCAACGCGCACACGATACCCACGCTCCCCGCCCGTTACCGGGTGTCATTACTACCCGGATGTAACAGTGCTAGCCCAGGGGGGCGACCCCCTGGAACCCCCGCTGCGCTTCGCGCCCCGCTGCGGTACTTCGCCGACACACCGGCCACTCGCCGGGCCGTTGGCCCGGACTCGCTGGGTCGGTTACGAGCGTCTCGCCGTAGGGCCACTGTGGTGCTCGCCGACAGCACCGGCCGCTCACCCGGACCTTCGGCCCGGGGTCGCTGGGCCGGTAACGATCGGCTCGCCGTAACTGTGCGCGGGCTCTGCGGTAGCCGGCCTGTGCTGGCCCGGGGGACGACTCCCCGGACCCCCGCATGCGCTCCGCGCCCCCGCGGTGGTACTTCACCGACACACCGCCGCTCACCCAGGCCTCCGGCCTGGGGTCGCTGGGCCGGTAGCGATCGCCTGTCCGTAACCTGCGGTAGCCGGTGCATGCTGCGGGAGGTGCGGGCAGGCCGGGGGGCTGGAGTGCGCTTCGGGCATATCGGTGCTTAAGGGCAAATCAATTGCCTAGGGTGACCATGGAGCAGGCGGGCCGCGCCGGGGGGCGCACGCCGGGCCAGCCGGAACGGGCCCGGGCGGTCCAGCCGCAACGAGTTACGTCGTCACGGGGGGCGGAACGGGGGAAGGATGGGGAAGGATGATGTCATCGTCGGCTGGCGCCGACACCGCCACCGCGGCGGAAAGTGAGAGGGCCCGGCGGGCCGAGTTCGCCGCGTTCCTGCGCAGCCGCCGGGAACGGATCAGCCCGCACGAGGTCGGTATCCGTGTCACCGACCGGCGGCGCACGCCCGGCTTGCGCCGTGAGGAGGTCGCCGAACTGGCCGCGGTCGGGGTGACCTGGTACACCTGGCTGGAACAGGGGCGACCGGTCCGCGCGTCGGTCCAGGTGCTGCAGGCCATCGCGGATGCCCTGCTGCTGGACCCGACGGAACGCGGCTACCTGTTCACCCTGGCCGGGATGGCCCAGCCGCCCGGTGAACCCGAGATCGCGGACATCCCGCCGTTTCTGCACGCCCTGATCCGCCAGCTCGACCCGTTCCCCGCCGCGGTGCAGAACGCGCGCTGGGACATCCTGGCCTTCAACCGCGGTTATGACGGGCTGATCGGGCTCAACTCGGTGCCCGACGCGGACCGCAACACGCTGCTGCTGTACTTCACCGACCCGGCCCGGCGCCGCCCGTGGCTGGACTGGGAGGAGCACGCTCCCGGCCTGGCCAGCCAGTTCCGCGCGGCGATGGCCCGGCACGTCACCGAACCCGGCTGGCAGCAACTGCTCGCACGGCTGCGCCGCGCCTCCCCCGAATTCGACCGGCTCTGGCAGCAGCACGACGTCGGCCTCTCCACCAGCACGCCCAAGCGGTTCCGGCACCCCGTGGTCGGCATGCTGAGCCTGACCCCCTTCCACCTGTGGGCCGAACCGCGGACAGACGGGCTGCTCACGGTGGGCTACACCCCCGCCGACGGCGCCACGGCCGTCAAGCTGCGCCGGTTGCCGGCCCTGTCCGCGATGAAATTAGACGTCGCTGCGCCCGCGCCGGCCGGGGTCACGACGGGACCGCTTCCGTGGGCGGGTCGCTGGGCACGAACACGGTCGCGGCCATCCGGCGCAGTTCGACGCGGCGGATCTTGCCCGTGGCCGTCATGGGATAGTCGGAGACGAACACGACCCTGCGCGGGCGCTTGAACGACGGCAGCGCCTGGCGGCAGAACTCGATCAGCTCATCCTCGGTCACGGAAGCGCGGGGTTCGGCGATCACGTATGCCACCGGCTTTTCCAGCCCGTTGGCGTCGGGGGCGGCCACCACGATGGCCTGGGCCACCGCCTCGTGCTCGAGCAGCCGCGCCTCCACCTCCGCCGGTGACACCCAGATGCCAGAAGCCTTGAGCATGTCACCGGTCCGGCCGAGGCAGGCGTAGTACCCGTCAGCGTCCCGCACGTAGGTGTCGCCGGTGCGCAGCCATTCGCCCTGGAAGACCTGGCGCGAGGGGTCGTAACGGGACCAGTAGCCGGTCGCCGCGGACGTACCGCGGACGAACAGGGTGCCCGGGGTGCCCGGCTCCACCTCGGTCCCGCTCTCGTCCAGCAGGCGCAGGTCATAGCCGGGGACGGCGACGCCGGTCGTGCCCGGGCGGACCGCACCGGGACGGTTGGACAGGAAAATGTGCAGCATCTCGGTCATGCCGATGCCGTCGAGGATGTCCGCGCCGAAGTGCGACGTCCACCGCGCATACAGGGCGGCCGGGAGCGCCTCCCCGGCCGAGGCGGCCAGCCGGACACCCGCCATCGTGTCCGGCGGCAGCTCGGCGCGGAGCATGTTCGCGAAGAACGTCGGGCCGGCGAAGAACAGCGTCGCGCCGTACTTCTGCGCGGCGCCCGCGATGACGCCGGGCCGCGACGGGCTCGGCTCGAGCACGCTGGCCGCGCCCACCGAGAACGGGAACAGCAGCGAGTTGCCGAGACCGTAGGCGAAGAACGCCTTGGCCGCGGACAGGCACCGGTCGTCCGGCCGGATGCCGAGGACCTGGGTGCCGTAGGTCTCGCACACCACCTGGATGGCCCCGTGCCGGTGCATCGCGGCCTTCGGTGTCCCGGTCGTGCCCGAGGTGTACAGCCAGAACGCGGGCGAGTCCGCGACCGTCGGGTACACCGTCTCCTCCGGCGGCCCGGCGGCGAGCGCGCCGAGCAGGTGCACCGGGACCGGCGCGGCCGCCGGGGCCTGTTCCGCCAGGATCCCCACCAGCCCGGGGGCGGCCGCGGCGGCCTCGACGGCGGTGCCGGCGAAATCGTGCGTGCTGGCGAGGAACCGGGCCCGCGAGTCGTTCAGCAGTTCCGCCACGCCGTCGGCGCGCAGCATCGTCGAGACCGGGACCGGGATCGCGCCCATCCGCATCGCGGCCAGGTAGACCACCGCGAACTGCGGCGAGTCGGCCATGAGCATCAGCACGCGCTGCTCGGGCTGCAGGCCCAGCGCCCGGAGGCCCGCGGCGGTCCGGCACACCTGGTCGTACAGCTGGGCGTAGGTCAGCTCCCCGGCGGCACCGGTCACCGCGACGCGCTGGCCATCCCCGCCGGACAGCCGCCAATCGAGCAGATATTCACATGCGTTGAACAGCTGCGCCATGCTGCGACGCTCCGATCCTCGGCCAGGCTTCTTCGCTGGGGTTCTGCGCGGGAACGGTTCAGGCGAGGTGGACGTAGTCGTACTCGAACGGCTTGCCGTTGATCCCGTTGCGGGGCGGCGCGATCCAGGCGGCGATCTTACCCCGCTCGTGCACGGGCTGCATGAGCGAGCGGACGTGCGTCTTGTCCACGTCGGTGGGCAGCCACTGCCCCCGGCGCCGCTCCCACTCACCGGCGGGCAGCTTCTCCCCGTCGGGGGCGGCCTCGATCCCGGCGAACGCCCCCACCCGGCGGTTGAACGCGATGTGCGGCAGCTTGAGCCGCTGGGTCAGGCCCGCCTCGGCCAGGATCTTGTTCCAGCGGTTGACGCCGCTCCGGCAGTCGGAGATGTACTCGCGGCGCAGGTCGGTGTTGAGGCCGACGAGCGCGGGCACCTCGGTCTGCCCGATGCTCTGCTCGCCATTTCCGGCGCCGGCCAGCGTGTCGACCATGATCGAGTCGTCGGTCAGCCGGTGGTCGTCCGTGCGCCGCTCTTCCATCCACCGGCCCTTCAGGCCCGCGGTGTAGTAGTTCGCCACGTTCGTGGACGTTTCCCCGCCGAACAGGTCCAGCGACACCGAGTAGTGGAAGTTCAGGTACTTCTGGATCACCGGCAGCGGGATGACCCCGAGCGCGGCCACGTCGTCGGTGTCGTTTTCCACCATCACCTGCGCGGTCCGGCCCACCACCCGGTCGACCCCGGTGGTGCCGACCATCATGTGGTGCGCCTCCTCCTTGAGCATGAACTCACACGTCCGCGAGAGCGGGTCGAAGGCGCTCTCCTTCAGCGTGCCGAGCTGGTACTTGCCGTCCCGGTCGGTGAAGTAGGTGAACATGAAGAACGACAGCCAGTCCGGGGTCTCCTCGTTGAACGCGCCCAGGATCCGCGGGGAGTCCTCGCTGCCGGAGTTGCGGTGCAGCAGTTCCCCGGCCTCCTCGCGGCCCTCCCGGCCGAAGTAGGCGTGCAGCAGGTACACCATCGCCCACAGGTGCCGCCCCTCCTCCACGTTGACCTGGAACAGGTTGCGCAGGTCGTACAGGCTGGGCGCGGTGGCCCCGAGGTTGCGCTGCTGCTCGACGCTGGCCGGCTCGGTGTCGCCCTGGATGACGAGCAGCCGCTGCAGGTCGGCGCGGTACTCGCCGGGAACCTTCTGCCAGGCCGGCTCGCCCTTGTGCTGGCCGAACGCGATCCGCCGGTCGCTGTCCCGCTCGGCCAGGAAGACGCCCCACCGGTAGTCCTTCATCGGCACGTGCCCGAAGTGCGCCCAGCCCTCGCGGCCGACGTTGACCGCGGTGCGCAGGTACACGTCCTTGGTGGGCAGCGCCGGGCCCATCGACTCCCACCAGTTCAGGAAGTCGGGCTGCCAGGATTCCAGGGCGCGCCGGAGCCGGCGGTCCTCGCGCAGGTTGACGTTGTTAGGGATCTTCTCGGTGTAGTCGGGCGCCGTGGTCATGGTGGTCAGACTCGCTTTCGATCGAAGTCAGCGCGCTGCCCGGTTCCGTAGCGGCGCAGCGCACCGTCGGGGCCCGAGGCGTTCGGCCGGTAGAAGATCCAGTTCTGCCAGGCGGTCAGCCGGCCGAAGATCTTGGTTTCCATGGTCTCCGGCCCGGCAAAGCGGTAGTTCGCCTCCAGGCCGGTGAGGGCGTCGGGGCTGAAGCTGGCCCGCTCCTCGATCGCGATGCGGACCTCCTCGTCCCAGTCGATGTCGTCGGGGGTGAAGGTCACCAGGCCGAGCGTCCCGGCGTCCTCGGCACCCAGCGGCTCACCGGCTTGCTTCTCCACCTCAGCCAGGCCCGCCTCGTCGCCGAGGTAGCGCGTCTGCAGCCGGGTCAGGCCGTTGCCCATCGGCAGCGGGCCGGTGTTCATCGGGCCCACCGTGATCGTGGCCGGGTCCGCGTCCGGGTCGACCTCCTCGAACACCCCGGAGAGCTGGTACGAGCGGTCCGCGGCCAGCGCCAGCTCCAGCAGCGAGCCGGCGAAGCAGCCGCCCGGCTCGATCAGCGCGAGGAGGCTGCGGCTGGTCACGTCCAGTCGCTTCAGCGTGCGCTTGAGGTAGTGGATGATCTCGCTGGCCAGCCAGTCGTCGCGGTGGTCCAGCAGCAGCCGGTCGTAGCCCAGCACCCGGGCCGCGTCTCCGGACGTGCGCAGCACCCAGGTGCCGGCCTCGAGCTCGTTGGTGCGCAGGTCGAGGATCAGGTCGTCCAGCTCGCGGGTGACGGCCAGGGTCCAGAAATCCGCGCCCTGCGCATGGATCCCGGCGGCGTCGGTGGGGGCGTCCCCGTCCGGGCCATGGACGGTGATCTCGGCGACCGCGCGAGCGGCGTCCAGCCGCGCGGTCACGTGGCGGTAGCAGATCTCGTCATCGGTGCGCGTCTTGTCCAGCGGGGTCAGCGTGATTCCGGTAGCGCCCGCGGGCCGGTGTGAGCGCTCCGCGAGCTCCGCGGCGCGGGCGGCGACCGTCTCGTCCCACTTGGCCCGGGGGACGGCCTCGTCGACCAGCCGCCACTGGACCGCCTTCTTGCCGCCCACCCCCTCGGCGCGGGTGGAGAAATAGTCGGCGAGGTCCCGGCGGACGTGCCGCTTGTCCACCACCCGGGTCAGCCCGCCGGTCCCGGGCAGCACCCCCAGCAACGGCAGCTCCGGCAGCGACACGGCCGAGGACCGGTCGTCGATGAGCATGAGGTGCTCGCACGCCAGCGCCAGCTCGTAGCCACCGCCCGACGCGGTCCCGTTCAGCGCGGCCAGGTAGGTCTGGCCGGATCTGGCGGTCGCGTCCTCGATCCCGTTGCGGGTCTCGTTGGTGAACTTGCAGAAATTGACCTTCCACGGGTGCGGGGAGGCGGCCAGCATGCGGATGTTCGCGCCCGCACAGAAGATCTTGTCCTTGCCGCTGGTCACCACGACCGCGCGCACCTCGGGGTGCTCGAACCGCAGCCGCTGCACCGCGTCATACAGCTCGATGTCCACGCCGAGGTCATAGGAGTTCAGCTTCAGCTCGTACCCGGGCACGAGGCCGCCGTGGGAGTCGACGTCCATGGTCAGGGTCGCGACCGGCCCATCACACGCCAATCGCCAGTGCCGGTAGCCAGCGGGCTCTACCTGGAAGTCGACCCTGGTCATCATCGTCCCTCCGTGTGGCCCGGCTCTCCTCCATGCTCTACGTTAAGCGGTAATTTCGTCAAGGTTCCGTAGCATATTGGTGTACGCGATGGCACCTCTACGTGCACTGGGGTACACGCGATGGCGCCTTTACGTGCAAAGGCGGGCCGGAGGGTGGCCCGTCCGGCTGGTTAACGGGAGCCTCCGGAGGACCGGACCGGTCCACGGCGGGAGCCCCGGAGGACCGGACCGGTCCGCGACGGGAGCCCCGGAGAAGCGCCCGGCTGGTTAATCGGTGCGGTTCAGGCGTTTCCACTCCCGCTGCGCAGCAGCCGACCAGCACTGATGCCGGTCCGCGAACAGCCGGGCGGCGGTCAGGCCGCTCCAGCGCGCGGGCAGCAGTTCCCGGGGCAGGGCCGGGTCGATAGCCGGGAACCGGCGCCAGGCGTGCACCAGCTCGACCTGCCGGGCCAGCACGTCCTCCGGAGCGCGGCCGCGGAACTCCTCGATGAACTGCTCATACTGTTCCTCGATCGCGGCCAGGTCCCAGGCCGCGGCCACCATGTCCCGCACGTCGGCCAGACCGGACCGGCGCGCCACGAACAGCTGGGCGCCGTCCGCGACACCGGCCGCCCGCAGCACCTGGGTGGCCTCGGCCTCGCGGTCCGGGTGCGGGCTGATCCACAGGCCGGGCCCCAGCGACCCGAATCCGGCCCAGCTGAGCCGGGTGCGCAGCACGTGCCGGGCCCGCCGGTCGCTGTCCGGGACGCGTGCGGACACCAGCAGCCAGCGGCCGTCCCAGTCCGGCGCCGGGCCGGTGAAGGAGTAGATCCGCTCCGCACCGTCGGTGAGCAGGCGGTGCGCGCTGACGGTAAGCCGCCACTGGGTCCGGCGGCCGGTTTTCTCGGCGTCCAGCCAGCCCGCGGCCGCCGTGCGCATCAGCGCCTGGCGGGTCGCCTTCTCCTCGATCCCGAGCCGGGTGAAGACCGCGAGAACCGCCGACGTCCAGGCCGTCCCGTCCCCGGTCAGCACGAACTCGCCGAGCAGCGTGAACAGCAGGCCGCGGGCACCCGGCGCCCCCGCCGCGTGCCGCCGGGACAGGGCCGGCGCGGGCGCGGCGGGAGCGCCCGGGCCAGTGCCAGCCGGGCCAGTGCCAGCCGGGCCAGTGCCAGCCGGGCCAGTGCCGCCCAGCTCAGCCGCGGGTGTAGCAGGCAACGCCGTCCGCCTCGGTTCGTGACAGCCGTCCCACATGCACCAGGACGTCGAGATGCGCCATTGTCTCGGTCACCGCGAGGCAGCGGCCCAGCAGGTCCAGCTCGGCGAACGTGCGGCCCCACCGGGTCCACAGCATCCGCCGCGCGGCTTCGCTGGCCGTGTGCGCGCCCGCGTCGATCAGCTCGTCGATCTGGTGCAGCCGGATGTCGTGGTGCTCGATCAGCTCGTCGACCCGGGCGTGCACGCTCGGCGCGACCGGGCCGTGGGCGGGCAGCAGGCGCCGGTCGGGCAGCCCGCGGACCAGCTTCAGCGAGTCGAGGTAGTCGCGCAGCGGCAGCTCGGCGGGCTGCTGCTCGAACCCGATCGACGGCGTGATCCGCGGCAGCACGTGATCGCCCGCGAACATGACGTCGCGGGCCGGGTCGACGAACACCACGTGACCGCGGGTGTGCCCCGGAGTCGGGTGCACCTGCCAGCTCCCGGTCCCGACCTGGATCTCTTCCGGCGCGTCGAACCAGTCGTCCGGGTCGTCCCAGTCGCTGACGTCGTACTGGACCGGTGCGCCCACCACTTCGCGGCACAGGTCATCGGCGCCGCCCCGGCGCAGCTGCGTCAGCATGCCGACCCAGGGCCCCGCGAGGCGGTCCCGCGCGGTCCGCAGCGTGGCCGCCTCGCCGCGGCCCAGGGTGATCCGCATGCCGAACTCGCGGCGCAGCGTCACGGCCAGCGTGTAGTGGTCCCGGTGGACGTGGGTGACCAGGAACCGGCGGACGCCCGCCAGGCTCACGTCCAGCAGCTTGACCGCCTGCTCGAGCAGGTCGCGCGCCTCGGTGATGGCCCAGCCGGAGTCGACCAGGACCAGCTCGTCACCGTCGCGGACCGCGTAGACATTGACCGCCTGCAGGCCGTCCTGCGGCAAGGGCAGCGGAATCCGGTACACGCCGGCGCCCACGTCGTAAGCCCCGGGGATCGTCCAGTCCGCCTCCGGGTCATCCTGCCGTAGCTGCATCATCGTCACCGTTCATGCTTAGCACGGCGGCTATGCGTGGCCTGGCGGCGACCTGGGAGACATCGCTCACGGCCGCCCCGCCGCCGCTGCATGGCCTGGCGGCGACCGGGAGACATCGCTCACGGCACCCCCGCCACCCAGCCCCGCCCGGCCCGGGCGCCCCCGGAAACCCAGGGGCGCCCAGATCTCGTCCTGCCGCGCGGCCCACCCCAGTCCGCTACTGACAACAAACGCCCGGCAACAATTGAGAAAATAACATCAGATAAGTTGACCCGAATGATTTCAGGTATGACCCGAATGATTTCAGGTATGACCCGAAAGCGAAACAGGTGTAAATGCCAGCCCTTTGTGCATGCGGATGAACGTTTCGCCGCATACGGGCATTTTTCGGGGCAGGCGCGGCCTGCCCGCGCCCCGCAACGGCCGGCCCCTTCGGGGTTTCTGGCCCAGCGCGGCACCTCCCGGCGGCCAGCGATAGGACCACAGAGATAGCCGGGAATAGGAATTGAATTACTTTAAGTAGTCAGTATCTTGCTGACAGTTGCTACGTTCGGGCCCGCATGCCAATGGGGCACGGCCCCTTTCTGGGCGCGCGGGCAGGTCCGGCTAATGCGAGGGCAGCGGAAAGTTTTATGCGCCGGCCCTTACCGCGCCCTATTGCCGCACAGATCCCTGCGGCCGTCGTTTCCGCAGGCTACTGTCGCACCGGCCGCCGGGCGCGATGCCACGGGGAGGCACTGTCCGGCGCCCCCTGCCGGGATCTGGCGGCCGCCCCAGCTGCGCGGGCATCGCTCGCACGGTCCGCCGGATAGATATTACGGTAGTCATTCAATGACGGAAAGTAACAGCACAGTGGCCACGTCACGCGATTAACCCGGCGGGCTAGGCCTTTGCGGCGCGGACCGGCGATTGCCGACAACGCCAGCTTTTTCTGACCTCTCATGAAAAGAGGCCAGGGATTATAACGAAACTATAACGAGAACGGCTTGACGCCATCCGGGACCGCCCCGCGAGCGTCTCTCTAACATCAGGCAGATGTTTGCGGGGTTCTCTGCGCACCTGGTGCTTGCAGATATTACGTAATACGCATCACATTGGGCGGGGGCCGGGAGAAATGACGCGCGACTGGGGATACGACCATGCCCCGCGAACGTTCCGGAGCGGGCAACGTGTCCCCCGCAGGCGCAGTGAGCGGGCGGCATGAAGATCGCGATGATGACCGAGGGTACCTACCCGTACAGCTTCGGCGGGGTGAGCGTATGGTGCGATCAGCTCATCCGCGGCCTGACCGGCTACGACTTCAGCCTGGTGGCGATCGTGGCGACCGGGGCCGAGCGCATGGTGTGGCCGCTGCCGGGCAACGTTGTCGCGGTCGACAGGGTGCCGCTGTGGAGCACCGCGCCGGCCGGCCCCACGGTGAGCCGCCGGAACGGGCTTCCGGTCGGCCTGCTGCGCGAGCTCATCGATTCGCTGCTCGATTCCTCCGCCGAGGCCCAGCCCCGGTTCACCGGTGTCCTGCGCGAGCTGTTCGAATTCGCCCAGCGCGGGAACCTCAGCGCCGCTCTGGGCAGCGACAAGGCCGTACGGCTGCTCAGCGAGGCCTGGATGGAACGGCCGCCGCCCGCCCACTGGCGGACCGCACCTACCCTGCACGACGCGGTCAGCGCGATGCAGCTCCTGGACCACGCGCTCCGGCCGCTCTCCTGCCCGCCGCCGCAGGCGGACCTCGCGCACGCGGTGACCAACGGTCTGGCCGTGCTGCCGGCGCTGGCCGCCAAGTGGCGGTACGGCACGCCGGTGATCGTCACCGAGCATGGGGTGTATCTGCGCGAGCAGTACCTGCAGAACCGCAAGAGCCCGTACCGGTGGCCGGTCAAGGCGATCTATCTGAGTTTCATGCGCCGCCTCTGCGCGCTGGGCTACAGCGAGGCCGGGGCGATCACCCCGGGCAACGTCTACAACCGGCGCTGGGAAGAGCGGCTGGGCGCGAAGCCGGGGCGCATCCGCACCGTGTACAACGGCGTGGACCCGGCGGACTTCCCGGCCCTTTCCGGCGAGCCCGACGCCCCGACGATCTCCTGGGTCGGGCGGATCGACCCGATCAAGGACGTGGAGACGCTGGTGCGCGCGTTCGCACTGGTGCGCCAGGAGATGCCGGCGGCCCGGCTGCGCCTGTTCGGCTCACCGCCCAAGGGCCGGGAGTCTTACCTGGAGCGATGCCAGGCCCTGACCGCAGACCTGGGCATCACCGGGGCGGTGACGTTCGAGGGCCGGGTCGAGAACATCGCCGACGCCTACGCCGCCGGCCAGATCGTTGCGCTCTCCAGCGTCTCCGAAGGTTTCCCTTACAGCCTGATCGAGGCGATGACCTGCGGCCGGACCTGTGTCGCCACCGATGTCGGCGGGGTGACAGAGGCCGTAGGGGACACCGGCCTGGTGGTGCCCCCGCGCAATCCGAAGCTGATGGCGCGGGCCTGTCTCACCCTGCTGCAGGACGACGATCTCCGGCACCGGCTGGGCACCGCCGCCCGGACCCGGGCGCTGCAGAACTTCACCGTGGACGGCGCAATCAGCGCGTTCGACGAGGTCTACAGCCTCGTCAGCGCCGCCCGGCCCGGGCGGCCCGGATGGACCGAGCGGGCCATCGAGGACCCATCAGACGACCTGCTGCCCTGGAAGGCCGCCAAATGATCGCGAGAACCCTTGCGGCGCGTGAGCGTACCCGAGTGCCGCCCGGCGCGAACGAGGACCAGCGGCTCAGGGCCGTCCCCGCCGAGGATGACAAACCGCGTGACCTGGCGGAGCTGTGTGAACAGTTCGTCCTGGTGTGCGAGTCCGCGGTGGATCCCCTGGAGATATCCAGCGCGCTCGAGTTCGACGGCCTGAACGACCAGGCCGCGCGCGAACTGTACGGCTTCTCCGACGTTTTCGCGCTGGCCGAGGAGATGTACTGGCGCGTGCCGCGGCAGCCCGCCGAACCGGAGCCGGTGGCCGATCCGTGGCGGATCAGCAAGCTCCGGTCGGCGATGCACGGCCTGATCTATGGTTTGCCCGCGGTCTGCTTCCCCGCGGCCAGCGGGCTGCTGAACGGCCCCGGTGCGCTCCGTGCGCTGGTCGTCGCGCTGCTCAGCTCCTGGGCCCTGAGCCAGGGACTCGCCTATCTCGGGTACGCACGGCTGGGCCGTTCGGACCCGGTTCAGGCCGCCCGGGTGATGCTGCCGGGAATGACCGCAGGCACGGGCGCGACCGCCCTGGTGATGGCGCTGACCGCGCTGACCGGGCACGTCCACCTGCCGGTGCTCGCGTTCGGCTTCGGGCTGGGGACGTACATGCTGGGCGCCACCGTGCTGATGGTGCTGGGCGCCGAGCGTCTTCTCCTCATCGTCCTGGCGCCAGCCGTGCTCGGCTCCGCCGCGTTCCTGGCCCTCGGGCGACCGCATTATCTGGAGTACGCGACCTGGGGAGCCCTGGCCGCCACCCCAGCGCTGGCCCTTGGCCTGGCCACGTGGCGGGCTCGCCGCAAGTCCGGCTTCTTCGGCCGGCGCCGCGGCGCGACCGCGAAGAAACGGGAGGCGGCCGGCCCGCTGATCACGGCGGCGGACCTGCGTGGCGCGCTGCCGAGCGTCGGGTTCGGGCTGGTCGTCGCCGGGCTGCTGGTGTTCCCGGTCGCGGCGGCCCTGCCCGGCCGTCCCGATACCGGTGCGCTGATCGCCTCGCTGCCGCTGGCCCTGAGCATGGGCGTGGCGGAGTGGACGCTCGTCTGGTTCCGGCGGCGGACGCAACGCCTGCTGCGGGCGACCCGGGAAGTGCCGGTCTTCGCCCACCGGGCCCGGCTGACCTTGTTCACCGCGCTGCTGCATTATCTGACCGCCGCCGCGCTGCTGACCGCCACCGCGGCCGCGGTGATGATCACGGCGCATCTGATTCACCCGCACTGGACCCTGGCGCCGCAGATCGCGGCCTACCTGGCGCTGGGCGGGGCGATGTTCGTCGCGCTGCTGCTGCAGGCCTTCGGCAGCCGCATATTCCCGCTGATCACGTGCGCGGCGGCGCTGGCCTTCGAGGTCCTCTGGCGCCGCCTGGGGGTGCTCGGGCAGCTCGCGGCCTGTACGGAGCTGCTCGTGACGCTGACTGCCTACGCGGCTCACGTGCTGGGCAAGGCGGTTCGGCATGCGCCCTAGGCCGTCTACCGGGGGCAACCGGATGGGGTAAGGGGGCTGCTTCCGGGGGGCCGGATTCCTAGGGCACTGGCAGCGGGCACTCCGCCGCCAGACGTATCAAGCCATCTTTGAATCTTCAAGTTCAACAGGAGGGGAGGCTGCGATGACAGACCAAGTCGCGGTAACGGGGGCCGAGGGTTTCATCGGCTCGCACCTGGTGGAGGCGCTGGTGCGCCGCGGTAACCGGGTAAAGGCGATGGTGCTCTACAACATGTACAGCTCACAAGGCTGGCTGGACACGCTCGAGCCCGGCATCAGGGACCAGGTGGACGTGGTCTTCGGGGACGTGCGCGACCCGGCCTCGGTGCGCGAGCTCGTCGAGGGCGCGACGGTCGTGTATCACCTCGCCGCCCTCGGATCGGTTCCCTACTCCTATAGCGCCCCGCGGTCCTTCGTGGACACGAACGTGATCGGCACGCTGCACGTACTCGAGGCGGTCCGTGCCTGCCAGACCCCGCGCCTGGTGCACACCTCGACCAGCGAGACGTACGGGACGGCCCGCACCGTCCCCATCAGCGAGGCGCACCAGCCTCAGGCGCAGTCACCGTACGCGGCATCCAAGATCGCGGCCGACGCGCTGGCCGAGTCTTATTACCTCAGCTTCGGCATGCCCGTGGTCACGCTGCGTCCGTTCAATACCTTCGGTCCCCGGCAGTCGGCCCGCGCGGTCATCCCGGCGATCATCACCCAGCTCGCGGCGGGAGCCCGGCAGCTCAAGCTGGGCGCGCTCGACCCGACTCGCGACTTCTCCTACGTCACCGACACCGCCCAGGCGTTCGTGGACCTCGGTGAGGCGCCGGCCTCAGCGGTGCTCGGCGAGGTGTTCAACGTCGGCCCGGGAGAGGACGTCTCCATCGGGCAGCTGGCCCATGACATCGCCAGATTCATGGACGTGGACGCCGACATCGTCGAAGACACCCAGCGGCTTCGCCCCAAGGACTCCGAGGTGATGCGGCTGGTGTGCGACGCCTCCAGGCTGCGCGAGCGCACCGGGTGGCGGCCGCGCTACACCCGCGATGAGGGGCTGCGCGAAACCATCGACTGGTTCCGGCAGCCCGGGAACCTGGCCCGCTACAACCCCAGCGAATACAACCGATAAGCGCGGAGGCATCATGCATGCAGTAATTCTCGCCGGGGGTAAGGGCATCAGGCTGCGGCCCTATACGACGCGGCTCCCCAAACCTCTCGTGCCCATCGGAGACGACCACTCGATCCTGGAGATCGCGCTCTCCCAGCTCGCCCGGTACGGCTTCGACCGGGTCACGCTGGCCATCGGCCACTTCGGCGAGCTGATCCGGTCCTACATCGGTGACGGCAGCCGGTGGGGCCTCAGCGTCGACTACACCGACCTGGAGGAGACGCCGCTGGGCACGATGGGACCGGTCCTGCAGATCCTCGACCGGCTGCCCGAGCAGTTCCTGGTCATGAACGGCGACATACTGACCGATCTTGACTTCTCGGACCTGATGCGGCGGCACGCGGCATCGGACGCGCCGCTCACGGTGGCGACGTACCAGCGCGAGGTACGCATCGAATACGGCGTGCTGACC
>Ga0182014_10000138_pt1 | contig 84579 bp, 84 predicted proteins | sample 612S2DmetaG_FD_120489 | JGI IMG/M metagenome (GOLD analysis project Ga0182014, IMG submission 120489) | Permafrost microbial communities from Stordalen Mire, Sweden - 612S2D metaG | ecosystem: Environmental > Terrestrial > Soil > Wetlands > Permafrost | place: Sweden: Stordalen | collected...
ACCGAGCACGCCATCCTCCTTGCTGAGTCTTCGAACCTTTGAACAGTCCGAAAACGTAGGCGGGGGCTGGCGTTGCTCGCGTCAGGGGGTGGTCAGGGTGCCCACGGATGTGTCAGTAGAGCCAGAAATGTTCCGTGTGATCGGGATGGAGTCCGTCGCCGACGACGAACCACTTTCAGAGGCTGATCTGGCCGCATATGCGATCGGCGCACGGAGCTGGGTCGCCGTCGACGTCTCTGACCAGCCGGTGGCCTACGTCCTCGTGGACGAAGTCGACGGGAACGCCCATGTTGCACAGATCAGCGTTCTTCCTGAATCCCAGGGCCACGGGGTTGGGCGGGCACTGCTTGAACGGGTGAGAACCTGGGCGATTGCATCGAACTGCCCGGCGATCACGCTCACTACCTTCAGGGACGTACCGTGGAACCTCCCGCTGTACGAGCACCTTGGGTTCGTTGCCCTCTCGGAGGAAGAGGTCGGACCCGAACTTCAGACGGTAGTGGGAGACGAATTGGACAGCGGACTCGATCCTGCCACCCGAGTGTGTATGCGACGAGGCACAAGCGTCAGCATGATGGCCGAGCCGTGACCGAACTCCAAGGGTTGCTCCACATCTCCGGGTGGGTGGGCATCGACTCGGTAGATCTCAAGACAGTGCGCTGACGAAGGTGTCCCTGGACTCCTCCCACCAGCGCAGCCTTCGGTCGTAGCGCCCCATACCGCCCATTTCTTCGAGCATGCGGATGAAGTTCGGGTCACCGGCTTCAACTCGACGCTGAACGAATGCACCACCGCCTCGCATCGGTCGGTCGAGGTGCTGGATGAGATCCCGGCGCCCATTGGCATCGAGTCCGTAGGCGTCCGCCACCAGCCGCAGTCGAACCGGGCGATCAACCGCCCCGAATCCGAGACGACTTGCGCTCAGGTCATCGTCGATCGGTACACACATCCGGGCGAAGGCGGCCAGGTCGAAGATCGGTCGCCCTGGCGCCGCGAAGTCGAAGTCGAGCAGACCGACCGCACGCCCGTCTCGAAAGACGACATTCTCCAGGCACACGTCGTTGTGGCACACCATCGATCCTCCGGCCGGATCCGCCAGTTCGTCGCTCCAAGGACCCGGTGCAACGGGTACCCGGGAGGATGCCTCGTGGAACGAACGCATCAGCAGCGCAATCGACGCCAGAGCGTCGTTCGACTGGGCCCAGTCCGGAATCGGCGGAACGGGAACGTCACCCTCGATGAACACCAGGCGCTCACGTCCGTCGGCCTGGATCTCGACCGGCAGCGATGCGCCCCCGAACCCGGTCGAACGAAGCTCCTTCAGGAATGCGTGTACTGCCTCCGAGCGGGCGTTCGACGGTCGCAGGACGAACTCACCGCGCCGCACAACTCCTCCGGCATTCGCAATGCCGCCCCGCAGGATCTCGTCCACATCGTCAGTCTTTCAAGGACTTCCCCCGATCGCCTGGCGTTGGACCCGACAGCGGCACTTCTGCCATTGCCGTGAGGACAGGCCTTGGCCGGAGTCGACAGGGGACGCACGGCGGTTCGTCGACCTATCTTGTCGACCTATGAGTGATGCCCTCAGTGTCATCGTCGACGGGGGTTTGGACGATGCGCTCGCTCTGGCCGTGCTGTGTGGATCCAGCATCCCGATCGATCAGGTGATTGCGACCGAGGGCAGCGTGTGCCGGTCGGTGACCGCACTAGCCACCAAGCGATGGTTGGTCACGCTGGGAGTGTCGGTCCCGGTCCTCCTGGGTGCAGACCGGGGCATTCGGTCGAACTATCCCGAAGAACGTGATCCGTTCCACGGCGTCGATGCATTCGGAGGGACGGTCTCCGCCTTGGTCGATGCTTCGGACCCCGAGGACCATTGGCAAGATCTGAAGGGAACCGTCCTGTGTACCGGGGCACTGACAGTGGTGGCCCAGGCACTCCGTCGACACCAGCCAGTCGACGACATCGTGTGGATGGGCGGAGCGGTCGCATCCGGCGGCAACATGACGGCGGCAGCGGAGTTCAACGCCTGGATGGACCCCCCTGCGGCCGATGAGGTCCTCACGAGCGGAGTGCCGGTCCGAATGGTTCCTCTCGACATCACCAATCGCTTCGTCTGGGGGGACAGTCAGATCGCGGCCATCGGCGATGCGGCCTCATCCGGCCGCCTACTTGCAGAAGCCATTGGCTCGGTCCATCGACGCGAAGGGTGGTTCGTACCGCACGATGCTGTTGCAGCAGTCGCCCTTCTCGAACCGCAGCTCTTCAGTTGGTCCACCAGAAGTGTCAGGTGCGAGAGTGCCGGCGAACCGACAGCCGGTGCGACGATCGTCGACAGGCGGGGTCCAGATCGCCCGAGTGCCGTGTCTGTCGCTGACGACGTTGACGTACCCCAAGTCAACGAGCGGATCCTCGCTGCGGTGCGTCGCCTGTCGTGAACTGACGAGCGGATGTCACAGGGATACTGGAAGCCATGTGCAAGCAGTACTTCTTCAAACGGACCGATGAAGGATTCGACGCTTGGGATGTCCATCACCTGATCGAACTCTCGGCTGGGCTTCCCCTGGAGCAGATCAGTCTCGAGCGGATTCAGGAGCTGGACACCGTCTACTGGTTCGGCGCTGACGGCAAACCAGCCACAGTCCGGATCCTCGTCCGGCACATGGAACTCGTCCAGCGTGCCGACTTGCGGTATCCCGTGATCCTCGGAGCCGAGGGCCAACTCATGGACGGAATGCACCGAGTTGCGCGCTCGCTGTTGGAGGGACGCACCACGGTGTCGGCAGTTCGGCTGTGGAGCAGCCCGAACCGGACTTCAGAGTCGACATGTGCGACCGGGACGAATTTCCGTCCGGCCACAACCACGCAGCGGACGCGCCCAGATCTACGCGTCCTGGACAGCCGGCATCAGTCACCGGGTGATCCCTCACCGATTGCAGCGCAGCTCGCGATCACCTCGTGAGGCACCGCATACAGAGCGGCAAGCTCTGCGATCGGCATACCTTCGTCGAGTGCGGCGCGGATGGTCCCCTTGCGAAGCACGTGCCGGTGCTCGTAATAGATCCGGACCGCCTCGATGTTCGCTGTCCGCTCCTCCTGCGCGGGCAAGGCGCGCAGGATCGCTTCGATCGACGCGCCCAACTCGATCCGGACCAACGACTCGCGCAGGAGCCGCTCGTTCTCCTCGAATTGGACTCGCACCTCAAGGTTCGCCTGGACGAGGGCCGCGATGGCAGCGCAGACTTCCTCTCGAGCACGCCGCACGGCGGACACATACCCAGGCTGGAGTGAGCTACACCTCGGGTTTCTCAGCGACTCCGAGTGGCGACACCCACGTCCGCATACGTGCATCTCGGCCACGCACGTTTCTTGGCCACATCGGGATCTGAAGGACCTCGGGCGTCGAGAGCGAGCCGGCACTCCGCTGCGATCCCAGCAGCTGAATCGCCCACCCGCAGGCCTGGCAGCGTTGCGGCCGCATCGCCGTCCCCCGGGAACCCGGCCCGTTCGGATGGTACGTTCGGCCGATGCCCCTGACGCGGCGCCAGTTCCTGGGTAGTGCCCTGGTCGGTGCGTCACTTGCACTCGAGGGGTGCAGCGCGTCGTCTGGCCACGGTGCGACCTCCGCTGCCGCGCCTACTGCGGCAGTTCTCCGACAACCGGGGTTGCTCCCGTTCCCGAACCGACCGGTCGGGAGCGACCGGGTCCCGAAGATCAGGCACATCGTCGTGGTCATGATGGAGAACCACTCCTTCGACAACGTCCTCGGACTCATCGGACGAGGGGACGGTTTCACTGTCGATCGGAACGGACAGCCGAGGGCCACCAACCCCGACGGGCACGGCAACCTGGTGCACGCCTTCCACATGCCGACGGAGTGCCAGACCCGGGGGATCGGGAACGATTGGAAGGTAGCCCACGAGGCCTACGCCAATGGCATGCTCGACGGCTTCGTCACGAGCACGACGGCCGAGGCCATGGGATACCTGACCAAGGACGATCTCCCCTTCACCTGTGGCATGGCTTCCACGTTTCCGATCGCCGACCGCTACTTCTGCTCGGCGATGGCGCAGACCGATCCCAACCGCAGGTATCTCATCGCTGGAACGTCGCTGGGTCTGATCGACGACACCTTCCCCGCCGCACTTCCACCGAACGGCGTCATCTTCCAGCAGTTCGACAGGCACGGGATCACCTGGAAGGACTACTACTCGAGCCTTCCGACGCTCGGCGTCTTCCTGCCGCTCCTCAGCGACCCCGCGATGCACGCAGGACTCGCCGGGATCGACCAGTTCTACGCGGATGCAGCGGCCAGCACCCTCCCCTCCTTCAGCCTGGTGGAGCCGGACTACGACAAGCAGTCCGAGGAGGACCCTCAGGACGTGCAGTTCGGCGACCAGTTCCTGGGGAAGGTGGTGAATGCGGTCATGTCCGGACCGGGGTGGCCGTCGACGATGTTGATCTGGACCTACGACGAGCACGGGGGTTACTACGACCACGTTCCCCCACCTGCCGCCGTGACCCCGGACGACGTGCCGCCGGCACTCGTACCCGGCGATCCCCCCGGAGGCTTCGATCGCTACGGCTTCCGGGTTCCTGCGGGCGTGGTGAGCCCGTACGCCCGGCGCGACCACGTCTCCCACACGGTCTACGACCACACGTCGATCCTCAAGACCGTGGAGGAGAAGTGGAACTTGCCGGCACTCACACGGCGTGACGCCAATGCTTCCAGCCTGCTGGACATGTTGGACCTGACGCACAGTCCAGAGTTCCTCGTCCCTCCGCTCCTGCCGCCGTCGGCCGACCCGACGCTCAAGGATGCCTGTCTGACCGACGGGGTGGGCACGATCCCTCCGCCGTCGGCCGTCACGAAGGCCTGACGACGCGTCGATCGGGTCAGCCAGCGGCTCCCTCACCGCCGTTGTTCTCCCGGCCGGACAACCATCGCTGCAGCCCCGCTGCATTCGAGTGAACGCCGTTCATCACCTCGAGCTTCTCGCGGTGCTCCTCGGGCACGCCGTCGAGGTCGGAGGCGAACGCCTCCGACAGGGCCGCGGCGATGTCCCGGCCGTCCCGGTAGGCGGCTTCGGCCACGTCGGCCCACCGCCGCAACGTGCCGTCGGCCTCGTCGAGCACGTCGAGCGGGTCGGCCAGTAGCCCGTAGTGGGCAAGGGCCAGACCGGTCGGGCGCCGCTCGGCGAACCGCTGCAGGGACGTGAGGGCCTGGGTCAGGTCGAAGTCCGGCGGAGGCGTCGAGGGACGGAGGACACCCGCGTCGGGCAGCTTGACGCCCACTGCGTCACCGGCGAAGAGGGTGCCGCTCCAGTTGTCATGGAGCGCCAGGTGGTGCTTGGCGTGTCCCGGCGAGTCGACTGCGGTCAGCGCCCGGTTGGTGCTCACCCGGATCTCCTCGCCGTCCTCCAGCACGTGGATCCGCTCGGCCGGCGTGGGGTCCAGGCGACCGTAGAGGGAGTCGAGCAGCGGGCCGTATACACGTGCTGCAGAATCGACCAGCCGGGTCGGGTCGGCCAGGTGCCGGGCGCCCTTCGGATGCACGTAGACGGTGGCCTTGGGAAAGGCCCGGGCGACATCGCCGACCCCGCCCGCATGGTCGAGGTGGATGTGGGTCACGACGACACCGGCCAGGTCCTCCGGGCCGAGGCCCAACCGCCCGAGGTGGGCGAGGAGCGCGGGCACGGAGCTCTGGCTGCCGGTCTCGACCAGTACCGGCGCGTCGCCCTCGATCAGGTACCCGGCGGTGACCTGCTCCCACCCGCCCAGCAACGTGTCGAGCTCCAGTACACCTTCGGCGATGCGGGTCCCCGTGGGCGGGGGCGTCGGGTCATCCGGATCGAACGGGTGCCCGTGGTGGTGGCCCCCCGGCCCGTGCCGGTGGTCACCACTCATGCCGGCGTCACCGTGCGCTCTTGGCTGTGGTCTTCTTGGCCGGAGCCCTCTTGGCCGTGGCCTTCGTAGCTGTGGACTTCTTGGTCGTGGTCTTCGTCGCGGTCGCCTTCTCGGCCGGGGCCTCCGCCGCCTGCGGCACCTTTCCTCCCGGGGCCTTCGTGGTCGCGTCCGCTCGCCTCGGCGCCGCCTTCTTCTTCGCCGCCTTCTTCGTCGGAGCTGCCGTGCCGGCGCGCGTGGTCGGCGCAGCCTTCGGAACCTTCCTGGCCGGCGCCTTCTCGGTCACCGCCCTACCGGCGGCCGTAGGCGTCACGACCGGGTCCCGGGTCATGGCCTTGCGTGCCGGGCGCCCCCCCTTCTTGCCGGCCGAGGTCGTCCCACCCACCCGGGAGGTCGGTCGGGCCCGACCGGGGGGCTTGGTGACCTTGGCAACCAGGTTGCGGAGCGCGGGATCGCCCGGAGCGGTGAGGTGACGGCCGCCCCTCGGACCGTGCGACCTGGTGATGGCCTGGCGTGCCAGTCCCAGGAACACGTGATCGGCAGTGGGCTTTTCGTGTCCGCCGACCTTGGCCGCCGAGTTGACCAACGACACGTGGGAGAAGGCCTGGGGGAAGTTGCCCACCAGCCTGCCGGCCACCGGGTCGTACTCCTCGGACAGCAGGCCCAGGTCGTTGCGCAGGTCGAGTAGGCGGTCGAGGAGTCTGCGGGCGTCCTGCGTCCTCCCCATCAGGGTCAGGCAGTCGGCCAACCAGAACGAGCAGGCCAGGAAGGCGCCCTCCCGACCGGTCAACCCGTCGACCTCGCCGGTGTCGACCGTGCGGTAGCGGAGGACGAAATCGCCCTCCACCAGCTCCCGCTCGATGGCCTCCACGGTCGAACGGACCCGGGGATCGGTGGCCGGCAGGAAGCCGACCAGCGGGATCATCAGCAGGCTGGCATCGAGCTGGTCCGAGCCGTAGTACTGGGTGAAACACCCCTTTTCGGCGTTGAACCCGAGGTCGCACACCTGATCGTGGATCTCCTGTCGGATGGTCCGCCACCGTTCCACCGGTCCGTCGACCCCGTGCTCCTCGACGGTCCGGATCGCACGGTCGATGGCCACCCATGCCATCACCTTGGAGTGGGTGAAGTGCCGCCGGGGGCCGCGCACCTCCCAGATCCCGTCGTCCGGCTCGCGCCATCCGGCCTCCAGGAAGTCCATCAGCGAGAGCTGCAGCTCCCACGCCGGGCCGTTGTCCGGGTCATCCGGATGGACGGACTCGTACAGGGCCGACATGACCTCGCCGTAGACATCGAGCTGGAACTGCCCGGCGGCGGCGTTGCCGATCCGGACGGGCGACGATCCTTCGTAGCCGGGCAGCCAGTCCACCTCCCACTCGTCCAGGCGGCGCTCGCCGGCGGCCCCGTACATGATCTGCATCTGGGACGGGTCCCCTGCCGTCGCCCGCAGGAGCCAGGTCCGCCAGGCCATCGCCTCCTGGTAGAAGCCACCCCGCATCAGCGACTCGAGCGTCAGCGTGGCGTCGCGCAACCAGCAGTACCGGTAGTCCCAGTTGCGCCCGCCGCCGAGCGTCTCCGGCAACGACGTGGTGGGCGCGGCGACGATGCCGCCGGTCGGCTCGTAGGTCAGGGCCTTGAGAGTGATGAGCGACCGGACGACGGCCTCGCGGTACTCGCCGTCGTAGGTGCACTGGGCGGCCCACTCGGTCCACCACTGCTCGGTGTCGGCGATGGCGTACCTGGCGTCCACCGGCCGGGGAGGCGTCTTGTTGGCCGGGTACCAGGACAGCGAGAAGGGAAACGTCTGGCCCTCGCTCACAGTGAACTCGGCCACCGTCGACAGGTCGGACCCGTGGGTCGGCACCGTCGTCCACAGCGACAACGCGTCCGGACCCGCCACAGCGCTCAGCGTGCCGTCGGTCCTGCGGACCCAGGGCACCACCTGGCCGTAGCCGAACCGGATCGTCAACTGCATCTCCATCGCGACCTTGCCGCGCACCCCCTCGACCAGGCGGATCACCTCGGGATGCTCCTGGCGGATCGGCATGCAGTCGATGATCCGCACCGTCCCCTCGTCGGTGACGAACTCCGACTCGAGCACCAGGGTGTCGCCCCGGTAGTGGCGGTGCGTGGCCCGGTTCGCACCACGCGGGGAGATGCGCCACGAGCCGTGGTCGTCGGTCCCGAGCAGCCGGGCGAAGCACGCCCCCGAGTCGAACCTCGGCAGGCAGAGCCAGTCGATGGAGCCGTCCCGCCCGACCAGGGCGACCGTGTGGAGGTCGCCGATGATCCCGTAGTCCTCGATGGGGAGCGCCATGTCCCTTGTCTAGCCCGACCGCAGGCGGTCTCGACAGCACCGGGCACCCACCGCGAGTCGGCTCATCCGGTCGCGCACGACCCGGTGCCCACGGCCGAGCGCGCCTGCTCGGCGCTGGCGACCCGGGGCAGCACGTCCGGTGACGTCAGGGCGTAGCCGACGGTGTCGTCCACCGTGGATCGCGAGAACACGACGCCCACCACCTCGCCATCGGGCAGCACCAGTGGACCCCCCGAGTTGCCCGGTCGGACCTCGGCGTCGACCTCGTACACGTCGTGGACGGTCAGCCCGTGGCCGTAGATGTCCCGGCCCTCGGCCTGGAACAGGGCCATCACCCCGGCCCCGTCCGCCGTGAACGGGCCGCCCCCGGGATACCCGAGGACCACCCCCTGAGTACCCTGCGGGACGGTGGACGGGTCGAGATGGAGCACCGGTGCGGTCAGGCCCGGAACGCGGAGTACGGCGAGGTCGAACGACGGGTCGAAGTAGAGGACCTCGACGGCTCGCAGTGTCGACCCCACCTGGACGAGGGGCTGGCGGATGCCGGCCACCACGTGGGCGTTGGTGACCACCAGGCCGGGAGCAGCCACGAACCCCGAGCCCTCCTGGAGCACCCCGCAGCCGAATCCCTCCACCTTGACCGTCGACGACCCGGCAGCCAGGACGGCCTGGCGGAGCGTGGCATCTGTGGGGAGCGGCACCGGTCGGGCGGAGGCCGGGGCGAGCGCACCGAACACCGGGGGGAACCCCTCCCCGGACAGGAAGCCCTGGGCCTGGCTGAATACGGTGGGCGGCGCCGGCAACGCGTCATCGAGGGTCTTGATGATCCGTGACTGCAGGATGGCGTTGTCGAGGGCGACCGACGAGCTGTTGACCATGGTGCTGGCCAGCAGCCACACCGTCACCAGGGCCGCCACCACGGCCACCGCCACCCCGGCCACCGAGTCGACCGAGCGCGCCGGTCCGGGCCGAACGTGGCTCGTCAACATGCCACCCACGATCCGACCGACCATCCCGAAGCTGAAGGCGATCAGGAGCATCGTCGAGAGCGCGACGGCGGTCCGGGCCGTGGACGAGTGGGCCCACTTGACCGTCTGCGATGCCAGCAGGGCACCCACGAACAACCCGCCGAAGAACCCGGCGATGGCGCACACCTGCACCAGGCCGCCCACCCGGGCCCCCTGGACGGCGGCCAGCACGGCCACGATGACGATGACGACGTCGACGACGTTCACGGTGTGATCCGCAGGCCGGGGCGACGCGCTACGCCGTGGGGAGCGGGTGGGACCGGCACGGTTGTCACGGTAGACGGCGACGGCACCCCTCCGTCATCACCTGCGGCCACGGCCGTCCGTGGCACAATCACGGGCGATCGGACTGTCCCGGCTGCGGCCGGGGCGACGACCGGGCCGGCAAGAGAGGGATGAGCGGTGCCAGCTACACGAGCCTCGACCCGCACCCGAGGGCGGCGCACCGCCCTTGTCGTCTGCGTGGTCGCCCTCGGCACCGCGGCGGCCTGCAATCGGGCGTCGTCCAGCACCCAGCCGTCGGGGGTCCCGACGTCGACCTCCTCCACCCTCGCCGCCCCGTGGCAGGGCACCCTCGCCGTCTCCAGCCTGCCCGCTCCCGTGCAGGCGCTCCAGGCCGTATCGTGCGCCACCGCCAGGCGGTGCTGGGCGGTCGGGTCCACCGTCGCCACGTCGGCCGCCCCGTCGGGGCCCGTGCTGGTGGCGAGTACGGATGGGGGTGCGACCTGGGTGGTGCAGTCGCTGCCGCCGGGCATCGGCTACCTCACGGACATCGCCTGTGCCACGAACCGGACGTGCACCGCGGTCGGTCAGGCCGGTGAGACGGGTGTCGGGCCGGGTGCGATACTTACCACCACCAACTCCGGGACTACCTGGTCATCGCAGCCCGTGCCGCCCGGCACGACCGACGTGACCGCGGTCGCCTGCCCGCACGGGGGCCGGTGCATCGCACTGGGCACCGTGTCCGGCAGGGTGACGACGCTCACGCCCACTGGCGCCGGCGGAGCCTGGACCGCCAGCGGCCTCCTCCCGGTGGCTGCATCGGTCGCGACGTCTCTGGCCTGCACCGACAGCCTCAGCTGCTGGGCGACCGCGTCGGACGCCGTCGACCCGTCGCACGCGGTCGGGTCGATCGACGCCAGCGCCGACGGCGGGACCACCTGGGTCCCCCAGACGGTGCCCGCGGGGACCGGCGCCATCAATGCCGTCGACTGCACACCCCTCGCCGCCCGGCCGGCCACCGTCACGGTCGCCTGCACGGCGGTGGGCACGACCTCCACCGTGCTGGACAGCGCCCGCACGGGGCAGGCCGTGGTCCTGACCTTGAACGGCAGTGGCACCTGGTCGTCCGAGCCGGTGCCCGCCTCCGTGGCGGACCTCCTCGACGTCTCGTGCGGTGCCGGGCCGTGCGTGGCCGTCGGCGCGACGGTGGCCACCGACGTCCAGGCCGGCACCGTACTCCTCGCCCCGGCAACCGGGCGGTCGGCGACGATCTGGCGCCGGACCGCCTCCGTCGCCGTGGCCCTGCCGCTGACAGGCGTGTCCTGTGTGTCGCTGGCCGCCTGCGCGGTCGTGGGCGAGTCGGTGAGCGCCCACCTCGCCGCAGCCTGACGGGCACGTCCCGGGGTCGTCCCCCGGACCGACCGGAGGCGGACGGCCCCATCCGCTGGCCCGCGCGGGCGCGCCGGTAACCTCGGCCAGATGGCAGCACGCCCCGCCACCGCGCCTGCCGACCTGGCCGACCGGTCGGCGCCCCGGCGGCGGGCGGCCACCACGTCGTTCGGGGTGGGTCGCCGGGAGGGGCGTGACGCCTCCGGGTTCTACGACCGGTTCACCGCGCCGAACCTCTCCGACGCCGCCGCGGTGGGCCGGGCCACCGCCTTCGACACCGTCTGGGTCGGTGACGCCCGGGACCTGGACATGCTCCACGACGTGTTCGCCCAGTGCTTCACCAAGTTCGAGCCCGGCGGCCGGATCGCCGTGAACGTGGCCGGCCTCGGCCGCAAGCCCCACCGGTCGCTGACTGCCGACGTCATCGGCCTGCTGGAGGGCCTCGGGTACCTCCTGCGGTGGGAGATCGTCTGGCAAGAGAGCCACGCCGCCGGTGGATCCTGCGCCTTGGGCACGTGCCAGCGGCCGGGCAACCCGGTGCTGCGGGACGTCGCCGAACAGGCGCTGGTCGACGCCGGGTTCACCGATCCGGGACGGTCAGACCTCGGTCCCCTGGTCCCGCTCGACCCGACGTCCGGTGGCCGGCTGGCCGCCCTCGGGTCCGGCACCGGACGGTGACCGGAGCGGACGGGATCCCCCCGGGGACGCGTCCACCGGGTGCCACCGCCTGGGACGGCGAGGCCTACCAGCAGCGGTTCGACGCGCTGGCCGCCGAAGGAGTCGACGTCCACGGCGAGGTGGACTGCCTCATGACGTTCGCCCCCCACTCGGTCCTCGACGCCGGGTGCGGCACGGGGCGGGTGGCCGCCGAGCTGAGCAGTCGGGGGGTCGCAGCAGTGGGGATCGACCGTGACCCGTCCATGATCTCCACTGCCCGCCGACTGGCCCCCGGCGTCCGATTCGAGGTGCTGGACGTCGCGACGGCCGATCTCGGCGAGACGTTCGACGTGGTCGTCATGGCGGGAAACGTGCCCCTGTTCACGCCCGAGGGCACCCAGCCCGCGCTGGTGACGGGGTGCGCGCGTCACCTGCACACGGGCGGGCGGCTGGTGACCGGGTTCCAGCTGGGGCGCGGGTACGCCCTGGAGGACTACGACGCAGCCTGCACCGCGGCCGGCCTCGTCCCGGAGGTCCGCTGGTCGACGTGGGAACGCGACGAGTTCGTCGTGGGCGCCGGCTATGCCGTCTCGGTCCACCGCGCGCCCTGAACCGGCCGCGCTGGCCCGGTGGCCCGGCCGGAACCGGGTCGCTGTGGGGTCTGCGATCATGAACCGGCGACACCAGGAGAACGGAACACCATGCGCAACCCCATGTTCGTCTATGACGAGAAGCTCACTGACCTGATCTTCGACTACTGCAGGTGGCGGCTCTCCCTCGACCCGGTCCCGCTCGACTACGGGGGCGCCGTCGACGAGTCACTGGCCGCCCGGCTCGACGGCCTGATCAACGCCGCAGGCACCGACCCGGTCGCCGTCATGGAGCTGTTCGACAAGACCCTGGCGACCGCAGCCGTCTCCGTGGACAGCCCGAGGTTCCTGGCCTTCATCCCGGCCGCCCCCACCAAGGCGGCCCTCCTGTTCGACATGGTCGTGGCCTGCTCCTCGCTGCAGGGGACGTCGTGGATCGAGGCGGCCGGCCCGGTGGCGGCCGAGAACCAGGCGCTCGGCGTACTGACCGACCTGGCGGGCCTGCCCGAGGGCGCCGGCGGCTGCTTCGTTGCCGGGGGCTCGGCCGGCAACCTGTCGGGCCTCATGGTCGGACGTGACACGGCCCGGCACCGGATGGGTGACGACGCTCCGGAGCGCCCCGTGGTGGCCATCAGCGAGGAGGCCCACTCCTCGGTGGGCAAGGCGCTCCACGTGCTGGGCATCGAGCCGCTCCTGGTGCCGTGCGACGACCACCGCCTGACCGGCTGGGCCCTGCGTGACGCCCTGGCCACCCACCCCCGGGGCGACGACGTGATCGCGGTGGTGGCGACGGGTGGTACCACCAACGCCGGGATCATCGACGATCTCGACGGGGTGGCCGACGTCGCCGAGGAGCGCAAGCTCTGGTTCCACGTCGACGGTGCCTATGGTTGTGCCGCGCTGTTCGCCCCGTCCGTCAGGGACCGGTTCCGGGGCATCGAACGGGTCGACTCGTTCGTGGTGGACCCCCACAAGTGGCTGTTCGCCCCGTTCGACTGCGCGGCCCTGCTCTACCGCGAGCCACGGCTGGCCAAGGCGGTGCACTCCCAGGACGCCTCCTACCTCGAGGTGCTGCACAGGGACACGCCCGAGGAGTGGAACCCGAGTGACTACGCCTACCACCTGACCCGGCGGGCCCGCGGCATGCCCCTCTGGTTCTCGCTGGCCGTCAACGGCACCGATGCCTATCGCGACGCCATCGAGACCGTGTTGGCCACCACCCAGGCGACAGCCGACCTCATCGAGTCCCTGCCCCACCTGGAACTGGTGCGCCGGCCCGAGCTGTCGGTGGTGCTGTTCCGTCGCTCCGGCTGGGGCAAGGCCGACTATGAGGCCTGGTCCGACCACCTCCTCGAGGAGCAGGCCGGATTCGTCATGCACACCACGTGGGAGGGCGAGGCCGTCGGGCGCCTGGCTCTGCTGCACCCGGACACCAGCATCGAGCTGATTGCCGAGCTCCTGGCCTCGACCGCCTGAGCGGACGGCGCCGCCGGCAACCGGCCAGGAAGTTGCCTCGCCGCCGCCCCCTGCCGGCGCCGTCCACGTCAGGGGCCCACAGGTCGAGCCACAGGGCCCACAGCTCGGGACCCCGTCGTCACCCTGGGAGAGGCACATGGCGGCGACGAGCCACTCCAGCCGGCCCGCCGCACTCCCGATGGCCGCCAACCGGGCGGACCCCAGGTCGTACCACTGGTCTCCGGCGAGCCGCACGGCCTCGGTCAGCAGATAGTCCTTGGTCGTGGAGTAGTAGATGACAAGGGCCGGGCTGGTACCGGCCAGCGCGGCCACGTCGGCGATACGCGTGTCGGTGTAGCCGCGCTCTGCGGCCACGACGCCTCCTCGGTGGACCCCACCCTGTGTCACCCGCCGTGCGAGCACCGGCACCCGTGCCCGCCACCAGGGATGACCCGGCGGTGACATGCCACACTGTGCCCGAACGCAGTCCGCACGCCGACAAGGAGCGCACGATGGCAGCAGAGGTCCGTGGAGTGGTGGCGATGGCCAAGGGGGAGCCGGTCCAGGTGGTGACCGTCGTGGTCCCCGACCCGGGGCCGGGCGAGGCAGTGGTCAAGGTGCAGGCCTGTGGGGTCTGCCACACCGACCTCCACTACCGGGAGGGCGGCATCAACGACGAATTCCCGTTCCTGCTGGGTCACGAGGCGGCAGGCATCGTGGAGGCCGTGGGCCCCGACGTCACGGGGGTGGCGCCCGGCGACTTCGTCGTCCTCAACTGGCGCGCCGTGTGCGGTGAGTGCCGGTCGTGTCGACGGGGACGCCCGCAGTACTGCTTCGCCACGCACAATGCCACCCAGAAGATGACGCTGACCGACGGGACGCCGCTCTCCCCTGCGCTCGGCATCGGAGCCTTCGCCGAGAAGACCCTCGTGGCCGCCGGCCAGTGCACCAAGGTCGACCCGGCGGCCCGCCCCGAGGCGGCCGGCCTGCTGGGCTGCGGCGTGATGGCCGGCATCGGGGCATCGATGCTGACCGGCGAGGTCGGCCCGGGCGACTCGGTGGCCGTCTTCGGATGCGGCGGCGTGGGGTGCGCGGCCATCGCCGGGGCGCTCCTGGCAGGTGCCTCCACGATCATCGCCGTCGACCTCGACCCCCGGAAGCTGTCCCTCGCCCGGGAGTTCGGCGCCACCCACACCGTCGACCCCTCGTCGGGGGACGTCGTCGAGGCCGTCCGGGCCCTGACCGACGGCAACGGCGCCGACGTGTGCATCGAGGCCGTGGGCAACCCCACGGTCCTCGAGCAGGCGTTCTACGCCCGCGATCTGGCCGGCACCGTGGTCCAGGTGGGTGTCCCCACCCCGGACATGCGGATCGACCTGCCGATGATCGAGTTCTTCGGCCGGGGCGGCCGACTCAAGCCGTCCTGGTACGGCGACTGCCTGCCGAGCCGCGACTTCCCGATGCTGATCGACCTCTACCTGCAGGGTCGCCTGGACCTCGACCGGTTCGTGTCCGAGACGATCTCCCTGGATGACGTCGAAGGGGCCTTCCACCGCATGGAGCGCGGCGAGGTTCTGCGCTCGGTGGTCGTGGTCCGGTGATCGAGCGGGTCGTCACCTCCGGCACGTTCTCCCTCGACGGTGAGGACTTCGCCGTCGACAACAACATCTGGGTGGTGGGCGACGACACCGAGGTGGTCGTCATCGACGCCGCCCACGACCACCGGCCCGTCGTGGCGGCGGTCGGTGGCCGACGGACCGTGGCGATCATCGCCACCCACGGCCACAACGACCACATCAACGCCGCCGCCGTCCTGGCCGACGCTCTCGGGGCACCGATCTGGCTCCATCCCGCCGACCGGATGCTGTGGGACGTGGTGTACCCGGACCGTGCGCCCGACGCCGATCTCGTCGACGGCCAGGTGATCGAGGTCGGCGGGACCACCCTGCGGGTCCTGGCCACCCCGGGCCACTCGCCCGGGGGCGTCTGCCTCTACGACGAGCCCGACGGCGTGGTGTTCTCCGGCGACACGCTCTTCAACGGCGGACCGGGGGCGACCGGCCGGAGCTTCTCGGACTACCCGACCATCGTGGACTCGATCCGTGACCGCCTGCTGGTGCTGCCGGCCGGGACGCGGGTGCTCACCGGACACGGCGACGAGACGACCATCGGCGCCGAGGCCCCCGCCCTCCCGGCCTGGGAAGCCGCCCGCTCCGCTCAGAGGTAGCCCGAGGCGATGTCCTCGATCCACCAGGCGGGTGCGGCGTTCATGAGCGTGGACAGGTCCCAGTAGTCCCACCAGCGGACGATCTGCCCGGCCCGTAATTGCTGGACCGAGACGAAGGGGAGCGTGACCTGCTCGCCGGTGTGCCAGTGCCACGTCTCGGCGTGCTCGGTCACCACCGTGTCGCCCTCGGCCACCATCAGGCGGAGATCGTGCTCGTAGCTCGAGATCTTGCCGAGACCGAGCCGGAGCCGGGCCACCACCTGGGCGGGGCCGTGGGCGATGTCGTCGGGAGGCGATGGCACGTCGGTGTACTCACTGTCCTCGTCGAAGAAGGAGCCGATCGCGTCCCAGTCGCGGGTGTACAGCGCGGCCCAGAACTGCTGGACCCGCTCCTTGTTGGCGGCGGCGTCGGACATGGGGCCATCGTGGCACGGGACGACGTGGCGGGGCGGGCGGACCCGGAGAAGGGGCGGGCGGACCCGGAGAAGGGCCGATCGGCCCTTCCGGACCCCCTCCCCACCTCCCCTACGATGTGGCGGCACCCCCCGACACCATGGAGGAACGGGATGACCGACGGACCCAAGCTGGACTCGCACCACCGCAAGACGGTCGAGAAGCTCTTCGCCCACCCGACCAGTCACAACATCCAGTGGCACGACGTCCTGTCGCTACTGCAGGCGGCCGGCGAGGCCGAGGAGGTCCACGACGGCAGGTTCAAGGTGACCCTCGGAGCCGAGACCCAGACGTTCGACGCCCCGAAGAGCAACGACCTCGACACCCAGCAGGTCGTCGACCTCCGCCGGATGCTGACGAACGCGGGCCTGGCGCCGGCGTAGGGTGCCGGCTACTGCTGGGACGACCCTCGGGCGATGATCCCGTCACGCCGGGCGCGGAAGGCCGCCGGGTCGAACCGTTCCTTCATCCACCGGCGCGACCATCGGGCCTCGTCCCGGTAGGACTCGTCGTCGCCCCGGTGGGCGAGCGCCACGTACATGGCGCGCAGCTCGGCCACCGTGGCCGGGTCGGACTCGGCCACCGAGCGGGCGAGCTCCAGCGCCCGGGGCAACAGGTCGTCGTGGGCCACCACCTCGTTGACCAGTCCCCAGGCACACGCCGTCGCGGCGTCGACGAAGTCACCGGTCAGCGACATCTGGCGGGCCCGGTTGACCCCGATCAGCTGGGGCAGACGGATGGTCATGCCGCCGGCCGGCAGCACCCCCACCCGGGCATGGGTATCGGCGAAGGTCGCCCGCTCCGAGGCGATCAGGAAGTCACACCCGAGGGCCAGTTCCAGGCCACCGGTCACGGCCGGGCCGTTCACGGCCCCGATGACCGGTGTCGAGGTATCGGGGGTCAGACCCCGGTTGACCACCGGCGCGTCGCCGGACGCCCCGCCACCCCGCGGGGCCGCAGCCACGTCGTCATAGGTGCGGACCAGGTCCGTCAGGTCGAGACCGGCACAGAATGCGGGGTCCCGGCCCGTGAGGACCACCGCGGCGACGTCCGGGTCGGCATCGGCATCGGCCAGGGCGGATCCGAGCGAGGCGATCATCTCCCCGGTCAGGGCGTTGCGGGCCTCGGGCCGGTCGAGGACGACGAGGACGACGGGGCCGTGGCGTTCCGTGGTGATCACACCCACCTCTCTACCACCGGGACCCCAGCGACCGATGCGCTGGCATGATGAGGCGGGGTATCGGACGAGCGACAGGAAGGGAGGCCCCCGTGTCCTCCGACACCATTCGACGGCGCACGGTCACCGATGCCACCGCCTACGTCGACCCGGCGCGCTACGAGGACGAGCGCCGGGCCGTCTTCGCCCGGGAGTGGACATCGGTCGGGGCCGCGTCCCGGGTTGCGGCCCCCGGCACCTACCTGTCCGTCTGGGTGGCCGGCTTCCCGCTGGTCGTGGTCAACGACGGGGGCACCCTGCGGGCCCACCAGAATATCTGCCGCCACCGTTCCGGGCCGCTGGTCGACGACGGCTCGGGGTCGTGCGGCCGCTTCGTCTGCCGCTACCACGGCTGGGCCTACGCACTCGACGGCACCCTCACCTCGGCACGTGACTTCGGCGAGGAGGTGGACCCAGCGGACTTCTCGCTGACGTCCGCGTCGGTGGCCACCTGGCGGGGTCTCCTGTTCGTGGCCGGCGATCCCACCGTGCCCGACTTCGAGGAGTGGCTGGGCCCGGTCGCACGACACAGCGCGAACTTCCCCATGGAGTCGTTCGAGGTCACCCACCGCTCGAGCCACGACCTGGCCGCCAACTGGAAGGTCTACGCCGAGAACTACCAGGAGGGCTACCACATCCCCCTCGTCCACCCCGGGCTCAACCGGCAGATCGACAGCTCGCGCTACGAGGTCGTGGTCAACGGGCCGGCGACCGTGCACCGGGCACCGACCAGGGACGGTGCGGTGACCGACGGCGCCTGGCTGTGGCGGTTCCCGGGACTCGCACTCAACCTCTACCCCTCCGGGTTGTGCCTCGAGAGCTACTGGCCGACCGGCCCCACCTCGACCCGGGTCGAGTACACGTTCTGCTTCGCCCCGGGCACGCCGGCCGACGAAGCCGAGGGCTCGGTGACCAGCTCGGTGGCCATCCTCGACGAAGACCGGGCCATCTGCGAGTCCGTGCAGCGCAACCTGGCCTCCGGGCTCGCCCGACCGGGAATCCTCAGCCCGCGCCACGAGGCAGGGGTGGCCCAGGTCCAGGCCCTGGTAGACGACGCGCTCGCAAGGGCCTGACCGCGTGCTCGCACTCCTCACCCGGACCGCTCACGACTCCTACGCCGACGAACTGGCACGGCCCGGCGTCGAGTGGCTCGTCATGGAGGACGACGGCAGCCTGACCGGACCGGACGGGTCCGGCGTGCCCTGGCCCGAGGCACGGCCCGAGGTGGCCTGGGGCACGTCCGACCTGTTCCGCGAGGGCGCCCCGGTCCTCGCCTTCTTCCGCTTCCTGGTCGACTGCCCGTCGCTCCGGTGGTTCCAGTCGCCGGCCGCCGGCTACGACAGTGCGCCGTTCCGCCTCATGGTCGACCACGGCGTCCGGGTCTGCAACGCCCACGTCAACAGCCTGCCGATCGCCGAGTTCGTACTGCGGGCCGTGCTCGACGAGTTCCAGGGGGCTGCCGAGTGGCGTCGCCAGGCCGACGTCTTCGAGTGGCACATCCACGACTGGCGCGAGGTGGCGGGCACGACCTGGCTGGTGGTGGGACTCGGCCACATCGGCGGTGCGGTGGCCGTTCGTGCGCGTGCGCTGGGCGCACGGGTCGTCGGGTGCCGCCGCACACCGGCCCCCGACGACCCGGCCGATCTGATGGTCACCCCGGACCGCCTCGGCGAGGTGATCGGCGACGCGGACGTCGTGGTGCTGAGCGCGCCCGCCACCGCGGGGTCCCGACGGCTCGTCGACGCCGGGTTCCTGGCCGCGATGAAGCCGGACAGCGTACTGGTCAACGTCGGCCGGGGATCCCTCGTCGACGAGGCCGCACTGCTCGTCGCCCTCGACACCGGCACGCCCGCTGTCGCCGTGCTCGACGTGTTCGAACACGAGCCACTCCCCCCGGACCATCCGTTCTGGACGCACCCGCGGGTCCGTGTCACGCCCCACAACGCGGCGGGCGGCTTCGGCCGGCTCCGGCGCCAGGCGGACCTCTTCGACGCCAATCTCGACCGCTGGCTCGCCGGTCGCCCACTCGAGCACGACGTGACCGACGCCATCAAGGAGCACGACCGATGACCTACCGAGCCCTGCCCGACGCGCCGGGGTGGTTCACCCGTGCGCTCGCCGTCCCTCGTGGGGACCTGGCCGTCGACGTCGACGGCTGCACGATCCATGCCCTCACCTTCGGCACACCGGGTACCCGGGGCCTGGTCTTCGTCCACGGCGGCGGTGCGCACGCGCACTGGTGGACACATGTGGCCGCCACCTTCGCCGACGAGTTCCGGGTGGTCTGCGTCGACCTGTCCGGGCACGGCGACAGCGGTCACCGGGCGTCGTACTCCCTCGAGCAGTGGACCGACGAGGTGATGGCCGTGTCCGGGGCGGGCGACATCGCCGGGCCACCGGTCGTGGTCGGGCACTCGATGGGCGGATTCGTGACCATCGGCACCGCCGCCCGGCACGGCAGCGGGGTCAGCGGAGCCATCGTCTGCGATTCGCCCGTGACCGAGCCCGACCCCGAGATCGCCTCCTACCGGCTGAAGGAGGCCTTCGGGCGCCCACGGGTCTACCCGACACTCGAAGATGCCTTCGCCCACTTCCGGACCGTTCCTGCCCAGGACCACTACCTCGACTACGTCATGGACCATGTCGCTCACCACTCGGTGCGACCCACCGAGGGCGGCTACCAGTGGAAGTTCGACCGTGACGTCTTCGCCCAGTTCGGCGGAGGCATGCGCAGCGTGGCGCTGCCCTACCTGTCACAGGTCCAGTGCCGGTTCGCCCTGCTGCGGTCCGAGCACGGCCTCGTCACCCGGGACATCGGCCGGTTCATGTACGACGAGCTCGGCCGGGTGACCCCGGTCATCGAGCTGCCCGAGGCGGGGCACCATGCCATGCTCGACCAACCGCTCATCCTGCTGACCGCGCTGCGCACGCTGCTGGCCGACTGGGACCACTCCGAGCCCCGCCGCCGCGACTGACGGAGTGGCCGGACGGCCGGACTACCAGCCCGAGGCGGCCACGATCGGTGCGTTGAGGTGGGAACCGGCCATGCTGCCGTCCTCCGGGGCGTCGCCGAACGGGTCGACCGCACCCGACGCCGTGGCCACCCAGTAGCCGCCGCCGTCCGACGTGGCGACGATCGCCGTCGCCGTGTCGCTGCCCAGAGTGCCGGCGCGGTCGCCGTGGGCGCTGGCGTCACCGAAGGGGACGACAGTGCCGTCGGCGAAGAGGACCCAGTAGCCGCCGCCGTCCGGGGTGCGGACCGCCGATGTCACGCTTGCCGACTGGCGTGGTGGCGCACCGAGGTAGGGGGCGTCACCGAAGGCGTAGACGTTGCCCGTCGCCGTGACGAGCCAGTAGCCGTTGCCGGTGGCGTCGGGCATGACGGCCACCGCCGGTCCGGCGCAGCCGCCGATGCCGGGGCACGACCCGGCGAAGCGGGCGTCGCCGAAGGCGAAGATGCCACCGTCGGAGGCGATCATGAAGTAGCCGGCGCCGTCGGATGACGGCACCATGGCCACGATCGGCGCGTCCAGGGGGTACCGGCCCGACGACCCGGCGGGCGAGAACCCGAGTCCAGGCAGCGAGCCGTAGTAGCCGGCGTCGCCGAAGGCGAAGATGCCCCCGTCGGAGGCCACCAGCCAGTAGCCCTTGCGGTTGCCCGTGGGGGAGATCCCGACCACCGGCCGCTGCAGGACGAAGCTGCCCGTCGAGCCGTAGAAGCCGGCGGACCCGAAGGAGAAGATGCCGCCGTCGGATCCGACCAGCCAGTACCCGTGACCACTCCCTCCGCCGCCCGAGACGGTGCTGACCGTCACGTGGAAGGGACCGGCGGTGGCTGACGGGCTCACACCGTCGGTCGCCACCACCGAGTAGGAGAACGAGGTCGTGCCCGATGTGGGGATGCCGCTGACCATGCCGGTGTCAGCAACCGCCGTCAGCCAGGCGGGAGCGCCCATGAGCGCATAGGTCGGGTCCGGAAAGCCGGTGGCCGCGAACCCGTAGGAGTAGGCCTTGCCCGGCGAGGCCGACAACGGGGGGGTCGATCGGAAGAAGCCGGGTGCCGTCGGCGTCGACAGCGGGGCGACGGTCACCACCCGGATGGCCGAGGCGCTGATGTTCTCGTCGTCGGTCACCGTGAGGGTCACCGAGTACGTCCCGGCGGACGTGTAGGTGTGGGTCGGGGTGGGCCCGGTGGCGGTGTGGGAACCGTCGCCGAAGGACCAGACGTACAGCGTGATGTGGTCGGGCGCCTTCGGGTCGTACGACGCCGACCCGTCGAAGGAGACCGGGACGGCGACGGTGGGGCTGGCGGTCGTGACCGTGAACACCGGGACGGGCACGCTCGCCGACGCCACGGAAGGGAACGCCCCCACCAGGCCCGCTGAGAGTGTGACGACCAGGAGTGTGGCAGCTGCCAGGGTCCTCCGGGTCCTCCGTCCTCCCCGCCTGCCCTCGGGGTGCTGCTCCATCGTGTCTCCGTGTCCTCGTCCAAAGTTCCTCAACTACGTCATCGGCACACCGCGGGCCGAGCTTGAGCAGCCGGCACGAGCCGGCCTCTACGTCCGCAACGGTCGAACCCGCTGTAGAGCGTGTCGCCTACTGGTTCCTGGGCGACGGCATGGTCCACGGCGAGCGCCTCGGGGCGGGGACGGCCTCGTGGTACCGCAACCGCTGGGTGCGCACCGGTCTGCACGACCACGGAGGCGGCGTCGCTGCGCCTCAGGGGCGCCCGGCGGGACGGCGGAGGCCGTGCCCTACGGGCTCCACGCGGTGTTCGTGACCGACTGACCGGGCCCGTCACGGGACGGTCCCCCGGTCAGTCGACGGTGTCGTAGAGGGTCGGGATGTGCAGCGGCTCGCGGTTGAACGTCGGGAACTTCGGCTTCGCCAGCGCCCGGTAGTGGTCCGTCGACACCACCGGGTCCTTGTCGAACTCGGGGATCACCTTGGTCCCGAACGTCTCGATCGTCGCCAGTGCCTCCTCGTAGGACGTGGCGTCACCGGGGAGTCCGAAGCAGACCTGGCTGGCCCCGTAGTCGACGAAGGGCTGCAGCTGCTCGCACACCTCCTCGGGGCTGCCGCACAGGAGGTAGCCCCCGTCGATGAGTGCGTCGAGCTGGTCCTCACGGGGCGGCCGGGGCGGCTTGGGCCACCGGGAGCCCCCGGGTCCCGGCATCGTGTCGTGGTAGAGCGACACCATGGACGGAAGGTAGCCATTGCCCGGCCGGGTGGCCTGCTCGCGTGCCACCGCACGATCGGTCGAGCAGCGCACCGCCGTGGTGATCATGACGTTGTCGTTGACGAACTCGCCGACGGGATCGGTGCACTCCGAGATCCCCTTCTTGTAGGCCTCGATCCACGGGGCCACGTCGTGGACCGACGAGAAGGTGAACCCCAGTGCGCCCTGACCGAGACGGCCGGCCTTCTCCCAGGTGGCAGGTGAGCCGACGGCGAGCCAGAACGGCGGGTGGCCCGGGCCCCACGGCTTCGGCAGCACGTTGTGGGGCACGTCCATGTCCCAGTGGGTGCCGTGGTACGTGTAGTCCTTCTGCTCCCACATGCGGACGATCTCGTAGATGACGTCGTCGTAGTCGGCCCGGGTCGACTCCTTGTCGTGGATGTTGAGGGTGCCGATCTCGTGGCTCCCCGCGCCCCGGCCGGTCCCGAACTCGAACCGACGGTTGGTCAGGTGGTCGAGGGTCGCGACCTTCTCGGCGGTGCGGACCGGATGGTTCACGCGGGGCGAGATGTTGAAGATTCCGGCGCCGATGTGGATGCGCCGGGTGGAGGCCGCCAGGTAGCCGGCGTCGATCTCGTTACACGACAGGTGGGAGTACTCGGTCAGGCCGTGGTGCTCGGTGAGCCACACGAATTTGAAGCCGTGCCTGTCGGCCGCCTGGGCGAGTTCCATCTCCCGGGTCAGGGCGATGTGCTCGGCGTCGGTGTCGTGGGCTTTCGGCCCCGGCAGGTAGCCCTGGAGGAAGATGCCGAATTCCATGGTTGCTCCTTGTCTATTGTGCTGTCCGTTCGTGCTGATGGTTCGTGCTGCGGTCTCGGTCCGTCGGTGCGGTTCGGTCCGGATCAGTCGGTTGCGTTCGGCCCACCCCACCCGGGCTGCCCGGTGCACCTCATACGGGTGACACCACCTGGCCGGGCAGGTTGCCGGTGAGCTTCCCGTCGAGGACGATGGGCACGCCGTTGACGATGGTGGCGTGGATGCCGTTCGGGTACGCCTGGAAGCGGGCGGAGTCGCCGGGCAGGTCGTGCACCAGCTCCTTGCGTCCCGGGCGACGCAGCTCCTCGGGATCGAAGACCATCAGGTCGGCGAAGTGCCCGTCCTGGACGAGGCCCCGGTCGCGGAAGCCGAGCAGCGCGGCCGGCACGGAGGTGAGCTGGCGGATCCCCTGCTCGAGTGTCCATTCCCCGAGGTCCAGGACCCATCGGCGCAGGAAGTACGTGCTGTAGTCCGATCCGTCGTCCCGCGACAGGTGAGCCCCACCGTCGGACGTCCCGGTGATCATGTGCGGGTTGTGCTGCGCCTCGCGCACGGCGTCCATCCACTCAGGTGTCTCCGTGACCCAGCGGAACTGGGTGGCCAGGTCGTCGGCCAGGGCGAGGTCGATCATGGCGTCGGCCGGGGCGACGCCGAGCTCGGCGGCTATGTCGGCGATGGAGCGACCGACGAAGCTGTCCAGCTCGGGGACGGTCACCGAGCCGACGAAGAGGACGTCCCAGTGGGGAGGGGGCAGCGTGGAGCCCCGGTCGGGGTCCCGGTTGGGCTGCTCCACGGCGTCCCGCATGGCGTCCCGGACCTCCGGTTCATCGAGCTTCGCCCGCCGGTCGTGGACGCCGGGGGCGACGACCTTGTCCCATGCCGGGACGCCCTCGTAGAGCGTCGTGCCGACATCGAGGGAGAAGGGCCGGTCGAAGGGTCGGGCCAGCAGGAGCGAGTACACCGCCGAGCCGGCCGACCGGGCCCGCTCGAGGAACTCGAGCGCCACGTCCCATCCGGCGCCCGGCGCATCGACCTTGTTGCGCCCGCCCAGGCCCTGGATGATGACCGGCAGCCGGCTCACCCGACCGAGCTCGATCAGGAGGTCCATGTCGACCCGGTCGAGCCCGCCCACGGCGCTGCGGGGCAGGTAGGTGATGGTGCCGCGGTTCACACGGCCCAGCTCGTCGGCCAGGGCCAGGAGTTCGTCGGGCTCGGCGAACCGGCTCGGCACCGGGTGGTTGTCGCCGTCGTTGTGCGTCGAGGCGTGGGTGGACGAGAACCCGGCTGCACCGGCTGCCATGGCCTCCGCCAGGAGTCGTCCCATCTCCACCACTTCGGACGGGGTCGCGGCCCGCGCCGAGCCCTCGGGCCCCATCACCCACCGCCGGAGGTTGCAGTGACCCACGTAGCAGGCGAGGTTGACGCCGAGGCGCCCGGCCCGGCTGTCCAGGTACTCGGGGAACGTCTCGAACTCCCAGGCGATGCCGTCCAGCGCGGCGGGCGCCATGCCCTCGACCTTGGCGAACAGACCGGCGAAGAAGGACCGGTCGCTCGGGAGTGTCGGGGCCACCGAGAACCCGCAGTTGCCGGCCAGGACGGTCGTCACCCCGTGGAAGCAGGACGCCGTGGCGTACGGGTCCCAGGTGATCTGGGGGTCGTAGTGGGTATGGGGGTCGATGATGCCGGGAGCCACGATGCGCCCCTCGGCGTCGATCTCGACATCAGCGGTCGCCCCGTCCAGGCGCCCGATTGCGGCGATCCTCCCGTCACGGGCCGCGACGTCGGCACGTCGGCGGGGATTGCCGGACCCGTCGATCAGCGTCCCGTTGCGGATCAGCAGCTGGTAGTGGTCGCCCACGGCCCGGCCCTCAGACGCCCGCCGGCTCGGCGGCCGACGCCAGCCCCGGCAGCCGGTCGCGCAGACCGAAGAGCTCGATCGCGTTGCCCCGCATCACCTTCTCCACCACGACGGGGTCGAGTCCGAAGGTCATCTCCTTCGCCACGTCGAGGGTGTCGGGCCACGTGCTGTCGGAGTGGGGGTAGTCGCACTCGAACATCACGTTGTCCTCACCGATGTCGGCCAGGTTCTCGAGGCCGAACCGGTCGGAGAAGAAGCAGCCGAAGATCTGACGGGAGAAGTAGGTGGACGGCGCGTCCGGCAGCAGGTCGGCCACGCCGCCCCACGCCCTGTTGGTCTCCCACACGTGGTCGGCCCGCTCGAGGATGTAGGGGATCCACCCGATCTGGCCCTCCGAGTAGGCGATCTTGAGCGTCGGGTAACGCTCGAGCAGGCCGCTGAACAGCCAGTCGCACATCGACAGCATGCAATTGGTGAACGTCGCGGTCGACTGGACCGCTGGTGGTGCGTCGGCGGACGTGGACGGCATCCGCGACCCCGAGCCGATGTGCATGCAGATGACGACCCCCGTTTCGGCGCACGCCGCGAACAGGGGGTCCCAGTAGCGGTCCTTGTCGTGGATCGAGGGCCAGCCCAGGTAGGCCGGGATCTCGCTGAAGGCGATGGCCCGGACGCCGCGTGCCGCGTTGCGCCGCACCTCGGTGGCGGCGGCGGGCGGGTCCCAGAAGGGCACCAGCGTGATGGGCACCAATCGGGGGTCGGCACACCACTCGTCGACCATCCAGTCGTTGTAGGCCCGCACGCAGGCGAGGCCCAGGTCCTTGTCGTGCGCTTCGGAGAACGCCTGACCGGCAAATCGCGGGAACGTCGGGAAGTTGAGCGAGGCCTCGATGCCCGCCGCGTCCATGTCCGTCAGCCGGGCCGCAGGGTCGTAGCAACCGGGGCGCATCTCCTCGAACGTGACCGGCGACACCGTGACGTCCTCGCGGGGTAGGCCGGCGGCCGCCATGACCCGGGTCATCGGGTAGCGGAGGTCCTCGAACAGCCAGAAGTCGCACGGTGTGCCACCGGGGTCCTCGTCCCATGAGTACACACCGCCCACACTCCCCATCCGGGAGACACCCGACCGTACCACCCGGGGGCCCTCGGAGCGGAAGCGCTCCGGTAGGTAGGTCTGCCACACGTGGGGTGGCTCGATCACGTGGTCGTCGACCGAGATGATGCGGGGGAAGTCGTCCGTCATGCGTCCTCCTGGGGTTACTCGTCGCTGGTTCGACGGTACGGACCCGGACCCCGCGATGACAGGGCCGAACGTCACAAACTGGAACGTGTTCTTGTAGGGCAATAGCCCTCCAGGCTGGGACGAAGCCTCATGGGGCGACAATTGTGTCGTAATGCACTGGACGTTCAGGAGAACACGTTCTACTGTCCGTACCGGAGCGGGCGCCCCGGAGGCGCCGCGCACGACTGGAGGGAACGACGATGCCGACACAGACCCGGCCCGCCTGCGAGATCGACGTCCTGGACCGCAGCTTCTACCTCGACCCGCACCCGGGCTACGCACAGCTCCGTGCCTCGGCACCGCTGTCGTGGGACGAGGCACACGGACTGTGGGTGCTCACCAAACACGAGGACATCTCCTACGTCTCCACCCACGCCGACCTGTTCTGCTCTGGCCAGGGCGTCCGACCGACGCAGTCGATCGACCTGTCGATCATCGGGCTCGACGGCGACCGCCACATCCGCCAGCGTCGCCTGCTCAACCAGGGCTTCTCCCCCCGGATGATCCGCGCCATGGAGACGCGGGTCCGCCAGGTGGTGACCGAGGTGCTCGACCAGGTCGCGGCCGCCGGCTCGTGCGACTTCATCACGGACATCGCCGTGCCCATCCCGCTGGTGGTGATCGCCGAGTTGATGGGACTGCCCGTCGATGACCGCTTCCGACTCGGCGAGTGGTCGGACCGGATGATGGCCGGTGAGGGCCGCACCGACCCCGACGACCCGATGATCCTCGACGCCACGGCCGCGTTCACCGAGTACGTGACCTACGTGGCGGACATGGTGGAGGACCGCCGGGCGGCTCGGCGATCAGGTCGCGACTCCCCCGACGACATCATCAAGATCCTGGTCGGAGCCGACGAGGACGGCGTGCTCGAGTCGAGCGAGGAGTTGACCGAGGACGAGCTGACCATGTTCCTGGTCGTGCTGCTAGTGGCGGGCAACGAGACGACCCGGAACGCCATCGGCGGCGGGATGTGGGCCTTCGAGCAGTTTCCCGACCAGTGGGAGCTGCTCCGGACACACCCCGAGCACTTCGCCACCATGGCTGACGAGGTCGCACGCTTCGTCAGCCCCGTCATCAGCTTCGTGCGCACCGCCACCCAGGACACGGAGCTGCACGGTCAGCACATCGCCGAGGGGGACAAGCTCCTTCTCCTGTACCAGTCGGCCAACCGGGACGAGGACGTCTTCGACCGCCCCGACGAGTTCGACGTCACCCGGAGCCCCAACCCCCAGATCGCCTTCGGTGTCGGGCCCCACGTCTGCATGGGGATCAACCTGGCCCGTCTCGAGATCCGGGTGCTGTTCGAAGAGCTCGTCCGTCGGTTCCCGGACATGCACGTGGCACCCGGCTTGGTGCCCACCTATGTCGAGCACGCTCTCGTCCATGCCATCGAGACCATGCCGGTGGAGTACACCCCGGAGCAGGTGTAACCGCCGGGTCAGCCGCTGGCCGGCCGGCGGTGGGAGTCGACCGGGATGGCGAGTTCGCCGGCTGCGAGTGCCCGGTCGTCCGACGCCACCTGGGCCAGTGTGGCGTCGTCGAGCTGTTCGCAGAGAGCGTTCCTGGCCGCCGACCACACACGGTGGAGCGCGCAGACGTCGTCCCAGTGGCACGGTCCGCCCCGCAGCGCGCACTCCGACGTCCGCAGCGGCCCCTCCATGGCCTCGACGATCTGGAGCACGGTGATCTGGTCGGCGGGCCGGGCCAGGGTGAAGCCACCGGCCGGTCCCGGCCGCGAGGTGACGAGGCCCGCACCGAGGAGCTCGCGGAGGACCTGTTGCAGGAAGCCGGTAGGGATTCCCATGGCATCGCCGATGGTGTTGGCCTTCACCGGCGAGGTGTCGGCGTTCTCGATGAACACCAGGGCCCGGATGGCATAGTCCGTCCGACGGGTGGGGACGAGCTTCATCGGCTCATGATTGCAGTCCTGTCGGACCGGCGCGGCGGAGATCACCCACGATGACGGCTCCGGCCCACCTGATGCCTCCGGCCGCTGGCTAGCATCGTGCCTGCACGCCGGACGCCCGGCGTCGACGACAGACCACCAGCACACCAGTCGGGAGCACCAATGAGCGAGCCGGACACCCGGGGCACGATCTTCATCGACCCCATCCTCTACGCCGACCAGGAGGCCTGGCACGCGGCCGCCGCCGAACTGCGGGACGACGCGCCCGTGCTGCGGGTCGAGATCGACGGCTACACCCCGTTCTGGGCCGTGACCCGTCACGAAGACGTGTTCGCGGTGTCGCGCGACAACGAGCACTTCCTCAACACTCGGAACTCGGTACTCGGCCCCGATGCCCAGTTCGAGTTCCTGAAGTCGATCGGGATCGAGGGCGAGACCCTCATCCACATGGACGGCGACGAGCACCGCGACCACCGCAACGTCGCCAACGACTGGTTCCGCCCCCGCGCGGTGGCCAAGCGGCAGGTGGCCATCGACGCGATCGCCGACGAATTCGTCGAGCAGTTCCGCCAGATGGACGGCACCTGCGACTTCGCCCAGGACATCGCCGTGCCGTACACGCTGCGGGTGATCATGGGCATCTTCGGCATCCCCCAGGAGGACGAGCCGACGATGCTCAAACTGACCCAGGGCATCTTCGGGGCGGCCGACCCCGAGTATCTGGGCGACCTGAGCGACCCGATGGCGCTACTGACCGACACCATCGCCCAGTTCGATGCGTACTTCGACGAGCTGACCGAGGACCGCAGGGCCCACCCCACTGACGACCTGGCGACGGTGATCGCCACCAGCGAGGTCAACGGCTGCCCCATGGACAGTAATGCGCGCCTCTGGTACTACACGATCGTCGCCACCGCCGGCCACGACACCACGTCGTTCGCCCTGTCCGGCGGGCTCGAAGCCCTGCTGCGACACCCCGACCAGGTCGCCCTCCTGCAGGCACGGCCCGAACTCGTCAACAACGCCGTCGACGAGATGATCCGGTGGACCTCTCCGGTGCGTCACTTCCTGCGCTACCTGACCCGGCCGGCGACGCTGTCCGGAGTCGAGGTGCCCGAGGGCGACCGGCTGCTGCTCTCCTACCCGTCGGCCAACCGGGACGAGCGGATGTTCGACGACCCGATGACCTTCGACGTGGCACGACCCAACGCCAACCGCATGATCGCGTTCGGCGGCGGTGAGCACTTCTGCCTGGGCTCGACGTTCGCCCGACGGGAGCTGCGCACGATCCTCCCGAAGCTGCTCGCAGCAGTGGACACCGTCGAGGTCGCCGGCCTGCCGGAGTGGGCGCAGGCCAACTTCGTGGGTGGGGTCAAGCACCTGCCGGTGTCCGCCACCTTCCGCTGAGGCGCACGGCCCACACCGGACGATCGGCGGGCACGGTGCCGGAGGTCCGTCGTGGCCACTGACGAGCAGTGGTCGTCCTACGACCGGGCCGTCGTCGACCTCGCGCCGCCGGGGCACCCGCTGATGCGCCTGGTGCCCGACCGGCCCGGGACCGCCGGGATCTGGCCCGACGGCCTGGATGCCCCGGTGGTCGTCGTGACGGCGTGGAACCCCGACAGCGAAGTGCGTCCCGAGGAGATCAACCGGGCAGCCAACGAGGCACTGGTGGCCGACCTCGACCGGCGCGGGCTCCGGCACTGGCCCGCCACGGGTCGCGATCCCGAGGTACTCCACCACGAGGACGGCGTGGCCGTCACCGGGATGACGGAGGCGGAGGGCATCGCCCTCGGCCGGAGATTCGGGCAGGCCGCCGTCTTCGTGTGGACGCCGGAGGCGTGGGAGGTGGTGTCCTGCACGGACGCCCGTCGCCACGTCCACGGCTGGTGCCTCGTCGGCGACGGCACCGGCTAGGGCCTCCCACGCGAAACGCGCCCACCGACCCGTTGCGGACCCGGGAACGACGACAGGCCGCGGGCGGGAGGTCCCACCCACGGCCTGCGGCCGGTCACTCGTGAGCATCTGCCGGCGGGCCGCCGGCAGATCGACGATCAGAAGACGTGATTGACGAGCTTGTCGATACGTGTCGGCAGCCTTGCCTCGACCTTGGAGGCCTGCGGCGCAGTCAGCGTGCCGGCCGTCTCGGCCTGGTTGACTGCGTTGTCGGCCGCAGTCGTCAGGGCCGACTCGACGGCGGCGGCACCGGAGCCGTTGACTGCCGCCACCTGGGCGATCGACTTGCCCGACTTGAGGTCTGCCTTGAGCGTCTGCGGGGTGATGCCGATGGTGGAGGCGCTGATGGCGAGCCCCTCGGCCCGGAGGCCCTTGCGGTACGCCCTCAGCCATTGGTGGGCCCTGTGTTCGCGGACGTGGGCGGACGTGGGGGTGGCCGGTGTGGCAGCGGTGGCGACACCGCCCATGGCGAGGCTGCCGAGCAGCGCCCCACCGATGGCGACGGGGGCGATGAGCTTCTTGAGCATTGGTACTCCTTGAATTCTGGTCGGGGCAGCGGTACGGCCTGCCGTTCCTGTCACCTGCACCGTGCCAGTCGGAAGTGAGGGAACCGTGGGGGCCGGATGAGGAATCCGTGAAGCACGGACCCCGACGTGCGTAGCTCCATGATGGCACCCGGGGGCGCCGTTCGGGCCGCGGGCGGCAGGTGCCCACGCTGCGGTGCGACCGCCCCGTACGATCGTGCCGTGTCGAGCCCTCCTGCCGGTCGTGCAGCGCGCCTCCGGGCGGCCCATCGTGGGCCGGACCACGGTCCCGCGCGCCGTGACCGGTGGAGGTCAGGGCGACCCGGGCTGCGGGGGACGGCCGGGACCGGGCTCGCCACCCTGGTGACGGCCGCCGCGGTGATCGGGGCCCTCGCCTGCGCCACCGTGCCGACGGCTGCCGGTGCCGCCACGGCCACCGTCCCGGTCCCGCCGTCGACGCGGCCCGCGGCCGGCGCCGCCACCGGCCTGCCGACTCCACCGATGCCCGTGACGGACTGCCCGTGGCTGGCCCAGGCCATGGCCGCGGGCGACCCGCCCGCCACGCTGGCCACCCTGGTCATCTCCAGGATGACCCTGGCCGAGAAGCTGGGTGAGCTCATCCTCACCACGTCGGGCGACTACGAGAACGTGAACCACGGGGTGGCCCGCCTCTGCATCCCGTCCCTCACCCTGTCCGACGGCCCCTGGGGCCTGGCCTTCGGCGACACCGGCGTGACCCAGCTACCGGTACCGTTGGCCGTCGGCGCCACATTCGACCCGTCGGTCGCCCTCCAGTACGGCGACCTGATCGGCTCCGAAGCCGCCGGGCAGGGAATCGACGTCAGCCAGGGGCCCAACCTCAACATCGACCTGGTGCCGACGAGCGGCCGGGCCGACGAGTCTTACGGTGAGGACCCGCTCCTCACCTCGGTGCTGGGCTCGGCCGACATCGAGGGGCTGCAGGCCCGAGGCGTGATGGCCGACGCCAAGCACCTTGCCGTCTACACCCAGGAGACCAACCGCGGTGCGCTCGACGAACAGGTGCCCGACCGTGCACTGCAGGAGATCTACCTCCCTCCCTTCAAGGCGGCGGTGACCGGTGCCCACGTGGCCACGCTCATGTGCGCCTACCCCCGCCTCGACGGCACGTTCCAGTGCCAGGACCCTGCGCTCGGACTCGTCCTCCAGGAGTGGGGATTCGCCGGATTCGTGCGGTCCGACCTCGGTGCCGTCCATGACGAGCCGGTGGCCATGGGATCCGGCGTGCAGCTGCTGAAGCCGGGGGTGTCCGACGTGCTGTCCGACGCCGTGGCGACCGGGAAGCTCACGATGGACTCGATCGACGACGACCTGACGCGGGTCCTGACAGAGATGTTCGCCTTCGGCGTGATCGGCCGACCGGCGACGGGCGCCCCCGGGACCCCGGTCGACTCGGCCGTGCACACCGAGTTCGCGCTGACCACGGCGGAGCGATCGGCCGTGCTCCTGAAGAACGCCTCGAACGCGCTGCCACTGTCGGGCAAGCGCCTGAACTCGGTGGCGGTCATCGGCGCGGACGCTTCCACCCGCCCGGTCACCCAGGGTTTCGGCTCGTCGCACGTGGTGCCACCGTTCACCTCGACTCCCCTGGAGGGCCTGACCACCGCCCTGGCCGGCAAGGCAACGGTGGCCTACGCAGAAGGTGGCTCCACCACCCGTCATCTCCCATCGGTGCCCACCTCCTACCTGACCCCCCCCTCGGGTACGGGTCACGGACTCCTCCTGACCGTGGGCCCGGCCGCAGGTCCCGGACAGTCGATCAGCACGGTCGATCCGGTCGCCGCAGCCACCGTCCTGCCGCAGCCGATCGTCCCGGGCTCCGACCGCGACAAGGTGCGCACCAACCCTCCGGCCGAGCGCCCGAGACGACTCCCGTCCGACCGGGACGCCCGAGGCGCACTGGCCGACCTCGACCCGACGGCGGGCGGCGCGACGAGGATCCAGCTGCCATCGGGATGGACGGCCACGACGGCGTCCTGGACCGGCCACCTGACGGTGCCGCGCTCCGGGCTGTACACGTTCTCGGTGGCCGGAACGGGGGCGGCAGCGCTCACGCTGGACGGACACCCGGCGGTCACGGACCTGGTGATCCACGACACCGGAACGTGGTCGGGATCGATCCGCCTTCGTGCCGGGCACCCCTACCAGCTGGCGCTGCGGTGGACGCCGGTGCCGGACGCCACCACCCTCGCCGTCCCGAGCATCATCGACCTCGGCATGGCGTATGTCGGCGGCGCCGTCGACCGGGCCGTCGCACTGGCCAAGCGGTCGTCGGTGGCCGTCGTCTTCGCCGCCGACTACACCGCTGAGACATTCGACCGGCCCAACCTGCTGCTGCCGGGTGACCAGAACGCGTTGATCTCCGCCGTGGCGGCGGCCAACCCGCACACCGTCGTCGTCCTCAACACCGACGGGCCGGTGGTCATGCCATGGCTCGACAAGGTCCAGGCCGTGGTCGAGGACTGGTACCCGGGGGAGGAGGACGGCACGGCCATCGCCGCCGTGCTGACCGGGGCGGTCGATCCCTCCGGGCACCTGCCCGTCACCTTTCCGACCTCACTGGCGAAGTCCGCCGTGTCGAAGGTGAGCCAGTGGCCCGGCATCGGGCTGACCTCCACGCTGTCCGAGGGCCTTGACGTCGGGTACCGGTACGACCATGCGACCGGCACGAAGCCGCTGTTCCCCTTCGGCTTCGGGTTGTCCTACACGACGTTCTCGTTCAGCCATCTGCGGGTGGCACCAGTGGCCGACGGCTACGCGTTGACCGTGCGCGTGGCCAACACGGGCCACCGTGCAGGGACCGATGTCGCCCAGGCCTACCTGACCTTCCCCAAGCCGGCCGACGAGCCTCCCGGCCAGCTGGCGGCATTCGCCCCGGTCACGCTCGCTCCGGGCACCGCCCAGACCGTCACACTCACGGTGCCGCACTCTCAACTGGAGAGTTTCCAGTCGACCGGCTGGACCACCGTTCCCGGCTCCTACTCGATCGCCGTGGGAGACAGCTCGGCGTCGCAGCCGACACACGCAGTCCTCGCCGTCGTCCACTGACCGTCGATCGGGACCGCAGACCCCCCGGCTCTGCGCCCGTCAGAATCCGGTGGGCTCGGTCTCGAATTCGGACTCGGTCGGCGGTCCCTCGTGGTGGAGCGGGCGCAGCGCACTAGTCGCCTCCAGCCACAGCAGGGCGTCGTACCGCTCTCCGATGCGGGTCGGCACGTAGTTGCCCGCCTCGCGGCGCGGGTCGTAGACGACACCGATCGCCCGGTGCCCGAGCCAGGACGACGACCACGGCCCGCTCGCGTCGCCGCCGAACTCCAGGACGGCCGGCCCACCCAGCGCGGCATGCAGCAGGTCCTCGTGGCTCCCCACCCGGGCGACGGGCACCTCGAGGACGGCCTCGGGCTCACCCCAGGCGGGCGCGGCGATCACCGAGCCCCGGTGGCAGGCGATCCCGATCAGCGAGACCACGTCGTGGCCGAACCGTTCGCGCAGGAGCTGTCCGACGTTCACCAGGCCGGCGCGGGCCATGTCGGTGGCCCGGGCATCGCCCACGTGGGTGTTGTGGGCCCACACCAACCCCTTCGAGCCGGTGCCCAGATGATGGGCGAGGCGTTCCACCGTGTCGACCATGTGGTGGTCCCGCACGTTCCACGACTCGCGGTCACCCTGCACCATGATCCGGTAGTACCGCTCCGCATCGACCGCCACCTCGGCGTTCTGCCAGGCGTCGAAGGCTCCCTCGTCATCGGCGGATCGGGTGCCCGCACGCCGTCGGACCTCAGTCAACAGGGCCACGACGTCCGGTTCGCACGACTGCGGGACCAGCCGGGTGCTCCGGGCGTAGCGGTGGGGATCCTCCTGGTAGGGGACGAAGCACTGCCATGCCTGGCGAGCGGCCTCCACCGATCCGGGGGCGTGCTGTTCGAGCCAGCCGATGATCTCGCGCAACGAGTCCCACAGCGAATAGACGTCCAGTCCGTAGAAGCCCACCCGTTCGGCCTCGGGACGGGACAGGTTCCACTCCCGCAGCCAGGTGAGGAACTCGGCGACTTCCTCGTTGGCCCACATCCACGTCGGCCACCGTTCGAATCCGCCGAGGACGCGCCGCGCCGCGGTCTCGGTGTCGTCGAGTCCCCGGACCCAGCGATTGAGACGCCAGCAGTCCGGCCAGTCACCTTCGACGCCGATCCAGGTGAACCCGTGCTCCTCGATCAGACGCCGACTCAGGACGCACCGCCACTCGTAGAACTCGTGGGTGCCGTGCGACGCCTCGCCGATGCAGACGAAGCGATCACCTGCCACACGCGCCACCAGGCTGTCGAGGTCGGCCGCCGTCCGCAACGGGCGGGCGCGGGAGCGGATCTCGGTGAGGACCTCCTCGGGCGCCGGCCCCCGCGCCGAGGCGATCGTCACGCCGGGACGCTATCGCCGAGCAGGTACTGCGAGAACCAGTCGCGGGCGAGCAGAGCCGCTTCACCCAGTGTCCCCGGCTCCTCGAAGAGGTGGCTGGCACCGTCGACGACGACCAGGCGGGCCGGGCCCCCGAGGGCGTCGAGCGCCGTGCGGTTGAGGCCCAGCACGGCCACGTCCTCACTCCCCACGATGAGCAGGGTCGGCGCGGTGACCAGGTGGAGTCGCGCCAAGGCCAGGTCGGGCCGGCCACCCCGTGCGACCAAGGCGGACACCACTCCGGGTCGCTCGGCTGCAGCGACGAGTGCGGCGGCGGCCCCCGTGCTGGCACCGAAATAGCCCACCCGTGCCTCCCGCACCTCGTGACGCTCGAGGACCCAGTCGGTGGCTGCCGACAGGCGCTGGGCCAGGAGATCGACGTCGAACACGAAGCGCCGGTCGTGCTCCTCCGCCGGGGTGAGGAGGTCGAGGAGGAACGTGCCGATGCCGGCGTCGTACAGCACGTCGGCCACGAGCCGATTGCGGGGGCTGTGCCTGCTGCTGCCGCTGCCATGGGCGAACACGACCACGGCAGGGGACGGTTCCGGGAGGTGCAGGTGACCCTGCAGCTCCACCCCGTCGACGCCGAACTCGACGTCAATGTCACAATCGACGGACTCCGCCTGTCGATTGTCGCCCAGGAGCTGCCGCGACGCCCTGTCCAGCAGCACCACCACGTCGTCGTCGCTCGTGGGCGAGAAGTCGACATAGTGGGAGCCCACGGCCCGAAAGTCGACCGGCTCCTCCACAGCCACCACGGCATCGGCCTCAGGCACCTGGCGGAGCGTCCCGGGCGGGCCCACCGGTACGGCCAGCACCACCTCTGCAGCGCCGAGCAGGCGGGCGATCCGGCAGGCCACCCGGGCCGTCGACCCGGTGGCGACCCCGTCGTCCACCACGATGGCCGTGCGCCCATGGAGGTCCACCCGCGCCCGGCCTCGCCGGTACCGGCTCACCCGGGCGGCGAGTACCTCCTGCTCGCGCCGTTCGACCTCGGCCAGTTCGGACTCCGACACACCTGCCCTGGTCAGCATGCCCTGATCGACGATGCGCACGCCGTCTTCGCCGATGGCGCCCATCGCCACCTCGGGTTGGAAGGGGACGCCGAGCTTGCGGACCACGATGACGTCCAGTGGGGCGTTGAGCGCAGAAGCGACCTGGTAGGCCACGGGCACGCCGCCGCGTGGCAGACCGAGGACCACCGGGTCCCGGCCACGGTAGGACTCGAGCACCTCGGCCAGCCGCCAGCCGGCATCGGCCCTGTCCGCGAACCGCTGCGGCGCCGTCATCGGGCGCCGGTCCCATCCGGGCCCGTACACCGCTCATTGGCGATCTCGAGGCGTCGGGACACCTCGGTGTCTGCGTCGTCCAGGCTCGCCGAGGGTACGAACCACCGCACGGAGCGGCCCACCACATCGGGGCCACCGCCCTCGGTCCAGTCCACGGGACCCTCGCGCCGCTTGACCTCGGCGAACTGGAACACCTCGGTCCACTCGAGGTCGGGCGTCGCGTCCAACTCCCACTCCACCTCGGCCCGATCGCCGATCTCACGGGCCGTCGTGCGGCCCACGACGGTGATTGGGACACTGCCGCGGTCACCCATGTCACCTCTCCCCTCACTCCTCGTCCGTGACTCCCATGGTGCGGCACTCCGACGGAAGCGGGTAGGGGCGAATGTCCTTTGGGGGCGCTCCTCCGGCGGGCCCGGTGGTGCCGGACACCGGTCGGGCACCGGCGAGCGGGTTGAACGCGTTGGGCACCAGGCACTGACCGAGCACGAAGTCGAGGAATCCACCCGTCGACGACACGACCGTGTTCACCACCGCACCGGCCACGACTGGTCGGCGTCGGATCGACCGACGATCGGTGGCTGCCGGTGGCGTGCGGTGGTCCATCGGGCTGCCGGTGGCGTGTGTCATCAACCTGTCTTCGGTGCAGGTGTGGCGATGGATGCCGTCCGTTCGACAACATCCAGCAACTGGCCGGCGCGCCAGGTACCGAACGAACGTGCATGCGCGACTTGCACAGTTACCAACCGATTGAGCAGCCATTCGGGAGACAGGACGACGTGCCGGCACAGCTGCGTCGGAGGGACCGGTAGCCTTGAGCGCATGCGGCGCAGGATGCTCAAGTCAAAGATCCACCGGGCCACCGTGACGGCGGCCGACCTCAATTACATCGGTTCGGTCAGCATCGACCCGGTGCTCTTGGCCGCCGCCGACATCCTCGAGCACGAGCAGGTCACGGTGCTGGACGTCAACAACGGTGCCCGGTTCGAGACCTACGCCATCGTCGGCGCCCCCGGTGAGATCTGCCTGAACGGGGCCGCCGCCCGCCTGGTGCACGTCGGGGACATCGTCATCATTCTCACCTATGCCGACCTCGAGGCGGACGAACTGGCGGACCACCGACCGCGCGTGGTCCACGTGGACGACAAGAACGTCGAGACCCTCGTCGGCTGAGGTCCCGTCGACTGACGGCACGCGGCCGTGCCGGAGCCGGCCGTGCCACCGCCTCGTCGGTGGCTCCTCGTCGACACGGCGGAACCTGCCCATATGCTCGGACGATGGATCGGCGACGAGCGGAGCTCCTGGCGGACATCGACAGCTGGTCGGCCGCCGCCGAGGGACTCGGCGCGGTCCTGGCGGCCAACGCCGAGGCGGTGGCCGAGGGCAGGGCCGCCCTCGAGGACGGCGCCAGCCTCGTCGACACCATTGCCACGATCAGCACGGCAGCACGGTTCCTGAAGATGAACTCGGCGCTGGAATCGTTCGACATGGCGCGCTTCCGCCTGCGGAGCTCGCTCATCGCCCTGGCGCTCGCCGAAGGGCTTTCCGAGGAGCAGCTCGTGGCGAACCTGGGCGTGCCGGCCGAGCTGGCGGGCCAGGTGCTGGCCGAGCTCAGGTCCGGGACCGATCGGTCGGTGCCATAGCGCCGTACGCGTCGACCTCGACATCGGCCGGTCCGGTGCCGTGCACTTCGGTCTGCACGGCCTTGATCGTGGAGTTCGGGTGCTGCTCGAGCCCGAGGAGATGCTTCTCGTCGAGGTGCTCGTTGGCGATGAGCAGGGCATCCAGCTTGGTCTACATGGCACGGCTCTCCCGGTTCTGGGTGGACTGGATGATGAACACCATGACGAACGTGACCACGGTCGACTGGTGTCATACGTTCGCTCGTTCGGTGGCGGTCGGAATGCTCCGGTCGTGCCCGGACAGCCGGATCGTTCTCCGGAGAGGTGCCCATACCGGGCCCGGCCGACGGCGCACTGGGCGCCGCCGGCCGGTGTAGCGACCGGCCCCTCCCGCGCTGGGTGGCGGAGGGGTGAGGGGGAGGGGCCGGTCAGAGGTAGGTGTCGCCGCGACGCACGACGGTGCCCTGCCCGTCATCCACGACGGTGCGGTGCCGCCGGAAGACACCTCCGCCGGCGATGAACCCGATGATCGACAGGACGGCACCCACTGCGCCGACGACCATCAGGATGACGCCGACCGTCCGGAGGTCGAACCCGTGCTGGTCACTGTTGGCGGTCAGAGCGAAGTCGAGGTCGGCTCCCACCGCAAAGGCGAGGATGCTCGCTACGAGTCCTGTCCCCATGGGACCGCTCCTTTCGCTCGGCTCTGGCTGATGGTCGCTCCGCGTCACTGCCCGCGAGCGAGTGGGCGAAACATCGCAGCAGCGGCCCCGGCGACCCGAGCACCGGCCTCACGCGCTCGCCAGGTCACGTACGGCGGCTCCTACGGCGCGATGGAAGGTCGGGTAGGCGTAGACCATGTCGCGGAGCCGGTCGACCGGCACCTCGGCGTGGACGGCGAGGGTGAGGAGACCCAGCACCTCTCCACCACTGGGGCCGATCGACGTCGCTCCGACCAGCACCCCTCGCCCGGTATCCTCCACCACCTTGACGAGACCACGGCCACCAGGTCCGTGGATCCAGCCACGCGCTTCGTCCGCCAGGTCCGTCGAACCCACACGCACGTGTCCGAACTCGGCGCGCGCCTCCCGTTCGGTCATCCCGACCGCGCCGATCTCGGGGTCGGTGAACGTCACCCGTGGCACGGTGCGGGTGACACCGGTTCCGACGTCCTCGCCCAGGATGTCCCGCACCGCGACATCGGCCTGAGCCATGGCGACATGGGTGTACGCACCGCGACCGGTCACGTCGCCGACCGCCCACACGCCATCGGCTCCCTGCACGCGCTGGCGGTGGTCGACCGTGACCTGGGCAGCCGAGTCGTCCAAGCCGAGGGACGCGACTCCGAGCGAGCGCAGGTCCGGTCGGCGCCCGGTGGCAACGAGCAGGTGGTCGGCAGAGATCGCCTCCGCACCGGACACGAGGAGGGTGAACCGGTCGCCGTCGTGGTAGGCGGAAGTGACCTCGGTGGACGTCCGCACGTCGATGCCCTCGTCGGCGAAGGTCTGAGCCAACAGGTCGCCCGCCTCCGGCTCCTCACCTCCGAGCAGCCGGGGCGCCGGGTCCACTACCGAGACGATGGCGCCGAACCGCCGGAAGACCTGGGCCAGCTCGACCCCGACGGCACCCCCTCCGAGCACTACCAGGGAGTCGGGCACTCGCCGGGCCGCAACCGCGTCCCGATTGGTCCAGAACGGTGTGCCCTCCAGGCCGGGCACGTCAGGGATGACCGGCCGTGCGCCGGTGGCCACGACCACGGCGCGCCGGGCACGGAGGACGACACCGTCGACATCGACACCGGATGGTCCGACCAACCGGCCACGACCCCGCCGGAGCCTCCCGCCCTGGAGCCCGAAGCGCTTCACGGCCTGGGCGTCGTCCCATCCGTCCGTGGCGTCGACGATCCGCTCGACCACCGGATCCCATCGGGAACCCGTGGTAATGGTGCCGGCCAGTGCGACCGAACGGCCCGCCTCGGCCAGCGCGTCGGACGCACGCACCATCAATTTGGTGGGCACGCAGCCCCAGTACGGACACTCCCCGCCGAGCAGTTCCTGCTCGACGCCGACCACGTCGAGTCCGGCTGCGGCAAGTCGGCCCGCAACCTCCTCACCGGCCGGGCCCATCCCGATCACCACCACATCGACCTCTTCTTCCACCGGAGCCTCCCGTCGTTGCGGCGCGATGCCGCAGCTGTCCGGTTCTACCCCGTTCGGCGTCGCACACACTCCGGCACCACACGGACCACCACACACGGCGGACCACCGCGCATGGTTCACGCCTGCTGAGGGTAGGACCAGGACATGGCACTGTCCCGTCGTGTGGGCCACCCCCACCTCTGCCCACACGTCCTGACTCCGATGCCACGGCCCACTTCAGTGGTCGCACCGATTGCCCGTTGGTCGTGGTGACGACCGCGACACCGGACGGCGATCGCAGCGGTTGCCTAGTCGGCTTCACGACTTAGTGCAGCATCGATCCCCTGCGGTTCCTCGTCTGCCTGTCCCGTGTCAATCACACGTTCGATGTCGCCCGGCGAGCCTCGGTGCTCTGCCTCCACCTGTTGGGCGAGGATCAGGTCGACACCGCGTCGTTGTTCGGTGAACTCAGCAGGGACACCGTCGACAAGTTCGCCGACACGGCGTGGCGCCCGGGACCCGGCGGCGTCCCGGTACTCGACGACCGTGCGGCGTGGATGGCCGTGCACATCCTCGACCGCTTCGACGTCGGCGACCACCAGACGCTGTACACGTCACCCATCGACGCGGCACCGGGCCCGGATCAGCGTCTACTGACGTACGGCAGCGCTCCGTCGTTCGACCCCGGTCACCCGGCCCGCTGACGTGCGGATCGGTCGCTCCACAGAGGTTTGTCAGTGCCCGGTGCGGGAAGTGTCGTCACGTCAGTCCCACCCGGGTCCCGTACCACGAACGGAAGGAATCCCCATGATCCTCCTCGTCGCGCTGCTGGTCGTCCTCATCGTCGCCGGCCTCGGCTTCACACTCCACGTCCTGTGGGTCCTGGCAGCCGTGCTCCTGGTGCTGTGGATCATCGGGTTCGCCATAGGCAGAGGCGAGAACGCGGGGAGCAGGCGCTTCTACCGCTGGTGACAGGGGATCCCTCCGATCAGCGAGCCCTGGATCACACGCGTCGATCGACGCCATATTCCGTCCTACGAAGGGAGCATCATCATGGACAAGGAGACCGGGCCAGGCGCCGCCGCATCGGGGGTCGTCGAGGAGCTGAAGGGTAAGGCAGGAGAGGCGGCGGGTGCCCTGCGTTGCGATGACGACCTGCGCCACGAGGGCCGGGCCCAGCAGGAGAAGGCCGCCGCCGAGCGGGACGTGGCCGAGAAGGAGGCAGAAGCCGACCCATCACGCGCCGAGGCATCGGCACACGAGGCCGAGCAGCGAGCCCATCAGAGGTGATAACCCCTCGCCGGTGCCGGATTCCGGCGTCGGCGAGGGTCCAGGCGCACTTGTCCGGCGGCACAGAGGGTGCGACCATCAGTGCATGGTGCGCCCCGTCGTCCGGCCGGGAGAGCCCAGTGCGGCCAGGAGTGGAAGTCCGCGCATCGCCAGCGCGAGGTGGCGATGAGTGATCTCATCGATCCCCACAGGGACGGCTCGTCAGAGTACCCGGACGAGCCGGAGGGGATAGGTGACCCACCCGGCGTGCCAACGGTGGCCCCGCTGCGGATCATCCTCGTCGAGGACGATCCGGGCGATGCGTTCCTGGTGCGTGAGCTCCTCGAGCTGGCAGGCGGCGGCTACGACCTGGCGTGGTGCCGGAACCTGACGGACGGACTGGCAGAGCTGGATCTCGGGGCCGACTGCGTGCTCGTGGACCTCGGGCTGCCCGACGCGTCCGGCCTCGAGACCGTTCGCGCCGTCGTTGCCCATCCGACCGCTGCCGCGGTGGTCGTGCTCACCGGGTTCATGGACCGGGCCGTCGGGGCGGACGCCGTGTACCTGGGGGCGCAGGACTACCTCATCAAGGGCAGGGTCGACCACGAGACGCTCGCCCGGTCGATCCGCTATGCCATCGCCCGGCGGCAGAGCCAGGAGTCCTCCCGTCAGATGGGCGAGGCGCTGCTGCTCCGGGCCGAGAGCGCACGCATGGAGCGGGGCCTGGTCGCCCGTCCCATCATCGGCAATCCCCACTTCCACTGGGCCGTGCGCTACGAGGCAGGCGGTCGGCGCGCACTGCTCGGAGGAGACTTCTTCGACGCCATCGAGCTCGAGGACGGGACGGTGCGGGTGACGGTCGGAGACATCTGCGGCCATGGGGCCGACGAGGCTGCACTCGGCGTGGCACTACGAGTGGCGTGGCGTGCCCTCGTCCTCTCCGGTGCCGATCCCGAGCGGACGCTCCACGGCGTGGAACGCGTCCTCCGCTCGGAGCGGGAGTCCGACGAGACCTTCGCCACGATGTGCGACCTCGAGTTCGACCCGACTGCACGGTTCCTCCGGATGCGGCTGGCCGGACACCCGAGTCCACTGGTCGTCGGCCACGACGACGTCCTCGAGATACCACCCGACCGCCGAGGGCCCCTGCTCGGTGTCTTCGATGACCCGACGTGGCCTCCCACCGAGATCGACCTCGGCCAGGACTGGACGCTCGTCGTCTACACGGACGGCGTAGTGGAGGGCCACGACAGCGACGGCACGGAGCGCTTCGACACGGTCCGGCTCGCCCGTGCGGCCGCGGTCGCCGGGCCCACGAGCTCGCTCCGGCGCCTGGCGGATGCGCTCGTCGACGCGGCCGAGGCCGCCAACGGCGAGCCCCTGGCCGACGACGTCGCCGTCGTCATCCTGTCGAACCGTGCCGCGCACGCACCGTGACCGCCACCACCCGAGCGGTCGACGCGACACGTCAGGTCGCGGTCGGCACCGGCCGTCTGCACACCATGAGCCTGCGACGTCGCCTCAGGCTCCTGTTCGTCCTGGGCACCGTCCTGGTAGCCGCGGTCGCCACCGTGGCTACCATCGGCATCGTCCACCTGACCGACACCCGGCGCGTCCTGCTGTCGCAGATCGACCCGGCGAGCCTCGACGCCGACCAGCTCTTCGTGGCCTACCTCGACGAGGAGACGGGAATCCGCGGGTACATCCTCAGCCGCAACCCCGCCTTCCTGGCACCGTACCTCTCGGGTGATCACGATCGGCAGGCTGCCGCAGCCCGGCTCGCGGACGACCTCCTCGGCCACCCCCAGCTGCTCGCCCTGGTGCACCGGGCCGAGTCGGCCGGCCAGGCGTGGAACACGTCGTCCGCCCTGCCGGCCGTCCTGTCGACGCAGGCCGGAGACCCGCTCCAGGTCCAACAGGAGCTGCTCGGGCCGGGCAAGGCACGCTTCGACGTCATTCGTCAGCGGTTCGCGACGCTGGAGGCCGCGTTGGCGAACGAACGGGCCTCCAGCGCCGCGGCGTTCTCCGATGCCACGATCGAACTGATCGTCGCACTGGTGGTCGGCCTCCTCCTCGTGGTGGCCGCCGGGATCGCCCTTGAACGGTCGCTCCGGTCATGGGTGATCGAACCGCTCGCCGGGCTCGGCACCACGGTCTGCCGGGTCGCCGACGGTGACCTCGGGCAGTCCGTGGTCGTCACCGGACCGCCCGAGATCCGGAGCGTGGGGACGGACGTGGAGGCGATGCGCCTGCGCATCGTCAGCGAACTCGACCGGGTGGCGACGGCACGTGCCGATCTGGCCGAGCGGAACCGGGACCTCCAACGGTCGAACGAGGAGCTCGAGCAGTTCGCCTACGTCGCCTCACACGACCTCCAGGAGCCGCTCAGGAAGGTGACGAGCTTCGTGCAGCTCCTCCAGCAGCGGTACGAGCACCAGCTCGACCCGAGAGGGGACGAGTACATCGGGTTCGCCGTCGACGGCGCCCGCCGCATGCAGGCCCTGATCGACGACCTGCTGACGTTCTCTCGTGTCGGGCGGACGACCGACGCGTTCGTCACCGTGGGCATGGGCGAGTGCGTGGACGGAGCGCTGGCCGGTCTGTCGGGACTCGTGGAGGACGTCGGTGCCACGGTGAGGGTGGGCCCACTGCCGAGCGTCCGCGGCGACCGTGTCCTGCTCACGTCGCTCTGGCAGAACCTGATCGGCAACGCCGTCAAGTTCGCCGACGGCACACCGCCGGTGGTCGAAGTCGACGCGCACCGGGACGGGACCTTGTGGAGGTTCGAGGTGACCGACGACGGGATCGGGATCGAGCCCCGCCATGCTGACCGCGTCTTCGTCATCTTCCAGCGCCTCCATGCGCGCGACGCCTACGGCGGCACCGGTATCGGGTTGGCGCTGTGTCGCAAGATCGTCGAATTCCACGGCGGGTCCATCTGGGTCGACCGCGAGTACAGCGGGGGCGCCCGCCTATGCTTCACCCTGCCGGCGACCCAGGGGGAGACAGTGCAATGACCGAGGCGACCGTGGCCGGCACGAAGCACCTGCTCGTCGTCGAGGACGACCCCGGCGACGTCCTGCTGACCAGGGAGGCACTCGCCGGCGCCACCGGCCCGCTCGCCGTGCACGTGGTAGAGGACGGCGAGGAGGCAGTGGACTTCCTGCGGCGCGAGGGCGGGCACAGCGGCGCCCCCCGTCCCGACCTGGTCCTCCTCGACCTCAACCTGCCCCGGCTCGACGGTCGGGAGGTACTGGCCCGCATCAAGTCTGACCCCGGCCTCCGGTCCATCCCAGTCGTCGTCCTGACCACGTCCAAGGCGGTCGAGGACGTCCGTAGGAGCTACGAGCTCCATGCCAACGCATTCGTCACCAAGCCGGCCGAGCTGGACCGGTTCCTGTCCGTGGTCCGCCAGGTCGGCGAATTCTTCCTGAACGTCGTCCGGCTGCCGAACCGGGCCTGACGCCGGGACCGCACTGCGGTCTACGTCTCGGCGAACGACTCGCGTAACCGGGCGATGCTGGCCGTCAACAGACGCGAGACGTGCATCTGGCTCACCCCGATCCGCTCGGCGATCTGCGACTGCGTGAGGCCGTCGACATAGCGGAGCCGCAGGATCTGCTGCTCCCGCTCGGGAAGCTGCGCGAGTGCTGCACCCAGCATCTGGTGGTTATCGGCCCTGTCGAAGCCGGCATCGATCTGGCCGAGGCGGGAGGCGATCGTGCCCTCGCGACGGTCCGGTGCGTCGATCGACGTCGCCCGGTAGGCCTGCCCGGCCTCCATGGCCTCGAGTACGGCCTCCTCTGAGGCACCCGTGCGGGCCGCGAGTTCCGGGACGGTCGGTGGGTGCCCGAGCTCCTGGGCGAGCGCGTCGGTGGCGGCTCCCAATTCGAGGTAGAGCTCCTGGATCCGCCGCGGAGCACGCACCGCCCACCCCTTGTCGCGGAAATGGCGCTTCAACTCACCCAGGATCGTCCGGGTGGCGAACGTGCTGAACTCGAAGCCGCGGTCCGGGTCGAAGCGGTCGACCGCGTGGATCAGGGCGACGGACGCCACCTGGACGAGATCCTCGTGGGATTCACCCCGGTTGGCGAAGCGACGAGCCAGCTGGTGGGCGAGCCCGAGATGGGCCTCCACCAGGGACTCGCGCAGCCGGGGATCACGTGTGGCGGCGAACTCGGCGAAGCTCGGTTCCGTCGTGACGGTCCGCTTGGGTGCCGGCATCAGTCATCGGCAAGCGCGCGCTGCTTGCACAGGTGCGCTCCGGTCCGACCGTCGAGCATTGCCGGGCCATGCTCATCGACCAGCGCATCCAGGATCCGTTGCGACAGGTCGCTCTCGTCCTCGGCTCCGGCATCACGCGGGTCCTCGGTGCCGTCGTACCGACACCAGATGTCGATGCGACCCGGCTCGATCGCCATGGCGAGTACCAGCCGGCCCGTGCGGCGGCCCCGCAGGACCAGGAGGCACAGTTCGTCGACGGCCAACCTCAGGTCCTCGATCTCCTCGACGTCGAATCCGGCGCGGGACGCCACGGCCGACACCGTGAGGCGGGCGAGCACCAGAAGGTCATCCTCGACGGACAGCACCAGTTCCACATGAGGGACGGGAACCTGGGTTCCCCGATCGGTGGCATCGGAGTCGGAGGTGTCGGGAGAGACGTGCACGGACATCTCAGGCCTCGAGCGCCGGCTCGAGGGACTCATGAATGGCGAACAGCTCCGTGAGCCCGGTGATCTCGAAGACCTTCAGGATGCGGGGCTCGGTCACCACCACCCGAAGTTCCAGGTCGGCGTCGAGGCAGCGCTTCCGGGCGCCGATGAGCACGCCCAGCCCCGTCGAGTCGATGAACGTCACACCCGTCAGGTCGACCACGACTGCTCCGGCGTCGGCCGCGACGGCCTCGTCGAGGCCCTCGCGCAGCGCCGGTGCGGTGGCGACGTCCACCTCGCCGCGCGCCGACACGATCGTCGATCCGCCCCTGCGCTCCACATCGATCTCGATGTCCTGTTCCACCCTGGGTCCCTTCCGTCCGGCGGACATATGCCGTCGACCCCACCTACCCGGCCACCGAGTGCCTAAACCACATGGCGCGGAAACCACATGGCGCGGAAACGACCGTGTGGGCCTCGGTCCGGCCCGTCCGGCCTGGTCAGACGGTACCGCAGGATGGGCCGGATTGACCCCGGCACCAGCGGGTAGGGCCGCTGCATGACCGCCGCACGCACCCCAGCCACCCCCTCCACCCGGGTCCGTCACCACCGACATGGCCAGACGCCGGGCACCCGCCTCGTGATGAACCTCACGTCACGCGACCACCACTGTGTCCTCAACATGTCCGGCACGCTGGATGCCACCTCCTCGGTGGCGGTCGACGATCAGCACGACCAGCTCCTCCGGGCCGGCTTCGACGATGTCGTACTCGACTGTGCCGACCTGCGCAGCATCGACGAGTCCGGTGGTGTCGCCCTGGCTCAACTCTGGGCCCGCCTCCGCAGCAGTGGTGTCATCTGTCGGGTACGGGGACTACATCCGATGCACGCGGACAGTCCGCTCGAACTGCTGCTGTTCCTCCGCTCCTCCGGGGCGCAGGCACTCACCGGGCTGCCTCGCCGGGCGCCACGGCCCAGCTGACGCCGTCGCGTCGGCCAGGGGGCGCCTGGGCGCCCATGGGAGCGGCCTGCCCTCCGGGTCAGGTTTGGCGCAGCCTCGACATGGGCATCCTCGCCGAGCAACGCTCTCCACCTCACACAGACGACGCCGGCCCCCTTCCCCTCGAGGACGGGGCCGGCGTCGTTCAGGTGTGGAGCACGGACCGGTGCCATGAAGTCGGCCCCGGTGTGGTCAGCCCGCAAGTCCCGAGGCGGCTGCCACGTCCCGCATCCACACCGACAGCGCCGCTGTGCGGTCCACCACTGTCCGCCCGACTGGGACCCTGGTCCCGTCCGGCAACTGGCGCATTGGGGCCACCTGCTGGACCTTCCGGTACCGGCGTCCCAGATCCAGCCGGCGGCGACGGCTCACCCGGGTGGCCAGGATCGGCAGCACCTGCGAGTCCTCACGCTCGAGGTGCGCGAGGTGGCCGAGCACGAGCCGCGCAGTGCCCGCGCGGAAGCGGGGTGTCCCGGCGGCCTCCTGGCCGAGGGCGACGAGCTGGCACTCGATGTCCGACTGGTCCTCGAGCCTCGAGTCGGCGACGGCCATCCCGCCGTCGAACGACAGGAGGGCCGGATAGACGACCAGCTCTTCGGCGATCTCGTGCCGGACCACCCGATCGCTCCAGGCGAGATAGGCCGAACCGTCGGCGTCGTCCCGCCCGCCCACCGGCTCGGCCAACGTCCGCAGCGCGGCGTGCTCCTCGGTCAGCAGGTCCACGATGTCCAGGGCACGGTTGGGTGCGGTAGTCGATCTCCTCATGCCGTGGTACTACCCGGCGGGGCGCCGTGGGAAACGACGGCTCCGGTTTCAGGGTGCTCGAAGGAGGAAGGAAACGACGGCCCGGACAGAGATCCGGGCCTGACGGAGGTGGAGCCACACGTGTACGACGTTCTTGCGAACCTGCTCCGGCCCACGGGGCCGACACATGTCCTGACCGCAGAGACCCCGTTCACCGCGGTGATCCCGCCGGTCGACCCCGAGCCGGCGCCTGTACCCCCGGAACCTGTCCCGCCGTCACCCGGACCGTCCCCGCTGCCCGACCCCGTCCCCGAGCCGCCCATGGCGATCGACGGTGTCCGCCGATCCGGTCCGGCCGGAACCGTCACAAGGTTTCACCGAGATGCCGACGGGTAGGGGCGCAACGACGAGGATGGAGCCGAATGTACCGACAGTGGAGGCACCCGAGGACGAACCGCTCGTGCGACTCACCGTGCGCCGCTCGGACGGTGAGTCGGTGACTCCCGCACACGTCGAGCCGCTGTACCGGGAGGACGTGTGGATGGCGTCCCTGCCGACGTCGGTCCGTGACGCCAGGGTCATGATCCGTCAGACCCTGGGATCCGTCAGCCATGAGCGGGCCGAACGGGCCGCCGTGTGCGGATCCGAACTGATGGCCAACGCCGTTCGCCACGGCATGCCACCGATCGTACTCTCCGTGGTGCGAGGGTCCGAGGACGTCGTGATCGCAGTGGCGGACGGCAGCAGGGAGCCACCCCGACCACGAACCGCCGATGCGGACGACCCGACGGGTCGCGGCACCCTCATCATCGACCGCTTGGCCGACCGCTGGGGCGTCGACTTCCTGCCGGGCGGCAAGCAGGTGTGGTGTCTGATCAAGCTGGGAGCCGAGGACGGACTGGTGAGCGTCTGATCAGGAGCCGCTGCGTCGGCCTCCCGAGTCAGCCCGTCGGGGCCTCGCCGTCCATCGGCTCCGTCGTCTCCCAGGCCTCCGAGGTCGCGTCACTGTCTGCCTCCGGGATCGGCTCGGACACGGACTCCTCCTCCGGGTCGGAGACCCTCCTGTCGCTGGGCTGCGGACACCACCCGGACGAATGCGTCACAGAACGCCTCGAGGTCATCTTGCCCCCGGCTGGTGACCAACGTGTTCGGTCCGTGTCTACAGGCGTGCACCGGCTCGTCGGCCCACTCGGCCCCTGCGTTCTCGAGTTCCGTGCGCAGGCTCGCCGACGACGTCAGTGTCCGGTCTTCGAGCACGTCCGCCTCGACCAACGCCCATGGGGCATCGCTCATGGCAGCCACTGGCCGACCACCGTCGAAGGCGTCCCGCAGGAGCTCGACCGCCGGACCATCGGCCCGCAACCGGTCCGCGCCGGCAAGCCCACCGCAGAGCACCAGGGCATCGATGTCCTCGACCTGGAGCTCGTCCGTGGTGAGATCAGCCTTCCAACACGTGCGGGAGTCGAGGTGGTCCAGCAGGAGCACGTCGTCTGCCTCCGGTGCCACGAGCAGTGGGATGCCGGCTGCGGCGACCACCGCACGCCAGGGCTCCACCAGCTCGCGGCGCTCGGCACCTCCATTGGCCACGACGAACGCCACTCGCGCCCCGTCGAGGGCACCGCGCCGCCCTTCCCACCCCTGCTCCCGCTTCGGTCCCTGTGACACTCTGCACTCCGCTTCCGTCGCGTGCCCTCGCGCCGCGGCGCGAGGAAGTCGACCAGGTAGCCGTAGCGCACTTCCCTACCCCGGCGTCAGTCGTCCAACCCTGGAACGGGGCGGGCGCACCCGGTCCGCAGGCGGGTACGGTCGCCAGCCCGATCCCCGCCAGGCGCACGGTCGTCGTCGCAGGCGGCAGCGTGAGGTGTCCCTCGAGTCCACCGGTCGTCAGGTCGATCGACCCGTCGAAGGTCCCCGGGGGCACCGTGACTGTCTGCTGGAGCTTGGCCGGCGTCGTCGACGCGTCGACCCCGTGGGTGGCTGCGTCGTCGAGGTAGGCCGCCTCGAGCGACCTGGCCGTGGGCGAACTGAAGATCGACCGCATGTTCACCGCCCGCTCGTCGAGGACCTCGACTTCCCGGCCATCGACGAGCGGGCGGCCCCCATGCTGCCGACCTTCCCGTACCAACCGGTACCGGGCCTGCCCAGCTTCAGCGGCTGAGCACGGCTCACGTCTGGGCGGCGTAGGCCGCGGACTCCGACCGTGCCAGGTCGACCAGGTTGCCGAGCGCGATGTTGACGTCCACCAGATGGAGTCCCCAGGTCGGCCCCAGTGTCTGGCCGACGACCTGCCGGGTGTCGCCCGGCGTGATCGGCGCACTGACCTGGAGCCAGGTGGCGCCTCCCTGCGACAGGCACTGCCCCGAGTAGAGCTGCGGCTCGGTCACCCACGGGGTCCCGACGGCAGGCGGCGTCAGTCCGCCGAGGCCACCCAGGCCGCTCAACAATGCCTTGGAGGGGAAGTACGGAGTGAGCGGCGTGGCCGCGTTGCCCGACAGGTCGGCCGGGTTCGTGCACAGCACCTGGAGCCCGGCGGTGGCCGTCCCGTCCGACAGGTTGCTGACGCCCTGGCCGGGCCGTCCGAACAACGAGTCGGCCGGCGGCGGCTGGTCGAAGCTCGAGTAGGCGACGACACAGTCCGTCTGGGTATCCGAGGTGCACGCCGGCACGTGCTGGAAGCTGCCACCCACTGTCCGACCGACCAGGACGGTGACGTTCCCGCCGAGGATCATGGCCGACACGAGCAGCTTCCGCTCCGCCGGGACGTCGTCGATCTGGCGCCTGATCAGCCCGATCAGCATGCCGGCTCCCTGCGAGTGCCCGATCAGGATCACGCCGCGCCCGTCGTTGTCATGGGCCAGGTAGTCCTGCCAGGCCGCCTGCACGCCGGCGTAGGCGGTGACCTCGGCCGCCAACGCGCGGGCGCCGGCGGTCAGGCCCTTCACCGTGATCTGCCGGTACATCGGCGCCCACACCCGGCAGGTCTGCGAGAAGCGGGACGCCTGGCTCCTGGCCACCGAGGTCTCGGCCGGGTCCACGTGGAGGTCGGCGATGACACCCGCCTGCATGCTGACCGTCGGGTAGACGTAGAAGCAGTCGATGGGCGGATCGGTGGCGATCGAGGCGTGCTGCTGTGTCGTCGGGCCAGAGACGGGCAGGACCGTGGCGGTCAGGTCGGTGACACACGGGTCAGGCAGGTGACCGGGCCGGCACAGCCACTCGACCCCGGCGGCATCGGTCCGGGCCGCTGCGGCACCTTCCGCCACGGCCGCCCGGACAGCGGCGTCCGGGGCGGCCGTCATGGAGGTGGTCGTCGAGGCGGACGAGGAGCCGCAGGCGGCCGCAATGAGGACCACCAGGCAGAGGGCCGCCGCCGCCACCACCAGGGGGCGGGCAGGGGGCGGAACGGAGGTCCGGGACCTGGGACGCTGGGGCATGTCGAGAGCGTACGACCGGCGCTTCCACTGCGCACCGCCCATGCCGTGGGGTGCAGAAGCGGCCCGACCCACGGCCTGCCGGGACCCGGGTGTGGTCCCGCCGGCCGCCCGATGGTGGCGCGATGCTGATGCCGTGACGACCCCGGAGCGCTCCCTCAGGTGCGGTTGAACGAGACCGACCGCCTCGAGCGTTCAGCGACGGCGTGATGGCCGTGATCATCACGATCATGGCGTTCTCGATCCCCACGCCGGACGGGTCGACTCCGGGCGCGCTACGCGGCCTGGCTCCCCATCTGCTGGTCTACGTCCTCAGCTTCGTGATGGTGGGGATCTACTGGGTCAACCACCACCATCTGCTCCGATCGGCCGAGCGGATCAGCGGCTCCGTCATGTGGTCGAACCTGTTCCTGCTGTTCTGGCTGTCCCTGTTCCCCATCGTGACGGCGTGGGTCGGCCGCTTCCCCCGCCATGCCCTGCCAGCGGCGAGCTACGGTCTCGTCGGCCTGGGGGCGGGCATGGGCCTGGCCTTCGTCTCCTCCTGGTTGTCCTATGCCGTCTACGCCGCGGTGGCCGTCCTCTGGTTCATCCCCGACCGGCGCCTGGCCCGGACGCCGCGGCCCGCATGGGATCGGGCCGCCGATGGTGATCACCGCGGCGCATCGGTAGCCTGGGCCACCCGCACCGGCGGAGCTGCCGTCGGCCCCGCCAACTGGAGCCACCATGGCCCTTGACACCTTCTTCGCGTTCTCCGGCGTCGAGGCCAAGCAACTCACGGCCGACCAGACGGCCATCGAGGCTGACGCGACGACGGCCGACAGGGCCTGAGCACCAGGGTCGGCACCCCCGGGGGCGAACCCGCCCCCACGACGAAGTCGAGGTTCTCGAAGATGGACAAGAAGGTCGTTCTCATCACGGGGGCGTCGTCGGGTATCGGCCTGGCCTGCGCCGTGCACTTGGCAGCACAGGACTACGAGGTGGTCGGTGCCAGTCGCCGGACCACCCCGGACGAGGCGTGGACGTCGGTCGTGATGGACGTCGACGACGACGCTTCAGTGGCCGAGGCCGTCGGGCAGGTCGTCCGGGACCATGGCGGCATCGACGCCGTGGTGACGTGCGCTGGCTGGGGTCTGGCCGGACCGGTGGAGACCACACCCCTCGCCGAGGCACGGGCCCAACTCGACACCAACTTCTTCGGCACGGTGCGGGTGGTGACGTCGGCCCTCCCGAGCCTTCGCGAGCGGAAGGGCCGCATCGTCCTCATGAGCTCGATCGGTGGAGTCATCGGCCTGCCCTTCCAGGCCTACTACTCGGCCAGCAAGTTCGCCCTCGAGGGGTGGGCCGAGGCGCTGGCCTGGGAGCTCAAGCCCCACGGCGTGCACGTCACCCTGGTCGAGCCGGGCAACTTCCACACGGGGTTCACCGGTGCCCGGAGGACGGTCCCCGCGGACGCTGACGACCCGTACGCAACGGCCGCGGCGAAGGCGATCGCCACCATGGAACGCGACGAGGCCGCCGGCGCGGAGCCGGCCGGCGTCGCCGCAGTGGTCGCCAAGGTACTGACGGCCTCCCGTCCGCCGCGGCGCCTGTCGGTGGGCCCGGCCGGCGAGCGGGTCGGGGTCATCGCCAAGCGTCTCCTCCCCAATCGGCTGTTCGAGGCCGCCTCCGCCTCGAGCCTCGGCGTCTGAGCACCGCAGTGACGATCGTGTCCGACGTGCCACCAGAGGACGGAGGTCCTCGCCGCTTCCCACAAGGGCGCTTCCGGGCGCCCGACGGAGCGTGCGACCTGCTGCTCGTGCGCCACGGACAATCGGCTGACGCCGTGGAGGGCCAGGAGTTCGACCGCTTCGAGGGCCATGCCGACCCACCGCTCTCGCCGCTCGGCCGTCAGCAGGCCGAGCGGCTGGCCGACCGGTTGGTGACCGGCCACATCGATGCCATCTACGTCACGTCACTGCGACGCACCGCCGAGACGGCGGCGCCAGTGGCGGCGGCCACGGGTCTCGTACCCGGGGTCGAGCACGACCTGCGGGAGATCTACCTGGGCGAGTGGGAGGGCTGGGTCTTCGAGCAGAAGTTCGTGGACCGCGACCCGCTGGCCCTCCGACTGGTCGAGGAGCAGCGGTGGGACCTCATCCCGGGGTGCGAGCCGATCGACGGATTCGCAGCCCGGGTCCGGGCCGGTATCGAGCGGATCGCAACCGCCCACCCCGACCAGCGCGTGATGGTCGTGGTCCATGGGGGCGTGATCGGCGACGTCCTGGCCCAGGCGTCGGGATCGCGGCCCTGGGCCTTCATCGGGGCCGACAACGCATCGATCTCCCAGGTCGTGGTGACCGGGCGGCGGTGGGTGGTCCGCCGCTTCAACGACACCACCCATCTCGACGACCGCCTGACGGTGCAGGCCGCGCCGCTGATCTGAGCACGCCGCCGGCCCATGGGCCCGGGAGATCGGTCGCCGTGCGATGCCCGTTCAGCAGCGTCGGGAGGGCGACGGTCGAACACCGTCAGGGGGTCGACGCGCCGGCCGGCAGGGTCACCACGGTTGCGCCCTGGGGCACGACGAAGGCCGAGGCCGGCGGCGAGTCGGAGTAGCTCGTGAGCTCGAACCTGGTGCCGGAGCCCGACGAGCCCCCCGAGGTCTCGACCTTGGCGAGCACCCCGGTCGATGTCACGCAGTAGGTGGCGGTGTCGCCACTCCGGTTCCAGTTGGCGCAGGTGGACGGCTGTCCGCCGATCGTCTCGTCCGTGAAGGTGAGCGAGACACCCGCCACCCGCGCAGCGATCGCCGAGCGCCATCCGTTGAAGACCGTCAACGCGGCCGAGCCGTTGTAGACGTCGATCAGGCTGGAGAGCGCCGCCCCGGCCAACTTGCCGCCGATGGAGGTGCAGGTGACGGTCGAACTGCCGCCACCGGAACAGGAGTAGGTAACGGTCCCGGTGTCGACCAGCGAGGTGGTCGAGCCCGAGGAGTCGGTCGTACTGAACAGCTGCCTGGGAGGCGACTGGGCCAATGTGATCGTCGACGTGCTGCCGCCACTGGTCGAGGTGTAGACGACCTGGAAGGTCGACTTCTGTGCGGATGCCACGGAGCCCGCCAGAGTGTCCAGCTTGGACGAGGCGTCGCTCCCACCGGTGGTCGTGCCGGCCGATCCATCGCTGGTGGTCGGCGAGGAGGACGACGAGCCCCCGCAACCGGCGAGCAGTGCCGCACCCGCGAGGACCACCGCGCCGGCGGTCGCCATCCGCCTCCAGCTACCTGTACGACCGTGACCGCCACCCATGGCATCTCTCCTCGGAGTCATGCCGGGTCCGCCGCTCATCGGCGGAACGTCGACCGGCCGACCCGACGCTACTGCGGTGCCACTGTTCCGCCGGGGTTCTTCCCCCGGCCCCCGGGGGATCCGTCTGCCGGACAACCGGTCGACCGCCGCGCTGGATAGGGTCGTCGCATGTGCGACACGCTCGTCGCCGTCCGGCCGGGGCGGGTCCTCTTCGCCAAGAACAGCGACCGGAACCCGAACGAGGCCCAGTTCCTCGACTGGCAGCCGCGACAGGACCACCCGTCGCAGGCCCGGCTGCGCTGCACGTGGATCACCATCGACCAGGTGGAGACGACATATGCGGTACTCCTGTCACGGCCCTTCTGGATCTGGGGGGCCGAGATGGGCGCCAACGAGCACGGCGTGGTGATCGGCAACGAGGCCGTGTTCACCGACCAGCCGTACGCTCCGACCGGGCTGCTCGGGATGGACCTCGTGCGGCTCGCCCTCGAGCGCTCCGAGACCGCGCAAGGAGCGGTCGACGTCATCATCGGCCTGCTCGACCGGTACGGCCAGGGTGGCGGATGCGGCCACGAGGACCCGGGATTCACCTATCACAACAGCTTCCTGGTCGCCGACGCGACCGTCGCCTACGTGCTCGAGACGGCCGGGGCCCTGTGGGCCGTCGAACGGGTCACCTCCGGGGTCCGCTCGATCAGCAACGGGCTGACGATTCCCGGCTTCGCCGACCACGCAGCTCGCCTCCCCACGTGGGTGGCCCAGGCCCGGAGACGGCGCTCGATCACCGAGGCGTGCCCTGCGGACTCGGTCGGCGACCTCCTGGCCGTGCTCCGCACCCACGGTCCCCGGGGCCCCAGCCCCCGGTTCTCCCCGGTGGGAGCGAAGGCTGCGCCGTGCATGCACGCCGGAACCGGGGTCCGGGCCACGTCGCAGACCACCGCGTCCTGGGTGGCCGAGTTGCGGCCCGACGGCGACCACCGGCATTGGGCCACCGGCACAGCGGCACCGTGCACCAGCCTCTTCCTACCGGTCCGGGTCGACGAGCCCCTCGACCTCGGGCCGGAGCCCACCGACCGGTTCGATCCGGCCACCCGTTGGTGGCGCCACGAACTGCTCCACCGCGCCGTCCTGTCAGATCCGGAACGGCTGCTCGCCGTCTATGCCGACGAGCGGGACGCGCTCGAGGCCCGATGGCTCGCCGAACGACCCGACCCGGCCGCGGCCGTCGTCGAGGGGGACGCCGCTGCGTCACGTTGGCTCGACGCGGTCCGGGCCGCTCACGGGCCCGACCGGCGCACGCGCCGGGCACGTCAGTTCTGGTCGGCGCGGGACCAGCGCGCCGGGCTGCCGGAGCCGCGTGCGGCCGGTGCCGGGAGCCCTGGCTGACAGCCCCACCGGCACGATGGACCGCCGTGGGCTGGCGGCACAGTGGTTCTCCGGCCGCCGGTCAGCTCCGAGGGTCCCGCCGCATGCCGTACGACGGGACCCGCGCGTCATGCGCCGACCCACACCGACTTGAGGTTGCAGAACTCGCGGATGCCGTGGGCCGTCAGCTCGCGCCCGTAGCCCGACGTCTTGATCCCACCGAACGGCAGCTCGTTGTAGGAGGTCGTGTTGCCGTTGATGAAGACCATCCCGGCCTCCAGGTCGCGGATGAACCGGGCCCGCTCGGCGTCGTCCTCCGTCCAGGCATTGGCGCCGAGGCCGAACTCGGTGGCATTGCCCAGCTCGATGGCCTCGTCGATGTCCGCCACGCGGTAGAGGGTCGCCACCGGGCCGAAGGCCTCCTCCGTGTGGATGCGCATCTCGGGGGTGATGCCCGTGAGGACCGTCGGCGGGTAGTAGTAGCCCGGCCCCTCCGGCACGGCTCCCCCGCAGAGGACCGTGGCGCCCTTGGCGACGGCATCGGCCACCAGTTCGACCATGTCCGCTTGCTGCTGGGCGCTGGCGAGCGGGCCGATCGTCGTCGCGTCGTCCATGGGGTCGCCGACGACCAGCGCCGACATCTCGTCGACGAACAGGCGCTCGAACCCGTCGGCCACGTCGGTGTGGGCGATGAACCGCTTGGCGGCGATGCACGACTGCCCGTTGTTGAGGGTCCTGGCAGTGGTGGCGACCGCAGCGGCCCTGGCCAGGTCGGCCGAGGGCATCACGATGAACGGGTCGCTCCCGCCCAGCTCGAGCACCGACTTCTTGATGACGTCACCGGCAGCAGCGGCGACGGCCTGACCGGCCGGACCCGATCCGGTGAGGGTGACCGCCACGACCCGGTCGTCCCGGATGACGGCCTCGACCCGGGAGGAACCGATCAGCAGCGTCTGGAAGCATCCCTCGGGGAAGCCGGCCCGCTCGAACAGCTCCTGCATGAAGAGGGCGCACTGCGGCACGTTCGAGGCGTGCTTGAGGAGGCCGACGTTGCCGGCCATGAGCGCCGGGGCGGCGAACCGCATGGCCTGCCAGAGGGGGAAGTTCCAGGGCATCACGGCGAGCACCGGCCCGAGGGGCTGCCACGCGGCGTAGGCGTCGGCCGCGCCGACAGCCGCCGCGTCGGCCGGCTCGTCGACCAGGAAGGACTCGGCGTGCTCGGCGAAGTACCGGCAGGCCTTGGCGCACTTGAGTACCTCGACCTTGGCCGCGGCCAGGGTCTTGCCCATCTCCGTGGTCATCGTCGTGCCGATCCGGTCGACCTCGGTCTCGAGGATCTCGGCGGCACGGACCATCCAGGCACCGCGCTGGGCGAACGTCGTGGTCCGGTACGTGCGGAAGGTGGACGCGGCGAGGGCCAGGATGCGCTCGACCTCCAGGTCGGAGATCTCGTCGAAGGTCTGCTCGACCTTTCCGGTGGCGGGGTTGGTGGTGGCGATGGGCATGGGTCACCTCAGCTGCTGGTACGGGTACGGGTACGGGGCTACCAGCGTGGCACGCGCCGGGCGCCGGGCGGCGCGCGCGACGGGCCGTCGTGGCTACGGGACGACAGCTGGCGGCGTCAGGCCGGGGGCGTCCGCAGCTTGAACTGCGCACCGGTCGGGTCGGTGACCGTGGCCATCCGCCCGTACGGGGTGTCCATCGGTCCGTCGACCAGTGACCCGCCCAGCTGACGGGCCAGCGCCACGGTGACGTCGACGTCGTCGACGTCCCAGTAGATGGACCAGTAGTCGGGAACGCCCTCCGGCAGGAACGCCGACGCGTCCATCACGCCGGCCAGCTGCTGCTCCGAGTCCTCCGGGTGCCGGAGTGTCGAGTAGCGGAACTCGTCGGAGTCCCCCTCCACCTCGGTGTGCCACGAGAACACCTCACGATAGAAGTCGAGCGCTCTGGCGTAGTCCCGGGTGAACAGCTCGAACCAGCTCGGCGCCCCGTGCTCCTCCACGGTGGCGAACCCCGGGAAGGTCTCCGGCTGCCACGCGCCGAGGACGGCTCCGTTCGGGTCGGTGAAGACCATGTTCTGGCCGAGGTCGGCCACCGGGATGGTCGGCGTCACGGCCACGGCGCCGTGGGAGGCGAGTACGTCGTGCACCCCGGCGATGTCGTCCGTCGACAGGTAGATCTTCCAGGTGTCGTCGGCCGGCATGTCCGGCCCCATGTCGCCCATGCCGCCGGCGATGGGCGCACCTTCGCGGTGGAACATGAAGTAGCCACCGAACTCCTCACTCGGCTCCTGGGCCGCCCATCCGAAGAGTGCGGAGTAGAAGGCTCGGCTGCCCTCGATGTCCGACGTCCAGAGGTCCGCCCAGCACGGGGCCCCCACGGGAAAATGTTCGACAGCGGGCATGGTGCCCTCCCCTCGTCTCAGTCGCTCCCGCGCGAGGCTACCGACCGCGCCGTCACCACGCCCGGGGACCGGCACATGTGGGCACGGCACTTCGGACGGGGGAACTGACACCTTCGCGAGGTGGCGTTAGCGTTGTCCCCCGGTGCCCCACCGGCGCCCATGCCCGGAGGGAGCACCCCGTGACCGACACGCTGGCCGAGGCCACTGATACCGATGACCTGCTGAACGAGCTCCGCAGCTGGCTGAGCGAGAGCTGGGACCCCGACCTGACCGTGGCCGAGTGGTGGGAGCGCCTCGGCACCTCGGGTTGGGCGGCACCGACCCTGCCCGCCGGCTCCTACGGCAGGGGCGTGGCCCGCAGCGTCGGTGTCCAGGTCACCAATGAGATCGCCGCCTTCGGTGCCGTCGGTGCCCCTTACGGCCTCGGCCTGCTACTGGCCGCACCCACCATCGCCGATCACGGCGACCGCGAGCAGATCGACACCTTGGTGCGGGACATCGTCACCGGGCAGGCGGCGTGGTGCCAGCTGTTCAGCGAGCCCGGGGCCGGCTCGGACCTGGCCGGCCTGACCACCCGGGCGGAGCGCGACGGGGACGAGTGGATCGTGAACGGCCAGAAGGTGTGGACCTCGCTCGGTCAGACCGCCGACTACGGGATGCTCATCGCCCGGACCTCGACCGAGGCGCCGAAGCACCAGGGGATCTCCTACTTCGCCATCGACATGCACCAGCCCGGGGTGGAGGTGCGCCCGCTCCGCGAGATGACCGGGCACGCCATGTTCAACGAGACCTTCCTGACCGACGCACGCGTGCCGGACCGTCTCCTGATCGGTGGCCTCAACAAGGGTTGGGCCGTGGCCAACACCACACTCGGCTATGAGCGGGCCGGCCTCGGGACCGGCGGAGGGAGCCGGGGGACCATCATCATGCCGGGGACAGTGGCCGGCAACCTCGGCAAGCGGGTGGGCGACTTCGCCCCCACTCCAGGCGACAAGCCCACGGCGCGTGCCGGGTCCGGCGCCCGTCCCACCCGCCGTGACGACCTGCTGACCGGGCTGGCGCGCGGCAACGGTTCGAACACCGACCCGCTCATCCGACAGGCTCTGGTCCGCCTGTACACCCTGAACGAACTCGGCCGGCTGAACGCCGAGCGCCTCAAGGCCACCCGGTCCGCCGGTGGCGACATCCCGGGTATGGCCAACATCGCCAAGCTCTCGATGAGCGCCGTCATGCGCCTCACCCGCGACCTCGGACTCCGCATCGTCGGGGCACAGGGCATGCTCCACGCATACGACGCGGCAGACCAGGCCACGCTCAACGAGGCGACCGGCAATCCGTTCCTGCCCGGCGTGACGGGCTCCGCGCTCTACGCGCAGGCACCGTCCATCTACGGCGGGACCGACCAGATCCAGCGCAACATCATCGGCGAGCGGGTGCTCGGGCTGCCGAAGGAGCCGGGCAACGACAAGGACGTGCCGTTCTCGCAGTTGTTGAAGAACGGCTGACGCTCCGGCGGTCAGCCCCCCGTCGTCGCCTCCGCGTCGAACCGCTCGGCACATCCCGTTCCACAGAACCAGTGGTCGACTCCGTCGCGCACCCGATGGGCGGCGGCGTGGGCCGGGTCGACGACCATGCCGCACACCGGGTCGACGACGGTCTGCCCGGAGCCGTCGGAGGCCGCGTCGTCCACGTGCCCCCCGGTGGGCGCGGGCGTCCGCCGGGTGAGGGTGACCGCCACCGGTTCCGCGCCCACGGGTGCGACCATCGACTCGTGGACGGTGCCCGATGACAGGTACCGCTCGGGGTCGGACTCGAACCGCTCACGGCAACGGTCGGCGCAGAACCACACGGTGGCACCGTCGTGCTCGGTGCGCGCCGGGGCGTCGGCCGTGCGCACCTGCATGCCGCAGACCGGGTCGACGGCATAGCCGACTCCGCCGCCGAAGCGCTCTCGGTTCCGGGCCAGCCACCACACAGCGGCGGCCACCACCAGGAAGACAAGGTTCAGGAAGGTCGTGTAGTCCCACTCGACGTGCGCCGGTCGCACTCCGACGTCGTGGTTGACCGGCACGGCGCCGACGGCCCGGAAGATTCCTTCGGTGGCCAGGCCCGCCACCACCATGAGCACGTAGAAGAGACCGACGATCCGGACAGTCAGGCGCCAGCCGTAGAACTTCCGGTAGACCAGGATCAGGGGCATGGCGATGAGGTCGGCGAAGATGAAGGCGATCACCCCTCCGAAGCTGATGCCCCCGCCCCACAGCGCGGCGGCCAGTGGCACGTTGCCGATCGAGCACACCCAACTGGCGACAGCGATGAGTGGGCCGACCATGGCGTTCTCCAGGGTCGTCCAGAACCCGTGGCCGTGGAGGAACAGTGCGTTCCACACGTGGTCGGGGACGAGGACGGCGAGCAGGCCCGCCACCGTGTATCCGATGAGCAGCTCCTTGCGCAGCATGGTGGCGTCGGCCACCGCGTAGCTCGAGGCATCCGACCATGCGGCAGGGGAACGCACCTTCTCGCCCCACGGCTCCGCCTCCAGCTCCTCCTGACGATCCTCGGACACCCGGACCATGGCTGCGTGGTCATGTCCCCCGTGGTTGCCGCCCCCCAGGCGACGGCGGGCCACGGCCAGCAGCTTCGGCGTGAACACCATGCTGCCCGAGAGCGCCAGCAGGACGATCATGATCGGTCCGCCGACGAATTCCGCCACCGCGAACTGCCAGCCGAGCAGCACGAGCATCACGATCCCCAGCTCGACCACGAGGTTGGTCGAGGCGATCATGAACACCATGGAGGTGGTGAAGTCGGCCCCCTTGACGAACAGGGACTTGGCCATGGCCGAGGCGGCGTACGAGCAGGACGACGAGACCATGCCGTAGCCCGAGGCCCGCGCCACGGATGCCGGACCGTGGTCGCCGAGCTTGGCCCGCATCCGCTCCTTCGACACGAAGGCCTGCACCACGCCGGACAGGGTGAAGCCGAGGACGAGGGCCCACAGCGTCTCCCAGAACATGTACACGCCCTCGCGCAGGCCGCGGCCGACGTCGACGAGCACCGTGGCGACGCCCAGGGCCATGATCACGAGCGGACCAGGCGGGCGATGGCCGCTGACGCCTCGGCCAGCTTGGCCTCCTTCTCCTCACCACCGACCTGCACGGCATCGGCCACGCAGTGTGCGAGGTGCTCGTCCAGCAGGACCAGGGCCACGCCCTGGATGGCACGCGTCACCGCCGAGACCTGGTCGAGCACGTCGATGCAGTAGCGCTCGTCCTCGACCATCCCGGCGATCCCCCGCACCTGTCCCTCGATCCGTCGGAGGCGCTTGAGCACGGCGTCCTTGTCGGCTGCGTATCCCGGTGCTTCCACGGTGGCTCCCTCACCCTGCCTCTTGATACCCCCCTAGGGTACCAGCGACGATGGACGCTCCGATCGGTCGGACGGACGGAGAGGGATAAGCCATCGGTGCCGAGCCGAGCGAGCAGACGTGCCGGCGCAACTGTCTCGAACGCCTCCTCGCACAGCATCTCGACCACGCCCCAGTCGGCCGTAGCTGTCGAGGCGCATCCCCAGCCAGCCACGGCCGCCCACGTAGGGGGACGGAAGAAGTGCTCCGGGCCCGAGGCCACGAAGCCCTCTTGCGCGCCGGGCGGCGCGGCGCACCACGGGTGTGGGTACCCGTCGTCGTGGTGGCCGTCCGGCCACAGCACCACGAACTGCTTCGTCGCGAAGAACGCCGGGGCACCGTGGCCGGCGCGCTCGGTGGCACCGGGCAGCGCGAGGCAGATCCGAGGGACCTGCTCCTCGATCGCTCCGTCCGCGGTCATCCCCCGATCGTGGCACGCCGAGGGGTGCGCCGCCGCCGGAACGTGAGGGCACGGCCGGTCAGCGCGCGTCTCCTCCAACCCGCCCATCGGCGGCGACCGTGGGCGGCGTCGCACGGGTTCACGGACGACTGGCCGCCCGATCCGCCCGCCGTCCCTATCCTGGGGTGATGCCCGGTGCCTACGACCAGAGTCAGGAGGACCTTGCCGGGCTGCTCGGCGACGCGCCGTCCTTCCGCACCCGCCAGGTCTGGGACGGCCTCTACCGCCGGGTCCTCCGTCCGTCGGAGATGACCGATCTGCCGCTGGCGCTCCGGGACCTACTCGATGCGGCCCTACCTCCTGCGCTCGAGCCGGTGGCCGAGCGGTCGTCCGACGACGACCAGACGACGAAGTGGTCCTTCCGCCTCCACGACGGTGCGGTCGTCGAGACGGTACTGATGCACTACCCGGACCGGTCGACGGTGTGCGTGTCGAGCCAGGCCGGCTGCGCCATGGCGTGCAGCTTCTGCGCCACGGGCCAGTCCGGTTTCCGGCGGCACCTCACCTCGGGCGAGATCCTCGAGCAGGTCGCGGTGGCGGTGCGGGCGGCCCGCCCGCGCCGGCTCTCCAACATCGTGTTCATGGGGATGGGGGAGCCACTCGCCAACTTCGACAACCTGTGGCCGGCCATCGAACGGATCCACGACGACTTCGGCCTCGGCGCGCGCAGCATGACGGTGTCGACGGTGGGGATCATCCCGGGCATCCGACGGCTCACCGCAGCCCCTCTCCCGGTCGGCCTCGCCGTCTCGCTCCACGCCGCGACCGAGGAGTTGCGCAACGAGCTCGTCCCGATCAACAAGCGCTACCCGATTCCGGCGCTGATGGAGGCGTGCGTCGACTACCGGGCCGAGACCGGCCGCCGCGTGTCGTTCGAGTGGGCGATGATCGACGGCATCAACGACGACGACCGCCAGGCCGAGGAGCTCGCCCGTCTGGCTACCGGCGTGCGGGCCCACGTCAACCTCATCCCACTGAACCCGACCCCCGGCTATCCGGTGCGTGGCACCCCGCGCGCACGCATCGAGGAGTTCCGTTCGATCCTCGAACAGCGCGGCACGACCGTGACGATCCGGTCGACACGTGGCTCCGACATCGACGCCGCGTGCGGCCAGTTGGCCGCCACCGCCACCGCGACCGCCACCGCCACCGCGACACCCGTTGTTCTCCGCGAGCCCTGACCGACGACGCGTCCACCGGGGCACAGGTCGACCTGACTTCGATGGCTCTCGGCCAGTCGTTGTTCTGGTCATTCTGACTATTCAGTAGGTGACTGGGTGTTGGGCGGGTGCCACCGGCAATGCCCAGCAACCGTGCGGTACCCGCGCAGTTCCACGTGAAACAAGTCACAGAAGCGACGCTGTCCCGAGGAGGGGAGCCCACCCGATCGACCGGCGCGACCGGACCGGCGACGGAGCGGTCGGCGCGCGGTGGGCGAGTTGGCCGGACCTCGCTGGAGGCGCTTGCAGAGACGGCATATCATCCCTGGTCAGACTAGTTAAGGTCGTAATGACTAGTAGAGGGAGGACGCCGGCAGTAGGGTGCCGGCATGGCCAAGGACGGGAAGAAGCCGGACCGCCGCGCCGGCGAGCGGACCAAGACGCAGAAGTCGGCGAAGAAGCGCGCCAAGGTGGCCCTCGAAGTCGAGGCGGCATCAGACGGACCCGGCGGCTACGGCACCGATGACCGGCCGGACGTGGCCCTCGTGGTCGACGTCGCGTACTTCGCGGTGGACCGCGGAGCACTCGTGGTGCTCCTCGTCGAACGGGGGCGAGAGCCCGACCCGGGACGATGGGCGGTACCCGGAGCGGTGCTCGAACCGGACGAGGCGCTGACGGATGCCGCCACGCGCGCCGTCGTCGCCCGGGCCGGCATCCTCGAGCCGTTCACACGCGTGGAGCAGTTGGCGGTGTTCGACGCACCCGACCGCGACCCCCGGACGCGGGTGGTCTCGACTGCCGTCCTGGCCGTGACCTCCACGCCGGTTCCACCTGCCGGTGGCGCGCTGGCCAGTGGACGCTGGTGGCGCGTCGACACGATCGGGACGGACGGCGGTCCGACACTCGCCTTCGACCATCTCGACATCGTCGAGGCCGGTGTCGAGCGGCTGCGCTCGCGGCTCGAGCAGACCGACGTCGCCACCGCCCTGGTGGAGGAGCCGTTCACCCTCGGCGACCTCCGCCGCGCCTACGAAGCGGCCTGGGGCATCGAGCTCGAGCCAGCCAACTTCCGGCGCAAGGTGCTCGCCACCCCGGGGTTCGTCGCACAGACGGCTGGGAAGAGGATCGTCGGCACCGGTCGGCCGGCCGACCTGTACGTCCGCGGCGCCGGAGCCGTCCTGCACCCACCGATCCCGAGGCCGCGCTGACACTTGGCCGCACGGTCGGAGGAGACCATGCCGCGGTCCCCTGGCCGCCTAACGGCCGGGGCGCCTGATCGGTCGGGCCGGGTTGCCCACGACCACCGCCCCGTCCGACACGTCGCGCGTGACCACTGCGCCGGCACCGATGACGGCGTCGGTCCCCACGGTCACCCCGGGGAGCACGACCACTCCTCCGCCGAGCCAGACGTTGTCGCCGATGGTGATCGGATCAGCGGACTCCCACTTGGCGCGTCGCAGGTCGGCGTCGAGCGGGTGGGTCGGCGTCAGGAGCTGCACATTCGGACCGATCTGGACGTCGTCGCCGATGGTGACGGCCGCCACGTCGAGTGCGACGAGTCCGAAGTTCACGAACGACCGGGCGCCGATGCGAATGTTCGTGCCGTAGTCGCAGTGGAACGGTGCCCGGATGTCGGTGTCGGGACCGAGGTACCCGAGGAGGTCGTCGAGGATGCGGCGTCGAGCTGCCGGATCCGCTGCAGGTGTGGCGTTGAACGCCTCGGTCAGCGTGACGGCCCGGAGGTGCATGGCTGCGATCTCGTCGTCCACGACGTAGAGCTCACCCGCCGCCATCCGTTGGAGCGGAGTCCGGTCGTCGTCGGGACGGGGGACGGGGGCGGAGGTCGGAGGAACGTCGGTCACCGTCCCAGTGTGACCGACCGCGTGGCGGCGGGAAGAACTCGCCCGCGGTCCGGTCCAACGTCTGCCTGCACGCCTTCCGCTCGTCCAGCGGTGGGCCGGGGAGCGAGACGACCGAGGTGAACCCCGTGCCGAAGTCGTCCACGGAGACGCGTACGCCATGGGTGCGCAGAGGGCCGAGCACCGCCAACGCCTGGTCCGGATCGGTCACGGCGGACTCCGTCACCTCGACGATGAGGCAGGACGTGGGGAGCCCGCCGTCCGGGTCGACGTCCGCCACCACGTAGCGGCGGTGGTCGACGGCCGACCTCAGGCAAGAGGCGACCTCGACATCCGACAGCGACGCAGGGCGTGCGTCCTGGTGACCCGTCTGGCCGGAGTCCGCCGGGGCGCCCGTGTGCGACACTGACCGGCGACGGCCGTCCGCACCACCGGGCGGGGTCGCCCGGGGGTCGGGTGCCCGTCGATCGGGGGAACCGGTGTCACAGGCCGAGGACGAGTACGACGTGGCGGTAGTGGGTGCCGGGTACGGGGGAGCCCCGTTGGCCGCCCTCCTGGCCTCGGCCGGACGGCGGGTGGCACTCGTCGAGAAGACCCCGCGCGCAGGTGGCAAGACCCAGACGCTCGACCGGCGGGGCTACCGGTACGAGATGTTCGGGGCGGTGGGGATCCCGGCGGTCGGGTCCCGAGTCGACGAACTCGTCGAGATCCTGGGCATCCAGGACAGGGTGCGCCTCCTCGTGCCGGACGGGCCGGCCGCAGCCATCCGCTACCGCGCGCCCGACGGGGCATGGCGGGTGCAGCACAGTCCGCTGCGCCAGACTGGGGATCCCGAGGACCTGGCCACCCTGCAGCGCACCTTCGGGGCCACCGACGCGGACATGGACCTCCTCGGCACCTTCTACCTGTCGATCCTGTCGATGAGCGAGGACGAGGTGTTCGCGCTCGACGACACCGGGATGCTGGCCTTCCTGCGGCCGTTCGGGTTGCCGGCCGGCCTGGAGAGCCAGATCCTGGCCACCATGAACATGCTCTTCGTGGTCCCGGTCGACCTGTTGGCCGCCTCCGAGGGCGTCCTCGTGCTCCGTCAGATCGTGACCGGAGGTGCCGGTCGGTTCCATGCGGGCGGCTACGGGCAGGTGGCCGAGGCATGCGCGGCCGTCGTGGCCGAGCGGGGCGGGACCTTCGTCCGGTCCACCCGGGTGGAGGAGATCGTCGTGGAGGGCGGGCGGGCCGTCGGTGTACGGACCTCGGGCCGGACGATCCGGGCCCGGGCCGTCGTCTCCAATGCCGGCATCCAGCCCACCGTCCTCAAGCTGGTCGGTGCGCAGCACTTCCCCGCGGACTACGTGGCGGTGGTCGAGGGCCTCGAGCCGAGCTGGAGCATCGCCGGCCTGCGCTACGTCCTCGACGACCGGGTGTTCGACGCCGCACTCACGCCGGTGTTCTCCGACCAGAGTTGGCTCGACAGTCAGCGGTTCGCCGCGATGGAGGCGGGTGACTGGCCGGACGTCCCGCTCATCGCCGTGGACGTCGCCAGTGAGTTCGACCCGGGGCTGGTGGCCGTGCCCGGGCACCAGGTGGCCAACATCCAGGTGTTCGTCTCCCCCGACCCCGCCTCCCCCATGGCCGATGAGGCCGTCCGACGGGCACGGGAGGTGGTGGCCGACCTCTGGCCCGGTCTCGAGCGCCACACCCTGTGGTCCGAGCCCTACGGTCCACGGCAGATCTCGCGCATGACCCGGGACGCCACCGTCCCCGGCAGTGGGGGCGAGGCGGTCGGTATCGCCCAGGTGGTCGGCCAGGTCGGTCGCTCCAAGCCGGACGCCAGGACGCCGCTTCCCGGACTGTTCCTGGTCGGGTGCGACGCCGGTGGCCGTGGGGCCGGGACCCACCAGGCACTCGACTCCGCCTTCAACGTGGCCGATGTCGTCCAGGCCGAACTGGGCTGACGGTCGGCCGATGAGGGGACCCGACGAGGACGTGCTCGACCCCACCGTCCGGGAGGACCCTGCCTTCTCACCCGTCCTCCGCTCGCTGGGCGAGCCCGGGTCGGTCGGTCTCGTCCCCACCCCGGCGCTCCTGTGCGACGTCGATCTGCTCATGGCCAACGTCTCGGCCATGCAGCGCGCTGCTGACAGCGCAGGGGTGCGCCTCCGTCCCCACGCCAAGTCCCACAAGTCGGCGTGGGTGGCGGGCCTCCAGCTCGACCACGGGGCGGCTGGCCTGTGCTGCGCCAAACTGGCCGAGGCCGAGGCGCTGGTCACCTCCCTCGACCGGGCCGCGCCCGTTCCGGTCCTCCTCACGTCGCCGCCGGCCGGTGCCGGCCCGATGGCCCGTGTCGCCGCACTCGCAGAAAGGTGCGACCTTGCCCTGGCCCTCGACCACGTCGATGCTGTGGCCGAGCTGGTGGCCGCCCTGGGTACCGGTGTCACCGTCACGCTGCTCTGCGATGTCGACGTCGGCCTCGGACGTACGGGGGTCGTCGGCCCGCACGCGGCCCTGGCCGTCGCCACCACCGTCGACCGCGCCCCGTCGCTGGTCTTCGGCGGTGTCCAGGGCTACGCCGGGCACGCCCAGCACGTGGCCGGTCGGGACGCACGCCGCCTCGCCGTCACCGCCGCGGCCGACCGCCTGAGCGAGGTGGTCGCCGCGCTGGAGGGCGCCGGGCACCCGGTGCCCGTGCGCACCGGCGGGGGCACCGGGACCGCGCTGCTCGACATCGAAGCCGGGTCCCTCGACGAGCTGCAGGCCGGGAGCTACGTCTTCATGGACCGCGAGTACGCCGACGCGCTCGGGTCCGATCCCGAGGCCTGCTTCGGCCAGAGCCTGACACTCGCCACCACGGTGGTGTCGACCAACCAACGGGGGTTCGTGACCGTGGACGCCGGCCTCAAGTCGATGGCCACCGACGCCGGACCGGCCGGTGTCCCCGACCATCCCGGCGCGGCCTACGCCTTCTTCGGAGACGAGCAGGGCATGGTCACCACAACCGACAGCTTCCGGCCGACCCGTGGCGACCGCCTGCGTCTGGTGCCGCCCCACTGCGACCCCACCGTCGACCGGTACGACCGGATGTGGCTGACGCGCGGTGACGCGGTGGTGGGCGTCGTACCCGTGACGGCCCGGGGCCGCTCGTACTGACGGCCGCTCCCTCGAGGCGTACGGGACGGTCGGGTGGCACAATGAACCAATGGCCGATCGCCCCGTGTTCCGACTCGTGGAAGTGCCGGTCCACCTCGGGCTCGGGGCGACCGTCGTGCCCCAGGAGCCCTTCACCGGAACGCCGGAGTGGTACGAGCCCTACGGTGCCCGCACTGCGGCCGACGGCGTCGAGGGCCGCCGGGTCAGCCTCCACGCCTTCGACGAGTCCTGGTCGACGTGGGAGGTGCACCCCAACGGCCGGGAGCTCGTCGAGGTACGCGCCCGCTGAGGAGTGCGGCGGACCGGAGGGACCCATGGAGCAGCGCTACGAGTTCTACATCCGGGCCACACCGGACCAGCTGTGGGAAGCCATCGTCGACCCCGACGTGCGGGCCCGCTACCAGTTCGGTGCCCGCACGACGTCGACGTGGACGCCCGGGGCGCCCATCGAGCAGCGGACGCCGGACGGTGCGGCACTGCTCGGCACGGGCCGGGTCGTGGAGGCCGACCCACCCCACCGGCTGGTCCACACCATGGTCGCCCTGTGGAACGACGACGTAGCGGCCGAGGGGTCGTCGCGGGTGACGTGGACCATCGAGCCCGTGGGCGACTCCTGCCGGCTCGACCTCGTCCACGACGAGCTGCGTGACGGCGCCAACGAGCAGCTCTACGGGGGCTGGCCGATGATCCTGAGCGGGCTGAAGACGTGGCTCGAGACAGGCACCGTCCTCACCACCCCCGGCTCACTGATGTACAGCTGAACGGAGCCGGTCGACCTCCCGCCGGACGTCGGGTCAGAGCTGCGTGCTCGACACCGGCGTGACGGAGGCCGACGTGTAGGCCGACGTGTTGGGGGACGAGCACACGGCCATGCCCGACGGCGCAGTCGCCAGTGCGGCCTGCGTCTGACCCGGGGGGTAGATGCGGACCTGGGCCGCGGTCGCCTGCGACGAGCAGGGTGGGATGCCGGGGTCGGTCACCGCTACCGAGCTGTAGGCGTCAGCACCGGCCGCGAGGGTGACCGTGGTCGGCGACGCGCCGCTCTGTCGCTGGGCCGGCGCTCCGATCTGGGAGCCCCCGGACGTCAGGAACGACACACCCGGATAGCCGTAGAGGGTGCACGACGACGAGCCGGCGTTGTGGAAGGTGAGTGTGTAGTGGATGGCACCAGCCGTGCCGTTCGGGCTGCCGAAGGAGATCGTCAGGGCCGAGGTGGCACATCCGTTGCCCGCCCGTGTCGTCGTGGTGGTGGACGCCGGTGCGGCGGTGGTGGACGTGGTCGAGGTCGACGGCTTCGTGGTCGTGGTGGTCGTGGGCTTCGTGGTCGTGGTCGATGACGACGAGGAGCTGCCGCACGCGGCCAGGCCGATGGAGGCGGCCAGGACCATCGCCGTGGAGATCGCCCACCTACCCGTGGGCCGGCGACGGTGCCGCGTCGCACCGTCCGGTCCCGCAGGTCCCGTCAGCTCGTCGAGTCCCATGCCACGCGCTCCTTGTCCGATCGGCCGGGTGCGGTCGCACCGTGCCGAAGCGATCATCCGGGTCGGCGGCGCCGACCCGCGTTCCGGGCGCCCGCTCAGGACCGGACGCCCACCACGAGCGAACCACACCGCACGGACGATTGCAGTGACCGTCGCCGCGGCCGCCCGGGTGGCTGCGGAGGCACAGGTGGCACCCGCATCCCGCTACCTCTCACTGCGTGGCGGCCGCCACGGGCGGAGCGGGGTCCGACAGGTCCGGCGTCGGCGCCGGTTCGCCGGGAGCGTCGGAGGTGGCGGCTGGCTCAGCCGCCGCGGCCACTTCGGTCGCCTGCAGCCGGAGGACCGTCGGGTAGCGACCGGCGTCGAACCCGTCGACGAAACCCCGTACCGGCTTCGGGAGCTGGACCACCAGCTTCCCTCCGGGTCGCCCGGAAGGGTGTGTCAGGGTCAACAGCAGGGTGCACGGGCCGACGGCCACTGACGTGATGCGCGGGTCCGCCCGCATGACGGCTGCGGTGTAGAGGGCGATGGCACAGGAGGTGTTGCTCCGAGGGACCCCATGGACTCCGGCGGCCTCCAGCGTGTCGGCTACCTCGTCCGGGTCGTGGCCGAGGCCGTCGAGCAACTCCCCGACCCGCCGCTTGATGTCCCGTAGCTCACCCATGGGCATATCTCCCTCGGGTCGTGGGACCCGGGACGGCAGCAAATTCGCCGATGGGCCATCATACGTGGGCACCGCACGGGGCGGGTAGGCCGGGGAGGGATGGCGATGGACGAGCAGCTCGACGGCTGGGCACCCGCGATCGACGAGATCACCCGGCGCAAGGACGAGGCGCGGGCCATGGGCGGCGAGGCGCGGCGCGCGCGGCAGCACGACCGGGGGCGACTCGATGCGCGGGAGCGGCTCGAGGCCCTGTTCGACCCGGGTACGTTCTTCGAGATCGGCGCCCTCGTCGGTGCCACCGACGACCCGCCCGTCCCTGCCGACGCGCTGGTGGCGGGATCGGGTCGGATCGACGGCCGCCCGGTCCTGGCGGGGGCGGAGGACGTGACGGTGCTCGGCGGATCGATCGGTAGCGGCGCCTCCGACAAGCGCTACCGGCTCTGCCAGCTGGCCCACCAGGAGCGCGTTCCCCTGGTCATGCTCCTCGAGGGAGCCGGCCACCGGGTGACCGAGACCGCGCCGGGGCGCCGGCCGGGCGACCTCATGGGCCTGGCCGACCTGTCGGGACTCGTTCCCCTGGTCAGCCTGGTGTGCGGCGCATCCGCCGGCCACGGTGCGTTGACGGCACCACTCAGCGACTTCGTGGCCATGACCTCGACGGCGTCGATCTTCGCCGCCGGGCCGCCCCTGGTCCGGTCCGCCACGGGGGAGGACGTGACGAAGGAGGAGCTGGGCGGGCCGCCCGTGGCAGCCGGATCTGGCGGCGTCGTGCACAACGTGGTGGCCGACGACCGGGCCGCTATCGCGCTGGCGAGGCGTTACCTCGCCCACTTCCCGACCAACGCCTGGGAGCCGGCACCACGGCGCATCGGGACCGACACCGGCCCCCGGACCGTCGACCTCCTGACCCTGATCCCGCCCGACCCCCGGCGCCCCTACCCGGTCCGACCGGTACTCGAGGCGCTAGTCGACGACGGGCAGCTGCTCGACGTCCAACCCGACTTCGGCGGTTCGATCGTCACCGCCCTCGCCCACCTCGGGGGACGGAGCGTGGCCGTCGTGGCCAACGACCCGGCCGTCCTGGCCGGCACCATCGACGGTGACGCCGCCGACAAGGCCGCCCATTTCCTCGACGTGGCCGACGCCTTCGGACTCCCGTGCATCTTCCTGGCCGACAATCCGGGTGTGCTTGCCGGCACGGTCGCCGAGGGACAGGGCATCCTCCGCCACGCCGCCCGCCTGTTCGCGGTACAGCACCGGATGCGCGTGCCGAAGCTCCACGTCACGCTGCGAAAGGCGTTCGGGTTCGGCTCCTCGGTGATGGCCATGAATCCGTTCGACGGTCAGACCCTGACGCTGGCCCTCCCCTCGGTCACCCTGGGCGCCATGCCCGCCGCCTCGGAGGCCACCGGGATCGGCGACCCTGCCCAGCGTGCCCGTCTCGCCGCCGAGCAGGCCGAGGCATCGGTTCGGGCCGCCGCCCGCCTGTCCTACGACGACGTGGTCGACCCCCGCGAACTGCGCAACGCCCTCCTGGCCGGCCTCGACCTCGCCCGAGGGCGCGCCACCGCCGCTACCGGTCCGCGCGGCGTCGGGATCCTCCCCTGAGCGGACGGCCATCGGCGCATCGGAGTCAGATGGGGCCGGCCTGCAGGCGGAGCATGTCCGCCGACCCTGCCCCGTCGACAGCGATCACCTGACCCGAGACGAAACGGGCCAGTGGACTACACAGGAACAGCGTCAGGTAGGCGATGTCCGAGCCGTGGCCGTGACGCCCCAGCGGATTGGTCGGCCTGACCGGTGCCCCACCCGGTACTGCCTCGCTGAACCGCTTCAGTCCCTCGGTGCCCAGCATCGACCCCGGGGCGACGGCGTTGACCCGGATGCCGTAGGGGCCCCACTCGACGGCACACGACCGTGTGAGCGAGTCCACCCCGGACTTGGCCGCCGCCACGTGGGCCTGGTACACCACGCCCCGCTGCTCGAACGGGGCACTGATGTTTACGATCGACCCGCCGTGCTCGCGCAACGAGGCGTCGAATGCGGCTCGGCTGACGTTGTAGGTGCCGAGCAGGTCGATGTCGACGACGGCCTTGAACCCGTTGGGCGAGATCGCCGACATCGGCGCCGGGAAGTTGCCGGCCGCGTTGTTGACCACGATGTCCAGGGCGCCCCGCTCGGACACCGCACCGTCGACCACCGAACGGACGGCATCGGCGTCCCGCACGTCGCAGACACCGAACGAGACGTCGAGACCCTCCTCCGCCAGCTCGGCCACGGCAGCCTCGAGGACCTCCTGTTTGCGGCTGGCCAGGACCACAGCAGCACCGTGGGCGCCGAGCACCCGGCTGATCTCCTTGCCGATGCCGGTACCCCCGCCCGTGACGAGGGCCACCCGCCCGGCCAACACGTCGGGCCGGAACCAACTCGGCTCCACCGACACGGTCGATTCGTCCACGGCACCCCCCTGGCTCCGGGCCGGTCGCGATGGTCGCGCCGACGCTCCTTGCGCACCGGCCCACCGTAGGCCAGGAGCCCGGCCGACGGCCCGGCTCCTCAGCTCATGGCGGCGATCGGGTGCTTCGGAGGATAGGGGCCGAAGGACATGAGGTGACGGGCGATCCCGGTGGTGAAGCTGTCGATGTAGGCCAGCTTCCGGATCATGTAGCTGTGGCTCTCCTTCGGGTCGAGGTAGAGGTTGTAGAGCCGGCCGTGGGAGTACTTCTGGGTGACCCCGGTGAACCCGCCGAGGTTGAAGCAGTCCCGGTCGTCGTCGGAGGACGAGGCCACCATGAACTTCCACTCGCCCACCCGCAGCGCCGAGAACACGTTGGTCAGCCAGTAGTAGAGGTACTTGCGGTTCGACACCCCCACGGGGTCGAGGAGGAACGACGTCTGGTCGACGGCGTCGATGTACCGGTCGGTCGGCACCGCGTCCTCCGCGCCGGCCAAGGTGAGGCACGTCGCGAACAGGTCCATCAGCGAGAAGATCCCGTCGGAGGCCCGGTCGGCGGCGACCATGCCCGGCCAGGCCACGATGCCCGGCACGCGCTGTCCACCCTCCCACGTGGAGCCCTTGGCGCTGCGGAACGGCGAGTACGCGGCGTCGGGCCAGGTCTCCATTTCGGGGCCGTTGTCCGAGCTGATGAAGACCAGCGTGTCCTCCAACTGGCCCGTCGCCTCGAGCTCGGCCACCAGCCGCCCGACGATGTCGTCGAGCTCGATGATGGTGTCCTTGTAGGGGTGCTTGGCCGGCGACGTCCCGAGGAACCGCTCGTGGGGGTAGTTGTCGAAGTGGGCACCGCGGGTGCAGTGGTAGAGGAACCACGGGGTCCGGTCGCCTACGGGCGGGGCGCCCATGCGCCGGATGAAGTCGAGGGAGTAGTCGGCCCACTTGTCGTCGAGCAGCGACAGCACCGGGACGGTCACCTCCTCCACGCTCTCCGTCTCGCCCCCACGGGTGGCGTGGACGAAGCACTTGTTGAACGGCAGGTTCTCGACCCACTTCGTCCGCTCCTCGGAGTAGACGATCTCCGGAAAGAAGTTCGGGTCGCGCCACTCGGTGTACATGTCCGACACCGACAGGAACCCGTAGAAGTCGTCGAAGCCGACGTTCTGCGGCTGGGACTCGACGTTCTCGCCGATGTGCCACTTCCCGACCGCCTGGGTGACGTAGCCGGCGTCGCTCAGCAGGGACGCCAGTGTCACTTCGCCGTCGAGGCCGCCGGGCTGACCGTACATCGGTGGCCGGAGCAGGCCGTGGCGCATCGGCAGCCGACCGGTCATGAGCGAGGCCCGCGACGGGGTGCAGGACGGCTCGGAGTAGCAGGAGGTCAGGAGCAGGCCACGTCGCGCCAACTTGTCGATGTTCGGGGTCGGCGCCCCGACGGCCACGCCACCGCCGTAACAGCCGAAGTCACCCCAGCCGACGTCGTCGAAGAGGACGACGAGGATGTTCGGCCGGCCGTGCCGGGCCCGGTAGCCCTCGAGGGCGACGGCGGTACGGGCCTCCTGATCGGGGAGGACGAACCGCGGCTCCAGGCTGTCGCGGACCCGTGTCGTCGTCGCCACCACCGGGTCATGGCCCATGGGTCCTCCTCCGTCGTCGGTGCCGGTCATGGTACCCACGGCACGGCGTCGCGTCCGGGGTGCGGTCAGGCCTCCACGCCGGCCCGGTCGGCAGCCACCGCGTCGTAGCTGTCGTAGTCGGCGGCCGTGTCCTCCGCGAACTCGAACCGGAGCAGGCCCGCCGCCCCCCACCGCTCCCGCAGGTAGCCGTCGTTGGCGTCTAGGAGCCCGAGACGCTTCACGTTCGGCACCAGCTTCGAGAAGAACCCGTTCTGGAAGCCCTGGAACGGCGAGGTGTCCATCGAGGCCGCCGCCTCGGCGATGAAGGGCGCCACGTCCCCGATCGGCACGCCCAACCGCTCCCACACCTCGGGGGTGGTCGAGCGGGCACGGGCGTGCAGGGTGTGCTCGAGGAGGAAGTCCTGGCGGTCCTTCAGCTCGGCCGACGACAGGTGCTCGTAGTACTCGCCGAGGGACAGGATCCCGAATGCCACATGGCGGGCCTCGTCGGCCATGACGTAGCGGAGGAGCTTCCGCAGCAGCGGCTCCTCGGTGCGCCGGGCCATGTCGCCGAAGGCGGACAGGGCCAGCGACTCGATGACGATCTGCATCCCGAGATAGGCGATGTCCCATCTGCCGTCCTCGAGCAGCCCGGTGATCTGAGCCTCGAGATGCGGATTCATCGGGTAGGCCTCGCCGACCTTCTCGTCGATGTAGCGGGCGAACACCTCGGTGTGGCGGGCCTCGTCCATGGTCTGGGTGGCCGCGTAGTACTTGGCGTCGATCCACGGCACCGTGTCGACGATCTTGGCCGCCGTCATCATGGCGCCCTGCTCACCGTGCATGAATTGGCTGAGCAGCGCCGTGAACATCTCGATGTCGAGGGTCAGCAGCTCGGCGTCTCCCCACGAGGCGATGGGCGAACCGGGCATCCGGGTGACCTCGCGCATCAGTCGGAGGTTCGGCGCCTCGAGGTCGACCAGCGACTCGGGGTCCACGTCGGTCGACCAGTCGAGGTCGGTACTGCCCACCCACTGCGAATGGGCCGCCTTCTCGTACAAGGTGACGAGCTGGGGACGGTCGCGCTCGTAGCGCCACGTGTAGATGCTCTGGCAGTTGTCGTCGATGAGCTTGCAGGCGGCGTCGATCTCGACCCGGTCGGGCAACGCGGTGGTCATCGGTCTCCCTCCCTGCCGTACGGGCGTACGGTCCCGCACCCACTGGGGAACGGGCGCCCGCCGACCCCGTCGATCCTACGACCGCATCCGTGGTTCCGCTCAGTCGCCGCTCGTCCGCCCCCGACGGGCCAGCGAGTCGATGGTGACGGCGGCAAGGAGCACCAGCGCGGTCACCATGTACTGATAGGAGGCGGCCAGGCCGAGGAGCCCCATGCCGTTGTAGATGGTGGCGATCACCAGACCGCCGAGGAGCGCGTAGACCATCTTGCCGCGCCCGCCGAAGAGGCTGGCGCCGCCGATGACCGCGGACGCCACGGCGTAGAGGACGAGGGTCCCGCCGTCGATGTTGTTGGAGATCGACCCGAGGCGCGAGGCGTAGATCACGCCGGCGATCCCCGCCGTGAGCCCGGTCAGGGTGAATGCCCACAGCTTGTTCCAGCCGAGGCTGATGCCGGCCCGGCGAGCCGCCTCGGCGTTGTTGCCGATGGCGTACAGATAGCGGCCGAAGCGGGTGCGACCGAGCATGAACGTCCAGATAGCCAGGACACCGAGCACGATGGGTACCACGTAGGGCACACCCTGCACCGGGATCAAGGCGCCGCGATTGGTGTTGCACACGAGCACGAGAGCCACCCCCGCTGCCGCGAGCACCACGACCTTGATCACGGACACGGTCACAGGGGGGGCGACCAGCCCGCTGACGCGGCGGTGCCGGTCGCGCAGGAACGTCACGGAGCCGAAGGCGGCTACGGCTACGATCATCATGACCCAGCCGGCAGACGTGCTCATGTTGCCGTTGGCCAGGTCGTTGAGCACCGAATCGGTGATGCGGATGGTACCGCCGGTGCCGTTGCTGTTGACGAGATAGAGCAGGACCCCCTCCATGCCGAGGAGTCCGGCCAGGGTGACCACGAAGGACGGCAGCCGGAAGACGATGACGAGCGCGCCCCACACCGCACCGATCGCCGACGTCGCCGCGATACCCGCCAGGATCGCCACCCACCACGGGAGCCCGTGGGTGGTCGACATGATGGCCGTGATGGTGGCGCCGACGCCAGCCACGTAGCCGACCGACAGGTCGATCTCCCCGAGGACCAGCACCCAGATCTCCGCCATGCCGAGCAGGATGAACACCGACCCCTGGACGAGGAGGTTCACCAGGTTGCCGGAGGACAGGAAGACCGAGTCCTGGACCTGGAAGACGATGACCAGGAGAACCAGCCCGCCGAGCACCGGGAGCACGCCGCTCTCCCCACTTCGGACCTTCTTGGCGAGGGAGAGGGCGTACTCGCCGAACGACCCCGCCAGCTCCAGGGGCGCCGCGCTGTCCACCGGGGTGTCGCTGTCGACCTCCGCCGAAGCTGCTCCCGGGATGTCGGTCAGTTGTGGGCGCCCCTCATCGGCACCGCTCGGCTCGTCCTCGAATGCCACGCCGTCAGGCCTCCGTGTCCGTGATCGGTGTGCCGGCAGGTGGGTCGTCGGCGCTGCGACCGGTGGTGATGAGTTCCACGACCCGCTGCCGGTCGTACTCGGCGATGGGCCCGCTGCTCACCAGGCGTCCGAGGTAGAGCACGGCGATCCGGTCGGCCACCTCGAACACGTCGTTCAGGTTGTGGGAGATCACGATGACGGCGATCCCCCGGGCCCCCAGGGTCTTGATCAGTTCGAGCACCAGGGCGGTCTGGGTCACTCCGAGGGCGGCGGTGGGCTCGTCCATGATGACCAGCCGGGCATCACGCATGACGGCCCGGGCCACGGCCACCGACTGGCGCTGACCGCCCGAGAGGGAGCCGACCAGTTGGCGGACCGACTGGACCGTGGTGACGGACAGGTCGGCCAGCGTCTGCTTGGCGACGATCTCCATTCGGGTCTCGTCGAGCAGCCGATGGGACAGCTCCTCGTGTCCGAGGAACATGTTCTGGACGATGTCCAGGTTGTCGCACAGTGCGAGGTCCTGGTACATCGTGGCGATCCCGAGCTGATCGGCCACTTTCGGGGTACCGATCTCGACCGGGGTACCGTCCCAGCTGATCTCGCCGCTCGTCGGTGCCCAGATACCGCTGATCGCCTTGATCAGCGTGGACTTGCCGGCGCCGTTGTCGCCGACCAGCGCGGTGATGTGTCCTGCCGGCACGTCGAGGTCGACGTGGTTGAGGGCGCGGACGGCCCCGAAGTGCTTGGAGATCCCCCGGAGCGTGAGGAGCGGAGCCCCTGCGGACTCCGGCTCCCCGGTCGCCCGGCCCTCCGCGACGATGCTCATCGGCGCGGAGGGCCGGTCACGTGCGACGTGCGCACCCGGCTAGTGGATCCCGTAGGTCGTGCAGTCGGCGGCGTAGGCCCCCGTGCAGATCTGCGAGGCCGGGACGAAGCCGTCGGCCACGACCGTGGACTCGACGGTTGCCGGCGTGACCCACTCGGGGATCAGGAGTGACGACGGCACGTTCACGTTCGCCGTGGTGTCCTTGACCGTGCCGTTCACCAGGCCCGCAGGGGGGGTCTTCCCGGCCCGAAGGTACAGGGCCAGGGCTGCGGCAGCCTGCGCCTCGAGGTAGATCGGCTTGTAGGCGGTTCCGCACTGGTACCCGGAGATGATGTTCTGGATCCCGATCAGCGTGGCGTCCTGACCCGTGACCGGGAACTTCTTCGCCGGGATGTTGAGGGTCTTCAGGTACGAGATGATCGGCGCCGCGTTCTCATCGTTCGGGACGAGCACACCGTTCATGGTCGGGTTGGCGGTGTAGGCCTGCTGGAACTCGGTGAGCGCCGTCGGCGGGTCCCACGTGCCGGCCGGCCTGGCCAGCACCTTGTACGTACCCGCTGCGATCAACGGATTCAGCACGGCGTTGTACCCCTGGGCGAAGAGCGTGGCGTTGTTGTCCGTCGGTGAGCCGACCATGACGGCCAACTTGGGCGACGGCACCTTCCAGGCGGCGACGCACGCGACCATGCCCTTGCCGATGAGCGTGCCGACCTTCACGTTGTCGAAGCTCACGTAGTACTTGCGGCTGCCGCCGAGCACCAGCCGGTCGTAGTCGATGACGGGCACGCCGTGCGACTTGGCGTAGGACTCGATCGAGTTGCCGACACCGGCGTCGAGCGGGTCGACCACGAGGACGGTGGCACCCGAGGTGATGTCCGACTGAGCGTCGGTCAACTGCGTGGAGTCACTGCCCTGGGCATTCTGGATGATCGTGTCGGAGGTGCTGAGTCCGGCCGCGGCGAACGCCTTGGTCAGATACGGGGCGTCGAACTCGGTGTACCGGGCCGAGCTCACGGTGTCCGGGAGGATCACGGCGACCTTGCCCTTACCCGCGGCGGTCACCGACTTCAGGTCGGCCATGGTGGTGAAGTCCTTCGTGAACGTCGACACCGAGACCGTGGCGCCCCCGGACGAGCCCCCGGAGGCCGCAGTCGTGGTCGTCGACGACGAACTGCTGCTCCCGCAGGCCGCTGCGAGCAGCCCTCCAACCATCAACAAGGGCACGATGGCCCTACGACTGGTGATCCGCATGGAAATCCCCCAATCCGACCGGCTCACACCGGTCACCTGAATGCAACGCCCGGTCGGACGCCATCTACACCCCCGGTTGCCGTCAGGTGCATACCCCGGAGCCGGAACTGGATGCCTGCGCACCCGCTCCCGCAACCCGTCGATCCACCTGTTGGCGAGTATATGTTCACGTTCCTGCCACATGCCGGGATGACAGTCCCGAATCCGCACCGGATCGCACCAGGTGGTGCGGATCCCGCGCCGGGAGCGTGCGGGGCCCGTGCGCGGAATAGCAGACCGGGCCATCGGGTTGGAGGTGGTGCGGATGTCTGTGGGGGGAGGCGGCCGTTCGACGAACGAGATCCCGACGGAGGCCCCATGACGCAAGCGCTGACGCAGGACCCCCCCACGGACAAAGAGGCGAACCACACCCGCCGGTGGTGGATCCTGGCCGTCCTCGGGATCGCCCAGCTGATGGTGATCCTCGACAACACCATCGTCAACATCGCCCTCCCGACCGCCCAGCACGACCTCGGCTTCTCCAACGCCGACCGGCAGTGGGTCGTCACCGGCTATTCACTCGCCTTCGGGAGCCTCCTGCTCCTCGGCGGCCGGATCGGCGACATCATCGGCCGGAAGCGGGCGCTCATGATCGGTCTGATCGGGTTCGCCGCCGCTTCCGCGCTGGGCGGTGCCTCGACGGGCTTCCCGATGCTCGTGGCCGCCCGCTCGATCCAGGGCGCGTTCGGTGCGTTGCTGGCGCCGTCGGTGCTCGCCCTGCTGGCCACGACGTTCACCAGTCCCACCGAGCGCGGCAAGGCCTTCGCCATCTACGGCGGGATCGCCGGTGCCGGCGGTGCGATCGGCCTACTGCTGGGCGGCGTCCTCACCTCGTACGCCTCGTGGCGGTGGACGCTCTTCGTCAATCTCGCCTTCGCCGCGGTGGCGGCGCTGGGGGCGTTCCTGTGGCTACGGAACGACAAGGCGGCCGATCGCGACCCCCTCGACGTCCCCGGCGTCGCGCTGGTCACGTCCGGCCTGTTCAGCATCGTCTACGGCCTCTCCCATGCCGAGACGACGAGCTGGCACAACCCGTACACGATCGGCTTCCTCTGCCTCGGTGTCGTGCTCCTCGGGGTCTTCGGCGTCGTCGAGACCCGCGTCCGGTTCCCACTGCTGCCTCCCCGGGTGGTCCGGGACCGCACGCGCGGCGGGTCGTTGCTGGCGATGCTGTTCGCCAGCATCGGCATCTTCGGCGTCTTCCTCTTCCTCACCTACTACCTCCAGGGGACGCTCGGCTTCAGCCCGGTCAAGACCGGCTTCGCCTTCCTGCCGATGGTGGTCGCCCTCACCATCACCGCCCAGGTCTCCAACCGGGTCCTCCTGCCCAAGATCGGGCCCAAGGTCATCGTGCCCATCGGCCTCCTCTGTGATGCCGTGGCCATGTACCTGCTGCACCGGGTCGGCCTCCACAGCTCCTACGCCAGCCACGTGCTGCCCTACCTCATCCTGCTGGGGCTTGGCTTCGGACTGAGCCTGGCGCCCTCCTTCAGCACCGGCACCCTCGGGCTCCAGCCCCATGACGCCGGCGTGGGGTCGGCGACCCTCAACACCTCGCAGCAGGTCGGTGGGTCCATCGGCACCGCGCTGCTCAACACGCTGGCCGCCGGAGCCGCCACGGCCTACCTGGTGGGAAGGATGCCGAGCGCCGAAAACCTACGGAACGCGGCGCTGCACAGCTACACCACCGCGTTCCTGTGGTCGTCGGCATTCTTCGTGGCCGGAGCGGTGCTGGCCGCACTCGTCTTCGAGAAAGGCAACCTCGAGCAGTTGGCCGGGCCGACAGCCGCCGACGCGGGCCCGGCCGCCGTAGACGCCTGAGCGCCGAGTCGGCGGGGCCGACCGGGCGAGCGGGCGAGCGGGCGAGCGGGTGAGCGGGCGAGCGGGCGAGCGGGTGAGCGGGCGAGCGGGTGAGCGGGTGGCATCATGCGGTCCGACAGATCGTCGAGCGAAAGAGGCCTCCGTGCACCAACGAACCAACGCCGGGCCCGCCCCTGCCCGTACCATGCACACGTTCCGACAGGTCCGGGGGGAGGGGCGTTGATCCTCGACAGGTTCGGCGTCGACGGCCGGGTGGCCGTCGTGACCGGCGCTGGCCTCGGCATCGGTCGCGGAATCGCCCTCGGCCTGGCCGAGGCCGGAGCCGACGTGGTGCTGGCCGCGCGGACCGAGTCCGACCTCGACGAGGTGGCGGTGCAGGTGCGCGCCCTGGGTCGCCGGGCGCTGGTCGTCCCGACCGACGTGACCGAGGAGGCAGAGTGCGTCGCCCTCGCCGATGCGGCGGTCGCCGAATTCGGCCGTCTCGACGTCCTCGTCAACAACGCCGGTGGGGCGATGCCGCGCGCGGCGATGGACACGAGTGAGGGGTTCATGGCCCGCACGTTCGCGTTCAACGTGACGGCACCGCTGACGCTGACCAAGCTGGCGGCCCGCCGCATGGTCGACACCGTCGGCACGGGTGCGGTCGTCAACATCTCGTCGCGCTCGGCCTCCATGACCCAGCCGATGTTCGTCGCCTACGGTGCCGCCAAGGCGGCGCTCGACCGCATGACGAAGAACGTGGCCGCCGAGCTCGCCCCGCGGGTCCGGGTGAACGCGCTCGACGTTGGTGGTGTGGCCACCCGGTCACTCGACATCGTGCTGACCGACGAGGACCTTCGTCGCCAGTTCCTGGCCGGCACGCCGATGGGACGTCCCGGGGAGCCCGAGGACATCGCGTGTGCGGTCCTGTACCTGGCCTCCGACGCATCGTCCTGGGTGACGGGCAAGGTGTTCGAGATCGACGGGGGTACCGAGGCCCCGGCAATGGTCGTACCGGTCGCGCCCCTCGAGCCGACGCCGGCCGGCGACGCATGACGCCCGGGGCCGACACACCCGCCGGTCCACTGACCGGGCTGTCCCACGTGCAGCTCCGGGTGTCCGACGTGGCGGCCAGTGCCCGGTGGTACACGGCGGTGCTCGGCCTGGAACCCTTCCGGTCCGACCCGGCGGTCGGATACGTCGCCCTGCGACACCGCCCTACGGGCGTCGTGATCGTCCTGACCGCCACCCCGGGCGACGTGGCGGTGCATGTCGGGCCACTCGACCACCTCGCCTTTGCCGTACCCGATGCGTCGGCACTCGAGGCATGGGCCGGGCACCTCGCCGCGATCGGCATCGATCACCCCGGTGTGGTGCCGGAGGCCGGTAACCCGTCGCTCCAGCTGCGCGACCCCGACGGCACGGCGGTCGAGTTGGTGGCGCCACCACCCCGGCGGGGCTGACCTCCCCGGTCAGGCAGGGACGGTCCTCCGGCCGAGACCGCAGGACCACAGGTCGGGCTAACCACGCCGTCCAGTACGGGGCCGGGCAGGGCCGGCGGTCAGCGCCTCCCGGTAGGTCTCCCCCACCAGATCAGCGAGCACGTCCATCGAGTACCTGGTGCGCCACAGGTCGACCGCAGCCCGGGACGCCTCGGCGTAGGTGTCCCGGTCGAGCAGCTCGAGCAGGGCATCACGCACCCGGGGTGCACCGACCGACACCCGGCGGACGCCCGCCCCGGTCAGACCCTCGTCCAGCCAGAGGATGTCGCTGGTCACGACCGGTACGCCTCGCTGCAGGGCCTCGAGGACGACGTAGGGCGGCCCGGAGTCGCACCACGTGGGCAGTGCCAGCACATCGATGGTCGGCCACAGCTCGTCGAGCAGTCTCCGGCGGTCCACCCTCCCCGTCCAGGTGACCGCGCCCGGCGGCAGCTCGACCGCGTGGGCCACCGGGTCGCTGCCGACCATGACCAGGTGTGCATTGGGGTGGTCGGTCAGGAGCTTGGCGAAGGCCTCGAGGACCACGTGGCCACCCTTCGCCTCGGAATGCGTGGAGACGTAGCCGATGGTGGGCGTCAACCCCCGATGGTCACCTGGAGCTTCTGCGTCACAGTCAGCGACCCATCCGACGCCTGTACCGTGACGACCGACGAGGTGTCGCCCGTGGCCGGCGTACCCGACAGCTGCGCCGTGCCGTCGGGACCTGTGGTGAACGTCAGCCCCCGCAGCTTTGCCGGGACCTTGGCCGACAGGGTCGTGCCGGGGAGTGCCGGGGCCGTTGCGATGGCGAAGGACCCGTGGGACCCGACCGTGAAGGTCGCCGTCGTGCCGGTCGTGATTCCGAACACCGTGAGCGTGAACGTCTGGTTGTTGCCCGGGCCCGTGCCGTTGTCCGCCGTCAGCGTGAAGGTGTAGATCCCGTCGCCCGCCACGGGGGCTCCCTGGAGGGTGGCCTTGCCGCCTGCGGCCGGCTTGAGGATCAGGCCGTTCGGCAGACCGGAGGCCGAGATCGTGGCCGCCGGCGTGCCACGGGAGGTCACCGTGATGTGCAGCGACTTGCCGTGGGCCACCGAGGCCGACGCCGCCGAGATGATGACCGCGGTGTTCGATGTCGGGACGACAGGGGACGACGGCGTCGAGGCGCTGCCGGTGCCGTTCGCATTGGTGGCCTTGACCGTGAACGTGTACGTCGCACCGTTGGCCAGCCCCGAGATCGAGCAGGTGGTCGCCCCGGTGGTCGTGCATGTCTTGGGCGGGTTCGAGTTGGACGCCGTGACCGTGTAGCCGGTGACGGGCGAGCCCTCGTTGAACGGTGCGTTCCACGTCACGGTGGCCGAGCCGTTGCCGGCCGTGGCCACGACCCCGGTCGGGGCGTCAGGCACCGTCGACGGGGTGATGGGAGCACTGGGTGCTGATGGGAGCCCGGTGCCCTGGGCGTTCGTCGCCGTGACGGTGAACGTGTAGGCAGTGCCGTTGGTGAGGCCGGTGACCGTGCAGGTGGTCGAGGCGGTGACACAGGTCTGACCGCCGCTCGACGTCACCGTGTAGCCGGTGATGGGCGAGCCCTCGTCGGAGGGCGCCGTCCAGGTGACGGTGGCCGAGCCGCGACCGGCCGTGGCGGCGACATCGACCGGGG
>Ga0182014_10000139_pt1 | contig 84502 bp, 80 predicted proteins | sample 612S2DmetaG_FD_120489 | JGI IMG/M metagenome (GOLD analysis project Ga0182014, IMG submission 120489) | Permafrost microbial communities from Stordalen Mire, Sweden - 612S2D metaG | ecosystem: Environmental > Terrestrial > Soil > Wetlands > Permafrost | place: Sweden: Stordalen | collected...
CGCCTCCAGTCGGCATCACCACGCAAGTATCGTGCGCGGCCAGTAGGCTACGGATTACATTCTCCTGCTTGGGGCGAAACTGGTGGTATCCCCAATAGCGCCGCAGCGCATCCGCCAAGTTTGGAATCTCGGGCATCCCTTCGGCAGTATAACCTTAGCCTTGTATGGGAAGTCTGTGACCGCTCGACACCAGATTTGTGACGAATGGCAAGAACCACGTAGCGACGGCCGCCTCGGCCGTCCCGTAGCGCGCATGAAATCAGATCGAGGCACCGATTGCTTGAGAAGCCAGTCACCCTCGGCGTAATCTCCGACACGCACGGCCTGCTGCGGCCAGAGGCGGTTGCAGCCTTGCGCGGATCCGACCCCATCCTTCACGCAGGCGATATCGGCGCTCCCGAAATTCTTCGGGCGCTGGAGCAAACCGCGCCGGTAACCGCGGTCCGCGGTAACGTTGACACCGAGGCTTGGGCACGCACTCTCCCTCAAACCGAAGTCGTCGAAATCGGCGGTGTCTCCATTCATATGCTGCACGATCTCGCTCGACTCGACCTGAAGCCGGAAGCCGGCGGATTTCACGTGGTCGTCTATGGCCACAGCCATCAGCCAAAGATTGAAGAGAAAAACGGCGTCCTCTATTTCAATCCGGGGAGTGCCGGGCCGCGACGGTTTAACTTGCCGGTGAGCGTAGGGAAGTTGACGATCGCAGCAAGAAGAGTGCAAACAGAGTTGGTGAAGTTGGAAATGTAGTTTTCGACAGAAACAGAAAAAGGCCGGCTCGCAAGCCGGCCTTTTCTCGTTTCTAAGTTTTCGCGGGCCAGGGCGCCCGCGCCACACTACGCTTTCTTCGGTGCGATTGCGTCCTTCGCGGCCTTCGCCACGCGGAACTTTACTACCGTCTTCGCCTTAATCTGAATGGGTTCGCCGGTCTGCGGATTGCGTCCCAGGCGGGCCTTGCGATGCGCCTTCACCAGGCGGCCAAGGCCGGGGATAACGAATACACCGTTCTTCTTCGTCTCTTTAACCGCCGTGTCTGCCAGGTGCTCCAGAAAAGCCGCGGCCGTCTTGTTGTTGGTGCCGAGCTTCTCGGCCAGTTGGCGTGTGAGTTGAGTCTTGGTCAAACCAGAAGCCATGAATTCCTCCTTCAGAAACTTACAAATTTACTTGTATCCTTGCGCATGGTAACGCACTGTGCTGTGGAAAAATAGCATTTTATGCAGATTTTATGCGGTTCCCAGTAAGGCACCCCCTTGAAAATCGGCATAAAACGGGGGTTTGTAGCCAAAGAGCCCCAAAATGGCCCAGTTTGAGTGAAAAATGAGGCCTCCAAGCGGACTGTGACACACACGCAGCTTGCCGCGTCTCCGGCGTGTTGTGCGCCCCGTACGCATGGGAACCCCACAGACGGGCCTATCCCTCAACGCGCACTGTCCATCTTGGAATCTGTGATGGAGCCGACAACTGAGACCTACCAGCTTCTACGGATCGTAGACCGCGCTGTGCATGCCGGCGCGCCGGGCAGCTTCCTGCATCTGATCGAGCCTCATCTTCTGCTGATCGAGCTGTTGCTGGACCTGCGCAACCCGGCGCATTTGGCGCGCCTGAGAAAGGTTGTACGGTTGGTCATACTGTACGGTGCCGTAGGACGCACGAATCGACGCATTGATCTCATCAACCCGCGCTTGCAGAGCCGCCACCTTTTCTTTTTGCGCTAGTATCTGCCTCTTCCACTGCTCAGCCGCACGTCGCTCGGCCATGCGTTGTTGCGCGCGATAGGCCTCGCGACGATCAGCTAGACGACGATCAGCCAGACGACGGTCAGCGGCCTGATTGCTGGCGCCTGCGTCTGCTGCCGGTTGGGATTGCGGCGGTTGCTGGTTCGCGTCGGGATCCTTGGGAAGGTCTTTGTTTGTGATGACCTTTGGCGACGCGGCAGATTGGTCTTCGGCCTTCTGCTCCCGGTTCTCGCGGGCAACGTCGCCCAGCGACTGGCCGTAGGCGACCGGGCTCGTCAACAATGCGATAGCCAGAATCCTCAAGAACATTCGCTGCATAGGCCTCTCCTGCTCGCCCGTATTGAACGACTTCTCGCGGTGCTAACTAACCTATGCTAACCCCGCTAACGGCCATCTGACGCAGCGGTTGTAACTCGTGCGGCAAACGAAAGTACCGGTCCCTTATTACCGACCGGCCATCTCCAGAACCTTCTCCGCCGTCATCCCACTTTCGCGCAAATGCCGTATGCCCAGCGCGTCGTGCCGTTTCGCCAGCCGCACTCCTGCGGAGTCGCGCACCAGTTCACAATGAAAATAATCCGGAACCGCATAATCACGATCGGCATACCCCAGCGCCCGCATCAACAGCAGTTGCCGCGCTGTCGACTTCAGTAAATCCGCGCCCCGCACGACTTCGGTGATCCGCATCGCCGCGTCGTCGACCACGACCGCGAGTTGATAGGCAGGGATATCGTCACGCCGCCAGACGAGAAAATCGCCAAAGTCACGACCTGCGACGTAGCGTTGCCGGCCCAGATTCAGATCCGCAAACTCAATCGTCTCGCCATCCGGAACGCGGAACCGCCAGTTCACGCCCCCAGAGTCCGCGAACTCGGCAACATCTTTTCGCTCACGGCAGGTTCCCGGATACAAAGGCTCATCGTCCGCATCATTCGGAGCGCTCGCCGCCTGCGCTAGATCCTTCCGCGAACAAATGCACGGATACAAGAACCCGCCCTCCCGCAGCCGCCGCCAAGCCTCCAGATAGTACGCGCGACGCTCACTCTGCGAGTAAGGGCCATACGGGCCGCCGCAATCTGGCCCCTCACTCCAACCAATTCCCAGCCAGCGCAAATCTTCCATCATGGCGCGAGCAAATTCCGCCCGCGAACGCTGCGGATCCAGATCCTCATTCCGCAAAATCAAAGTCCCGTGATTCTCGGTCGCCCGTTGCGCCGCGATCCAGAAAGTCCGCGCATGACCAATGTGCAACAACCCGGTCGGCGAGGGCGCCAAACGTCCGCGATAACTTGCGCGATGATCAAGAGGTAATCCGGGCAAGACTTGACTCACGCACACATTTTAGCGGGAGCGCCGGTGGCCCACGTGCGGCGTGTTGCCCGCCACACGGCGTGTATGGCGGAGCACACAAACACGCTCAGCCTTCGCCCATAAGTCGCGTCGCATCAACAGCCGCGCGGTTGGCAGCTCTCCTGCCCTATCACTTCCGACTGCGCCAGCCGCAGACGAGGTACAAAATGACAACCATTTGGAAATCCGGTGACCACCAGACCACGAAACAGGCAACAAACAACAACCCAATCTCCGGGACGACATTCTCGTCCTGCTCGCGCCAGCAGAAACTGGCAATGGCAAGTATCGCAGGCGCCGCGGTTCTTGGGCTGTTCCTCGCGATGACCGCGTGCTCGAAGCAATCTTCAAAACCGGCGCTATCCGGCGTTTCCAGCCCTTCGACTTCGGTAATGCCCACTCCTGCGGCAACACTCGTAAGCGCCGCAGTTCCACCCACACCCGCGAAGAAGACACCCAGGAAGCGCCCCGCGAATGTCACATACAACGACGCTAACTCCGGTGTTTCGTTCCTCTATCCGCGGAAGTTTGCACTGACCTCGGGCGACAAAGCGCAGCCCCAACTGGCCGCCATCGGTGATGTGCCGATGAATTTCGTCGAACCCGGCGGAGTCGCGGTAGCAACCGTCGCACTGCCCAGCGGCGCGTATCCCGGCACCGACTTCGAATCCGCCTTCTTCAACGTGAACGTCAATCGCAGCGTTTCCGAGCAGGAGTGCGCGCACTTCGCCTTCGTCGACACGCGCAATGCCGACGGCGAACCCGTCGACGCCGAGAAAGTCAAAATCGGCTCCGCCCACATGGAAATGACCTCGAGCTTTTCCGCGAGCGCCGTGAAGCAGGCCGAAACGCAGTACTACCACAGCTACGAAAATGGAGCGTGCTACGAGTACGTCTTGGGCCTGGGCACTGAGGGATTCGCTACCGAAGGCGGGATTGAACACATCAATCGCGACGAAGTCTTCGCCAAGCTGGAGAAAATCTTGGCCACAGTGAAGATCAATCCAGTCGAGCAGGAGCATGTCGCCGAACCGGCAGTCGCCAGCATAGCCGGCAGCAAGTAACCAACTCGAAGCGCGCGAAAATCGCACGGGCCACGCGAACTTTTTGCGTGGCCTTTCTAGCTGTTTCGGATCCCGTCCCGTACTGTGCGCTCCTCACGCACCGGCGCTAGCCTGCCGCACGCAGCTCAAATCGCGTACAATTTCGTCGAGCAGCAAGGAGAGTGCAATGACCCAGAAAATCATCGAGGTGATCGGGACTTCGAAAGAGAGTTTTGCCAAGGCGGCGGAAGCGGCCGTACAGGAAGCCGCGAAAACCGTTCGCGGCATCAAGTGGGCGCACGTGGATTCGTTCGACCTGCAACTGGACGGAGCCAAGGTTCTGCAATATCGCGCGACTACCAGGATTTATTTCGACGTCGAGCACTAGAAACTGGCTTGCAGCAGCTGGTTGGCAGAGTTGGTCGGCAAGATTCGATGCGCGTCGCGCCGCCCGCGTCGGCGTCCCGTTGTTTTGCATCTTTGTCGAATCAAGCCACATCCGTAACCCTATTCTGATTCTGGAAACGCTCGCAAGCTTGGTCCAGAAAACTTGCGCAAAGGATATGGAATCGTCATGATGAAAACAGCTCAGCGGATTGCTATCGTTTCCGCGATCGCCCTTCTCGCAAGCATATCGGCGCTCGCGCAGACCTCAACCTGGAACATCGACCCGGCGCACTCGACCGCGCAGTTTACCGTCCGTCACCTCGGGATTTCGAATGTCACCGGAAATTTTACGAAGGTGACGGGGACCATTGTTCTGGACGACAAAGACATTACCCAGTCGCAGGTATCGGCCAGCATCGACGTCAGCTCCGTCGATACCCGGGTCGAGGCGCGCGATAAAGATCTTAAGAGCCCGAATTTCTTTGACGTCGAAAAGTATCCGACCATCGAATTCAAGTCCAAGAAAATCGTAAGCAGCGGCGGGAAACTGCAGGTAATCGGCGATCTGACCATCCACGGAACCACCCACGAAGTCACCCTCGACGTGGATGGACCTACGCCGGAATTGACCGACCCGTGGGGCAATCCGCGCCGCGGAATTTCCGCGGCTACGGCCATCAACCGCAAGGATTTCAATTTGCTGTACAACAATCTTCTCAAGACCGGCGAAGCGATGATTGGAGATAACGTCAAGATCCAGATTGACGCGGAAATCGTAAAGAAGAAGTAGGTCATTGGGTCATTGAATCATTGAGGCATTGAATCATTGAAGTGCCCGAGCCGATTCTCAATGACTCAATGACTAAATGGTTCAATGGATCAATGAATCAACTTCTGCGTTCCGAGAAGCTGAGCAAACTGGCTTGGCTCGTACATGCCTTCTCGACGCGCCATGGCGGAGTCTCACGCGCCTATGGCGGAAGCGCGCTGAATCTAGGGTTCACGAAGCATGACTCGCGCGCGGCCGTCGAGCGCAATCGCGAGCTTTTCCTCAAGGAACTGGGTGTTGCAAATGGACGCCGAAGCTGGCCGCTGGTTTCGCTGCGGCAGATTCATTCCGATTTAATCCATCAAGTCGACCGCATGACGGAACATCCTCTGGCTGGAGACGGGCTCGTCACTGATACGCCGGAGGTGCTCCTGGCCGTGCAGACTGCCGATTGTCTTCCCATCATTCTGGCGGATCGCAAACGACACGCCATTGGCGTTTTTCATGCCGGCTGGCGCGGCACGGTCAAGCGTATTGCCGAGAAAGGCGTCGGCGAAATGCAGAAATACTTCAAAAGCGATCCGCGAAACCTGGTGGCCGCGATTGGGCCGGGCGTGCGGGGATGCTGTTACGAAGTGGGCGAAGAAGTGCGCACCAAATTTGAAACTCAGTTCGCATACGCCAACAGCTTGTTCCGCGAGGTGAAGGAGTCGGACCCGGTGCGGGATAAATATCCGTTGCTCTTCCTGACGGCGCGCGCCCCGGGACACAGCGAATTGCCGGTGAAACTTTTTCTCGATCTGGTCGAAGCGAACCGCAGGCAACTCCTGGATGCGGGCGTGCTGGCAAAGAATATTGACACGGCAGCACCGTGCACGGCGTGCCATCCGGATCTGCTGTTCAGCTTCCGCGCCGAGAAGGGCGTGACCGGGAGAATGATGGGCGCGGCAGGAATCAGGAACTGAGGTTTCAAAGTTTCAAGGTTTCAGAGCGCCGGGCCACTGGGCGTGCCGACAACGGTGACACTGTCCAAGCACCTTGAAACTTTGAAACCCTGCAACCTTGAAACCTTGCTCTTACGCCAAGTCGAACAGTAGAACTTCCGCGTCTTCCGTTGCTTTGATCGTTACCTTTTCTTCTTCGCTGATGGCCGCACCATCCCCCTGACTCAACTTCTGGCCGTTCAGTTCGACCTCGCCCTTAGCGACCTGGACCCACGCGTGACGCTTGGTGCCGAGCGAATGCGTGACTTCTTCTCCGGGTGCAAGCAGAGTGACGAACAGCTTCGCATCCTGATTGATCTTCACCGAACCCTCGGCGCCGTCATTCGAAGCGATCAGGCGCAACTTGCTGCGCTTCTCGGCTTCCGGGAAACTCTTCTGCTCGTAGCCGGGTTCATGCCCCGGCTTGTCGGGAAGAATCCATATCTGCAGCAGGTGCACGGCTTCGGTCGCGGACGGATTCGCCTCGCTGTGCCGGATGCCACGCCCAGCGGTCATGCGCTGCCCGTCACCAGGGAGAATCACCGAGCCCGTGCCCAGGCTGTCCTTATGCTCGAGCTTGCCGGATAGGACATAGGTGATGATCTCCATGTCGCGATGGGGATGCGTTGGAAAACCTCCGTTGGGCGCGACCCAATCTTCGTTGATCACGCGCAGCGAACGGAAACCCATCCACTTGGGATCATGATAGTCGTTGAAACTGAAAGTATGGCGGGTCTTAAGCCAGCCGTAATCGCCGCCGCCTCGCTCCTGGCTTGGCCGAATAGTAATCATGATGTTCGCTCCTATTTAGTCGTTGTAACGACTAGTTCAATTCGTTTAGATGTCGGGCGAGCTTGAAGGATTCAGCGGGAGAACCGTCGCTGCTCGTTGGTCGTTCGCCGTTCGCGAACGACTATGGACGACCTGCCTACTGGCAAAGGCTGCTATTCTTCCTCTGCAAGCCGGGGCAACCCCGGCGGTCCCCGACTTCAGCCTATGCCTTATCGCGTTGTTTCCTTCACCATGGCGCAAGTGCGGCAAGGGGCGCTCGGATTCCAACGCGAGCTGGGCGCTATTCTGCGCGAGCACCCTGAGATCAAAGTGTATTCGGTGAGCCCGTTCGACCTCGATGAACGCCGCCGCGCCAAGGATCGCTTTGGCGGAGACATCGTCTACTTTTTCAACGAAGCGGCCTGTCATGAATGCGAGCGGCTGGGCCTCAGCCTGCAGTACCTCGCCGAAATCTCCGATGACGAACTGCCGCGCCGCCGAACCCTGGTTGTGGGCCTGCCCGAGCGGATGGGCAGTGGCGCATAATCCGGAAATTGGGTGGTCGAAAAATCTGTGCGGGGTTTGATCTCCCAATAACCCGGTCGCCCGATTATTCAGTCTTTCTTGTGCTTCTTGTGCGAACTGTCGGATTTGGGCTTGTCGTCTTTCTTGGTCTCCTTCGAGCCCTTCGTGTCTTTGGAGTCCTTCGCTTCCTTAAGCTCTGCAGAACTGCTGTCGCCCTCTGAGGAAGAGGACGACGACGCGGAACTGGCCCCTTTCTTCGCGTAGTCGTTCACATACCAGCCCGAGCCTTTGAAGCGCACGGCTGGAGCCGAGATCACTTGTTCGATAAGGCCTCCGCACTCGGGGCATTTTCGCAGCTGCTTATCGGAGAACTTACGGATTTGTTCAAAGCGATGTCCGCACTTCGTACACAGGTATTCGTAGTTGGGCATGGGTGAGCTGATTTTAGAGGCCGGGATTCATCGGAGTCAATTTTGCCGATGCACTTTCGCCGATACACCGGGGGTTCCGAACTTCGTCAGGTAAGAAGGAGGCAAGTGTGTTTGGATGTAAAATGCAAGGCGGTTCATTAGACGACGAGGATTCGCCATGAAAATAAAACCGGTTGGGGTGCTGATCGTTGCTGTAGTGCTTGTGTTGTCGATTAAGACTTCGCGACCCGCGCAGGCCGCTCCCGGCGCGGCTGAGACCAGCGCCGAGGTGGGCAAGATCAGAGTGCTGGAAGTAGCGATGATGACTGCGGCGGAAGAAAAGGGCGCGGAGGGCTATCTGTCGTTTTACGCGGATGATGCAGTGGAACTTCCCGCCGGTGCACCGCTGTTGCAAGGGAAGGAGAATATCTGCAAGACGATGGACTTCCTGAACGACAAGAACAATCGCCTGACGTGGACGGCCATGCATGTGGATGTGGCGTCGTCGGGCGATCTTGCATACTCCTACGGCGTCTACGAGTTTCGTTCGAAGGGCAAAGATGGCAAGCCTACGGTCGAGAATGGCAAGTACACGACTGTTTGGAAGAAGCAGAGCGATGGACGGTGGAAAGTCGTCCTCGACATGGGCAATGCCAGCCCTAAGCTCGAAGGATCTGGATTGCGGTAGTCCGTTCCAACCGGCTTTCTTCCGTTCTCTTGTGGCTTTCGTGATTCCGGTTCAGCGTTTCAACAAGTCCACCGGCTCGCGCACATCGTGCACACGAAAATATTTTGCCAGCGCCGGATATTTCGCAGCGACGGCTTCGTACATGGCATAGGCCACGTTGCGATAGGACGCGTGTCCGGCGGGCGTGGTGCGCAACTCCGAAATGTACACGGCCTCGGCAAAGTCCATCTTGAACAGCGTGCGCTTGCGGAAAGCGAACGGAATCGCATACTGCGCGTTTTGCGCAGCCTCTTCACCGCCGTTCGCGGAAAGCTTCCTCACCGCAGCTTCGGCGCCCTTCATCGCGGCTTCGTAATCGGAGCGCACGCCCGCAGCTTCGACTTCGGGCGGCGTGTCGAAACCATGGAGCGTCGTGAAATCCTGCATGATCTGGACGCAGCGGCGATGGCGGTGCATGTCGCGGAAGCCGCCGATATCCATGAGGATGTCGAACCGAAACTGCTGGCCCGCCGAAAATGGACGCAGCAGTTCGTCGTGGGGACCACGATGGCGCAAGCCGAGGTCGACGATTTCGCGGCGGCGCGTCTCGCCAGCCGCTTCGACCGCCTGCCGAAGCTGACGATAGGAGTAATGACAGTGTTCGTAAACGAGCGAGGTAGCAAGCTCGATCTCGAACCCGTCGGTGCCGAACGAATGGTTGTCCGGCGGATCGTTATCTACCAACTCAACCAGCGGCGCGGGTTCGATGGCGGCGCCCCGCATCAGTTCGGCGGCGGCCTGTTGCAGTTCGCGGCGCGTTTCAATTTCGTAGAGATTCGGATCGGCGTACTTGACCAGCGTAGGCGCGACCCGCACCTCGCGCAGGAGTTCGCGTTCGGCGCGCTCGGCGATTTCCGGCGACACGGCGCGGATCTCTGCCACCAGGGCGCGCAGCGACTCCTCGTTCGCGTTGTAGGCCGGAGAAACGGCGGCCTGCTTCAGCCGCGCTCCCAGATCGCGGACTTCTTTATGTGGTTGCGAGAGCATATGCGCGATCTGGTTCTCCAGCGTGCGGGCGTTGACGATCTCCCCCAGTGAAGTGTTGGTGGCAAGCGGCAACAGATAGCGCGCGATGTCGAAGGCGCGGGCACGCAGGGTACGCTCGTAGGCATCTGGCTTCATTTCCGCCGGTCGGGGCGTGATGCTGGCGAGATATTCGAACGTCCGCTGCGAAACTTTTTCATAGGTCGTGAACAAGCACTCGATGGTTTCGCGATAGAGCGTTGTGCTGGACGAAACGTCCGCGGCAACGTGATTCTCGATAGCGTCATTCTGAAACTTGGGCGTGAAGTAGCCGCTCTTTCTGAAGTCCTGGTAGCGAGTGGAGCGCTCCTGGCCATCCCAGCGCTGCTCGTCGGCCACAACAATGGCAGCGAGAATGGAGAGCCTCTCGATGGCGAGCGCGATGTGAGCAAGATCGGCGATCGAGCGGTGTCCGTACTGGAAGTAGAACGTGTTGAGAAACTTCTCCGCCTTCTGCAGTGTAATTTCCTTCAGCGACTCCTTCATCGAGAGGGAGGAGCGCGAATACTTGGCCATGGCATACGCCTGGATCTCGGGCTCAACCCCATAAACGGCAAATACTTCGACGGACGGTTCGGAAGCTGGGGTGGAAACGGGAGGCGTAGTCTTAGGCTCGGTTGAAATTACTTCAGACATGGGAGTGCAGGAATCTTAATCGTCCGCTGCGCCGTGCGCAATCGCCTGCTCGGGGGGTAGAATCTGCCCAATCATCAGGATACGAGGATTAAGGATTAAAGTTATCCCGTGAGGACCTCCGCTGACGACAAACGCAATATTCTTCCGGACAACCTTGTTCCGGACGGTCGTGTTCAGGACGACCCGCGCCACATCGACTTGATTGAGGCCACGCTCCCCGAACACCTCGAACAAGCTCGCAGCCTCTTCCTCGAGTACGCCCAATCGCTCGCTTTCAGCCTGTGCTTCCAGAGTTTCGAGGAGGAACTAAGAAACCTTCCGGGCGCCTACGGTCCGCCGAGCGGGAGACTGCTGCTGGCCCACTACCGGGACCACGCCGCCGGATGCGTGGCGTTGCGCAAACTCGAAGCCGGCATCTGCGAAATGAAGCGGCTCTATGTGCGGCCCGGCGATCGCGGCCTCGGTCTCGGCCGCATGCTGGTTGAACGCGTAATCGCCGAGGCGCGCGTCATCGGCTATCAGCGCATGCGTCTGGATACGATTGCATCGGCAATGAAGGATGCGGTCGCCCTTTATCGCAGGATGGGGTTCGTGGAAATTGCGCCCTATTCTGCGATTCCAGTCGAACGCGCAATCTGGATGGAATTATTGCTGTAGACCATCGCCTGCAGCCCGCACGACCGCGGGCGTGAGGACGGCCATTGGTGGCGGCGCCTCCGTCAGGGTGTGCCCGAGGACGACGATATCGACGCGCCGATTCGTGCCGCGGCCCTCAGTGGTTCGATTGGATGCGACCGGATGATACTCGGCGTATCCGGCCGCGCTCAGACGATCGGGAGCGAACCCTTCCCGGACAATGAGGAGCCGCACAATTTCGGTTGCCCGCGAGGTGGAAAGTTCCCAGTTCGAGGGAAATTGCAGGTTGTGAATGGGGGTGTTATCAGTGTGACCCTCGATCTGCAAGCGATAATCGCGCTGCCGAAGGATGCCGGCGATGCGGTCAAAGGCGGCCTGCGAAGCTGACTTCATCTGGGCCGATCCACTTTCGAAGTTTCCCGCGATCATGTTGCAGAGTTCTCCGAGCGCGTCCCCCACCTGTTCTTCGCCTTCGGCAATTTCTCCCAACATGCCCTTGGCAATCAGGCCGGCAGTCTTGGCATCGCAGCAAACCGTCACCACCCCGCACAGCGCCCCGGCCAAACCGACCATGGCCGTGAAACCCGCGTTCGGTTTGCCCTCGGATTGCGCCACCGGCTTCACCTTACAAGCCAGCATGATCTCGAAAACTTCCCGCGTCGCAAGTTCAAGAATGGGGAGCCAATTCTCTTCGCGGGAGCGCTTGGCAAACGCGGTATCCGTACTCATGATTTCTTTCCCAGCAGGGGCAACACGTGCTCTTTCACCTGATCGGGAGTGAAGGGCTTGCGGATGTATCCGCGAGCGCCCGCCGAAAGCGCCTGCACCACGTGCGATTCGCTGCCTTCGGTGGTGATCATCACGATAGGCACCCCTTTGGCGCTCTCCACCGTGGCAATCTGCCGGACAAATTCCAGCCCGTCCATGACCGGCATATTGATATCGCACAGGATGAGATCAACCACGTTGCTCTGCAACGCCAGCAGCGCTTCCGCCCCGTTCGAGGCTTCCACCGCTTTATCCAGGTCAATGCCCGCCTGACGCAGCGAGCGTTCGACTATTTTTCGCATCACCGAGGAGTCGTCCACAATGAGCGCTCGGATCTTATCCATAGGCTTCCACCACTCTGCGGCTCACATTGTCAGGCCGCGAAATCGCGTGCCCGCCGTTTTCTGGCTGACGTGATGTACATCGGCAGTTCGAACCTGCGCTTTAGGGAAACGCTCCTCACTCTCCACCGCCGTGCGCAATTGGGCCATGCCTAGCCGGAGCGGTGCCGAGAGAACCCCTGATTAAGTCGTAATCAGAGTGTCCCTAGTGTGGTGTCCCATTAATTCGCAATATAAATCTGCCCTGTCATCCTGAGCGGAGCGAAGGACCTATGTATTTGAATTCGCCATGCAGGTGATCCTTCCCATCGCCCGGACAATCCCCTGAACTTATGTCGTGAATTAATGGGACACGTCCCTAGCCGGAACTAGCGATTGAGGTATTGAGCTATTGAATTTCAATCACGCAATGATTTAATAACTCAATGGCTCAATCTTGCCTTTATCCGCTATGCTTAGTGGAGGCTTATGACCCTGCTCGACGCTCAGCCCTACGATCCCACAAAGTCGCGGCGGAGAAAGACTACGATCGCGGTCGCCATCGTGGCCGTGATCGCGCTGGCCGCTCTCGCTTGGATGTACCGCAACTGGCCCGAAGAGCACGCCGTCGATAAGTTCTTCGCCGCCTTGCAGCACCAGGATTATGAAACCGCCTACGGAATTTATTTCAATGACCCCGCCTGGCGCCAGCATCAGCAGAAATATTCTCAGTACATTTATGCGGACTTCTATCGCGACTGGGGACCGGGCGGCGAGTGGGGACTGGTCAAATCCCACAGGATTTACGGATCGGCGAACACGAAAGGTTTTGGCGGCGGAGGCGTGGTGGTCGAAGTCGTTGTCAACGAGCGCACCGAGCACGCCCGCATGTTCGTGCAGAAGTCGGATAAGATGCTGACCGTCTATCCCTACTAAGTATCCGTACTATGTATCGCGTACTATGCGGCGCCCTCGGTCCTGCATTGTTCCCCGCATAGGCCGCTCCTCGCCGCAACCTGCGCCAGCGTCTTCTGCAGCGAAGCTTCATCCCCCACGGTCAAGCAGGTCTTTGAGCGGTCGATCTGCCGCATCAGTCCCCACAGAACTTTTCCCGGACCGACTTCAACAAACAAACTTGCCCCGCGATCGATCAGCAGCCGCACCGACGGCTCCCACTTCACCGAACCGGTCACCTGGCGAATCAGCGCCCCGCGCGCAGCCTCGGCGGAATCGACCACCGCAGCATCGACATTGCAGACCACCGGGAACGACGGATCCTGAAAACTCAGTGCCCCCAAGTCTGCGGCCAGGCGTTCCTGCGCTGGCTGCATCAGCGAACAATGGAAAGGTGCGCTCACCGGCAGACTGATGGCCTTCTTCGCTCCGCGGTCGGTGGCCAGCTTGATGGCGCGGTTCACGGCGCCGGCGTGGCCCGAGATCACGATTTGCTCAGGCGAATTGATATTGGCCGCCTGGCAGACTTCTCCCTGCGCCGCTTCGTTCGAAATCTCGCTGACCTTGTCGAACGTCATTCCAAGAATGGCCGCCATCGCGCCCACGCCCACTGGCACCGCTTCCTGCATATATCTGCCGCGATTACGAACCGTCCGCACCGCATCGGCAAACGCCAGCGTGCCCGCCGCCACATGCGCCGAATACTCGCCCAGGCTGTGCCCGGCAACATAATCGGCAACCAGCTCCGGCTTCAGACCTTTTTCCTCGAGCACGCGCCACGCCGCCACCGAAGCCGTCAAAATTGCCGGCTGCGTGATCTCGGTCAGCTTCAATTTTTCTTCCGGCCCTTCAAAGCAAAGCTCCGACAGCTTGTAGCCGAGCGTCTCGTCGGCCTCTTCAAAAGTTCGACGCGCCACCGGATAGTTTTCGGCCAGTTCCTTGCCCATGCCAACGGTTTGCGAACCTTGGCCCGGAAACAGAAAAGCGATTTGAGAAGAAGTATTTGTCATATGAAGAATGAACTCAGAAGTCAAACGTCAGATTGCAGAGGTAAAATCCTGAATCGCCAACGCCGTTTGCCCGATAGGTTTTAACCTCTTCAATCTGACCTCTCACCTCTGACCTCCTCTACGTCGGGACCGCCACGCTCAGCTCCGCCAATTCACGCTCGATCTTTTCGTTCACTTTGCCCTCGGCGAATTCCGCCGCCACTCGCACCGCATTCTTGATGGCATTCGTATTCGACGATCCGTGCGTAATAATGCACACGCCTTTGATGCCCAGCAGCGGCGCGCCTCCATACTCCGTGTAATCCAGCCGCTTCTTGAAATCGGAAAACGCGTTGCGCGAAAGCAGCGCCCCCACCTGCCGCGTGATCGTCGCCTTCAAGGTTTCTTTCAGCACCGTCCGCACCAGCCGCGACAGCCCTTCCGAAGTCTTCAGCGCAACATTGCCGACAAAGCCGTCGGCTACCATTACATCCACATGGCCATTGAATATATCGCGCCCTTCCACGTTGCCAATAAAGTTGATTGGAAGCCGCTTCAGCAGTTGAAACGCCTCGTGCGTCAGCTCGTTGCCCTTGCCTTCTTCTTCCCCGATCGAAAGCAGCCCCACCCGCGGATGCTCCATGCCAAAAATCGACCGGCAATAAATATCGCCCATCACCGCGAACTGTTCCAGATTATTCGGCGTGCAATCCACGTTCGCGCCCACGTCGAGCAGAATGGACGCCGTGTCATTGACCGTGGGAAACGCCGCCGCCAGCGCCGGACGATCCACGCCCGGCAGCGCCCCCAGCACCACCTTGGCCGTGGCCATGGCGGCGCCCGTGTTGCCCGCCGTCACGAAACCCGCGGCGCGCCCGTCCCGCACCAGCCGCAGCCCGACGCGGATCGACGAATCGCGCTTGGCGCGGATCGCCTCCACTTTGTCGTCCATGGTGATGACTTCGCTGGCGTGAACTATATCGACCGGCAGTCGCCGCGCGCCGGGATAGCGCGCCAGTTCCGCCCGCAACCGCGGTTCGGGTCCGACCAGCAGCACGCGGACGCCGTGATGGCGCGCCGCCTGCAACGCGCCTTCAATCTCCGGCTTCGGCGCCTTGTCGGACCCCATCGCATCGAGTGCGATTATGCTAGGCATGGAGGATCAGGAAAGACGACAAACTACGACTTCTCCGCGACCTCGACCACTTCGCGGCCCTTGTAAGTCCCGCACTTCGGGCAGGCGCGGTGCGGCATTTTCCGCTCATGGCAGTTCGGACACTCCGACAGCGAGTGCTTCGACAGTGAGTCATGCGCGCGCCGGGTGCTGGTGCGCCGTTGTGAATGTCTGCGTTTCGGATTCGGCATGATGATTCCTTTTCAGTTGCCAGTCGCCAGTTGTTGGTCAGCCCAGCCTTACTGGCAACTGGGGACTGGCAACTGGCAACTGTTTCTCAAAGCTCATCTCGTATTTCTTTCAGCGCCGACCACCGTGGATCTTCGACTTCGTCCACGCATGAGCACTGAATTTCATTCAAGTTCTTGCCGCAGAGCGGACACAAACCTTTGCAGTCTTCGCGGCATATCGTCTTCAACGGCAGCGCCAGCAGCACTTGCTCGCGCAAAGTGTCTTCCAGCAACAATCCCTGGCCCTGGTAATATCCGATCTCGGCCTCGGCATCGGTGACCGAAAGCTCCTCGTGCCCCGAGTCCGTTCCCAGCGGCCGATACAGCAGGTCGAAGCTACGCGCCACCTGGTGCACCACCGGATCAAGGCAGCGCGCGCAAGCCACTTCCAGGCTCGTCTCCAGCTTGCCCTTCACCCGTATGTCCTGCACCACTTTGTGCTTGCCGTGATGCTCCTCGACCAGATCCGCCCGCCCCTCGCTGCGCAGCGGCGACCGCTGCCGGACCTCCGCGCCCAGATCGATCGCACCCGGGCTGAACTCCTCCCGGAAATCGACCGGGTGAATCTCCAAATCCTCAATTTCGATGAGCATTGGAACCTCCGCCGCCCCCACTCAAATTACCGCAAAGGCCCGCGGAAGTGCGCATAGAGACGAAAGTCTCTCAGGGAGCAATGTCTAAGAATAAAGGTCCGAAAACAGAGTGTCAAGGATGAGCGTCAAGCGGTGGTGGCTCAGTTTCGCGACGCAGCCGACAATGGGCTGAACCACCAAGGACACCAAGTATCACTCAGGCCTTCGGTCTCAGATATTTCCTTCGTGTGCCTTCGTGGCCTTGGTGGTTAACGGTTTCGCAAACTGAGCCACTACCCGTCAAGGAAGAGCTGGGCGCTGCAGATGCTCCACGCCCGCAGGCGTCGCCCCCCCTCGCCCCCCCTCGCTTAGGCGCTCCCTCATTGCGAAAAGGGCTACGCTCCGGCATAATAATGGTTTGTCTTTACTTCGCCGGACTCTTCCGGGCAAAGGATACTGAAGTCTGTGTTAATGATCCGACTGGCGCGCTTTGGCGCGCGCAAACAACCGTATTACCGAGTGGTGGTGATTGAGAAGGAGCGGGCTCGCAATGGCCGCCCGGTGGAAGTGGTGGGCACGTACAATCCACGCACCAATCCGGCTACTTTCGACCTGAAACGGGAGCGCATTGAGCACTGGGTTTCGAAAGGCGCCCAACTCTCGGACCGCGTCAGGAAACTGCTGGCTGCCCCCGCGCCGGCTGCGGCCGCTCCGGTCGCCTAGCCGCAACCACACTCGCCAATTCACGAGCCGAGTTCAGGAGCATAGGAATGATTGAGCCTGCCGTCAGCCCGCGCGCCATGATTGAGTACATCGCCAAGGCGATCGTCGACGCCAAGGGCGAGGTTTTTATTGAAGAGTACGAAGACGGAGACGAAACCGTCATCGAGCTCGAAGTGGCCGAGGCCGACCTGGGCAAAATCATTGGACGCTCGGGCCGCGTCGCCCGCGCCTTGCGCAACCTGCTGAGCGCGGCGGGGTCGAAGCTGAACAAGCGCTACGCGCTCGAGATCATCGAGTAGAAGATCGTCGGCAGGGTCGACGATCAGGAGAGCAGCCAATCGCGGCACCGGACGCAAGCGGCGAATGGATTACCCTGGCGGTCGTTATCAAGACCCAGGGACGCCGCGGAGAAGTTGCGGTCGAATTGCACACCGGTGTTCCAGACCGCTTTCGGCAGGAAATGCGGCTGTGGGCGCTTCTGAAAGATGGGCAACGCCGCGAAGTAATGGTCGAGGATCTCTGGCCGCATAAGAGTTTTCTGGTGTTGAAGTTTCAGGGCATCGACACGATTTCCGATGCCGAGCCGCTGATCGGCGCCGAACTTCAGCTTCCGCGCGGTGAACGCGCCGAGTTGGAGCCGGGCTGGACGTACCTGAGCGACCTGATCGGTTGCACGGTGTTCGACGGCCAGCGCGAGATCGGCGAGATCGAAGACGTGCAGTTCGGCGCCGGAGAAGCGCCGCTGCTGGTGGTTCGGGGTAAGGAGCAGCGGAGTAAACTGCCCTACGAGATTCCCTTCGCCGAGGCGTATCTGGAGAAGCTGGATCTGGAGCGGAGGCAAGTCCGGATGAAGTTGCCGGAAGGCTTGCTGGAAGTGAACGCTCTGCTGGCAAAAGAGGAAAAGGAAAGAAGTCGCTAGTTGTTCGCTGTTCGTCGTTCGCGAAGCGCGGGTGGTTGACCTTTGAAGGCTTTGCTCGGCGAACTCGGCGGTGAAGAGGTTAGCCAACGACCAGCGACAAACGACCAACGACGGTTCTGCGATGAAGATCGACATTCTCACGATCTTTCCCGATTTCTTTCGCGGACCACTGGATTACGGAATCGTCCGCCGGGCGCGGGAAATGGGCCTGGTGGAAATCAACATTCACGACCTGCGGGCGTTTACGAAAGACAGGCACCGCACCGTGGATGACCGCCCATTCGGCGGCGGCGAGGGCATGGTCCTGAAGCCGGAACCGATCTTTGAATGTTTGGAGTCGTTCGGCGACGTGGCGTCGCGTGAAGCCCGCTTAAGCTTGAGCGCGAAGCAGTCAGTGATTCTGCTATCCGCGCAGGGACGCAGGCTCGATCAGTCGCTGGCGGCGGAACTTTCGGCGCTTGATCGTGTCGTCCTGATTTGCGGACGCTACGAAGGTGTGGACGAACGCATCAGCGAACACCTGGCGGATCGCGAAGTTTCGATTGGCGACTACGTGCTGAGCGGCGGCGAACTGGGCGCGGCGGTAATTGTCGACGCCATAACGCGGCTGATCCCGGGGGCGGTTGGCAACCAGGCTTCGACGCGGCAGGAGTCGTTCACCGAATCGTCTGCGGAGCAGGCGGAGCTAGTTGTTGACGGACCGAGTTCGACATGCGTTTCTGGCGGATTGCTCGACTATCCGCATTACACCCGGCCAGCCGATTTTCGCGGCATGGCGGTGCCGGAAGTGCTGATGAACGGCAACCACGACCAGATTCGCAACTGGCGACGTAAAACGGCCCTGGCAAAGACGCTGCGCAACCGTCCCGATTTACTGGAGCGGGTTGCGCTGACGGCGGAAGACGAGGAATTGCTGAATCAGATTAAGTTAGATCAGATCAAGCTGGCCCAGAGCACAACTGACTGAGACGGGGCAAGCCCCACTCTCTACAGAAGATGTACTTACAAAAGATCGCGAAAAGAATTTAGGAAGGAAACGTTATGCGCAATCCGATTATCGAGAAACTGCTGGCGAAATCCCGCCGCACCGACATTCCGAAGTTTGGTCCCGGAGACACCATCAAGGTGTTGGTCAAGATCCGAGAAGGCGAAAAAGAGCGCCTGCAGGCGTTCGAAGGCGTCGTCATTGCCCGGAAGCGTGGCGCGCAACCGAGCTTTACCGTCCGCAAGATCAGCTTCGGCCAGGGTGTGGAGCGCATCTTCCCCATCGACTCCAAGGTCATCGACAAAATTGATGTCGTGCGCTCCGCGAAAGTCCGCCGCGCCAAGCTCTACTACCTGCGCGGGCTCAAGGGCAAAGCCGCCCGACTGAAGGAAGTCGAACAGCAACAATAAGCCGCGGTTATTGTTCTGGCCACAGTTCTCGTGTGGTGACGGGGCTTTGCCCCGTCCAAGCGGGGAGAGGCCCCGCTGCCACGCACACTCTGCTCTTGCTTCGTGCGCCCTCATCGGCGAAGATGCCGAGTAGATTCCGTGCCTAAATCCGCGTCCAGATCGAAGAACTCAAGAGCAGAGGGAGTTTCCCCTTCCACCGCAAAGTTGCGGCTGCTGAAAAAACTGCGCTGCACGCTTAATTTTGAAAAGCGAGCCTGGGCCGCGGGCGCCACGCTCGTTGCCGGAGTCGATGAAGTCGGCCGCGGATCGCTGTTCGGCCCTGTCGTTGCGGCCGCCGTCATTCTCAATCCCGCGCACCGCATTCGCGGCCTGCGCGATTCCAAACTGCTCCTCGCCGAACGCCGCGAAGAACTCGCGCTCCTGATTCGCCAGCATTCCATCGCTTGGGCCATCGCCGCCGTGGATTCCGCCCGCATCGATCAAATCAATATCTACCAGGCTTCGCGCCTCGCCATGCTTCATGCGGTTCAGCAACTGGCGCCGGCAGCGAGTCATCTTCTAGTCGATGCCGTCCGACTCGACTGCGAGCTTCCCCAACAAGCGATCATTCACGGCGACGCGCTCTCTGCGTCCATCGCCGCCGCTTCCATCATTGCGAAAGTCGAACGGGACCGCATGATCTCGGCATGGGATCCGGTCTTTCCCATGTATGGTCTGGCGTCGAACAAGGGATACTGCACTCCCCGCCACCTCGCGGCCCTGCGCGAGCACGGCCCCTCCCCGCTGCATCGCCAGTCGTTTTCGCCGGTGTGGAGCGCGCCGATTCCGCAGGAAGTTTTGAGCTTTATGCTGGACCCAGCTCCCGAAGAGATTTCCGGTGACGAAGAGCCGATGGCAGCGATCGCGGAAGGCTGAGTAGAGCTATCTGAAAATTGTCATCCTGAGCGAAGCGAAGGACCTATGCATTTGCCCGCAGCGCTGGAATGCATGGTCTCTCGCGAAGGATGACAGTCTTGGGTTTATGTCACGAAACAGCAAGACTACCCAACTCTATTTCGCCCGATAAATCTCCGTCAGCAGATCCGGCTTCGCCTCGTCCCGCACCAGGTGTGGATACTTCTCGCCACCGCGATAATCCAGTTTCACGACCCGGAAATAATCTGTGTTTTCGACAATCAGCTCAATCGGCGACGGACTGGTCTTCGCCGCTCGAATCGCGTCATGCCAGACATCACCGGAAAACCTGCGGCCGTTCACCGCGACAATCTTCATCCCCGGCCCGATCCCGGCCTTGGCAGCAAGCATGTCCTCGACCGTATCGCGAATTACCCCATCGCTCGCAACCAACAGTCCCACCGAATAATGCGCATCCACGTTCTTCCCGTCACGATCTCCGGCGCGATCCAGGTCCGAAGGATTCTCGTCGTACACCAGTTTCCATCCGCTTCCTTCGATTCCGCCGAGCGGGGCACCCGGGCCATGGTTGGACAGCCGCTCCGTCCAGAACCCGCGCCAGTCGTAGAATGCGACCTGGTTCAGCGCGTTCACAACATCGTCGAAGGTGTAGGTCTTCACCATGGGAGGACCGCTGGGCGCGCCATGAAACAGTTTGCAGAAGTCGTCCAAAGACTTGGCGCCGTGACTTTGCTGACGGATGATCACGTCCGCCCACAGCCAGTTAAGTACATCTTCGTCGTAATAATCGACCGGGCGGCGGTAGTCCTCCCAAGCGCGGGGAGCCATCTGCATGGTGGGAACGCCGTCGGCCGTATCCTGCAAATCGCGCCAGACGCGGCCCGAACGATGATCCAGATCCGCGGCCATCTGCGCCAGCGCATCACGAGCCGACGAGGGCGTGCGCTCGCCGCTGCGCGCAGTGAGCACATCTCCCAGGTATGACGTCAGGCCCTCGTACACCCATAGCAAGTCAGTCTGCATCGGCTGTTCGTAATCGGCTGTCGCCAGATCCGCCGGACGCCGGTACTTCCCGTTCCACGAATGCACATACTCGTGCGGAAGAAGTCCAGCGCTCAGCTTGCGTCCATCCTCTTCGATCAACGACCGCTCGTCAATCCGGCTGTCGTTCGATTCGTGGTGCTCTAATCCGAAATGTGCGACGTGATCGCTCAGGGTCAGGAGAAAGTGGTAATCGGTGTAGTGCCGCGCGCCAAACAAAATTCCCGCTTGGGTCACCAGGTTCCGGTAATGTTCCCAGACTTCTTCCGGAGCGTCGAGCGCGGCGGTGCTGTCGGCGGCAACGTCGAGTTCCGCGGGAGGATTTTCAGTGCTCAGCGGGACCACCTTCATATACTCGCCCGCGAGGACCGGTCCGTCGACCAGCATGGTCAGCGAAACGGGCGCGAAGCGAATGTCGCTGCCTGCTTGATTCGAAACGTGCAGCGAAGTGCCAAACTTCCATCCCGCGGGCAGCCGTAAACTCGCGCTATAAGTAAGTTGATCGGAACCGTAGCCGGCGGGATAGAGCAACAGCGTGTTCCAGTTGACGATGTACAACTTTTCCGTCGCGGCCATCCCGCTGCTGTATCCAGGCTCAGACGACGCGGGTGAAGCGTAATCGAGATTCGCGACGACTTCGTGTTCGCCCGCCGGAACTTCCACGTGAAAAGTAAAACCGTCGATCAGATCGCGCCGCCATTTCAGCGTCTTCCCGCTGGCCATAAACTTCAGGCCGGTCAAATCCGTGATCGGCCCCGTCGGCCCGTGCTCGCCGGGAATCCATTTCGGATAGTAGAGCGTGAGTGTCCCGGGCTTAGCAGGGATGCGCAATTGCGCGTGGATGATTTTGCGAGGCGCGTCCGACGCGTCCACGGAAAGCATGACTGCCGGAGCATTTGCGCCGAAAACCGAAAACGACGACAACAGAAAAATTACGAGACAAGAGAAGTTTCTCAAACTACCACGCAAACCCATTCCCCCTCCAGATGGTCGAGCCCCCGCCGCGATGCAAATTGAACCGTAGGTTAATATATCAGTCCGCTGGGCCCATTCACGCCGGCAGAGCACTCGGACGCGCTCTCGGCCTGCTATCATCTCCGACGTGCCCGCGCGCGGAAAATTCATCACCTTCGAAGGCCTCGATGGCAGCGGTAAGAGCACCCAAGTCGAGAAGTTGGCGCGTTCCCTGCGCGCCCACGGTCTCTCCGTCACCGTTACCCGCGAACCAGGTGGCACCGCAGCGGGCGAGAAGATTCGCGAAGTGCTGTTGCACTCCGCCACCTCGGGACTTTCTCCATTCACCGAGATGGCGCTCATGTTCGCTTCCCGCGCTCAGCACATCCACGAAATCATTTTGCCCGCGCTTGCCGAAGGACGCATCGTGCTCTGCGATCGCTTCACCGATTCGACCGAGTCGTACCAGGGTGGAGGCCGCAAACTGGGCAGCGGGCCGGTGCTGCAGATGCACGAGGTTCTCTGTGACAACCTGCAACCCGACCTGACGATCTTGCTAGACAATGAGGTGGCCTTCAGCGTCGAGCGTGCCCGGCGCCGCAATCGAAAACACAAAAGTGGCCGCTCGGAAAAAGGCTCAGACAAAGACAAAGACGAGAACCGCTTTGAGCAGGAAAGCCGCGCCTTCTTCGGCCGCGTCCGCCATGCCTACCTGGCCATCGCGGCCCGCGAACCGCAGCGCGTCCACGTCGTGAACGCCCGCGGCACACCCAGCGAAACCCATGCGGTTATCATGGAGTTGGTGCGGAAGAAACTGAAGATCTAAGGGAATTTGGTAATTGCGTAAATTTGTAATTTGGCAATTTGAACCCATCCTGCAGTTGAGGTTTCGATTTTCAATTGCAAAATTACCCGATTACCAAATTACAAAATCCCGCTATGCCTTTTTCTGATTTCGCCGGCAACCCGGAGACCATCCATCGCCTGCGCGAGATGCTGGCGCGCGACCGCTTTCCGCACGCTGTCATTCTTTCCGGCGCGCGCGGATCGGGCAAGTACACACTCGCCCTGATGCTCGCCCGCGCCATGAATTGTCTGGAGCAACCCATCACCGGAGGGACTGACGGCGACGGCTTGCCTGACTTCTGCGGACGCTGCTCGAACTGCACTCGCATCGCGCAAGCCGAAGACCTGGACGCCCGCTTGGCCGAAGCCGTCGAGGCCCGCGAAAACCTGCGCGACGCCGACAAGAAAGAAACTCGCCTCTTCGTCCAGACGCACCCCGACGTGCTCATCATCCCGCCCGATCCCCCGCAACTGATGATCAAGGTCGATCAGGTTCGCCACGTGATTGAGACCATCTACTACCGTCCCGGTGAAGCTCGCGAACGCGTTTATATCTTTACCAGTTCGGCCTTCATGAAAGAAGCCGCCAACTCGCTGCTCAAAGTTCTGGAGGAGCCGCCCGAGTTCGCCACGATTTTTCTGCTCACCGAAAACGCGGGAGAATTGCTGCCCACGATTCGTTCCCGTTCCATGACCTTCAACCTGGGCGCGCTCGCTTCGACTGAGATCGAGAGCCGGCTCGCCCAAATTCGTCCGGACTGGAATGTCCGGCAGCGCGCTCTGGTAGCCCGTCTCAGCGAAGGCGCCATCGGACGCGCCCTAACCTTCGACCTCGAGAGCTACATCGCCGCGCGCAGTCACGCGCTCATCATGCTGAAAGCCGCGCTCGGCAGCAGCGGTAACGACAACGACCACACCGAGCTGTTCAAAACTACCGAGAGCTACCGCTCCGGCGCCGAAGGCCGCGCCAAAATCGACAATCTTCTTCGCACCCTCTACGCATTGCTCGAAGACCTGATGTTCCTGCAATCGGGTGCGGCGCTACTGGTGCGGAATACGGACATTCTGGGCGAGCTCAAGAAGATGTCGGAAGCCGCCGACTTCGCTTGGGTGCAACGCGCTTCGGAGGGTCTCGGTGAAGTGGAGCGCGGCCTGCGCCGCAACCTGCTGCGGTCGCTATCGCTCGACGCCTTCGCAACCGCGCTGGAACGCGTTTCCTAGCAGAGACGGGGCAAACTCCGTGTTTACAGGCGGAATGCCCTGCTGGTCAGGCTACCGAACAAGAGACACTGCACAAAAGACACTGCACAAAATATTGTCATCCCCTGCCCGCTGTGATAACGTAAGCCTCAGTTCACACCTCTGGACCCACAATCACAGGCTCAAGTGTTGTGGCATATTCTGCCCGCCCGGCGCGCAGGTGGTGCAATTTGAAAGATGCACTCGACTCCATAACAGCCGAACAATCCGCGGATCAGGAAAGCTTTGCGAATCGCAAGCTGATCCGCCCGACCCTTAATCGCGCCGATCACGCGCCCAATAACCACGGACCCAACCACGTGCCCAGTGAACGCAGAGACCGAGATCGCGACAGAGACCGCGACCGTCCCGCCGCGCCCGCCAAGAAGGTCGCGCCCGCCGAGCAAACCAATGCCGAGAATTTTTATTATCAGAAGCAGATGCAGTCCAAGACTCCCATGGTCGTCGTGCTGCGCGACGGCGAGGAAGTCCACGGCTATATCGAGTGGTACGACAAACACTGCATCAAGCTGAACCGCTCCGGCGCCGCCAACCTGATGATCTACAAGCCCGCCATCAAGTACATGTTCAAGGAAGGCGAGAACGGGAAGAAGTAGACGTCGGAGCGCGGGGCTTCTGAGCCAGAACGGCAATCCAGAGCCCGCCCCTACAATTTCGGCAGCACGATCCCCTTCTGCGCCTGGTACTTTCCCTTGCGATCTTTGTAGCTCACCTCGCAAACTTCGTCCGACTGAAAGAAGAGAATCTGGCACAGGCCTTCATTGGCGTAGATCTTGGCCGGCAGTGGCGTGGTGTTCGAAATCTCGAGCGTGACGAAGCCTTCCCACTCCGGCTCGAACGGCGTCACATTCACGATGATGCCGCAGCGCGCGTAGGTCGACTTGCCGACGCAGATGGTTAGCACGTCGCGCGGAATCTTGAAGTACTCCACCGACCGCGCCAGCGCAAAAGAATTCGGCGGCACGATGGCGACATCGGCGTTCACGGTCACAAACGAGCGCTCGTCGAAATGCTTCGGGTCGACGATCGTACTGTTGACGTTGGTAAAAATCTTGAACTCGTCGGCCACGCGCAAGTCGTATCCGTAACTCGAAACGCCGTAGGAAATCACTCCCGCGCTCACCTGCTTTTCCGAGAACGGATTAATCATGTCGTGCTCATGCGCCATGCGCCGTATCCAGCGGTCACTCTTGATCATGAAACTCCTTTGGGATTTGGTAATTCGGTAATTTTGCAATTCGGTAATCTAAGAGCGGGCGACGCGTTCGGAAGGAAATTCCCGCCGCGCCGGTTTTCAAATTACAAAATTCCCCGATTACAAAATTACAAAATCTCTCGCAGCTGGTGCTGTCATCTTACGAGACAACACGCATGGTTGACAATCCATCCTATCTCCCTTAGCATCAATAACTTGAGACACAGCAAATCCTCGGGGAACGGGGGAAACCCGTGATTAAGCTCGACATCATCAACGAAGTGGTTAACCGTACCGGAATCACCAAGACCAAGGCGGAGCTCGCCGTCGAAACCGTCTTCGAGAGCATGAAGAAGGCGCTCTCCACTGGCGACCGCATTGAACTGCGCGGTTTCGGCGTATTCAACGTGCGTCCGCGCAAGACCGGCATCGGACGGAATCCGCGCACCGGCGCCGAAGTTTCCATTCCGCCGGGCAAGGCTGTGCGCTTCAAGCCCGGCAAGGAACTGCAGTCGATCGACTAGCTGTTCTCGCGATTGCAGAGGTTAGAGGTCAAATTGCAGAGGTAACTGCTGCAATGAGTTCTTCACCTCTGCAATCTGCCCTCTAACCTCAGTTTTTATGTCCGAACCCACATCCCCTTTGCCGAAAGCCCTCGAATGGGAACAGCAGCCCCAGCCCAGTGTCTGGGTCATCCCGCCACCGCGTCAGAGTTGGTGGCTCTATGTGGTGTTCCTGCTCCTGACCCTGCTCAGCACCACGGTCGTCGGCGCTCGCATGGAGTTCCATTACCTCCACAACCAACCGGTGTTTTCTCTGGATGACGACTTCTTGTCGCCATTTGTAACCTGGATCACGCATCCCTCCGAGTTGCTTCCCGGCCTGCCCTTCTCGCTCACCCTGATGTTCATCCTCTTTTCGCACGAGATGGGACATTACCTCTACGCCCGCCATTACCGCGTGTATGCGACGCCGCCGTTCTTCGTACCCTTTCCCAGCCTGATCGGCACACTCGGCGCTTTCATCCGGATCAAAGGATCGATTCCTTCCCGCGCTGCGCTCTTCGATATCGGGATCGCCGGGCCGATCGCAGGATTCATCCCGGCATGCGTCGCGTTGGTATATGGACTCTCGCTCTCGCATCCCCTTGCTGCCTCCGCCGCGTCCGACTTTCAACTGGGATTCCCCCTAGCCTTCCATCTCGCTGCGCGCCTGCTAAACGTCGCCACACCACTCCCCGCGCTCTCTCTGCATCCCATCGCTGCCGCCGCGTGGGTGGGAATGTTTGCCACAGCACTCAATCTCTTGCCTGGCGGCCAGCTCGACGGCGGCCACATTGTATTTTCCATCTCGCCGCGCCTGCATCGCTGGATCTCGCTGCTCACCGTCTTCGCGCTGATCCCGCTTGGAAAATATCTCTGGACGGGCTGGTTCCTCTGGGCGGTGCTGCTCGCTTTAACCCTGCGCCATCCTCGTGTCCCGCACTATCCCGATGTTTCCGGCCGACGCCGCGCCCTTGCACTTTGCGCCGCGCTGATGCTGGTCCTGGCCTTCACCCCCGCGCCCTTCACCCACAGCTCGGGACGCGAAGTGTGGCCGCAGATCCGCGACGGAAGCCGAGACACGGTCCACGATCTCCGCGACGGAGTTCGGCGCCTCTTGCATCGCAAGTAGTCTCTCTGATTGCTTGATGGGGAAATGGTATGACGCGGAAAGATAGAACCTCCGCACCTTCCACGCCCCGCGAACGACCAACGACGAACGACCACCGACTGCCCTACATCAACCACACCGCATCCACATCCACAATCACCTGCGTCCGCGGAATTTTTCGCGCCGCCGCTTCCGCCAGCATCGCCCGCAAAAGCGCATTCATCTTCTCGCGGCTGGGAGACTTCAGAATGAAGTGATAGCGGTAATCGCGCTTCAACCGCGTAATCGGTGCCGCTGCCGGCCCAAGCACGCGTATGCCTTCATGGCGCGTTTTCTCAAACCAGCGTCCGAGTTCACCCGACCAGGTCAGCGCCTCATCCAGCTTCTCGCTGCGGATCAGCACATTCGCAATCGCGCTATACGGCGGATAGTGCATCCAGGCGCGAAATTGCAGCTCCTTTTCGTAGAACCCGGCAAAATCGTGCCGCGCCGCAAATTGCACCGCGTAGTGCTCCTGAAAATAAGTCTGCAACACAACTTTCCCCGGAGACTGCCCTCGTCCCGCGCGCCCTGCCACTTGCGTCAACAACTGAAAAGTCCTCTCCGCCGCGCGGAAATCCGGTAACCCCAGCGCCATGTCGGCCCCGACTACGCCGACCAGCGTCACGCCGTGTATGTCGTGGCCTTTCGCAATCATCTGCGTGCCCACCAGCATGTCGAGCGCGCCTTCATTCAGCGCATTCAGCGCCTGCTCGAAATCTTCCCGCCCGCGCACCGTATCGCGATCGAGCCGCCCGATCCGCGCCGTCGGAAACATGCCGTGCAGCAACTCTTCCAGTTTTTCCGATCCCGTTCCGACAAAGTACACGTACTCGCTGCCGCAAAGCGCGCACTTGTCGGGGATGTGCTCGACATGCCCGCAATAGTGGCATTCCATCTTGTGCTCGCGCTTGTGATGCGTCATGGAGACAGCGCAGTTCTTGCACTGCAGCGTCTTGCCGCAGGCGCGGCACAACACCACCGGAGAATATCCGCGCCGATTGAGCAGCACCATGACCTGCTCTTTTTTCTCCAGACGCTCGCGAATTTCCTCCGCCAGTTTGCGCGAGATCACCTGCTCCTGCCCCGTCTCCTGAAACTCCTGCCGCATGTCGACTATCTCGACTTCCGGCAGCGGACGCATTTCCACCCGGTCCGGCAACTCCACCAGCGCATACTTGTTTTTCTTAGCGTTGTAATAAGACTCAAGCGATGGCGTGGCCGAGCCCAGCACCACAGTCGCTCCCGCCATCTTCGCCCGCATCACCGCGACATCGCGCGCATGATAGCGCGGCGTTTCTTCCTGCTTGTAAGACGAGTCCTGCTCCTCGTCGACGATGACGAGCGCCAGATCGCTCACCGGTGCGAATACCGCCGACCGTGTTCCCGCCACCACTCGTGCCTCGCCTCGCCGTATGCGATGCCACTGCTCCGCCCGTTCCGCATCCGACAGCCCCGAATGCAGGATCGCAACCTCATCGCCAAACACCTGGTGCAGATCCGCCGCCACCGCCGGAGTCAGCCCAATTTCAGGAACCAGCAGGATTGACGACCGCCCTGCGTCGAGCACTTGCCGCATACAAGCCAGATACACCGCCGTCTTTCCCGACCCCGTGATGCCGTGCAACAGCAGACCGGAGAATTTGCGCGAGCCAACAGCCTCACCGATCTTCGCGAGCGCCTCTTTTTGCGCCACACTGAACTCGAACTCAAACGGAGACTGCCGCGGCTTGAGCTTTGAAAGTGAACCCGTGAATTCCTGCGGCTCATCCACCAACTCAATCAACCCGCGCCGCACCAGCGTGCCCAGCGTGGTGCGCGGCACATCCACTCCGCGAAGCGCCTCCACGGGCAAGCGCCCGCCGGAAGCGGCCAGCGTCTCAATCAAAGTGCGCTGATTCTCATTAAGCTTCTTCGCTGTGCCGGCTCTGCCTGTGTGGGGACGGGCGCCCTCGCCACCCTCCTCAGCCGCAAGCAACACCGCAATCTTCACCACCCGCGCCGCGTCCCGAGCCGCCGACACATCCTCCCGCGCAATCCAATTCTTCCGCATCATCCCGCTCAGCAACGCCCTTCCCACCCGCGTCGCCCCACGCAATCTCTCTTCGCGCACATTCTCCCGCTCCGCCAGATAATCGAGCACGCGAAATTCGACCAGTTGCTCGTCCGGCGTCCGCTTCGACCGCGCCGGAGACCCCGACGTCCCCGCCAGATGTAGCGCCATCCGCCCCTCATCAGTGATGCGATACGCGACCGCGCGTTTAAACTCGGCGGAGAGCGGCAGCATGGTACGAAACACTTCACCGACCGGAGCAAGATAGTAATCGGCAATCCACTTCCCAAGTTTCAAAAGATGTTCGTCGAGAACCGGCGCGAGGTCGAGTGCTTCGATGACCTTCTTGATCTTTACCTGCGAAGTGTTGACCTGCGGCGGACGGTCATGCAACTCAACCACAATCCCCGACAGCCGTTGCTGCCGGAACGGCACCAGCACGCGCCCGCCCACCACCGGCTCCATCCCGGGAGGAATGGCGTAGGTAAATACCATGTCAAGCGGCACAGCAAGCGCAACGTCGCAGAAGAGGGGCATGTAACGAAAAGAAACTCACACCTTGTCATCCTGAGCGTAGCAGAATGATCCGCGAAGCGGATCGTTCTGCGAAGTCGAAGGACCCCTATTCCCTTTGTGCCGTCCAGATTGCGTACGGGAGTTCTGACCACAAACCTCGACCCTGCCTCCACGCACTCGAAGGAACCGTGTTGCGTCCAGTGTCCCCGATATTCTTGCGAGAACTCCCTGCGGCAGCCCTGGCCATGTTTGCGGAGGAGTGGTCCTTCGACTCCGCCGAACCATGCGGTCGCGCCTGGCTTGATTGTGCTCAGGATGACAAATTGTGAAGGGGAACGGTGTCCCTACATGTTTTCCCGATCCCCATGAGAAGGCGGTTGCGATATGACCAGGAAATGAACCTCGTCGCCCGATTCATTTTTCATCTGGTGCGACGTGCCCGCTGGAATCCAGAGCCCTTCTCCCGCACTCAGAACAATGGAGCCGCCACCCACTTCCATAAGGGCCTTGCCCGCGAGCACGTAGAAGAACTGTTGCGCGTGATGGTGGAAGTGGCGAACCTCCGCCGAGCCCGCCGGCATGCGCTCCTGAATTACGCTCAGCCGCGGATTCTTTACCAGGTGCCAGCCATCGCAGTAGCTGCCCCAGTTGTAGTGCTCGGCGGTTTCTTTGCTGATCGGACTGATTTCCTGACGATTCATAATGCGGCGAACACCGAATAGCGAACGACAAACAGCGGACCTCCAACGACAAACGACCAGCGACTAACGACTGGCTTGCGGCGCCTTCATCCCCAATTCCTTCATCACCATCTGCAAGTCTTTCCACGCTTCGCCCTTCTGCCGCGGATCGCGCAGCAGAAACGCCGGATGATAGGTGACTGCCAACTTACATCCATCCCAGCTAGGATCGTTGCTCCGCACCCCTGCCGGCCTGAAGTCGTAAAAGCGCCCGCGCAATTGCATCATTGAAGCACTCATTGCCAGCAGAGTTTTCGCCGCCACCGCTCCGAGCGCCACGATCACCTTCGGCTTGATCACCGCGATCTGCCGCATCAGAAACGGCGAGCAGGTCGCACACTCGTCCCGCTCCGGCGTGCGATTGCCCGGCGGACGGCACTTCACGATATTCGCGATGTAGACTTGCTCGCGCGTAATCCCCATCGCTTTGATCATGTTGTTGAGCAGTTGTCCAGCTCGCCCCACGAAGGGCTCACCCTGCGCGTCTTCATCGGCGCCCGGCCCTTCGCCGACGAACATCAACTCGGCCTTCGGATTCCCCACGCCGAACACAATCTGCTTTCGTCCCTGCTTGTGAAGCACACAGCGCGTGCAATCGCCCAGGTCTTCGCGGATGATCTTCAGCGCTTTCACCGGATCGCTCACCCTCTGCTCAGGTTTCGGCGCAATCGCCTCGAAAATATCTTCTTCGGCAACCGGCACTGTGACCGCCGCAGTCTTCCGTGGGCTCATCTCGTCTCCAGATTCCGGTTGATTTGTCAAAAGCAATACTTCTTGCTCTTCCCGCGTGCGATCCGACGTGGGCTGCCGGTAAAAGTCGTAGATCCCCATCTCGTTGTAGTAGCGAATGCGCGCGGCCAGCGCGTGGCGAAGTTCAGGATCAAGGGTGCGGGGCATTGCGGATAAGAATAACAACTTTTCACCACCGAGACACAGAGTCACAGAAAAAGCAAAAGAAATAGCTTCTGTTTTTCTCCGTGTCTCAGTGTCTCCGTGGTGAATAGGGTCTTGTTAGCGGGCAGCTACGCCGCTGCGCTTCCGTAGCTTCACTACCTGGTCAAGCACACGCTGCGCAACTTCCCACTTCGAGGTCTCGGGAACCTCGACTACTTCGCTGTGCGAGATAATCGTGACCGCGTTACGGTCGGAATCGAAACCGACGCCCTCGCGCGAAACGTCATTCACAACGATCGCGTCGAGCGATTTCGACGCCAGCTTTTTGCGCGCGTTCTCGAGTACGTTTTCAGTCTCAGCGGCAAATCCGACGACGATCTGCGCAGTCTTGCGGCGCGCCACTTCCGCCAGAATGTCCGCGGTCGGTTCCAGTTCCAGCGTCATCTCGCCGTTGCGCTTGATCTTCTGTTCCGACGCCGCTTTCGGCCGGAAGTCCGCTACTGCGGCCGTCTTGATCACCACCGTAGCTTGGGGTAGAAGTTTCAAAACCGCCGCCAGCATGTCTTCCGCTGTTTCCACCGGCGTCACTTCGGCCGCGCCCGGAGCAGTTATCGCGGTCGGGCCGCTCACCAGCAGCACGCGTGCTCCTCGGCGCAGTGCCGCTTCCGCAATGGCATGTCCCATGCGTCCGCTCGAACGGTTCGTCAAATACCGCACCGGATCGATCTTCTCCCGCGTTGGTCCCGCTGTCACCAGCACCGTCTCGCCCGCCAGATCCTGCGAGGCGCCCAGCGCTTCCATCACTGCCGCTACGACCGCTCCGTTCTCCGCCAGTCGCCCCGCGCCGGTCATTCCACAGGCCAGATATCCGGTGCCCGGCTCGACAATGCGAACGCCGCGCTTACGCAGGATTTCCAGATTCGCCTGCGTGGCCGGGTGGTTCCACATGTTGACGTTCATCGCAGGGGCCACTACGACCGGAGCGGTGGTCGCAAGATAAAGAGTGCTGAGGAAGTCGTTGGCAATACCCTGCGCGAAGCGCGCCAGCACGTCGGCTGTTGCCGGAGCCACCACGAGCGCATCAATCGCCTGCGCGATGGCAATGTGCTCAATCGCCGACTCGACATTCGCCTGCCCGTCTTCACCACTGGAGTCCGAGCCGAACATGCCGGTGATAACTTTTTCTCCGGAGAGCGCTGCGAAGGTAAGAGGACGAACAAATTCCTGCGCCGCAGCCGTCATTACGACTTGCACCTGAATGCCGCGGTCTTGGAGGAGGCGCACGATTTCCGCTGCCTTATAAGCTGCAATTCCACCGGACACGCCCAGCGCAATTTTCATAGGAGGAAGACGGCGGCTACAGTCTCGGGATCAAGCCCCGCCTGCAGAATTGATGCCGCCCTTTGCCGCGAGATTCAATCCCACTTTGGCGGCGCAAAGACTGACGTGATACGCAATTCGGAATGTCATCCTTCCGCGAAGCGGAGGACCTGCTGTTTCTCGCGCTGACAAGACAGCAGATCCTCAGGATGACATTCCCTGATTCATCGCCGGCGAAACAAGTCTACGCGTCTTCCGGGAACGCTTTGTCCAGAGTTTCAGTCGCGGCCACTACCGGCAACTTCGGAACCTCCGGAATCAGCCATTTGACTTTGCCCGCCTTGATTTCATCTTGCGCGATGCGGCAGGGTTTGCGCGATCCGGTATCGATCACCGGTGGCGCGCCGCCTTGCAGTTGCCGTGCCCGCCGCGCCGCTACCAGAATGTAGCGATAGTTGCTGTCGAACCCTTCAATCAACTTCATATTCTCCCCCAAAACTTCATGTGCCCTTTACTGCCTGCGGAAAGAAGCCAGAATCGGTTGCACCCGCTCGCGCGCCTGTTCCAGCCGGAAAGCCTGCGCAGTCGCCATTCGCCGCTTCTCTTCCTCGGAAGGTTCCGCCCCGCTTCGCAGCACCCGCTCCGCCAGCACTATGTCCTTTAGTTCGTCGGCGGATTGCTCCAGCACGTTGTTAACTAAAATGTAGTCGTATTTCGAGTAATTCTCAATCTCTCGCCGGGCCGTGTCCAACCGGCGACGAATGACCTCCTCCGAATCCTCCCCCCGGTGGCGCAGCCGCCACTCCAGTTTCTCCCTGTCCGGCGGAAGAATAAAGATGCTCACCGCGTCTGGAATCTTCGCCTTGACCTGGCTCGCGCCCTGCACATCGATGTCCAGCAGCAGGTCGTTGCCGCGCGCTTCGGCCTCGAGCAGAAACCGGCGCGCCGTGCCGTAATACTCGCCGCGCACTCTCTCGTCTCCAAAAACTTCGGCGTGCTCCAGGAACTGGTCGGCCGCGACCATGGCTTCAAATTCTTCGCGGGAGACGAAGAAATACTCCTTGCCGTTCTGTTCGCTGCCGCGCGGCGGGCGCGTGGTGTAGGAGATCGAGAAATCCAGATGACCAACCATCTTGAACAGTTCGTTCACCAGCGTGGATTTGCCCGAACCCGAGGGCGCGGAAACAATGTAAACGATGCTCATTCCAGATTCTGCACCTGCTCCCGCGATTTTTCGATCTCCGCTTTCATCAACAGGCCCATCTCGGTAATCTTCAACGCCTCGCCCGCCAGGCCCGATGTTTTCGAAAGCAGGGTGTTGGCCTCGCGGTTCATTTCCTGCAGCAGGAAGTCCATCTTCTTGCCCACCTCGCCGGCCTGGTCGAGCAAACCCAGAAAATGTTTTACGTGCGCATTCAGTCGGACCAGTTCTTCCTGAATGTCACTGCGATCCACCAGCACCGCCACTTCCTGCAAGATTCGTTCCTTCTCCACCTGCGAGCCGAGCAACTCCATCATGCGCGACTGCAGACGCTCCGAGTAGCTGCGCAGAATGGTGCTGCGATGGGCTTCGACCCCCGCCGCCGCTTTTTCCAGATTGGCCATGCGAGCGCGCAACTCCGTGCCGATGCTCACGCCTTCTTCTTCGCGCATCTCGTTCAGCCGTGAAAGCGCTTCTCCCACACGCGCCATCACCGCGGTTTCCAGTTCTTCTCCCGACTTCTCGGCTCCCGAATCCATTGCGCCTGGCATCCGCAGAACGGCGTTCAGATCGGGCTCACCCTCAACCTCAAATTCGTCGGCGGCCGCGCGGAAGGCTTGCACGTAGCTGGAAATCAGCTGCCGGTTGAGCGCGACCCCGTTCGGGCCCGAGCGATCCAGGCTAAGGATCACCTCCACGTGGCCGCGAGCCAGTTCCTCTTTCAGCACACGGCGCAGCTTCATCTCCAGAGCATCGGTATCGGAGGGAAGCCGAAAGTGAAGATCCAGAAAACGATGGTTCACCGATTTCAGCGATAGCGCAAACGCCAACTGGGCATTGACCTGCCCTTTGACCTGCGCGAATCCCGTCATGGAGCGAAGTGTCATAAGATTCTAGGTTTCCAAGTTTCAAGGCGGAAGACTCTGCAGTCTATCTGACCCGCTGCCATCTCGTACGCTTCGCCTTGAAACCTTGCATTCTTGAAACTTTGAAACCCTTCTACGTGGGCACTGACTTCGGCGCATCGGCCTCGGCAAACTGCAATTCGTAGAGCCGCCGGTACGTGCCCAATTTTTGCATTAGTTCTTCGTGCGCGCCGATGTCGCTGATCGTGCCGTTTTCAAGCACCACGATCCGATCCGCACGCCGCACGGTCGAGAGCCGGTGCGCAATCACAAACACAGTACGCCCAGTCATAAGATTGTGCAGTGCCGATTGCACCAGCGACTCGGACTCGCTGTCCAGCGCCGACGTCGCCTCATCCAGAATCAGAATCGGCGCATTTTTCAGGATGGCCCGCGCAATCGCGATACGCTGCCGTTCCCCCCCCGAAAGCCGCACCCCGCGCTCCCCGATCATGGTGTTGTAGCCTTCCGGAAGCCCGCGAATGAATTCATAGGCCCGGGCCGCCCGCGCCGCTTCTTCCACCCTCTTCTGCGATACGTGGGGCTGGCCGTAGGCGATATTATTTCTCACCGTGTCGTTGAACAGCACCGTGTCCTGCGTGACGATCCCGATCTGCGATCGCAGCGACTCCAGCGTCACATCCCGCACATCATTGTCGTCAATCAGAATGTGGCCGCCGCTTACGTCAAAGAAGCGCGGGATCAGGTGCACCAGCGTGCTTTTGCCGGCGCCACTCGATCCCACCACGGCTAGCACTTCGCCCGCTTTCACTTCCAGATTGATGTTGTGCAGCACTAGCGGCGAATCCTCGGCGTTTTCACTGGAATAGGAGAAAGAGACGTCGTCGAACCGGATCGCCCGCGCAAACTTTCCCAGCCGCTTCGCTCCCTGCTTCTCGCGCACTTCGTCTTCCATGTCCATGAACCGGAAAATTTCCGACGAGGCGCCCACCGCCTGCTGGAAATTATTGTTGAACTGCGCGAACTTGCGCACCGGGTCGTAGAGCTTGAAGACGGCAATAATAAACGCGACGAAAATCCCTGGAGTGAATACACCCTTGTTGATCTGGTCGCGTCCGAGCAACAGCAGCAGCGCTATGGCGATCGAGCCCAGAATGTCCATCAGCGGAGAACTGATCGCGAACGCCGCCACCAGCCGAAGATTCGCCCGGAATAGCCGTCGCGCGGCAACGCGGAAGCGAGCTGCTTCCCAGTTCTCCATGCCAAACGCCTTGACGATTCGGTTCCCGGTAATGGTTTCGTGCAGAATATTCTGGATCTCGGCCAGTTTGTCCTGGCCGCCCCGCGTCGTGGTGCGCACTTGCCGGCCGACTCTTCTCGACGAGTACAAAATCGCAGGCAGGAACAGCAACAAGACCCACGCCAGCTTACCTCCCAGCAAAACCACCACCGCGGCGGTGAACAGAAATGTAAAAAACTGCTGCAGAAACTCTGCCAGCACGCTCGACATCGCGTATTGCACCTTCTCGATGTCGCTGACGATGGTCGAGAGCAACGTACCGGTGGGGTGTTTCGCGAAAAACGCCGCCGAGCTCCGCAGGATGGCGTTGTACAAATCGTCGCGCAGGTCGGTAATCATGCCAAACCCCGCGTAGTTCACCAGATAGGTGCCGGCATAGTCGAAGATCCCCTTTAGCGCTGTGGACGCCACCAGCGCAAAGGCAACCACTGTCCAGGGATTGCGAAAATGCGACGGTACCAACTGTTGGAGATTAAGAAAGCGCTCGGTGCCCGGCACCCTAAACAGCTGCAGAGTTCTTCCCTGGGATCCAGGGTTCAGCACGCGGTCAAGTATGGGGCCAACCAGCAGCAGCCGGAAGGAGTCCAACAACCCCACCATCGCCATGAGCGTCACCGAGGCTAGAAACTGCCACCAGTAAGGCAGCACATAGTGCAACAGCCGGGCCAGTGGACGCGGCTTTGCCGGTGGTCCTGCATTCTGCGCGCTCGCCGCTGTCGAGGTTGCCATGCGTGTAAGGGTCAATTCTACATGGGATTTTCCGTAGAGAAGCGGATTGCCGCGCCTCAGGTCGTCCAATGACTCAGTGACGAAATGAGTCAATGATTCAATGATCTCTACTTCGGACTGTCCCGATGCGCGACCGTCACTTTATATCCCGCTTTCCGCAGCCGCTTGCCCACATCCTCGGCGATCATCACCGAGCGATGCTGTCCGCCGGTGCATCCGAAGCTGATAGTCAGGTAGCTCTTGCCCTCGCGAATATAGTGCGGCAGCAGGTAGATCAGCAGTTTGGAGATGCGGTCGATGAACTCCTGTGTCTGCGGAAACGATCGGATGTATTTCGCGACCCGGGGATGCCGTCCCGTCAGTGCGCGAAACTCCGGCACGAAATGAGGATTGGGCAGAAAACGCACATCGAAAACCAGGTCGGCATCGTCCGGCAAGCCGTGTTTGTATCCGAAGCTCACGCACGAGACCAGAATCGTCTGCTGGCTCCCCGACTGCTGTTTGAAGCGGTCGGTCAGGTGCGCTCGCAGTTCGTGAACATTAAATTTGGTAGTGTCGATGACCAGGTCGGCAATTTTGCGGATCGCCCGCAGATGCCGCCGTTCCGCCCCGAGCGATGCCCGCACCGTGGTGCCCGTCCCCAGCGGATGCGGTCGTCGCGTCTCGCTGAAACGCCGCAGCAACGCGGCATCGCTCGCTTCCAGATAAATCACCCGCGTCGCGATCGTCCGCTTCACCGACTTCAGAATCGCTGGCAACTTCTCCAGTTGCGAACCCTCGCGCACATCCACCACCAGCGCCGTGCGCGGAATTTCTCCCGACTGCAACGCCAGTTCGGCAAAACGCGGAATCAGCTCCACTGGCAGATTGTCCACGCAGTAGTAGCCAAGATCTTCGAAGGCCTTCAGCGCCGAAGCCTTTCCCGACCCGCTCATGCCGGTGATGATGACCAGTTCCGCCACGGCGTGCGGCTTGCCCTTACGCCCGCGAACCACTTTTCCCGCCGTGCGCGTGACCTTCTTGAGTTTGTTGCGCGGTGGCATTCCTAAAATCTTAGCATTTCAGAGGGAACGAAGGCCGCCAAGATCAAGAATCGAAGATCGCTGCTTCACGATGCCGGCAATCGGGGCGCCTCCTTCGTAGCGGGCGAATTTCTTGTCCCGGTGTTCTGCCGTTGCAGCGGTTGCGTTATGCTGAACGTTCCTGCCACTCAGGTTGGGACATCCTCTTTCTCATGGCTAGCCCTCAAGCCGAGCTCTCCCAGTCATCCCTCAACCAAAGACTGGTCCTGGCCGGACAGGTTGCCTTCTTTCCCACCGGAATTCTCAGCACGCTGCTGGGCCCGATGCTGCCGATTCTGATTGCGCGCTGGACGCTGAACGACACTCAGGCCGGCAATCTGTTTCTAGTGCAATTTTTGGCGATGATGGTGGGCGTGCAACTCTCAGGCGTCATGCTGGCGCGGTGGGGATTCCGCTTGGCGTTTCTGCTTGCGCTCCTGTTGATGGCATGCGGAGCGGTCTCGCTCTATATGGGATCGCTCTGGCTCGGGATGATCGCGGTTGCTGTGAACGGTCTTGGTCTGGGGTTGATTGCCCCGACGGACAATCTGCTGATTGCGGAGATAGGGTCGGGTTCGGGCTCAAGTTCGCGTGCCAGCGCCGTGAGCCTGCTGAATTTTTTCTGGGGCGCCGGCGCTGTGTTTTGCTCGCTGATGGTGGCATGGACAGTGACAGCGGCGCACAAGCTGCTTCCCGTCTTTCTCGGCTCCGTGGCGCTGTTCCTGGTGCTTCTTGCGCTCGCCATGCGCAATCTGCCTTTTCCCGCGGCGGAAACACCCGGAGAATCGCCGGCCTCGTCTTCATGGCGTGAGATGGCGAAGGGGCCGGCGATCTGGCTTTTCGCGGCTGTGTTCTTTCTATATCCGGGAGCGGAAACGGCGGTCGGAGGATGGATTGGCTCCTACGTTTCCCGGCTGGGACCGCAGGGCGCGGCGATGGCGTCCATGATGCCGTCGTTTTTTTGGTCGGCCCTGGCGGTGGGCCGCGGCTTGGGAACCGCCTTCCTCCATCACTTTTCGGAACGCCGCGTTCTGCGGGCGGGATACGCAGCAGCGGCGGCCGGCATCGCGCTGACGCTGTGGGCTCCGACGCTGGCGGCAGTGATTGCCGGGACGCTGATCACGGGACTGAGTTTTGCCACGATGTATCCGATCACCGTGTCGCAGCTTTCGCAGCGCTTCGGCATTGCCGCACGGAGCATTGGCGCGGTCATGTTCTCCCTGGCGGCGTTGGGTCCGGCCGTCATTCCGTGGATGGTGGGCGTGATCTCACATAGCACCGGGAGTTTGCGCGCCGGGATGCTACTGCCGCTGGGAGCGACGGTGATCCTCTTTCTAATCCATCTTTTCGAATGGTGATGTCGGAGGATGAGACCCGCCGCGCCATTCAAACCAGAGCCGCCATTAGGCCGCTTGCTTGCGAGCGCTGAAGGTCAAAATGGAGCCGGACATTTCGAGCTGGAAGTCCTTAAAGCCAGAAGCGGTCAAGTATTGCTCCATCTCAGAAAGTTCGAATGCATGAAGGCCACGCTTACGGCTCCATTCCCGCCCACGGCGAAACTTCAGGATGCCACCATCGCCCGCGCCAAAAGTGAAGACGGAAAGAATTGCCCCTGGCTTCATGACGCGAGCCATTTCGCGCAGCGCGATTACGGTATCCGCAAAGAGATGAAGCGAGCCACAACAGAGAGTGGCGTCGAATAGGCCAGCTTCGAAGGGAATCGCCTCCACTCTTGCCCGAGCGAAATGCACATTGGGAATGCCTTCCTTGGCAACGTTAGCTACGCCTTGGCGCAGCATTCCCATGGATACGTCGATCCCGAACACCTCCGTCGACGGCGAGGCAATCCGGCGGCCGTAGGTACCCGGACCGCAGGCGACATCGAGCACGCGGCCTGTGGTCGATTGGACTTTCTGAGTCACGGTACGGATCAGCTGTGCCAGCGATGGGCTGCGAAATCCACCGTAGATATCTAGCACGATGGGATACCACAACCTCGACTCATAAATGCGTGCCATCCGGTCGATGAAACGCATTCTCCTGAGCACGGGGTCCGCACTTCGGGATAGTTCTTCAAGAATGAAGTCGGGGATTCCTTCCTTGATTGGGTAGGCTTGGGAACAAGTGGAACAGCGCAGTGTGCCGTCCTCCTGGTGCAGGAGTCGCTTGCATACCGGGCACGCGTAGATTCCGAGTTCGCTGGCTACGGATGTGTCGGCAGTCATGTTCAGCCTCCTAAGTGCCGTGGACGGCCCTAACTTATGTTTAGGCTGACCTCGATAGAACCAGCCCTGGTCGGCCTGACTGCACGAACCCGCAGCACCCGATCAAGAGACGCCGCATGATCCCCAGAATAAGTGCGTTTGCCATCGCCCATCAACCGACTCCGGGGCCTTGGCGTAATGTTCCTCTGCATTCACTGTCTCAGAGCCGCGATGCCTTCGCACGCTTGCGTTCCGCCAGCCGAAGTGGGGCTGTGGAAGCCAGTTCCACGCGGTTCCTTCCTTCGTTCTTGGCGCGATACAGAGCCTGGTCGGCCGCCTGGATGACCTGCTCGGGCTGGCGGTAGCGAGTACTCGGCTCGGCGACGCCGATGCTGACCGTTACCGATAGACGATCGGATAACAGACGATCGGGGAAGCGATTGGGCGACCGACTGGGAGGCAGCGGGAAAAGGTCCCCTTGTCCACTGTTTTTCCGCAGCTGTCTGCGCACGGCAGCCGCTTTCCTTTTTGCGGACTTTCTACGATCCGACTCGCCCGCCCGGCGATCGCTCCCGCTCTCCGCACTTCTCGCGGCTCTTCTGTCCGAACCGCGCACCTGAAACGTGGATTTCTCAATGATCTGCCGCAGCGTGTCGAGATGCTCGAACGCTTCTTTAGCGGAAAGGTTGCGAAACACTATGGAGAACTCTTCGCCTCCGCAGCGGAAAGCCTGTCCGTCGCCACCGACCTGCGATAGCCGCTTGGCCACCATGCACAGCACCTGGTCGCCAACATCGTGGCCATAGGTGTCGTTAAACTTTTTGAAATGATCGATATCGACGATGGCGATAGCGTATTGCTGGTCGAGCGAAAGTAGCGACTCGTTGAAAGCGCGCCGCCCGCGAATACCGGTCAGTTCGTCGTGGTAGGCGAGCACGTAGGAAGTCTCGATCAGCGAGGCGGCGAGGATCAGAGCGGCAGTGGCAACATATGCGTCCGCCGCCTTGCCGACCGGGGCAAATTGCAGCCATAGGAAGACGGCTGCCACGGACCACACAAAGCCCGGTTCGATTGGCTTGCGAGTTTGAAAAAAACGCCGGACGAAGACTGCGATGGCGGCCACAAAGCTCAACAGTATCCAGAGCGGGATCGCGCCCGCGCCCGGCTGATGCGGATTGGCGGAGCTATTTTCCGGGCGGCACAGCACCGCGAAGACAACCGATTCGAAGAACAGCAATCCAAAGCGGGGCGCGACTCCCGCAATGATCAGGCCGCGCTCGCGCATCGAGGCGAACACAATGAAGTTCAGCGGGATCAGCAGGGCGGCGAGCGCCACGGCCATACGCCCGGGTCCGGCGGAAACATATCCCGTTTGAAACGGGCCAGCGGAAAAGAAATCGACTGCGCGATGGGCGAGCAGCAGAACCAGTAAGGAAAACAGAACGCGGCTGGAATTGAAACGCCAGGCAAGAAGCAATCCGCCGGCGAACACGGCAATGTAGTAGAAGGCCAGCGAAGGCGCGACTTGGACGAAGAGCGAGCTGTTGACGAGCGCCGCCGCCAGCGCCAATAACAAGCCGCCGGGCCCCAGCCACGCCTTCCATGTCCTCCCGTTCACTCCTTCAGAATACGGCATCGGAGCCGGGAGACGGCCATGTTTCGGGTACAGGCCGGTGGTGCCCTATGCCGACCGCGATTCCGCCCCGAGCAACATCCACCACAGAGACACGGAGTCACAGAGAAATTCAAAGAACAGAAAGGACCTTAGGTTCTTTGCCGATTTGAAGGGTTTCTCTGTGCCTCCGTGTCTCCGTGGTGAAGATCCTGGTCTGTATAACTGCATTGCTGCATAGGCCGCGAGCAGTGATAGTCTTCCTTGTTTATGGCTCGCGCACTTCATTCCGAAATCCGCATCGCGATCGATACCGGAGGCACGTTCACCGATTGTGTATGGATGGAGGATGGCGCTGTCAAAACTCTGAAGGTGTTCTCGACACCCGATGATCCGTCGCTCGCAATTGCCGAAGCTCTGAGAAAGATTGCCGAAGGTACGAAGAAGCCTGGCGCCGCGATCACGCTGCTGCATGGCACGACGGTGGGGACGAACGCTCTGCTGCAAAGAAAGGGCGCTCGCGTCGCGCTCATTACTACGTCGGGATTTGAAGACGTGATTGAGATTGGACGGCAGGCGCGTCCTCGTCTGTATGACTTTTTCTTTGATCGGGTGGCGCCGCTCGTCCAGCGGGAACTGCGATTCGGCGTAAGGGAGAGGACGGATGCCGAGGGCCGAGTCCTGGAGCGGCCGTCAGACGCCGAATTGACGCGATTGCGGGAGGCAGTGCAGAGTGCCGATCCAGACGCCATCGCAATTTCTTTTCTGTTCTCATTTGCCAATCCGGAGAACGAAGCGGCCATTGCTGCGGCCGTGGCGGAACTCGACAAGCCGCTTTCTGTGTCTCATCGAATTCTGCCGGAGTTCCGGGAATACGAGCGCACGAGCACGGTGGTAGTGAACGCCTATCTGCAGCCGCTCATGCAGAGCTACATGGAGAGACTGGCGGAGAGAACCAAAGCATTTGGGAACGCCTCCGCCGCAGCGCGGAAGCGAAACGAGCCGCGAGTCTTCGTCATGCAATCGAGCGGCGGAATCACGGCGCTGGAGTCGGCGGCGCGGGAACCGGTGCGCACCGTGCTGTCGGGCCCGGCGGGCGGACTGGTGGGCGCGTCAGCGATGGCCGGCCGCAGCGGGTTTCGCAAGATTCTTTCCTTCGACATGGGAGGCACCTCGACCGATGTGGCGGCGGTGCAGGGTGAAGTTCGAGCCGGCAACCAGTCGGAAGTGGCCGGACTTCCCGTGGGAGTTCCCATGCTGGAGATTCACACCGTGGGCGCAGGAGGCGGGTCGCTGGCTCGCTTCGATGTTGGTGGCGCGCTGCGCGTGGGGCCGGAATCGGCCGGGGCCGATCCGGGGCCGATCTGCTATGGCCGTGGGACCGAACCCACGGTGACTGACGCCAACTTGCTGATGGGGCGTCTTCGCCCCGACCATTTTTTAGGCGGCGAGTTCACACTCGATGTCGGAAGAGCGCGTCGGATTACATCGGAATGGCTGAAGAAACAGGGCTCTCGCTTGACCCTCGAACAATTTTCGGCCGGCGTAGTGCGCGTGGTCAATGCGAACATGGAGCGGGCTTTACGAGTCGTTTCCATCGAACAGGGATACGATCCGCGCGAGTTTGCGCTGGTCGCGTTCGGCGGCGCTGGAGGTCTGCATGCCTGCGAATTGGCCGCGGCGCTGGCGATTCCGACGGTGATGATTCCGGCGCGGCCGGGTGCGCTGTCCGCGTTTGGAATTCTGGTCAGCAATGTGGGCAAGGATTACTCGCGGACGCTACTCTGGCGGATTGCCGATGATCCAACGCAGGCAGCAGGGCGAGCGGCACCGCAAGCGGTACCGCGGGCAAAGCTGGAGAAGGAGTTTCGCAAGCTGGAGGCGGCGGCGCAGAAGGAATTCCGCGCGGAACGGTGGCGCGGCGCACTTCACTTTGAAAGGAGTCTTGACCTGCGGTATCGCGGTCAAGGCTACGAACTCAACTTGCCCGCCGCCCAGGACGGGGATGACAAGGATAAGGACAACGTCACCGCGCGCTTCCACGCCGAACATCAGCGCCGTTACGGATATCACCACCCGGGACGGGAAATTGAACTGGTTACGCTGCGTCTGCGCGCCAGTTTGCCCACGTCGCAGCCTCAGTCTCAAACCCGGCTCAAAGTTGCGCGACAGCAGATAGCGCGAAAGGCTTTGACGAAACGCGTGGCCCCTGTCGAACACGCACCCGTGTTTTTTGACGGCAAAGCGGTGTCCACTCCTGTGTTTGAACGTGGGAGCCTTGTCCCTGGGCGATCAATGAGGGGGCCGGCTGTGATCATCGAATACAGCGCGACCACGGTGATTCCGGCGGGAAAGAGCTTTTGGGTGGATGCGGCGGAAAACCTGGTAATAAAGATCAGATAATCAAAATCAGATAACTACGATCAGTTCGGCGCCCGAGCGCGGCTCACTCTTCGTCAGGTTCCCTTTTTTCCTCGATCGCCATGTCCTTCAATTCGCTGGACTCGAAAACGTCTCCGCATTCCTGGCATTCCACATATTCGGATTCATCGTCGCGGGAGACGATCTGCACACGAGGGTGCTTGCACTGCTCGGGGCTGACTTTCTTTTGAGGGAACTGCGACGGCTGGCTAAGCGTCATAAACTCGTTGACTGTTCATCTCGTGAGAGGCAATGTGCTTTTGGTCCCAAATTGGCGATATTTTGCGGCGGCCGGCTTAGGATGTCAAGTACCCAAAAGATCGCACTGAAGTATCTCGGATGCCCGGCCTGAAAGCCATCCCAGGCGGGGAACAAACCAAGCACGGCCGCGCCGCTCGAAGACCAGATCCCCGCAGCGGCTGGAGCTACTTGCTCACGTGTTTCGGAGAAGCTCTCCTCAGAATTGCCAGCAGTCGCTGCGCCGAGGCCGGTGGCGGCACTTTTCCCAGCCGCACTATCTCCTTGGCGCTCAGTTCTTTTCCGTACAGGGCTTTGTTGGCTCCGTCGTCGGAGCGCAGCGTCGAACCCTCCAGCGACACTCCCGCAAACAGTCCCTTTGACCTGGAATACGACAGAATCTCCGCTTTCAGGACGATATCGGTGGCCGCGGCGGCGTCGCGTCCCACCGGTCCCGCCGCGACCGCTGCGTCCGCTCCCAGCTTCACCTTACTCGACATCACCGAATTTGCGCCCGATTCATTCATCACCAGCAGCACGAAGTCGGTGGCCTCCGCTCCAATTTGGAAACCGAAACTCCCGGCTTCCAGCGCAAACATCGCCGGTGCGCTCCACGACCCCGAAAAATACCGCCCCGTGCGGCACGTGATCAGTCCCCGCCCGTAGCTGCCGCCGACGCCAAACGCCGCCTTTTTTACCGACGGATAGATCACCACGCAATCCGCCTTATTCAGTAGATCCTTCGGAATCCCATCCGGCACGTCGAGGATTTCTTTGATCACAGTCGCGGATTCTCTGATGCGGTCGTCTACCTTCTCTTCCTTGCCTTCGCCCACGACGGGCAGAACAGAGACCAACATGACGACTACGAGCCACGCGCTGTTTTTCATAAACGCTCCTTTGCACCGACGATTCGAATCGGAAGCTTGACAGGCCCCTTACTTCTTTTCCCCCTGTGGGGGCGCCATATCCTGTGGGAAACTTTTTAGCACAACTTGGCTTGAGCGGGAAGAGGTTTTCTTCGCTTCATCGGTTGTGTTCTCGATGAGAGTTCCCTTCAGCACGTAAAACGCTTCGTCGCCCCGGCTCTTGCCTTCGCCGCGCTCGATCGTGCCCCGGAATTCGAACGACACGCCCTGCACTGGCTCGGTGGTAAATGCGAGCTGATTGCCATCGAGTTTAGCTGACTTAAAGAAGTGATCGAGAAATCCGCCGGCGCCTTCCGCATCAGCGTAACGCGAAACAAAACCGATGACGTGTCCCTGGTCTTCTACCGTGATCTGCACAAACTCGCCGTCTTGCAAAAAGGTGTACATGCCGGAGTAGTCCGCGCCGGGCGTTGCTGGAGTCCGATCCCTATTCGGTTGATCTGGGCTGGCCTGCGCTCCAGCAAACGTCAAAGCAAGAAGAACGAAACACGCAATTTGCGGCGCACAGAAGCGATTGGAGTGGATCGGCATGCTCACCTCGGAACATTCAGTATAACGGTCACGACTTAGGACGGGAGCTGGCTTTCGGTTTCCGGTTCCCACTGGTCAAAAGTAAATTCGCATTTCCAGAATTTCCTGCCGGTGATCAACAGCAGGCGCGGCCCTTGAGAGCCTTCGCTTTATATCCAAGGTACCCACGCGGGAATCGGGCAATGGGTCAGTTTCCGGTTAGCCCGTCAAGGCAGAACATGAGTGCTCGCACGAATCAGGGATACGCGTTTGAAGCGCAACGTGCTTTTGAATTTCTTGAAACGGACGCTACATAGAGCCGAGTATCGGAATGGGCAAAGACGATCTGAATCCAGCGAACAATCGAATATTTGGTGGCATCTTTCATGACGAATTTGTGCTCCGTGGATCATAAGATCGTCCTCGCTACACCCTGAGCGAACCACGGAATGCCCGACCAGCATAGTAAGATTCCGCGCCGTTGTGATACACGAAAACAGTGTTGAAGCGGCGATCGCAAAACAGGGCGCCGCCGAGTTTCCTGACTTCGGGAGGCGTTTTCACCCAGCTCGAGGTTTTCGTATCGAACTCTCCTAGTTGCTGGAGCTGTCGGTATTGTTCTTCGGTTAAAAGCTCAATGCCCATGGCAGCTGCCATATCAACAGCGTTACCTTTTGGCTTATTCTCTTTCCTTGACTCCAGCGCTTCACGGTCGTAGCAAAGACTTCTGCGGTCTTTCGGACTTTCCGCTGAGCAATCATAAAAAATGTATTCGCCCGTCTTTTTGTCGTGACCGACAACGTCCGGTTCACCGCCAGTTCTTTCCATTTCACTGAGTGACCACAGTTTTTCAGCGTTCGCTTCCAGCTTCGCTAGTACTTGAGCCCACGCAAGACCTTGGTGGAGGTTCATGTTCTTGTCAAAACGGGCCTTCAAGGCTCTGAGCAGTTCTTTGCGCTGTTCTGCTGACAACTCTTTCCTATTCTTCTTAAGCGGTTGGGGCATGGTTTTGCGATCTCCTCGATTTACGACTTTTGAGCCGCCTGAGGCGGCCAGTTGGGCGTTTCAATACCGAACTGCTTGGCGTACTCCGCGTTCAGCCGCTGCCAGCCGCCGAACTTGATGGCGTCGCTACCAACCATGCGGCCGATGGGAGTTCCGCTGAGCAGGTGATCCAGAACATCGAAACAAATGTGCCACCCGGCAGCACCCATGGCGATGAAGCGGTGACCGATGTTAGTCCACAGCGTCAGGCGCGTGCCGCCACCAGAGGCTTCGAGTTGCCACCGCATATCGAAGCCACCCCACTTGTACTCAAGCGCCGTGGGAGCGTCGGCTCGCGTCACGGTTGTTTCCGTAACGCGCAGCGCGGGCGCTCCTATCGTCGTGAGCTTCACCGTGGATCCAACCGTGCCCAGGCTCCCATCGGCGTCGAAGGGAGCCCACTCGCGTAGATGCGCTGGGTCGGTCAGCGCCTGCCAGACTTTTTCCGGCGCGTGACGCAGTTCTCGGATGAGAATGAGCGTCCACTTGTCTTCACCGTTTTGTCCCCGTTCCTGGCGTATCTGTGCCCCGCTTGCCGGACCCGGTGTGTAGTGCTCGCGATCGGTCACCTTCTTCTCCTTAGCGTGAATAGCGCGTCAGTTGAGTAAGCTGAATGAGGTTGCCGCAGGTGTCCTTCAGCATCGCAATGGTTGAGCCGGTCACGTCGGTGGGCGGCATCGTGAACTCGGCGCCGTGCGCCTTGATCCGCTCGTAGTCGCCCTTGACGTTGTCGGTGAAAAACATCGCTGCGGGCTGGTTCTGTTGAAACATTGCCTCTTGATACGCTTTGGCCGCTGGGTTACTGTTCAGCGCCAGTTGCAGCTCAGTGCCGTCCGGCTCTTCGGGCGAGGCCACGGTCAGCCACCGATATGGGCCCTGACTGAAATCGGTCTTCTTGGCGAAGCCCAGTACCTCCGTATAGAAGCGCAGGGCCTTGTCTTGGTCGTCCACGTATAGGCTGGTTACTTTGATTTTCATTTCGTTTCTCCTTTATCACGTTCGCGGTTTGGGCCGCGTCGTCTTCTCCTTGGTCTTCCTTTTCGTTGGCTTTGATGATCCATACTGTTGATGATCCATGCGGTCGAGGTGCCGTTCGAGAGCATCTACGTGAGCGGACCAGAACCGGCGGAACTGAGCTAGCCACGCATCCACCTCCTCAAATGGTTCAGGTTTCAACCGGTAGAGACGGCGCTGTGCGTCCACCATGGATTCCACGAAACCGGCGTCGCGCAGCACTCGCAAGTGCTTCGACACGGTAGGCTGCGGCATACGAAGCTGACGCTCGATCTCTCCCACCGACTGTTGTGATGAGACCAGCAGGCTCAGTATCGCGCGGCGGTTCGGCTCCGCAATGATTTCGAATGCAGACTCCATTCTCTTAATATACTCCAAAGAGTATATGCGTGTCAAGGCATATAAAGGCCTGGGCTGGGCAACCTCTTCAGGTCGGTTCAACCCGCTCTCGCTGGGGCTGACATCGTGACGCAGCAATCAGAAGAGGTAAGGCACCAGGGCCGCAGTCTGATGAGCATAGGAGGCATACGTCTCGCCGAACTGGGAGCGCATCCACTGTTCCTCCATGCGGAGCTTGATCCATAACACGAGGAAGATGAGAACGAAAACGATGAACCCGCGCACTTGGGAGATGGCAATCGCCATGCCAAGGAACCCGGTCAGAATGCCGGTGTAGATGGGGTGACGGACCACGGCATAGGGACCGGTGGTGATCAGCTCGTGGCCCTGCTTAATGGTGACCGAGCGGCTCCAGTTGCTGCCGAGGTGCTCGCGCGCCCGGACGGCGAACAGAAGGCCGGCGAGGGTGACGGCAGCTCCCAGCCAGAAGGGCCAAAAGCCAACCGGCCAGAGCTGGAGATAAAGCACCGGCAGCGGGATGCGAGTTGTCGAGAGGAGGACGATCGCGATCAGGAAGATGAAGACACGCAGGATGCGCGAGGCAGCCGGCTCGAGGCGCTGTGTGGACTTGGTATTGGCGGCCTTGATCTGCCAGTAGAGAAGAAAGACAATCCAGACCACGGGAAAGAAGGATTCGTAGAACCAGAGCATTCAGGACCTCAGGGCGTTGAAGTTTACGCAGGTGGCGAGGGGAGTTGCAGGGCACGCTCCATTTCGCCGTTCAATATAGCCGACTTGCGAGGACTTATCCAGCGATTTGCGTCGATATCATCCCAGGAGCAGCCTGTCGTATTTAGTCCCCTAACTGTTGGGATTCCGGTATACTCCGCCCTACTCGGACTCCCGTCCGCCGGAGACACCTGCCTGGCCGAAGCCGCGTTGCCCTCGATTTTGCCCGCTGCCGTCCAGCTTGGGGACCGCACGCGGCACCACATCGCTCTGCGGTTGCTGCCCTTTCTTTTCGTCCTTTACATCACGAACTATGTCGACCGCACGAACGTGGCCTATGCCGCGATCGGAATGTCTCGTGACCTTGGCTTCAGCGACCGCGTGTTTGGAATGGGAGCAGGCATTTTCTTCATCAGCTATGTGGCCTTGCAGATGCCCGGCGCCTTGCTGGTCGAACGCTGGAGCGCGCGCCGGATGATCTCTGCGACCATGATCGCGTGGGGATCGCTGACGGCGCTGACAGCACTGGTGCACACTCCAGCTCAATTGTACCTGGCACGCTTTGTGTTAGGCGCAGCGGAGGCCGGTTTTTTCCCGGGGGTTATCGTCTATCTGAGCCACTGGTTCATACGCGAGGACCGCGCCAAGGCAACCAGCAACTTCATGGCGGCAATTCCGATGTCATTCGTCATTGGATCGCCACTGGCAGGCTGGATTCTCGGCCACAACTGGTTCGCCGTCGCGGGCTGGCGCTGGCTGTTCGTTCTCGAGGGGATGCCCGCCATCGTGCTGGGCGTCGTTGCGTTTTTCTACCTGACGGACTGGCCGGGCCAAGCGACCTGGCTGGCTTCCGAGCGGCTGCAATGGATTGAACAAAAGCTGCGACAAGAAAAGGCAGCCGGCACAGAAGCGATCACACTGCGTCAGACCCTCTCGTCTCGCACCATTCTGTTGCTGGCGGCAGTGACTTTTCTCAATTACCTTGCGGTCTATACTTTCGTTTTCTGGTTCCCGACCATGCTGAAACGGCAGTCCGGGTTTTCGGACGTGAATGTAGGCCTGATCGGCGCCGTGCCCTACTTGGTTCTCTTCATCGCGATGCAAGTAAACGGATGGCACTCCGACCAGAGCCGCGAAAGGCACTGGCACTCTGCGATCCCGGTTTTTATCGCGGCAGCCGGATTTCTGGGCCTCGTCAGTCAACCACGGTCCATACCGTTCTCACTCGTATTGTTCACCATGGTGGCCATGGGCTCTGCCTATCTCCCCGCCTTCTGGGCGATACCAACCGAAATCCTGAGCCAGACGGCCGCCGCCGCCGCAGTTGGAATGATCAATGCCGTTGGGAGCGTTGCCGGTTTTGCTGGCCCTTACCTGTTCGGTTACCTGAATACGCGAACGGGATCATTTTCGTACGGACTAGCGGTGATGGCGGTCTCCGCCGTAACGGGAGGGACGCTGATGCTGTTTTCGCGGAGGAGCGCACGAGCACTTGCCGGCTGAAACGCCTGCCGGCTGAACGCAGCGCGGAAATCGCCGCCGGGCAAACAACTCGGCGTTGTCAGTTATAATCTTTCTACAGAATAGCCGTCCGCGGCGAGCCGTGAAGAGCGCCTCGGATCCCGCCTTCCGGGGGACGCCGTCGTGGGAGTTGGCTAAAGCGCTGCGGAAAGAAGTCGGACGCCGATGTCTAGCCCCTAAAAGGGCATCTTATACCGAAGAGGTTACGGCATCGCCAATACAATGCCCCTGACACGAAGCTTGGGTTCTGCCGCAGCTTACTAAACGCAACTTGGAGCGAGATGGAATCCCCGGAGAGAAAACTGTTGAGATTCTTGGTGGAACGCGATCCGGCGAGCCCGGAGTTCTGGCGCGGAGTTCGCACGACTTTTCGTCCTGGAGATCCGCCCGTCGACGACGAATTTGGCATGTGGCGGGACGTCTTTGTGCAGCAACCGCTGCCATGGGGACGCTTTCTGCAGTCCGCGCTGCTGCACACGGCGGCGGTTGCCCTCATTTGGACCATTTCGATCGCGTGGATTCGACAGCAGAAGATTCTGGCTCAGGCGGCGTTTGACCGGTCGTCGCTGGTGACTTATACGCCGGAAGAGTATTTGCCGCCGCTCGACACAGGTACACCCGAGGCTCCGAAGGCGCAAAAGGGAGACCCGGTCTACGCCAAGCAGCCAATCCTCTCGGTTCCGCGGGAAGCGGACAACCGGACTCAAACCATTGTCGTGCCGCCCGATCTCAAGCTCGACCACGATGTTGCTATGCCCAACATCGTTGCCACGGGAGCCGTTGTTCCGGCGGTTCCGCTCGATGCTACGCGCGCTTCGTCAAACCGGCTCGTCGTGCCGGAGACGCAAGTCGTGGCGCCCCCGCCGGAAATGGAGTTTGCGCGCGACCGCGCGGTTCAATCGGCGATGAAATCGGACATCATTGCGCCGCCCCCGGAACTAACGCAATCGATGAAAGGACACGTCGGGCCCCTGAACATTGGGCCGAGTGACATCGTGGCGCCGGCTCCGCAGCTCACGCTGGCGGAACAACATTCGCTGGCGGCGCGCGGCAAAGGGCGAGTGCCGGGCGGTAGCATAGTCCCAGTGGCTCCTCCTCCGAGCATGGCGGGGGCAGGCGGCAGCAGTTCGGGCGGACGGCTGGTTGCATTGGGGATTCATCCTGTCGCGCCCAGCGGCCCGGTCGTTGTTCCCGGGGGCAATCGCCGGGGCACATTTGCCGCGGGTCCGCGGGGGAAAACAGGCGCGTCGGGGACTCCAGAGTTGACGGGATCGAAATCGGACGCGAAAAACCCTGGCGGATTCGGCACGCGTAACCAGGGATCTCTACCGACTGGACTGCGTGTGGGTGCCGCGGACGATGCACACGAGATGGCTGGCCTTGCGACTGCGGGACCGGCCGCGGGCGGGCGTTCCAAGGGGCGCGTCGCCTCTCCGGTTTCCGACGATAAGATCACGGACTTGGACCGCCAGGTTTTTGGCGGCAGGCGTCCTTATACGACGCCGCTGAACATGCCGAACCTGAATTCCTCGAGCGGCAGCTGGGAGATACGGTTTGCAGAACTCGATGCGGGCCATAAAGAAAAGGCAGGCGACTTGGTGGCGCCGCTGGCCACGGAGCAATCCGACCCGGGCTATCCGCTGGAATTGATGCGCGCCAACGTGCAGGGCATGGTCACGCTCTATGCGGTCATTCACTCCGACGGGAAAGTGGGCGACATTCGGGTCCTCAACAGTCCGGACGACCGGCTGGATTCCTATGCTGCCAGAGCGCTGGCCCGCTGGAAGTTCGCGCCGGCGGAACGAGGGGGGAAGCCCGTGGCGATCGAAGCACTGGTGAAGATCCCGTTTCGAGTCCGGCGGAATTTCTGATGGAGCGACGGGCGTCTCGCCCGTCCCGCCGGGCGGGGACGCCCGGCGCTACATACTCAGTAACATCCATTCACTAAGTTCGAGCCGACGCGGATTTTTCGCTGGACAGGGCGGCGTAGATTGCGGGGTTGGCACAGACTTCGTAATAGTAGCGGCCGGTCCACTGCAAGATGGATAGATCGCGGACATCAACCTGGGCGATGCGGCTCTTGCGGATCGCAATCTTGCGAAATACTCCATTGGCGATGGGAACGGTGCCGACGAAAAACTCATGCTCCTCGTCGACCCAGGGTCCGGCAAAGCCCGGCAATCGGGGATTTGCTTCCCAGGGAGAAAGCGAGATTTCCTGCTGCAGTTTGTGGAAAGCCGCTTCACTCAGACAGATTCCACCTACATTGTAGTTAAGGCGCATTTCTTCGATGCCGGCTTCGGCGTTCGCGCCGTCATTGGGGCTGGTTCCGTTATTGCCACCGCCTCCGATCTGAACCGAGTACACCTGGAAGACCCCAACATCGGGCGCGAGTTTTTTGCGGACGCGCTTGTTGCATGAGGAGAGGCGGTCGCTGTCATTGATCGCGTCGGAAATCATGATGCGGTGCTCGCCATCCATCAGGTACAGCGGAGCCGAATCCTGGTAGGCGATGCCGAGACCGACTTCCATCTGGGGTAGACCGGAGCGTTCCAGGAGTTGGTTGTACTCGTGCAGCAGGCTCACAATCTCCCACGCCAGGACGCAAGTGCGGCCAACGCTGAGCATGGTTTCGCCTTCGCGCTCAAGCAGCGCGACAATGATGGCATCGCCTTCGAGGAAGACTTTGGTGGCGCCATATTTCGCCAGCAGCTTGTTGACCGGATCGTAGAAATTAAGGCTGAAATACGAAGCGGCGTTCATGCCTTTTTCCATCAGCGAGCGGGTAAGGCGCGAAGAGTCGCGCACGTCGGCCTTCAGAATGACATGGTGAACGACCCGATCCTCGGCGGGCTTCTGGTCTTCGGGGGGCAGGAACTCGTAGAGCATGCTGTTGAGGGTGGAGAGTTTGCGGACTTTGTCGTCGCTGACGAGGTTGATGCTGTCAAAACCTACGCTCAGAGCTTCGAGTCCGCGCAAGTCGCGGTGATAGCAAATGAGGTCGCGCAGCAGACGGGCGGCAAAACGGCTGCGCTCCGAACCCCTGCACGAGGCCACGCGTCCGATGGCGGCAAACAGGCGGTCGGGATGAAGCCGGCTTTCGCCAATAATCTTTTCGACGCGCGCCGCTTCTTCGCGGAAGATCAGCGCATTCTTGAGCTGCTGCGGATTTACCTTGGGGGCATACTCGGCGAGCAAAGGAACGGCTTCATACGAAGCAACGACGTTCGGAAGAACGCCTTCGCGTTGCAGCATGCGGGTCCAGATGTCGAGGCGGTCTTTTCTTTGCCGATCTTCCGGGGTTGAGTCTTCGCCGCTGCCGGTCCCAACCAGGGTGTCGGCGTTCTCGGGAACATTCAGCGCCTGCTCCAGATGCTCATCGTCAACGGCTTCTCCGTATCCCAGTTCGCGCAGAAAATTCAACGCAAACTGGCGAAGACTGGGGAAACGGTCGGGATCTTTGTCGAAGTTGCCGAACATGTAATAGTGCTCGGCGCACAGATAATCGTCGCGTCCATCCTCGGTAAGGATCAGCGGATTGAGGAACAGGCGATAGCAATCGGCGGGCAATTCGCCGAGCAGGGAGCGGCGAGTGCGGGCCAGCGTGTCTTTTTCGATCTCGCGAAGCAGGCGAAACATCTCCTGCCCGGCGCGGCGAAGGATGATTTTTTTGCGGATCTGGAAAGCGGAGACGAGCTCCTGGGTCTGCATCATCTTCATTTGCCGCACGCCCTCGAGCGCCTTCGTCTTGGCGCGGCACTGTTCGAGAATCCTGATAAACTGCGCTTGCAACTCGGTGCGTATGAACTTGAGCACCGCCAGGCGGCCCAGCACATCGATCGACGGATTGCCTTCCGACTTGGCGCGATTCAGGATCGCAAGATGAATCGAGACCAGCAGAGTCTTCAGGTCGGCGGGGTCGGGCTTGCGCAGTTTAGGGGCAGCCTCGGCGGCGCGTATGAACTTGGACTGGGCCGGAGCGGAGGGAACATCCATTTCGAAAAGCGACTCCACCTCGCCGAAGCGGCAGACGTAACGCGCGAGATGAAAACTCAAGTCCGCAGTGATGCGCGGGCTGAGAAAAACGTCGTAGCGCAGATTGTCGACGCCCAGCTTCAAATCGCTGAAGGCTAGGGTCGGCCCGAAATACTGAAGATCCGGTCGACTGGGCGGTTCGGCACTGCGCAAACGGAAAATCGGGAGCTTGGGCATTGTCTCTGGCTGCTTGCAAACTGCTGAAACTGCGATCCTAAGCTGCAGATTAGCACGACGCCAGAGGGGTCGAAAGTTACCCTAGTGCCAGCGCAGAATCTCCGCGGTAACGGCCCCGGCAACGACTATTGGCTGGCGCGGCGTGCCTTGTCGAATTCATCGCCATTCTTCCAGCCGACGAGGTGCGCCTGGTTGGCCGCCTCCCAACCGAGCGCGAAACCGAAGCGCGCCATGGCGGCATCGGAGGTCCAGTCCAGGCCGGGATGATACTCGTCGCTCGGCTGGTGATAGTGATGGGCGGTATAGTCGGCGTCCTGCGCCAGGCCCCAAGCTTCATCGTGGCCCTTGAACTTTATTCCCTCGTTGATGGAAAAGGAGGGAATGCCGACGCGCGCGAGGCTGAAGTGATCGGAGCGGTAGTAATGTCCGGCTTCAGGATGCGCGTCGGGACGAATCTTGAAGCGGAACTCCTGAGCAGTCGCCTGCACCACGGGATAAAACGTGGTGCGTTCGGCGCCAGAAACCTCCACTTCTTCGGCCGCGCCGAGCGGCCTCACATCGTCGTAGTTGAGATCGAGCGAAATTTTTCCCGCGGGAATCGGCGGATGCTTGCCCAGGTATTCCGAGCCCAGCAAGCCTTGTTCCTCGGCCGTGACCGAGACGAAATAGATGGAGCGGCGTGGCTTCTGCGCTGCGCCTCCGTAGACGCGAGCGATTTCCATCAGGATGCCGCAACCGGTCGCGTTGTCCATGGCGCCGTTATAAATGTTGTCGCCGGCCATGTCGGCCCGTACGCCGAGATGGTCATAGTGCGCGGTGTACATTACCCCTTCATCTTTCAGAGCTGCGTTAGCTCCAGGAAACATGGCGATTACGTTGCTCGACGTAAAAGGGCGGACCTTGCTGGTCATGTGAGCGGAGAGCCGGACGTGGAGCGGCACCGGTTTGAAGTCGCGCGAGGCTGCAGCGGCCATCATCTTGTCGAGATCCAGCCCTGAGGACGAGAAGAGATTGCGCGCGATACTAAGCTGGATCCAGGCGGCTGCTTTCAGCTTGGGAGCGCCGTCGAGCTTGAGAAACGACTTTTCGCCGGAATTGGAGTTGCGCACGACTTCCCAGCCATAGCTGGCCATCTCCGTCTTGTGAATGAGAATGGCGCCGACGGCTCCTTTGCGCGCGGCCTCTTCGTATTTGTAGACCCAGCGCCCGTAGTAGGTGAGCGCCTTGCCGTTGAAAAACTTCGGATCGTCCGAGGGCGGCTCGTTGACCAGCATGAGGAGGACTTTGCCTTTGACGTCCACGCCCTTGTAATCGTCCCAGTTATATTCGGGCGCTTCGATGCCGTAACCGACATAGACGATCTCGGCGTCGACTGTGGATTCCGGCTGCTGCGTCTGATCGTAGGCAACGTATTCCTCGAGCGGCTTGAGATCGAGCGCTGCACCTCTGGCGGGAACGAGCGTAAAACGTGTGTCCGCGCCGGGCGTGATCCCGACCAGCGGAACCTTTTGCAGGTAGGAGCCATTGTCGCCGGCGGGTTTCAGCCCATAGAGCGCAAACTGCGCGGCGATGTATTCGGCGGCAATGTCGCCTCCGCGCTGTCCGGTGCCGCGCCCCTCGAGAAGATCGTGCGAAAGGAAGCGAACGTGGGTCTCGATGTTGTCGGGACGAATGTTCTGCATAGCGGCAATGGCGGCCGGAGGGAGGTGCGAGCGAACGCGGGCTTCGGCGTGCGGCTTTGCGGGCTTTTCCTGTGCCGACGCTAAGGCAACCGGAAGCAGAACGGCGGCGAGCGCGGCAATTGTGCGAAACAACATGCGGAGTACCTCAAAGTCTAGTTGTCAACGAAGGTGCCCCGATTGTAATGGAAAAGGCGGTAAGGGCGGGGTTACTTGAGCAGTAGCGCGGCCGGGTTACAAGGCCACTGGCAGGATGTCGAGCTACGGCGTCTCTCTTAAAATTTCTCCCGCGACCGCGGGATCAGTTTTTCGAGCCTCAACCAGCGCGGAAGTCGCGCACGTCCTCTCCGGGTTGAAAGATCGGAGGGAGCGGAGTTTGCTGCGCGGCGGCGATCTTGCGGTTTATGTCCTCCACTTCCTGTTTGACCCATCCGACACTCGTGATTTCGATCTGGCCGTCTTGTCCGATCAAGAACAAGGTGGGGACATTCGTCAGCCCGTAAGCATTCGAGACCGCATAGCCATTCGGATCTTCGAGCAGAATGCGGAAGGTGACGCCGTACTCTTTCAGAAAGGCGGCGGTGTCGCGCTGGTTGTCCTGCGAGATACCCACGATCGTGATCCTCTTGCCGCCGTGCGCTTTGTGTAGACGTTCGAGGTAGGGGAACGTGTATTGGCAGACTGGACAGGAGACTTTGAAGAAGGCGGCCAGTACCGGTCCTTGCTTAAGCGCGGCCTGTAACGAGAATTTACTGCCGTCTTTGTCGCTGTCCTTACCGTCAGAAAGGGCGGGCAGGGAAAAGTCAGGCGCTTTGGTTCCGGCCGGCAATGCAGCCATATCCTTCGGACCTCCGAACAATCGATTGAGCCACTTCATAAAAGAAATGCCTCCTCAATTTAGATGATGCCGCCGGCCTTCAGGATTTTCCGCGTCAAGCCGGTGATGGGGATCTGCGAGATGCGATCGACAGCGATCCACTTACCCTTCGCGGCTTTGTGTGGAAGCGAGGCTGTGCCCCGCAACACATGAACAGTGTAATCGGTGACGGTGATGGCATGGCGGAACGTGCGCCAGTACGTCGCCGCGCGCACGGCGCGCGGAGGTTCGGACGATTGGGGCAGTTCCCACATGCCGGGCATGAGCGCGGCTTTCTTCGGACGCTGGACAAAGCGGATACGACCGTCGCACTGGTTTAGCTGGCACCAGATTTCTTTCTTGAGCTGACGTCCCTTGCCCAGCGATCTGCCAGGCGGGGACGCCCAGCGCTCCATCGTTGTTGTCCGGTGTGAGCTTTGAGGCGATTGCCGTGTTGCGCACGACTTTTGAAGTGGGCATTCCGGGCACTTGGGCTTACGCGGCACGCATACGGTTGCGCCGAGTTCCATCATGGCCTGATTGAAATCCCCAGGCCGTGAGCTCGCGAGAAGAGCTTGCGCCTGTTGCCAGATTTGCGGCGTGGTTAGATTGATGCCCATCAATCTTTGCAACACACGCTCGACATTGCCATCGACGACGGCTACGGGTTCGGCAAAGGCGATGCTGGCGATGGCTGCGGCAGTGTAACGTCCGATGCCGGGCAGCATCTGAAGCGTTTTGGAATCTTGCGGAAAGCGGCTGCCATGCTCTTGCACGAGTTCTATCGCGCACTGGTGCAACATGCGCGCTCGCCGATAATAGCCGAGACCGCTCCAGGCGGCCAGCACGGCCTCTTCGCTAGCCCCAGCGAGCGCTTGGACATTCGGAAAACGTTCGAGGAAAATCCGGTAGTGGTCGAGCACCGCGGCTACGCGCGTCTGCTGCAGCATGATCTCGCTGAGCCAGATGCGGTAGGGATCGCGAGTTTTGCGCCAGGGAAGGTCGCGGCGATGCTCGCTGTACCAGCGGAGGAGGTCGCGACGGAAACGGGCCACGTCCTTGCCGGAGGCGCTGATCAAGGCCCGAGAACGCGGGTGCGATTCGACGGCTATCCTCGGACGCATGACGCGATTGTACCGTGCGCTGGCTTGTGTGGTGACGGCGCTTTGCCCCGCCCAAGCGGGGCCGGGCTGCGTCCACGTAAAGCCAATTGACCACCGGGGAGGGGCCCACGATAATGATGAAGCCTGGTGACCGCGACACACGCGTGAACGCAAACTCCAACCGGCAGGATGGATATGACCGAATTCGACCGCAAGGTGGAAGAGGCTTCCGTGCGCTTCAATCGCTCGGTAGCGAATATCGCCGAGACTCTGGAGAAAGAGACGGCGGAACTGGTGACGTATCTGAACGACGAGGTTGTGCCCGCGGTGCGAACGCATTCCTCGAAGGCGCTGCGCACGGCGGCGGGAAAGCTCTCCGAGTTCGCGGACTATCTAGAAACGCAGCGCAAGGGTTCTTGAACCGCCTTCCTCCCAACTGCCCGTCCATGAACGCGCGCCGGTTGCGTTCGTCCGCCGCTTGGCCGGCGTCATGGGTTCTATTCCTTCTGTTGCTGGCCGCGCTTCTGAGCGCTTGTGGCAAGCACAAGCCTGCACAGTCGCAGGTTCCACCGCCGCCGCCGCTTTCGCAGGAAAAACCAGCCGAAACTGCGCCGCCTGCGGAAACGCCATCCGCGAACGAGAAAATCGAGGTTCCCGCCGGGGCGAAGCCGATCTTTGAAGAGACCGGCGTGGCGAGCTGGTACGGCGCTCCCTATCACAACCGGCGGGGATCGAATGGCGAAGTGTACGACATGAACGCGATGACGGCGGCGCACCTCACTTTGCCGCTGGGCTCGATTGTGCGCATCACAAATTTGAAGACCGGAAATTCGGCGTTGGTGCGGATCACCGATCGCGGGCCGTTCGTAGTAGGACGCATCGTCGATCTATCGCTGGCCGCCGCGAAGGCGTTAGATGTGTACTTGCCAGGCACTGCGAAAGTCCGGCTGGAGGTGCTGCAGGCGCCCGTGCCTCTCGATACGGGCGGACGCTGGGCCGTTCAGATCGGCTCCTTCAGCGGGGAGAAGGCAGCCGCTAAATTAGCGGAACACATGCAGAAGCGATACCAGACGGCCAAAGTCCTGAAGTTTGTCAGCCCGGTGGGAGACTGGTGGGTGCGCGTGCGAGTGCTCGACGATGACCGCCAGCGCGCCACTGCCCTGGCGCACGAAACGGAAACGGAAGAAGGCGCGGTGTTTCTGGTGCGGCTCGACTGAGAGCATTTCTTGCGCGCCGCTGGCGAACTGCAGTTCCTCACTTAGCTGGCGATGACAATTCGTGAAATTGTTCGGCAACCTGCTAAGTTGAGTGTTATTGTTTTTGCGAGAGATATAAGAAGACCTATCTCCGGGATTACTTGCCGGGTGATCGCAATTCCAGGCGAGAGGAGATTCACTTATGGCGGATTGTCTATTCTGCCGCATTATTCGCGGCGAGGTGCCATCCAGAAAAGTCTACGAAGACGAGCACACTTTTGCTTTTGAAGATCTGAACCCGCAAGGGCCGACCCACGTGCTGGTCATTCCGAAAAGACATATTGCTGGCTTGAAGGAAGCAGCGGCGGAAGATGCGGAGCTGGTCGGACGTTGTCATCTGACTGCCGCGCACATTGCACGGGAGCGGTCGATTGAAGATGGCTACCGCACGGTGCTGAATGTGGGGCCGCGCGCCGGCCAATCGGTTTTTCATCTGCATGTGCACCTGATCGGCGGGCGCTCGCTGCAATGGCCACCGGGATAACGTCTTGTCCTGTAAACATCGGCTATCGTCCTGAGCGAAGCGAAGGATCTGCTGTTGCATGCTGCGATAAGAAAGCAGGTACCTCGCTTCTCTCAGGATGACAGTGTGGATTTATGCGGGCGCACCTCGAAGTGTCCTGACTAACAATCACTGGCTTACAATCGTTGAATGGCAAACCTGACGTTAGTGTATGGTCTGCGCCTGCTGCCGTCCGATGAAGTGGCGGAGGTGAGTCCGGCAACGATCAAACTGAAGAATGGGCGGGATGCGCATGTCGCCATGCACATCCTCGAGGGCGGCAAAGACGAGATCGAGAAGCAACTCAACACGAGTCTCGCGGCTTTTTTCGACATCTATCCTGAGATATGACGGGAGGCGCGGCGCCCTATAATCAGGCGGCGAATCGGGCAATAGGATGAGACTGATCTTCCTCGAACTCGAGAGCACGCTGCGCGAACGAAAGCTCTGGCCCCAGAGCTGGGTCGCGTGGGCGGCGCTCTACGTCCTCGGGCTCGACCTGCTTCTATTTGCCGTGCAGTGGCTAACGCGCCGCGTGAGCCCGGCAACCTCGGCGAGCCTCACGGGCTGGGTAACTTTTCTCAGCGTACTGGCAATTGTGTTGCTCGCGACTGCCGGGTACCGCTGGCTCCGTTCCCAACTGCTGTGGCGGCTGCGAAACCGGTTGATTGTTACCTATGTTTTTATCGGCGTGATTCCGGTTTTTCTGCTGTTCATGATCTCGCTGATCACGCTCTATCTTCTTGCCGGGCAATTCGCCAGCTTCGTCGTAACTTCGGACATCGCGACTCACCTGCGCAGCATGGAAGCCGCTGATCGAGCCATTGCCCATCACCTGGCGACGCAAATCTCTGAGGGTGGCAAGCTGGATGCGCAAATCCTGGGCCGAATCAGGCCGCGCCGAACGGAGTGGTCGCGGCGGCAGGTGTGCGCATGGTATGGGCACCAGCCGCAGCCTTACTGCTCGGGGCCTGAGGGCTCGGTTGACCTTGGGTCTCCGTCGTCTATCACTGGGGATTTCCGCGACATTGTGCGCGACCACGGCAAACTCTATCTTCGGACAGCAACCGTACTCGCGCCTGAGCCCGAATCTTTGCGCGTGATTTTGAGTGAGCCGCTCGACAAGAGTTTTGTCGAGCAGATTGCGGGGGAGCTTGGCCGGATTGCGGTCTATGGAACGGAGAGCCAGACCGCGAACTCTCCTGCAAGTTCGGCGTCACAGCAGGACGATTCGAAGTCCTTTCTGACATTCGACTACGGGACGCTGCGCGAACGGATTTTTATTGCGGGGACGATTCCGCCAGCGAGCAATGCGTTCGACCGAGAGATCACTTTAAGAATCCCGCTGCCGGTGGTGGATTGGGCGACGGGAGAGCGGCGGCCGGTGGGAGCGCTGGCGGAGGTTGAGACTCGATCCTCAATGCTGATCGCGGCACTTTTTGGGGCGCGAGGAGATTATGCCAAGGGCCTGGAAGTAATTCTGGTGGTGATTGCGATCGTGTTCGCGATCATGGTGGCGCTGGCGCTGATCGTGGGCACGAAGCTCACGCGCAGCATCACTTCGGCCGTCGACCAACTCTACGAAGCCACCAAGCACGTCAACCGGGCCGACTTCAGCCACCGCATCGGGGTGCAATCGAGCGATCAGCTAGCCACTCTCGCAAATTCCTTTAACTCCATGACCACGTCGATTGAAAATTTGGTGCGGGAGCAGAAGGAGAAGCAGCGGCTGGAAGGCGAATTGGCCATCGCGCAGGAAGTCCAGGCGCAACTCTATCCCAAGTTAATCACGCAACTGGAAACTCTCGAAGTGCACGGCTTCTGCCGTCCGGCGCGGACGGTGAGCGGGGACTACTACGATTTTCTGGCGCTGAATTCCGACCGGCTGATGCTGGCGGTCGGCGATATCAGCGGCAAAGGAATTTCGGCGGCGCTGCTGATGGCGACAATCCACTCGGCGGTGCGGGCGTACAGCATCGAAGACGTGCCCGCACTTCGCGAACTGGCGCTGCGCGAACCGGCCGCGGTCGGCGCGGCGGGAGGCTCCGGGCTGATGCTGGCATCGGAGTTGCGGGGAGCGGAGGCGTCGCCAGCGGCGCTGCTGACTCTGCTGAATCATCAGCTTTACGAAAGCACTCCGGACGCGAAGTACGCGACTTTGTTTTTGGGAATCTATGACGGAGCAACTCGCCGATTCATGTACGCGAACGGCGGTCATCTGCCGCCGATTCTGATCTCCGAAGATGGGTCGTCTCAGTTGCTGAGCTGTGGCGGAACCGTGGTCGGCTTGTTCGACAATTTGAGTTTTCCGGAAGCAACCGTGCAATTGCGTCCTGGCGATGTGCTGGTGGCTTACAGCGATGGGGTGACCGAGCCGGAGAGCGATTATGGCGAATTCGGCGAGGAGCGGCTGATCCAACTGGTGCGCGAGAATCGCCATCTACCGCTGGAGCGCATCACTGAAATAGTCATCGCCGCCGTGGCCGACTGGATCGGCGACAACGAACAGCCCGACGATGTGACCCTGGTGCTGGCGCGGGCGCGGTGAGGGAGAGCCGGACGCTTCCCTGTTAAAGTGGCTCACCCGGTGTCGGCGGTTCGGCAGGCCACTTCTCGAAAGGCAGAGCCCCGTCACCACACGAGTTTTCCGCACATGAAAAACGCGGGAGGGATTTCTCCCTCCCGCGTCGTTTTGTGTCTCGATTAACTGCAGATCCCTCTCTTCGCTCGGGATGACAATTCTTAGTGAGCGAGAGACGATCTGCTTACACCAGCCCCTGATCCAGCATCGAGTTGGCGACCTTCAGGAAGCCCGCGATGTTGGCGCCGTTTACCAGGTTGCCGGGCGTGCCGTACTTCTCGGCCGTCTCAAAGCAGTTCTGGTGGATGGCGATCATGATCTTGTGCAAACGATCATCGACTTCTTCGCGGGTCCAGGAGATGCGCATGCTGTTCTGCGACATTTCCAGTCCAGAGGTGGCAACGCCGCCGGCATTGGCAGCCTTGGCCGGTCCGTAGAGGACTTTGGCGTCGAGGAACATCTTGGTGGCTTCGATGGTGCTCGGCATGTTGGCGCCTTCGCTGACCACCTTGCAACCGTTCTTAATGAGATTGGCCGCGTCTTTCGCGTTGATCTCGTTCTGTGTGGCGCTCGGGAACGCGCAATCGGCCTTGATATTCCACAGCCAGTTGTGGTCGAGCTTTCGGTCGGTGGCGCTGTAGATGGCCTTCTTGAATTTCTCGGCGTACTCCTTGATGCGGCCGCGGCGGTTGTTCTTCAGGTCCATGATGAAGGCTAGCTTCTCACGGGTGATGCCGTCGGCATCGTAGATGGCGCCGTCGGAATCGGACACGGAAACCGGCTTCGCGCCCAGATCGAGCAGCTTCTCGACGGTGTATTGCGAGACGTTGCCGCTGCCGGAGACCAGGCACACTTTGCCTTCCAGCTTGTCTTTGCGCGTCTTCAGCATTTCCTGGGCGAAATACACGCAGCCGTAGCCGGTGGCCTCGGGACGAATCAGCGAACCGCCCCAAGCCAAGCCCTTGCCGGTGAGGACGCCGGTGAATTCATTCCGCAGCCGCTTGTATTGACCGAAAAGGAAACCGATTTCGCGTCCGCCCACGCCGATGTCGCCGGCGGGAACGTCCGTGTCAGGGCCGATGTGGCGCTGCAGTTCGGTCATGAAGCTCTGGCAGAAACGCATGACTTCGTTGTCGCTCTTCCCTTTGGGATCGAAATCGCTGCCGCCCTTGCCGCCGCCCATGGGCAGCGTGGTGAGCGAATTCTTGAACACCTGTTCGAACGCCAGGAATTTCAGAATGCCTAGATTCACCGAGGGATGGAAGCGAAGTCCGCCCTTGTAGGGGCCGATGGCGCTGTTCATCTCGATGCGGAAACCACGATTGACTTGTACTTTGCCGCGGTCATCGAACCAGGGCACGCGGAACATGAGGAGCCGCTCGGGCTCGGTGATGCGTTCCAGGATCTTGGCTTCGTGATACTCAGGGTGGCGCTCCAACACGGGCCGCAAGGACTCGAACACTTCGAGGACAGCCTGGTGAAATTCCGGTTCGGCTGGGTTTTTGGCTTTGACGAGGTTTAGGGTTTGATTGATATAGTCCGCCGCAGCATTACCCTTGGGCGGTTCCATGACAGCACTCATAAGACTTGCCTCCGAATTTTATACATTGAACGGATTGTCAAAAACACAGGACGCCGCAGGAATTGCGGCTTTAGTTATTGAATGCCTGGCAGGGAGGCTCCGCCGTGACTGGCGTCACCGGTTTCCGTGATGGCTGGGCGACCGGTTCAGAGCCGGTAAACGCCGTGGGTAATGGATGTAAACCCAGCTGAATGTGTCTGTTAGCGCAATGGCGAGGATGAAGACTACTTCCCAATGCCGGGTATGACTGTTACCTTGGCGGTCACCTGCTGGCCCTTTTCCATGCCTCCCACGATGACCAGGCCGCGATGCGTGACCAGCAGGCCACGATGATCCATGGTGGGCTCGGGAGTGTCTTCGCCGAAGGTCTCCCATTCGCCGGTTAAGTAGTCAAGAGCGAAGGTGGTCGGGGAAGGTTCGGCAGGCTTTCCGTCATAGCCGATTCCGTTGAAATCGTATGGGATGTCCGTCCCTCCGGAGAAATAGATTACGCCAGCTTTCTTGTCCAGCGGTCCAGCGCCGGCCGCGATGCGAAAGCGCGCGTTGCCGGGATGAGGAGGAAGTTTCGACCATTCGATTTTTGTGATGTCAACTTTCTTCTTTCTCTTCGAAGTTGGAATTTCACCCGCCCAGCACTCGTTGGAGGTGAAATACTTCGGGCCCACGGGGCCCGGGTTCTTGTAGGCGCCGTCCACGTAAACGATGGTGTCGCCGATGATGGCGCCGGCATGACCGAATACGGGTGTGCCGGGAATCGGCGTGCCCTGCATCCAGACATCTTTATCGGTGTCATAGATCTGGACGTTGCGGACGGCGGCGTTCTTTGCGGTTGACCATCCGCCGATGAGGAAAATGTAACGGTCGCGATAGAGGCCGACCACGGCGTCGTGGACGGGTACGGGAATGTCCTGGCCGCGATAATAACGGTTTTCCGCCGGGACAAAAACGTTCAGATCGGGCACAGTGGTCTCCCCGCCCTGCGCGTCGAGGACGTAGCCTCCGAAGATGAAGACTTGATCGTGCAGCGCAACTGCCGATGCTGCGAGCCGTCCTGCCACTCCGGGCACGGGACGTTTTTCAGTCCACTTGCCGGTGGAAGGATCCATTTCGTAAGTGCTGGTGGTGACCGCATCCCAGGTCTTTTTCGGACCGATGCCCATGAAAGAGAAAATCCTGGGTCCGCCTTCGTCATGCGAAATTGCAACTGCATTGTTCGATAGCGGCACCGGGAGTTGGCTGAGCTTGGGTTCCTCGGCGGCCTGAAGGCGAGTTATCAGAAGAAGGCAGAATAATAATGGTAGCAGTTTGGCCGATGCGGATTTCATTGGTGGAATGATAGCAGGCTGTTGGTGTGGTGACAGGGCTCTGCCCGTTTTAGCTGGCAAAGCCGCGCTACCGCACGAGACCTCAGAACCATGTGCGCTCGCGGTATTCGCGATAGGCGTCGCCGAACTTTGCTTCCAGAACTGCAGCTTCGCGGCGTGCGCGGATAATCTGCATGGGGATGATCACCAGCAGAACGGCCAGCAGTTCAGGACGCCCCAGGATGAGCGCCAGTCCTATCAGAAAAACCACTCCGGAAATATAAATAGGATTGCGGATCCGCGAATAGATGCCGGTGGTGACCAGCGCTGTCGCTTTAGGAGCGACGGAGAAGGACCTGCCGAGAGTGTAGCGGGAGAGAATTACGCCAGCCAGTCCAATTAACCCGAGCAGCAGACCGATCGAACGCGCCAGCCCGTGAGGCCCCGGGGCGGAGTGAATTATCAAGCCGAGGAGCAACAGGCCCGCGACCAAGGGCAGCCAGACGCGCAGTGTCGTTCCCCGATCCATATTTAGGAATGTACCTCAGTATCTCTCCCAACCCGGGCGAAGCGGATGAAGTGCGATCTGCTATTGGAGCTTCCCCTGTACCCACCTGCGCTCCCTGGGGTTAAAGGAAAAAAATCTCAACCGCCGGAGACACAGAGGTTCACAGAGGAACCGCAGAAACGATACGATGACAGACGAGACGATGTTACAGGATGCGATGACGAACACGGCGGAGAGTCTGCGGCCAAACAGCAAGCCCAGAGCGAATTTTATCCGTTTGACCAAAGCGCTGAAGCCTTCCACCCCATCACGCCAAGACTGGGCGAGCTGCGGATCTCGGCGCTGCGCCACCCGAAATCTGGTTTCCGTCTTTGTTATTGCCACCTCACTCTTCTTATTGAGTGTGTCAGCGTCAGCGCAGCATCAGACCCAGGCGCAAACGCGCCAGCAATTGCTGCAAGACCTCGACTCGGGCCAGTTGCGGGATGCAGTCCTACTGGGTCAACAAGCGGTCTCGCGCTGGCCGCTCGATGCGCAATTCCGTCACTATCTGGGCGTGGCCTACTTCAAAACCGGTGATCTCAAGCAGGCGCAGGAGCAGCTCACACGGGCGCGAGAACTGAATCCGAAAGACTCCGCGACGCACTTTGACCTGGCGCTGGTGTTACTGAGCCAGCAGGATTATGCGGGGGCCGCGGATGAGCTGGAAGCGGCGATCAAGCTTAGTCCTCCGCAAGCGAATGCGAACGCGAACGCCCTTACACATATCCTGCTGGGGCGCGCGTATCTGAATTCGAATCGCAGCTTGCAGGCGGTCGACGAGTTCAAGACCGCTCTGCGGCTCGACCCGGCCATCAGGCTCGGGCACTACCATCTGGGATTCGCCTACTTCAGCCTCGGGCGCAACGACGAAGCTATCGGCGAATATAAGGATGAATTACGCCGGTCGGGAGAAAGTCCCGCGGTGGTGTGCGAGCTAGGCCGCTCTCTGTTGGAGAGCGGGAAATACGATGCGGCCGTGACCTACTTGCAGCGGGGCACGGAACTGGACGCGGCGAATCCCGACGTCTGGTACAACCTGGGCAAGGCGCTGGCGATGGCGGGGCAGGCGGCTCAGGCGGAATCGCCTTTGCGGAAGGCGGCGGAACTGAACCCGAAGGATCCGAGCCCGCACTATCAACTGGCGCGCGTCCTGGAAAAACTTGGCAGAACCGATGAAGCTCGACGCGAACGGGAACGCTTCGCGGTACTCAAGAAGGCGCAACCGGCCACGGCAGGCATGGCCACCGGACGCGACCAGTGATGCTCCAGAACAATGATGATCCAGAACAATGATGCTCCAGAACACTGAAAGCGATTCAACGATAGCGACGATGAGAAACCTGCGCGTCATGGTGGCGGTGGCCGTCCTGCTGATGGCACTGATACTGCACGGATCTGGGCAGACGGCTGCGCCAAAGAACCCTGCATCGGCAAGCAAAGTTCCAGTAGCAAAGCCCGCGGCGGCCGCACAAAAGCCGGACGCGAAGACTCCCACGGCAAATCCACCGCTATTCGTTGATGTGACACGGGCGGCTGGAATTGATTTTCGCGTGACCTGCGGCAGCCGCGAGAAGCTCTACATCGTGGAAACCCAGTGCGGCGGCGCCGCCGCGTTCGACTACGACAACGACGGCTGGATGGACATTCTTCTGGTTGACGGCTCGACCATCGAAGACTACAAAGCCGGAAAGTGCCATCCGCCGCGCCTTTATCACAACAACCATGACGGTACGTTTACCGACGTCTCGGCGAAGTCTGGCTTGAATTTTTGCGGTTGGGGATACGGTGTGTCGATCGGCGACTACGATAACGACGGCTGGGAAGACGTCTACATTACCGGCTTCCATGGATCGGCCCTTTACCACAACAACCACGACGGCACCTTCACCGACGTCACCGCCAAAGCCGGCGTCGCCAATGCCCATGGTTGGGGAACGAGTGCGGCTTTCGGCGATTATGACAACGATGGCAATCTCGATCTCTATGTCGCCAACTATGTGGACCTTGATATCAACAACCTGCCGGAGTTCGGCAACGGCGTGTTCTGCCAGTATCGCGGCATCCCTGTAAACTGCGGGCCGCGCGGATTGAAGGGCGGGCGCGACCGTCTCTACCACAACAATGGCGACGGCACCTTCACGGATGTTACCGAAAAACTCGGCATCGACACCGGAAGCTACTACGGGCTGGGCGTGTTGTGGCTGGATTACGACAAAGATGGCTGCCTCGATCTTTACGTATCCAACGACTCTTCGCCGAGCCTGCTCTATCACAACGATTGCAAGGGTGGATTCACCGAGGTCGGTGCCGAGGCAGGCGTGGCCTACAGTTCCGACGGGCGAGAACAGGCCGGCATGGGCATCGACTCGGCCGACTACGATCGCGATGGCTGGCCCGACATCGCGAAGAACAACTTTTCCGACGATGACAACAATCTCTATCACAACGATGGCAATGGCGAGTTCACCGACCTTGCGGGCGCGGCGGGCGTGGGCGCCATCAGCAATCCCTATCTGGGTTTTGGCGTGAAGTTCCTCGATTACGACAACGACGGCTGGCCCGACATTTTCATCGCCAATGGCCACGTGGATGCGCAGGTGGAGGGGCAATCGTTCGGCGTAGGCTACGCTGAGCAGCCGTTTCTGTTTCACAATCTGTCGGCCGACAAATCGAAGGCCGGAAAGTTCGAAGAAGTCGGCCAGAAATCGGGCGGCGCGCTGGCCAGGAAATATGTGGGCCGCGCGGCCTTGACGGCGGATTTCTGGAATCGCGGCCGCCAGGATCTGCTGATGACCACCGTCGATGCCTCCCCGGTGCTGCTGCGCAACCAAGTTCCGTCCCCCGGCCACTGGCTGCGGATCAAGACCATTGGCAGCAAATCGAACCGCGATGGCTTCGGCGCCAAGGTCGAGATCACGGCCGAGGGCTCAACCCGCTATGCGGAGGTGCGCGCCAGCAGCAGCTTCGAGAGCTCGATCGATCCGCGTGTGCATTTTGGCTTGGGCGCGGCGACCAGAGTCGATGGAATCGTCATTCGCTGGCCGAGTGGGCAAGTCGACAAACTGGGACCGGAGCCGGCGGATCAGGAACTAGTCGTCCAGGAAGGACGCGGCGTGATTGCCCGAGACCCGGAAAGAAATCCTTCGGGACCCCCGCCGGTTGCCGCCAGACACTGACCTGCGAGTTTCTCTGAGAACGGGTCACCTTTCGGGAGGCGGTCGGGACCAGCGGCGATTGAAAGCGGCAGCACCGCAGCAGCGCGCCGACCGTCTACGAAATTTTGTAGTTTATCGTAATCTGCCATCCAGTTATTCATAAGTGCCGCCGCCATTGTGCTCGTAAGTACTTGAAAAACTGGGTTCCGCTGTTTGGTACAAGAAGTGCCTCGCTAGCACAAACGCATTAGCTATTGCTGTTTCCGGAGCAAGCGAGGTTGTCTTAAGTTCTTACCCGGAAACACAAACAGAATCAGCAAGATGGCATGAAGCTGACGAATAGCTTTTCTAAGGGCAAGAGTTGGCGAAATTTTAATCGGTAGCAAGGCGGCACACCCGACTCATGGGATCACCGTTGATGGGACTGCAAAGCTCAGGCCGCAACCAGTTGGCAATATAAGGTAGGCAACGAAAATCTCCGTGCATTCGTGCATACGACAACAATCACGTGCCACAGCTCCCAGGGGGTAGGTAAATGAAAAGATTGCAGTTTTGCCTCGCAGCATTTGCTTTTCTAGCTATGATGTTCAGCTTGCCCGCGTGGGCACAATCATCGTCAACCGGTAGTGTTGTCGGCGTGGTTACCGACCAGACGGGAGCTGTGGTGGAGGGGGTCGCGGTCACGCTCACAGATGTCACGACCAACAACTCGCGAACCACTACTACCAACGCCAGCGGGCGCTACCTCTACGTGAACGTCAACCCGGGCATCTACACCATCGCTGTTACTAAGGCGGGGTTTGCAACGTCGAAGACTGAGCGCCAGGAGGTAAAGATCGGACTCACTCTCACGGCCGATTTATCTCTACAGGTTGGCGCAGCGAATATTGTAGTGGAAGTACAAAGCGTTGGCGCCGAACTGCAGACACTGAATTCGACGATTGGCAACGAGGTCACTGGCGAGGCTTTGGAGAACTTGCCGGCCCTTGGCCGCGATACCAGTTCATTCGTCACCATGCAAGCTGGCGTGAGCCCTGACGGCAGCGCTGCCGGAACGGTGGTGGACCAGGCAGTTTTCTCGCTCGACGGTGGCAACAACAGCAACGACATGGACGGCAGTTCGGGCGTTTACAATAAAAATTTTGGCAACGATCCCGCCGGTGGATTGTTCGACAATCCGAACAATCCCATCAGCGGCGCCAACGCCGGGATCAACGGCGGCCAGCCCTCGGGTGTGATGCCCACCCCGATCGACAGCGTCGAAGAGTTCAAAGTCTCGACCACGAACCAGACCGCCGACTTCAACAACTCGTCCGGCATGCAGGTGTCGATCGTCACCAAGCGCGGCACCAACGCCTGGCACGGCACGGGCTACGAGTATTACTGGGACAACAACTTCTCGGGCAATACCTGGGAGAATAATCAATCGGGAACGCCGGTACCGGACTGGCACAGAAGCTGGTTCGGAGTCGCGGTTGGCGGCCCCATCCTTCCCAAAGAGATTCTCGGCGGCAAAACCTACCTCTTTTTCAATTACCAGGGCGCGCGCTGGCCCAACTCGGAGACCATCACCAAACTTGTCCCCAGTACTGACATGCGCAACGGGATCCTGCATTTACCGGCGGGGACGACTGATCCCAACTGTCCCGGAGGCGCCTGCGACCTGAACACCCTTGATCCACGGGGTATTGGGATCAATTCCTACGCGCAGCAGTTGTGGACCACGTATATGCCGGCCCCCAACGCGGGGACGATTAACCCTTGTGGTGGGCTCACGGGCGACAATTTCTGCGACGGGGTCAACACGCTCGCCTTCACGGCGAATATGGCTATTCCACAGAACGACAACTTCGCGGTGGCGCGCCTTGACCACGACTTTGGACAGAAGTGGCACTTCACGTCGAGCTACCGCTTATACCATCTCAAACGTGCCACTGACGATCAGATTGACATCGGAGGATTCTTCTCCGGGGATAAGTTGGGCACTCCAGCTTCCCTCACCAACCGCCCGCAAGTGCCATGGTATCTTGTCATGGGGTTGACTACGAACATCAGTTCGCGCGTAACCAATGACTTCCACTACAGCTTCCTGCGCAACTGGTGGCAATGGGGATCGCACGGCGATCCGGCGCAGTTCTCAACTCTGGGCGCCGCACTCGAACCGTTCGGCGAGAAGCGGAACGACGTAGCCGCTCCCTACAACGTCAACACCCAGCAGACACGCACGCGGTTCTGGGATGGGAAGGATAATTTCTTCCGCGACGACGTTTCCTGGCTGAAAGGCAACCACCTGTTGCAGTTTGGCGGCCAGTACCAGCATAACTGGAACTACCACCAGCGCACCGACAACGGCGGGGGCGTCAATTACTACCCCGTGTACCTACTGGGGGACTCTTCCGGTTCGGGCAACGTGGACATGACGTCCTTAGGTTCTGCGTTCAGCAACCCCGTCCTTGCCCGCGAGGCAGCCGCAGTCCTGGGTATTGTGACTGACACGCAGCAGGCGTATACCCGCTCCGGTTCGAATTTGCAGCTGAATGGGCCGCTCGTACCGGCATTCGATAAAGTTACCATTCCCTACTACAACCTGTATCTCAATGACACGTGGCATATGAAACCGTCCCTCACCGTCACCTACGGCTTAGGATGGGCGTTGGAGATGCCGCCCACAGAGGAGACTGGTAAGCAGGTCATGTTCGTGGGTCCAGACGGTCGGGAGGTCGATACTCAGTCGTACCTGGCACAACGCAAGGCAGCGGCGCTCGCCGGACAGGTTTACAACCCCCAAATCGGTTTTGCCCTGATCGGCAATGTCACGGGCCACCCGAGCTACGAGTACAACCCCTTCTATCACGCGTTCAGCCCACGCATTGCCGTAGCTTGGAACCCATCCTTTAGCAAGGACACGGTGATCCGTGGCGGCTATGGGCGAATCTATGGGCGCTTGAACGGCGTGGGCCTGGTGCTGGGCCCACTCCTCAGCCCCGGCCTGATCCAGGCAGTAGGTTGCAGCTATGTTCTGATGGATGGAACGTGCGGTGCATCGGGAACAGCGGTCAACGCTAGTAACGCTTTCCGCATCGGAACGGATGGCACGACGGCTCCGATTCCATCCGCAGGCGCGACGCTGCCGCAACCATTTTACCCGGGCGTGAACGGGTCGGAAGCCCTTACCGCTTCGCCCACTGACCCAAAGTTCCGGCCGAATTCGGCCGACTCGTTTGATTTGACGATCCAGCATCAGTTTTCCCGCAAGATCTCGGTGGAATTTGGCGGCATTAGTCGTTGGATCCACAACGAGCTTCTGTCGGTCAACCTCAACTCCGTGCCTTACATGATGAGCTTAGGCGGGCAACAATTCAAAACCGCCTACGCCAACATCGAAAAGGCAATGGGTTGTGCGACCTCAGTCACTGCCTGCCAGAATGCAACCGTGGCGTCAACTCTGGGTAGCCTCTCCCCACAGCCTTTCTTTGAGGCGGCGCTGGCCAACACTGGCTACTGCACTGTCGGGAATTGTACTGCCACTGTTGTCGCTAATGAATTCGGCAACCTCCAGAACCAGGCCGTGTGGTCCCTGTGGACTGACTTGGATACTGGAGGTGCTGCGCCGGGATTTAACTTTGCTGCCAGCACGATGACCGGTACAGGACAAATCGGGAGCAACGTCGCCATGACTACGAGTCTGGGGCATGGTAATTACAATGCCCTTTTTGCGACCGTGAAATTCAATGACTGGAACGGCATCACTCTGCAGAACAACCTCACCTGGAGCAAAGATCTGGGGACGGGAGGCGTCGTTCAGGCCACTAGCGAGCAAGCGGCCGTGGACCCGTTCAACTTTGACACCCAGTACGGCGCCAACCCTTCCGATCGCAGATTTGTGAACACGATGTTCGTGGTTTACGCGCCGCCGTTCTATCATGGCCAGCAAGGCATGCTGGGGCGCATTTTAGGGGGCTGGACCACTTCATTTGTTTTCGCAGCCGGCAGCGGTGATCCGCTGAACTGCGGCACCACTACAGGCTCGGGTGGCGAAGGTTATAGCGGCGGACAGGACTTTGGCTCTGGCGATGGCAACAATCTTTTCACCGATGCGAACTGTATGCAGACGGTCAAGAATACGTCGGCGTCGGTTCACCATCTCAGTGATGGGACTTTCAACATCTTCGCAGATCCAACTAAGGCGTTCGCCAACATTCGTCCTCTGATCCTGGGGCTGGATAACCGGAGCGGTGGGTACGGGCAATTCTACGGCCTGCCGTACTGGAATCTGAGCATGGGGATAAAGAAAAATATCCGAATTACGGAACGATTCAGTGCTGAGGCCTCCCTTAATGTCAACAACGTTCTGAACCACAACCAACTGCTGGATCCAAGCCTCTCCGTCTTAACTCCGGGGACGGGGTTCGGGCAGCTCTCGGCCGAGGGAACCCTCCCACGGGCGATGGAGTTCGGAATCCGGGTCAACTTCTAATTGAGTGGTCGTTTGAAAATTGATGCAGCTTTTGGCCGGGGAACACACTCCCGGCCTTTTTTTGCTTAAGCATGGCGGGCTCTTGCGGCGCCAACTCCGCAATCGCGTCGTCAAGATTACCCTGGTAGAGCAGGGTCTCACCCAAAGCGCGATGTGCCGCCGACGGTGTCCGGTTTACCGAGGCCTTCACCCATAGCCCGATCACGAACACTTCGCACGTTACGATCCTTACCGGCCTGCTGCCGAGTGTGCACGGCGTCACGGATTTTGGCGTTCCTCTCTCGCCGCAGCATGTGACTGCGGCCGAACTGTTGAAGAAGCACGGCTACCAAACCGCGGCTTTCATCGGAGCCGTGATTCTCGACAGCAACACGCTCGCTCTCGGCCTCGACCGCGGCTTTGATTTCTACGATAATTTCCCCAAAACCGATGGCGAGACCGCCGACGGCAGGAATAACCCTCGCTGGGGCCGCGTCGAGCGCCGCGGCATGGAAGTCGTCGAGCACGCCGAAGCGTGGTTCGACAAACACCGCACCGGGCCGCACTTCGTGTGGGTGCACCTGTACGATCCGCATGATCCCTACGAGCCGCCGCCGCCGTATTCGGAGAAATACAAAGATCATCTGTACGACGGAGAAATCGCCTACGCCGATTCCGCCGTCGCCCACTGGATTGCATTTCTGAAAAAGGCCGGCGTCTACGACAACGCCATCATCATAGTCACCGGCGATCACGGCGAAGGCCTCGGCGAGCATGGAGAAGAAACGCACGGCCTGTTTCTTTACGACTCGACGCTCCACATTCCCCTCATCTTGAAAACGGCGGCAGCCGCTCATCACGGCGCTGTCATTGACGCCCAGGTGCGCACCACGGACATCCTGCCAACGATTCTTTCGGCGACCGGCGTGCCCGCACCGGCAGAGCTGAACGGCGAGTCGCTCTTTCCTGTCATCGAACAAGCTGCCGCCGCGCAAGCGCCATCCAATCGCGAGCTCTTCGGCGAGACCGACTATCCTCTTCGGTGGGGATGGTCCCCGCTGCGCGCCTTGCGCACCGAAAACACGAAGTGGATCGAAGCTCCCCACCCTGAACTCTACGACTTGCACGCCGATCCAAAAGAGCTGAAGAATCTCTACCCTCCCGACAGTTCGAGAGCGCAGAACATGCAGGCTGAAATTGCCAAGTGGGAGGCCAAGCTCCCGCCGCAAACGAACGCCAGCAAGGCTGCGGAAACTTTGCCGGATCCCAAAGACAGTCGACGTACAGAACCTGCTGCACCGCGCCATGCTCGCCGCTGACGATAACCGATCGAATGAAGCGCGTCAGTTGCTGGAAAAAGCGCTGCAGATCGATCCCACCTCGCCGACCGCGTTCCGGCAACTGGGCGAGCTTGAACTCGCTGCCGGAGATTCTTCGAAAGCAGCCACCCACTTGAAGCGGGCTTCTGAACTGCGTCCCGATGATTCCGCTGCCGCTTTCGAATTGGGCGAGGCGAGGGAGAAGTCCGGCGATTGGCCCGGGGCCCGCGATGCGCTCGAATCGAGCCTGAAGCTCTCGCCCAGCCAAATATCCGCGCGGCTGCTGCTCGGCCACGTGTACCTCGAACTCAAAGACGCTAAGAACGCCGAGGATCAGTTCGAGGCGGCGCTTCTGGTGGATTCGAGCAACAGCGACGGGCGCCTTGGACTGGCGGAAGCGCAGATTCAGCAATCCGATTTCGTCGGTGCTTTGCCCGATCTCGAGGCGTTCATCAAATCCGACCCTCGAAACGCCGCGGCCCTGCGCTTGCTGGCGCGGGCCTATCGTGGACTCGGCAGAGGGCAAGATGCCAAGCGAGCCGAAGAGCAAGCTGGAGCGCTGGAAAAGAAGTGAGTAGAAAATCAAGCCGCTGCACAGGGGAATGGCTCCGGGCTCGCCGCACGCGCTGGCATAGCGCAGCTTGTTCACATTCCTTTCACATTCCCGTTTTATGCTAACTTCTTTACAGTTTCTAGCTCGCCTCGAATCGCGCGAGTTTCCCATGGCCCGAAAACAACCCTCGCCAGCCTCACGAATCAAGCGCCGCCCGACTTCAACGCGATCTCGAGCACCGGAAGCTCGCCCGCGACCGGCTCATCCGCGCAATGAAGACTTGGCCGAAGATGCACTCACAGCCCTGGTGGTCCGCGGCTGCCTGATCGCTCGCGACGCGGTCTTCAATGTCAGGGACTATCTCGCCGACGGTTCGCGCCTCGCTTTTCTGGCGATCAAGGATTGCGAAAAAGAACTCGACCAGATCGAGCGCAAGATTGACGACCAGCTCCCCGAAGCCATTACCCGCGTAGGAGAAGCCAAGGCGCGTGAGTTGCTGGCGTGTTTGAAGTTCATCACCGACCTCGAACGCATCGGAGACCTCGCCTACAGCGCGGTCATGCAGCTGCAATCGCGCCGCGAAAAATTACCGGCTGCGGACTCCCGCCAGCTCATTGAGATGGCCTCTCTACTGCGCGACATGTTGGACCAGGTTCATCAGGGCTTCCTCAAGCGTGATGTGTCGTACGCGCAGAGCGTTCTGCAATCCGATCCGGAAGTGGACCGCTTGTGCCATTCCTTGTTTCACCGACATCTGGCGGAGCCGAACAGTCCGACCGGCCAGAAGAATTTCGACATCCTTCTCGCCGCCCAGGCGCTGGAGCGCATCGGTGATCACGCCAAGAATCTTGCGGAAGAGATTTACGGCTTATCCGAAGGCCGCTCGTTGCGCCATAATGCCAGGAAGCTCTCGACGGCCTAAGCTTTGAAGGGGCGCGGCTTCAGCTTGCGCCGCAAGCTTCGTATCAGGGCATCGCTTTAACGATGCCGAAAACACTTTTGATGGAGTGCGCCTTTAGGGGCTGGACTCCGCCCCGCTTCAATGAAAATCGTGCGACGACGTCTCCGCCCGCGTAACGCGCAGCGGCGAAATTTTTTCCGCGCGGATGTGAATCACGTTGTCCTGATTCTGCAGAATTCCCTCGATCATCAGAAAGCGCTCGGAAATCAGCAACACACGATTTTTCTGCAGCAGATCGGGAGCGACGATCGCATTGGCAATTCCCGTTTCATCTTCCAGGCTCATGAACATCATTCCCTTCGCTGTTCCAGGACGCTGGCGGGCAATCACGCATCCGCCAATTCGCAAGCGGCGTCCATGCGGAAGGTGCGCCAGATCGGAAGCGCGATAAATCCCCAGCTTTTTCATTTCGGCCCGGCGGTATTGCATGGGATGAGGGCCAACCGTCAGCCCGGTAGTGCGAAAATCCGCCACCAGCCGCTCTTCGTCCGTCATGGCCGCGAGCGGAGATTCCCCATCAATTTCCGGAAGCTCATCCAGTAAAGGTCCCGACCAACGCACCGCCCGCTCCACTTGCCACAGTGCGTCGCGGCGATGAGGTTTAATGTTTTGACTTTCACTGGCTACTGACCACTGCCCACTGGCCACTGCATTCAACGCCCCGATTTCCGCCAGCGTCGTCAATTCATCCTTGCGCAACTCGGGCACGCGGCGAGCCAGATCCTGAACCGAAGTGAACGGCGCCAGGCTGCGCTCCCGAACCAAAGCCTGCCCCGCCGGTTCGCGCAACCCGCGCGCATATTTCAAACCGAGTCGCACGGCAAAATGTTTGGCGCTTTTACTGGGAACTGGCAACTGGCGACTGGCAACTGTTTCTAAACTGCACTTCCAATCCGACCGCGTCACATCCATCGGCAGCATTTTCAATCCGTGGCGCTGCGCGTCTTTCACAATCGTGGCTGGATGATAAAAACCCATCGGCTGATTATTCAGCAGCGCCGCCGTGAACGCCGCCAGGTAATGGCATTTCAAATAGGCGCTGGCATACGCGATCAAGGCAAAGCTGGCGGCATGAGACTCCGGGAATCCATAAAGAGCGAACGAAGTAATCGACTGGATAATCTGCTCCTGCGTTTCACCGAGGATTCCATTGCGCGTCATGCCGGCGCGCAGCTTTTCTTCAATTACTTTCATTCGCGCCTCGGAACGTTTGAAACCCATGGCGCGGCGCAACTCCTCTGCTTCGCCGCCCGTAAAGTTGGCGGTGATCATGGCCATGCGCAGCAACTGCTCCTGAAACAGCGGCACGCCCAGCGTTCGGCCCAACACCGTTTCGAGCGACGGATGGGGGTATGTAACCGCCTCTCTGCCCTGCCGCCGCTTGAGAAATGGATTAACCATGTTTCCCACGATCGGTCCCGGCCGTATGATCGCAACCTGCACGACGATGTCGTAAAAGCGTTCTGGCTTCAGGCGCGGCAGACACGCCATCTGCGCCCGGCTCTCGACCTGAAACATCCCGACTGTGTCGGCTTTTTGCAGAGTGGAATATACGACAGGGTCGTCCGGCGGAAGATGCGCCAGATCCACTTCTTCGTGATGATGATCATGCTTGTAATGAACATGGATCAGTTCGAGAGAATCCTTCAGCGCCGCCATCATGCCGAGGCCCAGCAGATCGACTTTGATGATGCGCATGTCCGCGCAGTCTTCTTTGTCCCACTGCACCACCACGCGACCCGGCATCGACGCAGGCTCCAGCGGGACGACGGAATCCAGTCGCCCCTCGCAGATGACCATGCCGCCCGAGTGCTGGCCTAAATGCCGCGGCAGATCCTGTGCGGCCAGACACAACTCGAAATATTTGCGAATCCGCGGATGCGTGAGATCGAGCCCCGCATCGCGCAAACGGCGATCGAGCGCATCGTTCTCGTCCTTGAATTCCCAGGTGGCTACCGCCGCTGAAATTCGCTTCAGCGTCTCCAGATCGAATCCCAGAGCCTTGCCCATTTCGCGCGCAGCCATGCGATTGCGATACGTGATCACGTTGGCGGTCATGGCCGCTCCGCGTTGCCCATAACGCTGATAGACGTACTGAATAACGCGCTCGCGCTCGTCGCCGCTGGGCAAATCGAGATCGATGTCGGGCCATTCGCCGCGTTCCTCGGAAAGAAATCGTTCAAACAATAATTCCATGCCGATCGGATCCACCGCCGTGATGCCGAGCGAGTAGCAAACCGCGCTATTGGCAGCCGATCCGCGGCCCTGTGCCAAAATTTTCTGTTCGCGGCAGAAGCGCACCAGGTCCCAGACAATCAGGAAGTAGCCGGCAAGCTTTAGATGTTCGATTAAGTTCAACTCGCGCTCGATCTGCCGGCGCGCGCGCTTCTTCAACTCGGCATCCGCGCCGCCATACCGGCTCTGCATTCCTTCCCGCGTGCGCTCCCGCAGAAACGACATCATGGTTTCGCCGTCGGGCACGGGATGCCGCGGAAACTCGTATCCCAAATCGTTCAGCGCGAACTCAAGCCGCGAAGAAAGTTCGACCGTGTTTGCGATAGCATTCGGAACATCAGCAAAGAGCGCTCGCATGGCTGCGGGAGACTTGAGATAACGTTCGGTATTACGCGCCAGCAAGCGCCCGGCAGTGGCCAGCGTGCGGCGATGACGCAGCGCGGTGAAGGCATCCGCCAACTCGCGCTCCCGAGGCGTGGCATAGTTCACGCCATTGGTCGCGAGTAGCGGCAGGTGCAAAGCTTCCGCGATCTCGATCGCAACCCGGTTTCGATACTCTTCCTCGCGATGAAAATGCCGTTGCAATTCGACGTAAACATTAGATTGGCCAAAACTGAGTCGGCCAAAAATCTCCGTCAGGCGCTTCACCGCTTCGAACGCCGCTTGCGGCCCACCATGCGTGAGAGCCGCCGCCAGCGGTCCTTCCTCCCCGCCAGTCAGGCAGATCAAACCATCGGCGTGCTCACTAAGATCCGAGCTCGAAGCGCAAGCTCCTTCTTTGCGGCCAGCGCGCAACTTCATTTTCGTAATCAGGCGGCAGAGATTTTGATATCCAGCGCGCGAAGCCACCAGCAGTGGGAGACGACATTCACCACGAGGCTGCGAGCTACTAGCTGCGAGCTGCGAGCACCCAGTCTGCTCGAAGCTCGCAGCTAGTAGCTCGCAGCCCGAAGGGTGTGTCGGTAGTGAGAATGCAGTACACGTCACTTCCGCCCCGATATGCGCTTTGATCTCCGCCTTTTTTGCGGCGAGATGAAAGCGTGGCGAGCCGTACACTCCATCGCGATCGAGCAATGCCATCGCTGGTATTCCCAGGTTCGCGCACACCGCGATCAGTTCCTCGGGAATCGAAGCTCCTTCGAGGAAGCTGAACGCGGAGCGGGAATGGAGTTCAACGTACATCAGTTCCCAGTTGCCAGCTGCCAGTGGTCAGTTGCTTTGACTGGGAACTGACAACCGGCGACTGGCAACTGCTTTCAGTCATACGTTCCTTCTACAAACCAGTTTCCACTTATCTTGTCCTGTACTAAGCGATACAACACGAGCCCAGTTGCCGGTTCTCTTTCATTAGACTGGCAACTGGGCACTGGCAACTGGCAACTGCTCTTGGCGGGGATGGCAATGTCCCACTCCTCGCGCGACCAGCCTTCCTGTTCCGACCAGTCGCCGGAAGAGCGCCAGGGGCCGGCGGTCCAGACGATTTCGCCGGCAATGTCCTCGCGTTCGAGGCATCGCATCCGCACCGGCTTCGCTTCGCGCAAAGTAATGCTGGCGCCGAGCGGCGGACGAAACAGGCGCAGAGCAATCACCGCGCTCATTTTTTCCTGGGCGTTTTCTTTTGCGTTTTCCTCCACCGTTTCATCGACTCGATAGGCGCTGCCATTTTCTGACATGGACATATCCTCCTTCCGATTTCCCGGCTGCTTCACTTTGGGCTTTACCGGCGCGGGCGCTGCGGGCGCAGGCTCTACGGGCGCGAAGCGCCGCACTGTAAACGCGCCTTCGCGATGTGTATCCAGTAACTCCACCGACCCCACTCTTCCTTCGCCGACAATCCCTGCGATGCGCGCCAGCGTCAGTTCCAGTTTTTCGGGCTCGGGAAAAACCGGCTGAAACAATCCACTCTGCAGCGCTCGCGGCCGCGCCGGGTCCGCCGACAAATGAATCTTCACGATGGGTGCTCCGGGCGGATGCGCCTGCAAATCCAGCTGCAACAATTTGAGAAACACTTTCGCGTCCAGCATGGGCGTGGGCAGCCGCAGCGTGCGGGTGAACGTCTGAGTAAGAGTGCTGGCGACCGTTCGGGTGAATGATGCGTAATCTTGCGGCTGCGTCGTTGCGAGTTCAAGATTCAGATGCAACTCCTGCACCGCCAGCGCGCGCTGTCGCAAGCGCGCGCACACTTGCTCCAACATGCGGTTCAGCAAAAATGCCAGCGGTTCCAGTAGCACGATGGGGTATTCCAGCTCCACGCTCTCGGCAAAAATCAGTTGCGGTTCCCATACACGCAAGTTGCGCGACACTGCGCCCCGCGCCAGCTTTTGCAGGCGGATCCCGTGCTGTCCCAGGCGCTCGCTGACCGGAACTCCAGGAAGAGCTGCCAGCACTCGCAGTTTGCGAATGCCCCAGCGATCAAACGTTTCCACCCAGCGCGCGGCCTCTTCTGCATCGGAAGAAAAACTTTCTAGCAACACATCCACCGGCAAATCTCCCAGCCGCTCGGCTTCGCGCCCTTCGGGAATCAAGGTCACGCCGGAAAAACCGCGGGCTGCGAGCAAAGCGGCATCCGGATTTGCGGCCACGGCAAAGTTCGCTTCCAATCCCATCTGAGAGACGCGCTGCGCCAAATCGCGGGCAATCTTCGGCAGCGAACCGAGCAACGGCTCAAGCCCGGCAAGATTCAGAAGCACGGTGCCGGGCGACGTGTCTTCCACTTCCGGAGAGAACGATTGCGCACAATCGAGCAGGGCAGCGTGTGCCGATGTCTCTTGCGGCTCCGAGCGCGCGCGCAGCACTAAGTTCTCCCATGCTTCCAGTTGCGACTTGGTCGTGCCTGCTTCCACGCCCCTTTGCCGCGCTCTCTCGTTGAGCGCCACGACTTTTTCCAGCGGAGGCCGTCCGGTGAGGACCGCGACCGGGCGGGCGCGCAACTCGGGCTCAAAGCGAATGAGCGCTTGCGCGGAAAAATCGGGGATGAAGATGCAGGCAAACATGAGCAGATCTCAAAAGTTCTCAGTTCCCAATTCTCAGACTCGCTCCTGTTCTCATCATTCAATGAATCAGTTTTTACTGAGAACGGAGACCTGAATGACTATCCCGCCCATGCGGCTCGACTTTTGAAACTTGCCGTCGATTGCACTGGCTTGCGTTCCAACTTTCGCTCCAAGCGCGAGCGTAACAACTCGGCTGTGATCTCGAATTGGTCCAATAATTCCGAATGCGGCGGGTCCGAATGCGCAGGCCGATTGCCTAAGAGCTGCGGGCTGACCGATGACACCTTCACCAGCATCGACGAGCAACTCCCCGCAATCGGCTGCTGTTCCAGCACCAGCAGCGCGGTCGGCGTGTGTTCAACCGCGCGGCGGAAGCGGAACCACGATGCCAAAGGAATTCGCCGCGCGCTCTCGACCGGAATATCGCCGAGATCGAGAGCGATCATTCCGAAACCATTGCTTTGCAGCAACAGATCGGTCACCTTCAGCATTTGCCCCAATTGCGATTCCCAGCGCTGGCATGGCGGATTTCCCCGCCGATTTTTCCAACTAGCCGAAGGAGGTTTACGCGAGGGATGTTTTTCTCCGCAGCGCACCCACAGCAAGCGGCTCATCGCCATGCCGGCAGCCGCGGCGGAGGCGGGATCGAACGCATCGCTGGCATCCACGAGCGCACAAACCTCTCCGCGCTCGGTGGCGCGGGCGAGCGCAAAAAGCAACACGCTGGTTCTTCCCGAGGAAGCCGTGCCGCAGATTTCCGTGAGGCAACCGCGAGCGAGGCCACCGGTCAGCGAGTCCAGTTGCGGAATGCCGCTCGAAACCATTTCCGGCGCCAGGCGCACGTCGAGGCGCGAAGCGGGAACGACCGCTCCGAGCTTAGGCATGGCACCGACCTGAGCCAAAATCTTCGCGGTCCTGTTTGCGGTCTTCTCCGCGATCGCGCGCGGAGAAGACGGAGAAGAAAAAATAAAAGGGCGGCCCACTACCGCCGATAAAAAAACCGGAGAGGCAGACATACGATCTCGCAATTGTCAGGGAACATGAAGGGCAGGAATAAGCCCGAGCGGTTAGCTTTCGCTTTTTATTCGCCTAAACGAGTATCACTCTGTGGCCTGCCATTGTCAAGACGGTTCGGCCTGAATCATGACCAGAAGTGCAACCTGAAGGCTTACAACACCTTGCGGCGTCTCCCATGGACTCGAAAACCGCGAGGCTTGAGGCACCCGACACCCGGTTTGGTTCAAACGAGCTTTTGTTATAATCAGAATTCGTTGCAACCCATCTGCCTGGCGCTATCGTCTAGGGGTTAGGACGGAAGATTCTCAATCTTCAAACCCGGGTTCGATTCCCGGTAGCGCTACCAACCTTTCATAAGCTGTTGAATCCAGCAAGGTTTCAAGCCTGCCAAAGTGCTTGTCCCAAATTTGTCCCAAAAAATCGAAGCTGTGCCCGGAAAGTGAGTATTACAGGGTATGGCAAACACCACGGTAAGCATCAGAGAACGAATCAAGACCGCCGATGGGCGGTGGGGGTGGTCTCGGAAGAGACCAGTCCCCGCGGGCAAATTGAAACCTGCCGAAGCGGAGCGCAGGGGTAAGTTTTATTTGGTCTGGACTGAGAAGGGGAAGAAGAGGGAAACGAACGTCAAGAACAAAACATTCGAAGCCGCCGTCAGGGCTGCACGTGCGAAGGAACGGCATCTGGAAGACAACGCTGACGGATTCAAGCGTCCTGATCCTCTTCAGCCGAATGAGCGCAAGACCATTGCGGATTCCATCGAACGCTACCTGCAACGGGTAGAGATTTCACAGGACGCGCAAACCCTCAAAGCTTACAGGCAATCACTGCGCCAGTTCCAACGCTGGACAGCTTTCACCTACATGGATGAGATCGACCACGATCACGTGTTGGCATTTCGAAAGCAGGCTGAGTCCAACGGCAACTCCAGACTCACGGCTGATTGGAAAGCGATGCGCGTTAATAAGTTTGTCAAAGTCACATTGGGGCTGGCTGACGGCAAAGGTCCGATCAAGAAGTCAGATTTGGGGAAGATGAAGCCGAACGGCCCCCCGAAAATCTACACAAAGCCCCAAATCGAAGCATTCTTTAGAGCCTGCAAGCCAGATGAGGAGCTTCGATACCTCACGCTTTACGAACCTGCGTTCCGCAAGAACGAACTTATCTATCTCGAAAAAGAGGACGTTTTGGTGGAACAGCAGATGCTACGAGTGCAATCGAAAGTCCGCTACGACGAGAACGGGACGCTTCTATACAAGTTCAAGGCTAAGGCGAACAGTGAGCGCAATGTTCCAATCACCAAGGAACTGATGCAGCGGATTGTCAAACACATGAACAATTCAGCCCAGCAGAACTCCCGGCTCCTGTTCTGCACTCGCACCGGGCTCCCGGACACGCATCCGTGGGATAAGCTCCAGACTATTGCAAAGCGCGTTGGTATGGGTAAGTTTGATCTGAAGAGGTTCCGGGCTACACGGGCGACTGAGTGGCTGCGTCCAAAATGGTTGGGCGGATGCGGCTACGACATCCCAACCGTGAGGAACTTGTTGGGACATGATCAGGATTCAGAGAGTATTTGGGCATACGTCCGGGCCGTGGAAATGGAAACCATTGTTGCGGAGATGAACAAGGAAAAAGAGAAGGACTCGCCAGCGGATCGGCTCGACGGAACGCCCAACGGCCCCATCGTAATTTTGGAAGACGGTTCAATCGCCGTGACAGGCGTTCCAGTAGCGCAAAGTTGGGTCTCCAATCAATTTCGATGAAAGCAGAGTCCCGATTCAGGCTGCCAGCATAGAGGCGGCGGCTTGGGGGATTCTGCGAGAAGCGAAGCTCACAGGCAAAGCGAAGCCAAGTTCCGCTACTCGGCTCTGCTTCATAATGAGCAGGTGCTAACCGCACCGAGATGTGGGCCGTCGATCCCAACGCTAGGCTCGACATCGCCCTGATTCCGAAAGAGAAATACTCGAAAAATAGATCGGCGTAGAGCCTCCGCTCGGGTCCG
>Ga0182014_10000140_pt1 | contig 84023 bp, 77 predicted proteins | sample 612S2DmetaG_FD_120489 | JGI IMG/M metagenome (GOLD analysis project Ga0182014, IMG submission 120489) | Permafrost microbial communities from Stordalen Mire, Sweden - 612S2D metaG | ecosystem: Environmental > Terrestrial > Soil > Wetlands > Permafrost | place: Sweden: Stordalen | collected...
AACGCCTACGGCTGGTGGAAGGTCTCCCAGCTCCTGTACATCGCCGCGCTGGTCTCCTTCGGCCTGGCCGTCCTCGCCCTCGCCGGCTCCGCCACCGCGATCGTCCGCGGACGGCGCGCATCCGCTGACGCGGAGATCTTCGCCACCAAGGCCCAGCACACCAAGGCCGCCTAACGGTGCAGCCGGCCTCCCCGGCTCACTGTCCCTCCCCTTCCGGCCGGCGCCTCCCCCGTGGGCGCCGGCCGGACACGCGTCCCCGCGGCGCCGTCGGGCCGTCGGTCAGCGTGGGGCGATCGTCGGTTTTCCGCGCATGCTGCGGATAAGCAACGCCGATCAAGGAAAACGCGGGGATAGAGGGCGGGGGCGGCGGCGGGGCCGGGGTGCCCCTTCCGGGCCGCCTTGACCGGCAACCGGTCAGCCAGCTGTGCTGGGGATGCTGAGCGGGCGGATGCCGGGACCAGCCCGGTGCTGGTGAGGGTCAGGCAGGACCGGCCGCCGGGGATGTTGCAGATGACCAGTTCTTCCCGGTCCCGCCAGCGGGAGGTGCGCACGCTGAAGCCGCAGGTGGCCAGCCGCCGGCTCAGTGCGGGTACCGGCGGCGCGGCGGAACCGGATGCGGCGGGCAGCGGCGCGGCCAGGTGCGGTACCCGCGGCGCGCGACAGCAGGGTCGCGGTCTGCCGCGAGCTGAGGCCGGTCAGCCGGGCGGGATGACCGCTACCGGTCCCTGGGCGTGGTTGAGCACCGCCTGCAGGACCGCGCCGCTGCTCAGCAGCGGGCCCTCGTGGCCGTCACGGCGGCTGATCACGGTCAGGTCGGCCAGGCCGGACATCGCCGCCAGGACCCGGCCCGGATGCCCGTGGATGACCTTCGGGCTGGCCGGCACCCGTGGGTACCGCTGCTGCCAGTCGCGCAGCGCCTCCGCGAGCCGCGCGGCGGCCTGCGCGGACTGCGCCCGCGTGCCGGGATGGTGCACCGGCGCGGTCAGCACCCGGGTCAGCCCCCGGCCGTTCGGGGCGCCCGCGCCATCATGACCCGCGCCACCATGAGCGGCGGGGGACGCCAGCGAGGACGGTGGCAGCCAGTGCCAGGCGTGCACGGCCAGCACCCGGGCACCGCGCAGCGCGGCCTCTTCGAAGGCGAAGCGGAGCGCCGGGGCGGCCTCGTCCGGATCCCGCACCGCGACGACGATCTCGCCGTGCACGGTCCGGCCCTGATCGCGGACGACCACGACGGGGCAGGTGGCGCGGGACGCCACGGACCGGCTCACCGGGCCCGCGCGCATTTCCCCGTACCCGCCGAACCCGAACGCGCCCACGACGAGCATCAAGGCTCCGGACGCGTCCTGCGCCAGCACCCGGCCGGGCCCCCCGGACAGCAGTTCCGTCTCGACGGCGACATCGGGGGCCAGGCCGGCCGCGAACTCGGCCATCGTCGTCAGCGTCTGCGCGTAGACGTTCCGCAGGGCGTCGTCGACGGTCAGCGGGGAGCCCTCCGCGGCCCCGGCCCGGGAAGGGGCCGGGGTCACCGAGACAATCCGCAGCGGGACCTTCCGGCGCGCGGCCTCCGCGCACGCCCACTCCACGGCGTGCATGGACTCTTCCGAGCCGTCCGCGCCCACCACAATCGGCCTGGTCACCATCGTCCTGCCTCCTTCACCGGCATGGACCGCCCGGCCCAGCCCGCCGTTGGCCAGCCCGTCGTTGAACTGGCACCGGCCACTGCCCGCTCGGGCGGTTCCGGGCCCAGACTGCCGCCGCGGGTACCGGCGTGCCAGGGCCGCGGGCACATGGTCTCCACGGCCGAAGGTCCCGAATCTCGCTGCAGACCGAACGTCCCGCCTCGGACGGACCCCCGACTCTGCCTTCGGCCCCCCGGAGGAGCGATCGTTGCGGGTAAGGGACATGGAGGTTGCCATGGCTAGCACCGACTATGGGGTCCTCGTCGGATACGACGGCTCATCGAGCAGCCACCAGGCACTGAGCTGGGCTGCGCACGAGGCCCGGGCACGCGGCGTGCTCCTCACCGTGTGCCACACCTGGATCCCGGGATCCGCCGGGCCACCGCTGGCCGGGGAACCGGAAGATCTGGCCCGGGAAAGCGCGGAACGGATTCTGGCGACCGGAGGGCGGAGCGTCGTCGCGCCGGACGTGCGCCTGTTGCTGGCGGAAGGGCCAGCCGCCGCGGTGCTGTGCGAGCACAGCGACGCCGCCGACGTGGTCGTCGTCGGCTCACGCGGCCTGAGCGGGCTGTCCGGGCTGATGCTCGGGTCGGTCAGCCTTCAGGTGGCGGCGTGCGCGTCCGCGCCCGTCGTGGTGGTCCGCGGGCACTGGCGCCCAGCCGGTCAGTACCAGCCCGGTCCCATTGTGGTCGGGGTGGACGGGTCGAAGGCGGCGGAGCACGCGCTCGCGTTCGCCGGGGCGGAGGCCGCACGGCGGGACGTTCCGCTCATGGTGGTCTGCGCGCTGTCGGATGCTCCGGGCAGCCTGGCCGTGGCCCACGACATCGCGGACGACGCCGAGCAGACGATCCTCCGCTGGGAAAAGGACCACCCCGGCGTCGAAGTCCACCGGCGGATCACGATCGAGTCGCCGCGGGCCTCCCTGCTCGCCGCGGCCCAGGACGCGCAACTTCTCGTGGTGGGCTGCCGCGGTCGCGGGCTCGGGGGCGCGCGGGGCATGCCTCTCGGCTCGGTGACCCACACGCTGCTGTGGCAGGCACCCTGCCCGCTGGCGGTCGTCCATACGCACTAGGCCGCCCGGCGGGCGTACGGACCCGGCCCGGGACCAGGTTCAGGCCAGGTTCAGGGCAGCCGGGCGGGGCAGGGCGGCGACGGGGTGACGAGTTCCGGCATCCGCCACGCCGCGGCCGCCTGCGCGACGAACTCGGCCGCGGCCTGCATGGGCGGCTGGGCGCGGACGGCGCCACCGCCGAGGAAGCTGCGCACCGCCTGCTGAACGCCCGTGTTGCCGAGCAGGCCGCCGTGCATAGCGGGGACCACGATCGTCTGCGAGGGCAACTGGCACGCGGGGCCGCAGCGGGTCCCCAAACCTGACGTTGACGTTAAGATCCGTTACGATTCACTATGCGGACGGCAGCTTGCGAGCGACCCTGGGGAGTTCTATGTCTGTAGTTGGAAATCCGCCGGCTGCGCCCACGGCGCCGCCGGGCCGCAGCGTCCACTACAAGTGGATCGCCCTGTCGAATACCACGCTCGGCATCCTGATGGTGACGATCAATCAGTCGATCCTGCTGATCTCGCTGCCGGCGCTGTTCCGGGGGATCAAGCTCAACCCGCTGGTGCCGTCGAACACCTCGTACTTCCTCTGGGTGTTCATGGGCTTCGTCCTGGTCACCGCGGTGCTGGTCGTCAGCCTGGGGCGGGTGGGCGACATCTACGGCCGGGTCAAGATGTACAACCTCGGCTTCGCCATCTTCACGATCTTCTCAATCGCGCTGTCCGCGACGTTCTTCACCGGGCCGGCCGGCGCGCTGTGGATCATCATCATGCGGATCTTCCAGGGGGTCGGCGGCGCGTTCCTGTTCGCGAACTCCACCGCCATCCTGACCGACGCCTTCCCCGAGGACGAGCGGGGCAAGGCGATGGGCATCAACGGCATCGCCGCGGTGTCCGGCTCCTTCCTGGGCCTGCTGCTGGGCGGCGTGCTCGCCCCGATCGAGTGGCGGCTGGTGTTCCTGGTCTCGGTCCCGTTCGGGCTGTTCGGCACGGTCTGGGCCTACCTCAAGCTGCGCGACAACGGGATCCGCATTCCGGCCAAGATCGACTGGCTGGGCAACGCCCTGTTCGCCATCGGGCTGGTCGCCCTGCTGACCGGGATCGTGTACTCCCTGCTGCCCTACGGTGGCCACCCCACCGGGTGGACCAGCCCGTTTGTGCTGACCGCCGTCATCGGCGGGATCGCGATCCTGGCCCTGTTCGCCTGGGTGGAGACCCGGGTGCCACAGCCGATGTTCCGGCTCGGCCTGTTCCGGATCCGCGCCTTCACCGCGGGCAACATCGCCGGCATGCTGGGCGCCCTTGGTCGCGGCGGTCTGCAGTTCATGCTGATCATCTGGCTGCAGGGCATCTGGCTGCCGCAGCACGGCTACAGCTTCAGCCAGACCCCGCTGTGGGCGGGCATCGCCATGGTCCCGCTCACCATCGGGTTCCTGATCGTGGGCCCGCTCGCGGGCGCGCTGTCCGACCGCTACGGCGCCCGGCTGTTCGCGACGACCGGGCTGATCGTCTCCGGGGCCAGCTTCCTGCTGCTGGAACTGCTGCCCATCAACTTCAGCTACATCTGGTTCGCCGTGCTCATCTTCCTGTTCGCGGTCGGCATGGGGCTGTTCTTCTCCCCGAACCAGGCGTCGGTGATGAACAGCCTGCCGCCCGAGCAGCGCGGCGCGGGCGCGGGCATGCTCAACACGTTCCAGAACTCCGCCACGGTGCTGTCGATGGGCCTGTTCTTCACCATCGTCACCCTGGGGCTGGCCGCCCACCTGCCCAAGCACCTGTACAGCGGGCTGGTCGCGGCGGGCGTGCCGTCCGCCGCCGCGCACACGGTGGCCAACGAGCCGCCGATCGGCAGCCTCTTCTCGGCGTTCCTCGGGTACAACCCGATCCAGCAGCTCCTCGGGCCGACCGGCGCGCTGCAGCATCTGTCGCCGGCCCAGGCCGCCTACATCACCGGCCGGTCGTTCTTCCCCAAGCTGATCGAGCAGCCCTTCGCCGACGGACTGCACCTGGCCTTCACCTTCGCCGCCATCGCGACCGCGATCGCGATCATCGCCTCCGCCGTCCGCGGGAAGCGTTACATGCACATCCCTGAGCCCTTGGCCGAGGAACTGGCCGAGGGGGCGGCCGAGGCCGGGGGCCTGATGGGCCTGGAGCCGCTGGCGACCGACGGCCAGGACGCCGTCGACACCATCGGGCTCCGGGCCGGGACCGGCGACCGAGGACGCCCCGCAAAAGGGCAGCCAGCGAACGGGCAGCCAGCGAACGGAACGACGCCGACCGTGACCAGTCCCGGCGAGGGGTCCGGCGTCCCGCGCGGAGGGGCGTGAACGGGGTGGCCGGCCTGGCCCCGGCCCGACATGATGAGGAAACCGGCGGGCGGCTGCTCGGGATCGGCGCGGCGGCCCAGCGGCTCGGCGTGTCCGAACGGGCGCTGCGCTACTACCAGCAGATAGGCCTGATCGTCCCGGCCAGCACCACGCCCGGCGGCCTGCGGCGCTATTCGGAGAGCGATGTCGCCCGGGTGGAACGGATCGTGGAGCTGAAGACCCTGCTCGGCCTCAACCTGGACGAGATCGCGCTGGTGCTGCGCAACGAGGACCGGATCGCGCAGATCCGGCTGACCTACCACGACGAGCGCACGAGTGAGGACGAGCGCCGGCAGCTCACCCGCGAGTGCCTGGCCCTGCAGGAAGACCTCCGCGCCACCGTGGAAGTGAAACGGGCCGCGCTGGACGCCTTCCTGGCCGACCTGAACGCCCGCATCTCCCGCGCGCGGGCCCTGCTGGCCGATCACGATCACTAAATTGAATAGGACGCTTCCGGCCAGCCGGGACGGACATATATCTCCTGAGCGTGGTCATCGGAATCGACCCCCGTGAGGGCTGCGCATGCGGTACGGCGCCGGTTTTCCGCGGCATTTGCGGAAAACCGGCGCCGGTCATGAGACGGGCCGGGGCGGGCACCGGCGGGAGGATGGCCGCCGGGGCCCGCGGCCGGGCGGTTAGCGGCGCCAGGACCACCCACTGCCGATACCGGCCAGGTGCAGGGCCAGGCAGAACAGGCCGGCCAGCAGCAGGCTGGTGGGGTCAAAGACCGCGCTGGTGGCCGTACCCGCGGCGTTGAGGATGAACGCGATGGCGAAGAGGATGGCCGCGACGATGGCGAGCATGGAAAGGTCCTTCCGGTAATCAGGCCGCGAAAGCCGGAACGAGAACAACGGCGCGGTAAACGCATGGTCCGCACCGTCCCGGCCACCAGCTGCCTGCGTTTTTCAATTCATGGCGGGCTGTCTCACAATGAGACGGCCGGGTTTTACCCGGCAAAAACGGTCACTAACCTGTGACTGGATGTAAGGGAATTGGCGCCGTCACCGCAGGGCGGGACACCCTCGTCAATATCAGCGGCCGCGGACCCGCCCCCCTGCGCTTTTACGGTTTGACAACGGGATGGCCGTGACGATGCCGTTACCATTTACTTACCGGAACGCATCAGCGGCGGGCCGGCGGGCAGGATCGAGCCATGACATCAGACGCAGAGGCCAGCGGCCCAGGCCCGCTCCCCGGGCCGGCCGGGAGGCCGCTGCGGGCACGGTACGGCCGGACCGCGATCATCGTCGCGGCGGTCGTCGCCGTGGCCGTCGTGATCGTGGCCATCGCCGTCGCCGCCGGCGGCGCCCAGCCCACCGGCAGGCCGTCGGACACGGTGTCCGAGACGGCCGGATCGATCAGGGCCGTCGACTTCCAGGGCGTACCAGGACAGCTGATCGTCACCACGACCCCGGGCGACCAGGTCCGGCTGACCGGGCAGCTCGCCTGGAGGAACCATCACCGGGCCGGCACGGCTTCGGCGCGGGCGAGCGACGGCGTGCTGTACCTGGTCTCACGCTGCGCCACGGACAGCCCGTGCACCGAGAACTACCGGCTCGCCGTACCGGCGCACACGGCTGTCACCCTCACGCAGCCGTCCGGCCACGTGGTGGTGTCCGGACTGGATGCGGCCCTGCGGATCACCGCCGAGAGCACGAGTATCAGCGCGACCGGGCTGCGCTCGCCGTCGCTGACCGCCACGCTCCGGTCGGCGCATCTCGGCGCCTCGTTCGCCGGGGCACCGCAGCGGATCAGCGTCACGCTGACGTCGGCGCAGGCCACGATCCGGCTGCCGGCCACCGGCCTCCAGTATCAGATAAGCTCCCAGGTCCGATGGGGGTACATCAAGGTCGGTGTGCCGCAGTCGGCCAGCTCGCCCCGCCACATCGACGCCCACCTCACGTCCAGCGAGCTCGAACTGCTGTCCTGACCACCCTGACCCTGGGCGGGCGGGCCCTGGGCGGGCTCTGGGTGCGGGCCGGTGGGATCTCGATCAGGCGGGATGCTGGGACGTGGCCGCGGCCGGCTCAAGGTCGGAGAGCCGGAGAAGGTGGCGGGGCTCCGGCGGGAACGGTGTGCTGCGGTCGGCCCGCAGATCGGGTCCGACGTGCAGCAGCTCCCCCGGCTCGAGCAGGCGCCAGGCCGGGTCGTCGTCCATCCGCTCGCTCGCGATGACGACCGACGGCAGGGCCGCCAGGTGCGGGGACCGGGCGCTGATCCGGCTGCTGCGCACCTCCAGGGCACGGCCGGCCCCAGTGCCGCCTACTGGGCCGCCGCCTACCGGGCCGCCTACTGGGCCGGCCCCGGTGCCGCCAGCGGGGCGGTCCAGCACATACAGCTCGTGCGTGGCCGGAAAGCGCAGCGCCCACAGGTCGGTCGCCGTGACCAGGATCAGGTTGACGGCGTACACCGGCAGATGGCCGCCGATCCAGCCGATGGCCGCGGTGATGCCCCGGCCCAGGTCGCCGCCGTGCCGCCTGGTCTCCCCGGTGATCAGGGCGAACACCCGCTCGCTGTCGGTCTCGCCGCGCACCAGGTCAGCCGTGCCCAGCTCGGTGAGCCGGCGGTCCAGCTCGGGCAGGCCCTGCACGACGCCGTTGTGGGCGAACAGCCGGCCGTCCTGCAGAAAGGGGTGCGTGTTGGCCAGCGTGTGCGCGCCGGTGCTGGCGTAGCGGACATGCGCCACGAAGGTGGTGCCGTGCAGGTGCCGCGCGGTGCGGGCGAAATCGGTGTCCTGCCAGGCCGCGATCGGCTGCTTGGACACCTCGGGGCGGCCCCCGGCGCCGAACGCCCCGATCCCGGCACCGTCCGGATTGCGGTGACTCTGCGCCGCCAGGCTATCCGGCGCGCCGATCAGCCAGAACTCCGCATCGACCGGGCGGCCGGCGTGCAGACCGAACAACCGGCACATCGGTGTTCACCTCCTGCCCGCACGCTGGGTAACCGCGGACGGCGGGCGGGGGACGCCGCGGTCGCGGTAGGGCCGCCCGCAGCCGTACCGCTCGCGCGGAAAGACCCGGACAGCGAGCATAATGTCACGTGGGCTAGCCTCGCCGGCTAGCGCCGCCCCATGATCGCGGACCGGACGGAGGCGCCCACCGGTGTTTGAGGCCGAGGATATTCGGGAGTGGCGGGGCCACCATGTCGTCGATGACTCAGGGTCAAAGATCGGCGAGTTGGAGGCCCTCTACGTCGATACCCGGACGGACGAGTACATGTTCGCGACCGTGAAGATCGGGCTGCTCTCCCGGTCACGGCTGGTGTTCGTGCCGACGGCCGGAGCGAAGGTAGGCCCCGGGTACCTCAAGGTGACCTTCCCCAAGAAACTGGTACGGGACGCGCCGTCCATCGACACCGACGGGGAGCTGCTGGCCCCCGACGAACCCGCCATATTCAGCCATTATGAGCTGCCATATGATGCGGGTGAGATGGAGCGTTTGCTGGCCCGTCGGTAAGCGGCCCCCGGATCGCGGGACTCCGGAGCCGGCCTGCCCAGCAGGGACGGCGTGACCCCGCGAGCCCGCAAGACCGTCAGCCGGTAAACGGATTGACGGAGCGTAGCGGGGAAGGATATAGGCATGCGGCTATTTCTGTTTCTGATCATCATCGCGATTGCCCTCGGCATCCTGGGCGTCGTGCTCAAGGGCCTCTTCTACCTGCTGATCATCGCGATCGTGCTGTTCCTGGCCAACCTGGTCTTCGCCGGCGTACGGTTCGGCAAGCGACGGGGGACCAAACTGGCCCGCTGACGTTTCCGGTGAAGAGCAGGCCGGCACAGCGCAGGCCGGCACAGCGCAGGCCGGCGCCTTCGTCAGGCGACGGCGGCCGCGAGTTCGCCCTGATGCGCCTCGCACCAGCGCCGGGCACGGATCATGGTGCCGCCGTTCTCGTTCCAGGCGTCGATGAAACCGGCGTGCCCGGCCCTGACCCCTTCGGCGATGACGGCGCAGTCCCAGTCGTGATTGGCGATGATCGCCTCGGCCACCTCCCGGCGCTGCGCGGCGGCCAGGCCGTACGCGTCGAGCAGCAGGCGGAACCGGCGGATGGAGCCGCCCAGCCGGGAGTCGCTGATGTCGCGCTCGTCCCGCAGCGGGCACCAGTACCGGGCCGCGGCGGCGAGGTCCCAGATGGCACTGCCCGGGCCGGCCAGATCGAAGTCGATGAGGGCCACGGCGCGGCCGCCGCGGAAGATGAAGTTGGCCGGGTAGACGTCGTTGTGGCTGACCAGCCCGGCCGTGAAGCGGGCGGGCAGGCGGCGGGGCCAGCGGTACCCGGCGGGGTCGAACGAGGCCACCGCCTGGTGATAGCGGCGTAGCAGGTCGGCGATGCCGACCAGGGCCGCGTCGGTGAGCATCTCCTCGCCCAGGGGCGGCGTCGCGGCACGCCCGTCGATGTAGGTCAGCGTGTCGGTGGTCGCGTCGGCGCCCAGGATCCGGGGGGCGCCGTCGAAACCCACCGCGGCCAGGTGCGCGAGCAGGGCGTGGGTGGCGGCGCGGTACGGCGCCGCAGGCCGGCGGACCGTGTGCCCCACGCGGATCACCAGGCCCCGGTTGGCCGTCCCGCCGAGCAGCGGGCCGTCCGTGGCCGGTGGGACGCTCAGGTCAGCCGCCGGCATCCCGGGCCTCCTCGAGGACAGCACGGGCGAGGCTCGTGTGGGTGACCAGGCCATTAATGACCTTCCCTCGGACGGCGGCCAGCACCGATGAACTCTTGGCGGCGGCGCCGTACGCCACGGCGAGCACGGTCGGGATCGACGCGAGCACCGGTCCTGGCGTGATGATCATCCTAGTGTCGAGCGGCGTTTCCAGCGGGTTTCCCTCTTTGTCGAAAAGCGCACCACCCATGTCAGTATGAACGCCGAACTCCGTCATGGCGTCGCGTTCAGCAGGCGTTATCGAGTCGTAAATCGTCGACAGGCCGGGGGCCCAAGCGCCGATGCTGACCATGGCGATCGTCACGGACTCGACCAGCGCGAAGGCGTCCGCGACGTCGGGCTGGCGCCGGATCACGGCCGCCGTCTCCGGGTCCGCGACGATCATGGGCGCGTAGAAGACGTGCGCGCGGCCGCCGCCGACCCGGGCCACGCCGCGGACCAGGTCCAGGAGATCACTGCCGTCCGGCTGCGGGACGGCCCCGGTGAGCTGGACGATCGGGCATGGCGGGAACCGGGTGAGCGCCGCGGTCAGGCCGCTCAGGGACCGCGCCCAGGCCATGCCCAGCACGTCATCCGGGGTGATGATGTCCATCAGCGCCTGACCGGCCGCTTCGCCGAGGCGCTTGCGCAGCGCGGGCTCATCGTCGTCCGGCACGTTGAACACGAAGGCGTATTTCAGCCCGAACACCGAGCACAGCTCGGCGGACAGCCCGGCGTCCAGGTTGCCCCCCGGCAGGCCGATCTCGATGCGCACCATCCCGCTCTCCCGGGCCGCTTCCAGTAGCCGGGCCACGCGGAAACGGCTGATGCCCAGGCGGTCGGCGATGTCGACCTTCGACGCGCCCTCGAGGTAGAACTGCCGGGCGACCCGGGCCGCCAGGACCACCTCGGAGGGCCGGTCAACGGACAGTCCAGGCATAGTGCTCCCCATTCCCGGATCGTAGCTAACGCTCATTTGAGCGTCTAGGTCTCAGCTTGGCATTGAATCTCGGCGATGCCTAACGAGTGGGCGATGCCCAATGAGTGAGGGAAGACGCAGGCGCTGCCGCAGCCAGGTGATATTTGGGCCCCCGAACGGACCTGGGTCCGGGGCTGCCCGGCCCGGGGGGCCCCGTTGCCCGGCTCAGGCGCTGGGCAACGGGGCCCCCGGCGGTACGGCCAACCGGCCACGGGGGCTCCGATTACCGCGCCGGCTGGATGGGCATAACTTCTAACGCGCACCCAGAATAAGTCGAAAAAATATACCGGAAAATCATTTGCCGGCGCACGCCAACATAGCGGGCCGTGCACGAAGCAAACCCGCCCCCGAACGCGCACATTCAGCCCGCCACGGATGGCGGCCGCTCCCGGCGCGATTCCCCGCGTCCCCTGGTCCCCGATATCGCCAGCCTGTTATGGCCGCCCCCAGCGCGGCCTGGTTCAGTCCGCGTCCGCGCCCTCGGCGAGGACGGCCACGACCAGGTCCCGCAGGGGGCCCACCAGGCCCCGTTCGGCGACCTGAATCGAGTGCTCCCCGTCACTGACCTGGTAGACCGGCCGTCCGGGATCAGGGCGGTAGGGCGGGGGGAGATCCAAATTGGCCCGGCTGACCAGATCACGCCAGCGGGGAGCGTCCGGGCGCTCCTCGGGCTCGATCCGCGCGCGGCGGATGCTGCCATCCCCAAGGATGCGCGTTACCTCAATGTTCATCGACCCAGTTTGTCCCAAAACTTTGGCGCTGGCACTACCTCCGGGTGATCAGTAAAGGCCCGGGCCTAACGCTGGATGGTTATTCACGTCCATAAATCCCTTAACTTCCGGCCGCAAAACTCGCAGCCGTGACCTGGATACGGTGGGGAAACTCACGCCCTGGCCCGGTCGCGGCCACCGCTCATGGCCGGGCCCGGCGGCCGGACTCCCGCCCACGGCCCCGGGTACCGGCGCAATAAATGCCGGTGGAGGTTAGAGCGGGGAGGGGTTAGAAACGCCGGCGATCGGGCACCCGCCTGTCATGGCTGTTCTGAGAGTTGTCGCACGACCGATGCTGGCCTCGATCTTCATCGTCCAGGGGGCCGACACCCTGATGCGCCCCGAGCGGGTGGTCCCGGCCGCGGAGCCCGTCGTGCGGCCCATCGCCGACCGGGTACCCGTCGTGCCGGACCGGGTGGAGCAGGCCGTCCGCATCAACGGGGCGATTCAGCTGATAGCGGGCTCGATGCTGGCCCTGGGCCGCTGGCCAAGGCTGTCGGCCCTGGCGATCGCCGCGACGCTGGTGCCCACCACCTACGCCGGGCACCGCTTCTGGGAGAGCGACGACAAGCAGGAGCGCGCCCAGCAGCGCATCCACTTCCTCAAGAACCTGACCATATTCGGCGGCCTGCTGATCGCCGCGGGCGACACCGCCGGCCACCCGTCCCTGGCCTGGCGCGGCCGGCACGCGGTCAAGTCCGCGCGGCACGACATAACCCTGGCCGGCCAGAGCGCGAGGGCTCAGGCCAAGACGGTCAAGGCCGCAGCCAAGGCCGCCCAGGCGTCCGCCAGGGCCGGGGCCAAGACCGGCGCCGCGGCGAGCCGGGCGAAGAGCCTCCTGCCCAGCTGACCTGACCCGATGGACCGGGCCCCGCTGGCGAGCCCGATGGGCGCATCTATGGCGTCGGGCGTGGCCCTTGTGGCTATTACGGCTTGTGAGACGGAAGAGGCACCGAGCCCCGCGTCTGCCTTTGATTTGTGACGATCTTTCCGCAGCATGCGCGGAAAGATCGTCACGAATACGGTCCGGGCGGCCCGGTCAGGCGATGCGGCGGGCGCCGGGACCGGGGAGCGGCGTGACCTCGTGCGGTGAGCCGACGACGTGACCGGCGGAGCAGGCGAGCTCGAGGTGGACCGGCTCGCCGCAGTCGCGGTGGGTGAGCACAACCGGCGGGCCGTCCGGCGCGGCCGCGTACCGATCGCCCCACTGCAGCAGCGCCACCATGACCAGGTAAAGGTCGCGGCCCTTGTCGGTCAGCCGGTACTCATGCCGGCTGCGCTGGCCCTCCTCCTGATAGAGAGCGCGGTACAGCAGTCCCTGGTGCACGAGACGGGAGAGCCGGTCGCTCAGGACCTGGCGGGGCGCGTGGGTGCGCCGCTGCATGTCGGCGAACCGGCGCACGCCGTTGAACGCCTCCCGCAGGACGAGGAACGTCCACCTCTCACCGATGATGCCGATCGCGGCGCCGACCGTGCAGTTGGCCGGGTCGTAGTCCAGGGCCCACGAATGACTCATCCCCGTATGCTAAGTCCAGTTGACAGACTCAGCAATGCGGGGCCATGCTGGGTTCATGAACGGAACTCAGACATTAGGGCTGCGGCCGGCGCGGGACGGGGACGCCGGCGCGCTGCAGCAGTTCATCGGCGCACTGTCGCTGCGGACCCGGTACCTCCGCTTCTTTGCGGGGGTGCCACGCGCGACCCCGGCCATGCTCCGCCGAATGGTGGGGGCCCGGCTTCCGGGTGAGGATCACGTCGACGCCCTGGTCGTCACCGAGGCCGGGGCGATCATCGGGCACGGCATGGCCACCGACGCGCGCGACCCGGCCGGGACCGCGGTCACGGAGATCGGTGTCGTGGTCGCCGACGGGTGGCAGCGGCACGGTGTGGGGTCAGCCCTGACGCGCGCGCTGGCCACCCGGGCCGAAGCCCGCGGCGCGACCACCCTCATGATGGATGTGCTGGCCGAGAACCAGGAGATGCTGGCGCTGATCAGGAACCACCTCCCGGCCGCCCGTTGCCGGCACGCCGGGCCCTACGTCACCGTCTACGTTCCGCTGCCGCTCACTCAGGAGGAACAGCCACGTGAATCCGCTGGCCAGCCCAACGGGCCCGACGGGGCCCACCGGGCCCACGAAACCCACGGGGAACGACAGCTCGCCGGGCTCGGCTGACCTGGCTGCCGCTGGCCCGGCGAGCACTGACCCGGCGAGCACTGACCCGGCGAGCCGGAACGGGGCCGGATCGCACCAGCGGCGGCGCACGTATCAGTGGGATGACCCCCTGGTCGCGGCGGCGGCCGCGCGACAGCTCGATGGGCTGGCGTTCTTCCGGGAGATCATGGCCGGGCGGCTGCCTGCGCCGCCCATCATGGCCACGCTCGGGATCAAGGGGGTCGAATTCGGGGAAGGCCGGGCGGTCTTCGAGGTCACGCCGGCCGAGTACCACTACAACCCGATCGGCTCCGTGCACGGCGGCGTCTACGCGACGATCTGCGACTCCGCATGCGGCTGCGCCGTGCATACGATGCTGCCGGCCGGGGCCTACTACACCTCGCTGGACCTGGACACACGGTTTATCCGGCCCATCACCTCCGGCACCGGGCGGCTGCTGTGCGAGGGCACGGTCGACTACATCGGCGCCCGGACGGCGCTGGCGAGGGCCCGGCTGGTCAATTCGGACGGGAAACTGTTCGCGCAGGCGACAAGCAACTGCCTGATCTTCCGGCCGGGCGAATGATGCGGCGAGCGGGCGGCCCAGAGCGGGCGGCCCAGAGCGGGCGGCCCAGAGCGGGCGGCCCAGAGCGGGCGGCCCAGAGCGGGCGGCCCAGAGCGGGCGGCACGGGGCGGACGGCCCGGGGCGGACGGCCCGGCCGGCCCGGAGGCGTCCTTACGTGCCGGGGATCTTCAGGTTGTAGACGCGGCAGGCGTTGCCGGCCAGCACCAGGCGCACGGTCTCCTCGTCCGGGCACAGCGTCGCCACGGCGCGGGCGTTCCCGGCGATGCCGGGCACACCGGGCCAGTCGGTCGCGAAGATCATCCGGCGGGTCAGCCGCGGCCAGCTGTGCCGGGCGTAGTACTCGCGCAGGCGTGACGGTGGCAGGCCGGACAGCTCGATCCAGACCCGTTCGTTCGACAGGGCCATGAACGCGGCCGCGTCGTACCACCAGCCGCGCCCGCCGTGGGCCAGCACGACGTTGAGGCGGCGGAAGTCGCGCAGTACGTCGTCGAGCACGACCGGGTCGGCGAAGGTGTTGGACGCGCCCGGGAACGTGCTCGTGCCGCAGTGCACGACAACCGGGATTCCGGCCGCCTGGCAGATCTCATAGGCCGGGTACAGGGCGCGGTCGTTCGCGGCGGCGCGGGCGTGCACCGGGTGGATCTTGAGCGCGATGGCCCCGAGCCCGAGCTGGCGCTGCAGTTCCTCGTCCACCGGGTAATGGACGTTCGGGTTGATGTTGGCCACGACCTTGATCCGGTCCGGGTTGTGCGCAGCCAGCGGGAGCAGGTCCTCCACGGGCTGGATTCCGGTGACGCGGGGACTGTACTCGGCCAGCACCAGCGCGACGTCCACGCCGTCCGCAGCCAGGTAGGCGCCGAACCGGGCCGGGTTCACGGTGCCGTCGGCATCGTAAAGCCGGCTGACCGCCTCGCCGCCGCCGAAGTCGCGGGCCCACTCCGCCCAGGCCAGCTTGACCGTGGAGCGCCGCGCCGGATGCAGGTGGGCGTCGACGAGCGGATAGCCGTCCAGCATCAGCGGGCTCCAGTCCCGGTTCTAGCCTGCACGCGCCCGCCCTTCCGGTCGTCTGGCCTTCTGGTCGTCTGGCCTTCGGTCCACGAATATCACGCCCCGGGCCGGTTTGGATTGGGCCGGTTGGCCAGGCGCACCCGCCCCTTCGCCACCAGCCGCCCCTGATCGTCGGTGATGTCGACCTCCCACAGCTGGAGCGTCCGTCCCTGGCTGGCCGCGCGCGCGTCGACCTCGAGGCGCCCTTCTTTGACCGGGCGGACGAAATCGGTGAGGTTGTCCACGCCGACGGCGAGCTGGCCGCTGTCCTGCACCGCGAGGAAGGCGCCGACGCTGGCCGCGGTCTCGATCGCGCCGGTGTACAGCGCGCCGTGCACAATGCCCATGGGCTGATGATGCTCCGGGCCGGCGTCGATGTGACCGCGGACACGGGTGCAGCCGCCGTCTTCACCGCCGGAATAGCCGTCGATCACCAGGCCCAGCGCCCGCATGAGCGGGCTCAGGGGCATATCGGCAAAGTTAAGCTCAGGCACTGACTTCTCCCACGTTCGACGTCGCGGCCCAGGGGGTCGCGGGGCACAGCGGCGTGCGCGCGGGCAGCTTAGCCGCTCACCCGCCTGGCCGCCCAGCCAAGGAACCAGCCACCGGGAAGGGGAGTACGGGTGATCGAGGCCGTGGTGTTCGACCTGGACGGGGTGCTCATCGACTCCGAACCGGTATGGGAGGAGGTGCGCCGGGATTTCGTGGCGTCCCATGGCGGTCGCTGGGCCCCGGACGCGCAGCGGCGGCTCATGGGGATGAGCACGCCGGAATGGGCCCGCTACCTGAGCGGAGAACTGGGGGCAGGCCTGGCTCCCGAGAAGGTGGCGGCCCAGGTCATCCAGGAGATGGCGGACCGTTACGCGCGCCGCCTCCCGCTCATGCCAGGCGCGGTCGAGGCCGTGCGCCGGATGGCCGTCCGCTGGCCGCTCGGGCTGGCCAGCTCCTCTCCCCCGGTCCTGATCGAGACCGTGCTGAAGGCCGCGGGGATCAAGTCGCTGTTCGTGACCGCGGTGTCCACCGAGGAGGTTGCGCACGGCAAGCCCGCGCCGGACGTATACCTGACGGTGGCCGGCCGCATGGGCATCCCGCCGGCGCGGGGCGCCGCGGTGGAGGATTCGAGCAACGGGCTGCGTTCGGCCGGGGCGGCGGGGCTGCAGGTGGTGGCCGTTCCGCATCCGCGCTACCCACCCGACCCCGACGCGCTGGCGGTCGCCCGCGCCGTCCTGCACGACCTCTCCGGGCTGACCCCCGACCTGGTGGCCGACCTGGGCTAGCGCCGAGGGCCCGACCCGTCCCGCGGGGGCGGGTTAGGCGTCGACGTCCTCGACGAGCATGCGGGAGCCGGGCGGGGCGATCTTCTCGTAGTCGGCCGCCGCGGCCTGCGCCTCCTGGGTGGCGAGCGCATGGTCCAGGGCCGCCCGGTCCGCGAAGTACAGCGAGGCGGTCCGGTAGAAGATGGCCTCGCCGCCGTCGGCTTCGGCGATGAAACGGCCGCTCTCGGCGCGCTGCAGCCCCGGGATCCTGCGGACCATCGGCATGTGCGTTCCGGCGTAATGGTGCTCGAACACGTCCGGGTCGTCGGGCTGAGTGTAGAGGACCACGAGTTTTACGGTCATGCCGGGGAGGTTACGCTGGCCGCTCCCGGGCCGCCAGTCCCCGGCTCATTTCGGTCTCACCGCAGCTTATCCGGCTTACTGTGACTCCTCAGGAGACGGCTTTGGGGCGCGGGTGACGAGCCTGGCGGACGGCCGTTTCCAGTTCGTCGCGGGTCAGCTTCGACCGGCCGGGGATGCCCAGCTCCGCGGCCCGAGCGGCCAGCTGGCTCTTGGTCATCGCGGACAGGTCCTCATCCTGGGGGCCCTCATCGGCTTGGCCGCGCGAGCGCCCGGCACTTACGCGGCCCCGCCCGCGCGCCTCCTCCACGCTGCGGCGCAGCGTCTCGGTGAGGTCGACCACCTTCGACGGCGGCGGCGCCGGGGCCGCCGCCTCGATCGTCTCGCCGGCCCGTTTGCTCTCGATCAGTTCCTCGACGCGCTCGCGGTAGGTGTCCACGTAACGGCCCGGATCCCAGTCGGTGGTCATCGACTCGATGAGCTGGCGCGCGATGGTGAGCTCCCGGGGGCGGGCCGGCTGGCCGGACGGCTCGTAGCCGGTCGCCTCGATCGGGTCGCGGATCTCGTCCGCGAAGTACATGGTCTCCAGGGCCAGGACCTCCCGCTGCGGCCGGACCGCGACGAGGTACTCCTTGCTGCGCATCACGAACGTGGCAATACCGGCCCGGTTGGTCTCGGTCATCGCCCGGTAGAGCAGCTCGTAGGAACGGTCGGCGCCGTCACCCCTCGGCGCCAGATAGTAGGTGCGCTGGAAATTGATCGGATCAACCTCGGCCAGATCGACGAAATCGGTGATGTCGATGGTGCGGGTCCGGCCCGGCTCGACGGACTCCAGTTCGTCGTCGGTGAGCAGCACATAGGTGTCGTCATCGACCTCGCGGCCCTTGACGATGTCCCGGTAGTTGACCTCTTCCCCGGTCCGCTCGTTCACCCGCTTGTACCGGATGCGGTCACTCGTGCCCTTCTGGAACTGGTTGAAGTGCACGGTCCGATCCTCCGTGGCCGCATACAGGCCGACCGGAATGTTGACCAGCCCAAAGGCCAGTGCGCCGGTCCAGATCGAGCGTGCCATCAGACCTCCTGCGAACGGTACGCACCCCCGCGGCTTACCGGAGCATGTACCCGTTCCGCAGCCTCATGATCATGATCCGGCCTGCTCACGGCGCCGAACCGGTGACCGACTCCGGCTGGCGGGCGGCGACCGGGATCCGCTGGGCGCGGGCCTGCACGATCAGCCGCTGCACGGTGTAGGTGACCGCGAGGTACAGCAGGATGGATGCCCCGGCCACGCCGCCGTCCGGGGCGTGCGGGTCGATCAGGTAGTCGAGGCCGAAGTGCGCGGCGAGGCTGACCACCCACAGCGCCCCGGTCAGCCAGGTGCCCCGGCGCCAGGGCTGGCCGTCCTGTATCCACAGGTGCACCGTGGCGGCCCGGGCCGCGCCGAGCACCGCCGCCAGGATCAGGCTGCCGACCAGGGCAGCGATCGCAGTGGCACCGAGGTGATGGTTCTTCTGCAGGTAGTTGGTGAGCTCGATCAGGCCGATAATCCCGAGGATCAGCGGGATGCGGAAGTTCGCGTTCACCGGCTGGGCGCGCATCTGCCGGACCACCAGCAAGGCAGCGACGGCCACGCCCACCACGATGGAAACGAGCGTCGTTGATGTCATAACCACCACGCTAAGCCGTACCGGGGCGCGGTTCTACGTGCCGCTTATCCACGGCTCTCCATGACGAATGTCATGCCATCGGCGGCGCCTCGTTGCTGATTACATTGACGCAGTTCAGGGGGCGCTACGCCGCCCGGGGCCGTCGCGCGGGCACGGCTCCGGCCATCGCCCGTTCCGCAGCGACGGGGCCGGGGACATGGATCCAGCCGGTACGCCGGCGTCCGGCCACCGTGACGCGCAGGACCGGCTGGTAGGACTCCCGGGGAATGCCCTCGTAGTCCTGGCTGACGATCGACCAGTAGATAACGTCGGAGACCGCCAGGACCAGCGGGCCGGGCCCGCGGCTCAGGCTCTCCTTCAGCCGGGGAGCGTCCAGCAACCGGAACGCGACGTCCAGGGCTTCCCCGAAGTAGCCCTTGCCGTCGAAGTGAACCTCGCCCGCGTGCACGACGGCCCGGAGCCGGAGCTGGCGCTGGCAGCGCTCCGGTTCGGGCAGTCCCTTGTTGCGATCGGTGAGAAGCCGCTGCAGCACCGGGACAAGCGGATGGAGCAGCCGGGTCTTCGGCACGTCGTCGACCGGGTGGACAAGCACCAGGATGCCATCGCCGCGATCGGTGAACGGGTCGCAATGTACGGACTGGATACCGGCGACCCCCATCGACGACTCCAGCACGCTGTAGACCTCTTGGCGCAGTTCCTCCTTGATCGGATTCGTGCGCAGGGACGACGTGGACTTCTCGATGTCCACGGCAAGAATGCTCCGGTGTACTGGGACGCTGTGCATAACTCCTCCACCCCGAGCGGGACTCCCCCGTGCCCTCAGTGTCGGCGTACAGTAGTTCTGGTGCAAGTTGCATCGGGAGCTGCGACAGATATTCTTATGAATCCTCCGGTGTACCTATCTATGGCAGGTCCGCCAGGATTATCCTGATGACAGAATGGGAATGTTTACCCCTATGGCCCTCCGGGGAGCGTGACGCCGGTGCCCGAGCCATCCAGCCCCACCGTGCGCCGCCGCAGGCTTGCCGCAGAGCTGCGCAGGCTCCGGGAACGCACTGGCCTCATCGGCGAACAGGTCGCAGAGCGAATGGGCTGGTCGACGTCCAAGGTTTCGCGGATTGAAAACGCCCACACGGCGCCGCGCCCGGCAGAAATCAAGGAACTCCTGCTGCTCTACGGCATCGACGGGAAGCACTCCGAAGAGCTCGTAGCCCTGGCCCGGGAGGCCAACCGAAAGGGCTGGTGGGAGGGATACTCCGGTGCGCTCCCCGACGACCATACGGAATACATCGGCCTAGAGGCCGAGGCCACCTCATCGTGGCAATGGGGTCCGGAGTTCGTCATCGGCCTGATGATGACCGAGGAATACACGCGCCAGGTGATCCGTGACAACACACGGTCGATCGCACCTGTACCTCCGGGCGAGATCGAGCGCCGGATCGAAGCGCGCATGATCCGCCAGCAGATCCTGAAGCGCGACCCTCCGTTTGAGCTAAAGGTTGCCCTGGACGAGTCGGTGCTGCGGAGGAGAGTCGGCAGCAATGCCACTATGCGCGCCCAGCTGGACCGGCTGCTTGAGCTGTCCGAATACGACAACATTCAGCTGCGTATGCTGCCGCTCGATGCGCCGCATCCCATCATCACAGGCGCCTTCAATCTTCTTCAATTTGGGCAGGCACACGACGTGAGCTTGCGCGACGTCGTTTATGTCGAGCACCTGACCGGCAGCTTGTATTTTGAGGAAGAGAGAGAAACGTACCAATATCATCTTGCCTTTGGGCGATTGTCTGATCTCTCTGCTATGCCCGAAGAATCGCGAAATATCCTTATCAAGGCCAGGGATGACTGGAAGTAAAGAGGCAGGTCACGCCCGCTTGCCCGGCCAGCCAAGCGATGCAGCACCCTCGTTATCATAACGTAACCACACCGATTAGAGTACGACACCGCACGCGGAGTCAAGGTACGGTACCGTAACCTCAGCATTGACCCGCAGGACGAGCTGTGCCTTATCATTGGCGGCCGCTCGTTCTCTCAGCTTGCATATACACGATATACCCTGTCGTCAATTTATGTACGGCCAGCGCCTTAGCTCGAGAGAGCACTATGCGGGACCACAGCGCTCTCTCGGAATAAGAGGTGTTTTATGCGTCCCACCGGTCCGCTCGGTGCTAGCTGGCGGAGAAGTTCCCGCTGCGCCCATGGCGACTGTATCGAGGTGGCGTCACAAGAGTCCCGGGTCGCTGTCCGGGACAGCAAGGACAATGCCAGCGGACCGAACCTGGTCTTCGCTCCCACGCAATGGCGCTCTTTCATCAAGGGCGTCAAGAACGGAAACCGGGCGGACGGGTAACGCATCCCTGGCACCAGCCGACCTCCGCACCGTAGCTCCGGTGGGGAGGCCGGCTGCTTTATGAGCGGGGAGTGCCTGCTGCGGCGTCCTCGACACTGGGGTAGACGGGAATGAGCTGGTCGGCACCGACGAGGCTGAGTACCCGTGCCACTGTGGACACCCGGAGCTGATCCACGCCCCTCTTGTACCACTTCTGCGCGGCTTCGCGGAACCGCAAGCCCGCACAGGACCTGACGGGCAGGCTGCGATCAGGGGTGCTTGGCGGCTGCGGCTTCGAGGGCGGCGGAGGATAGCCAGCCGTCGTGGGACCAGACGATCTTGCCGGACGATGAGGTCAGCACGAACCACGGCTGGTCCTGCACGCCGTATCCGTCCGCGACACGGCCGGCCGTATCCAGGCCGACCTGGTAGGCGAGCGGCTGTTTCAGGCCCTGGAGGTACGTGCGCGCCGCGTTCGGCGTGGGCTCGGTGACCGCCTCGTCCACGGCCGTGAGCTTGGGCAGGTGCTGGCGGCCGGCCGCCTGGACGTAGGAGTTGAGGCCGGTCAGCTTCTCGCTCAGGTCGGAGGTCTCCGACAGCCAGGTCGCGAAGAACACCACCAGGTGCGGCTGGCCCGGGCCGAGGGTCACCTGGCCGCCGTCCGGCGAGGACGCGGACTCCGCGGCGGGCATCCGGACCGTCTGCGCGGGCGTCTGGCCGGAGATGTAGGCCAGTGACTGGCTGTGGGCCAGCACCGGGTGCCCCGGCAGGAGCCCGGCGACCTCCTGCGCGACGACCTGGGCGGACTGGGTGATGCCGGAATAGGCCATCGTGGTCAGGTAGACCTTCTGCTCCCGGCCCCGGGCGTCGATCACGTACAGGGCCGGGGTGTGGTCGACCTGGCCGGAATCAATCCTGGCGTAGATGTTGAACGCCTTCCAGCTCGCCTGGAGCTGGGCCAGCGACCCGGTGAGGAAGTCCCAGCGGTTCACCATGTTGTGGGCCAGCGAGTACCCCATCACGTCGGGCACCGTGATCGCGTCCGGGTTGGCGTTGATGCCGAGCAACTGCACGTGATCGCCGGCCGCGCCGAGCATCTGCTTGGCCTCGAGCATGGCCAGCGTGGTGAGCGGGCAGATCGTCGTGCATTCCGAATCGACGAACCCGATGAGCAGGACCTTGCCGCGGAACTGGCCCAGCGACATGGGCTGACCGAACTGGTTCTCCAGCCGGACGTCCGGCAGCGGCTGGCCGCCGAGCGGGGTGCCGAGATCCAGGTTCGGGTTAGCGGCGGCCGCGCCGGATTGCGCTGACGCCGCCGAACCGGAGCTCGCACTGCCCTGACTGCCGGCACTGCCCTGACGGCCTGCACTGCCCTGACTGCCGGCACTGCCCTGACTGCCGGCGCAGCCCGCCAGCACCGGCGCCAGCAGCACCCCGGCGATGACCGCGCCGGCCAGTACGCGGACCAGGCCGCGGGCACGTACGCGGGCCAGGACGGCGGGCAGGCGGGGCCGCGATCTTCTCGGGGACGGACCGGCCGCGGTCATGCGATGAGGCTACTACGTCGTGTCGTCCGGGATTATGAAGAAGGCCCGGCTTGGGCCGGGGCGGCCTGATGGGGGCGCCCGGCGGGGCCATCGGTGGCGGCGCCCGGCGGCGGCTCCGCCGAACCATCCTGCGCGCCAGCATTGGGGCGTCCGGCGGGGCCGTCCCGGCCGGTGATGGACTGGGACGGGCTGCCGCGCTGCGCGCCCGGGCGGAAGGCGGCCGGCTCGGGTGGGGCGTCCGCGGTCGGCTCGTCACCGACGATGACCGTCCCGCCGTGCCCCCACGTCAGGTAACGCCACGCGAGGTTGACGATCGCGGACACCCGGTTGCGCCCGCCGAGCAGATAGACCAGGTGCAGGGCCAGCCAGCCGAGCCAGGCCAGCGTCCCGGTGAAGTCCGGGCCATGAGCCAGTTCGATGACCGCGGACCGGCGGCCGATCGTGGCCGCCTGGCCCTTGTCGTGATAGTGGAACGTCTCCGTGGGCTGCCCGGCTTCGAGCCGCTTGATCTGCCCGGCCGCGAACCGGCCCATCTGAATCGCGGGCTGCGAAAGCTGCGGCGTCGGGTGATCGGTCACGAGGCCGATGTCGCCGACGGCGAAGATCCGGTCCTGGCCGGTCACGCGGAGGTCGGGCCCCGTCTCGATCCGGCCCGCGTGCCCCTGGGGCAGCCCCCACTGCTCGGCCTCGGGGGGAGCGGCCACGCCGGCGGTCCACACGGTGATGTCGCTGTGCAGGTCGCGCCCGTCCTTGAGGATGACACGATCGGGTGTCACCTCGGCGATCGCGGTGTCCAGTTGCACGTCCACCCCGCGCCTGACGAGCTGGCGACGGGTATAGGCGCGCAGTTTCGGGTCGAACGGGGTCAGCAGTTCGGACTGCATCTCGACGAGCCGGACGTGGATGCGGGACGAGTCGACGTCGGGGAAGGTCTCGCGCAGCACCGTGTCGCGCAGTTCGGCGATCGTCCCGCCCAGCTCGACGCCGGTCGCGCCGCCACCGACCATGGTGATGGCGAGTTGGGCCCCGGCAGGCCCCTCACTGAGCTTCTCCACGTCCGCCAGGAAGCGGTCGCGCAGTGTCACCGCATCGCGGCGGGTGTAGAGGCCGTAGGTGAACTGTTCGGCCCCTTTGATGCCGAAGTGCGACGCGGACACCCCGGTCGCCAGGACCAGGTAGTCATAGCTCAGCTCGCGGCCGTCATGCAGCGTGATGCGCCGGGCGGCGGCGTCGATGCCGGTGAGCATGCCGCGGCAATACCGCGCGCCGTACTTACGGGTGTAACCGCCGATCGCGTAGGAGACGTCACCGGGGTTCAGGCCCCCGGTCGCTACCTGGTACAGCAGTGGCTGGAACGTGCTGTAGAGGTTGCGGTCAATCAGCGTGACGCGGAACTGCCCCTTGACCAGGGCCTTCACGGTGTTGAGGCCGGCGAAACCGGCGCCGATGACGATCACGTGGGGAGCGGCCGATAGCTGGTGGTTAGCGGTCGTCGCCTGAGTCATGAGGGTCCTCTCCCCGCGCCGGTTTCGCGGAAACAGCGGACTTCTCCGGTCCGGCCCGTGCGGATTCAGCCCGTGCGGCAGTAGGTGAGTTCGCCGGCTCTTTCTCATCGTCGGGAGAGCCGGGAACGGCCACGCTGATGGTTTCGTCCTTGTTGCGCACCTCGGCTTCAGCGTATAGCTCGTACGCGCGGACGTCTTCCTCGGTGTGCGGCGGCGGCGCCAGGCTGCGCGGCCACAGCTTGCGGACCCAGACGACGTTGGCTTCCACGACGTACAGCGTGGCCTCGGCCTGCAGGTACAGCCAGGCGAGCAGGCCCAGCACGACGCCGAACGTGGCCCCGTACAGCGACTTGCTGTGCGCGAGCTCGTGCCCGATGTAGAAGCCGCCGATGAGCTGGAGGATCTGCCAGACGACGCCGCCTATGATCGCGCCCAGCCGCAGCTCACGCCAGGTGATGACCTTCGCGGTCCCCAGCCGGAACGCGAGCCAGAACAGGCCGATGTTGAAGATCAGCGAAACGATCGTGACCAGGACCGTGACCGCGAACCCGGGCAGGAAATGACCGCCGCTGATGAAGCCGGACAGCACCGAGGTGCCGATCTCACCCAGGCCGACGACCAGGATGAGGCCGAAGCTGCGCAGATACGACCAGGGGAACCCGGGCCGGTCCGCCTTCGGCACCTCCCAGACGGAGTTGAGCGCGTTCTGCATGGCGTTGGCGACGCCACGGGCGCCATAGAAGGTCAGCAGCACGCCGATGACCAGCGCCGGGCCGGTCTCGTGGAATGAGCCGATGTTGGTGAGGTCGCTGCCGAATGCCCCGTAGTTCCTCACCGCCGCGTGCTCCAGATTTTCCCGCAGGGCGGTGTGATCGCGCAGCACGATATCCATGACCGTGACCAGGACCAGGAGCAGCGGGAAGATCGACGCGAAGGCGTAGTAGGCCACCAGGGCGGCCAGGTTGCCGGCCTGGTCGTCGCCGAACTTCTTCCGCACCGCGATCGGGAAAGCCAGCCACGGGAAACGCCGCTGATACCGGTCAATGGCCTTGATAGTTTTTTCCGCTGGGTTCATCGTGATCAGGGCCTACCCCAGCCAGGGGCATCCATCCCCCGGCTGACGCGACTTCGCCGCTCACCGGCAGCGGGTCGCCGCTCACCGGCAGCGGGTCGCCGCTCAGCGGTAGAGGGCGATGAGCTGGGGATCCTGGCAGAGCTGACCGGACGGCGCCAGTGTGATCGTGGCGGTGGCCGATGGGCTTGCCCCGGCGGACCCGCTGGGTGCGGCCGAGCCGGTCCCGGCCGGCCCCGAGGGGCTGGCCCCGCCCGCGGTGGGGCTGGCCGATGGGCTGGTCCCGGCGGACCCACCCGGGCCCGGCGAACCCCCCGGGCCCGGCGCGCTGGGCAGGGTTTGCGGCGCCAGCTTCGCGCAGTCCGCGACGATGACCGCGGCGCCGCCCGGATCCGCGCTGCCGCCGATGCCGCTGATGTCCACGAAAAAGTGCGGCCACGGCAGGCTCGGCGACGTCCACGTGACCCGCTGCAGGCGGACGTCGTACCCCCAGGCCTCACCGTTCGGCCCCTGGTCCAGCCCCAGCGCCATGCCATCCCGTACCGGGAACATGCCCGCCGAGCCCGCCACCGCCGAGCCGGAGGCGCGCGCGATGACCTGCCCGGTCAGCGGGTCCACGCCGACCAGGGTGGTGTCCTCGGTCAGATAGAAGCGACCTTGCGCGGGATCCGTCTCCTCGGGGACCGCGCCCTCGATCGACCACAGCTTCAGGCCGGTCAGCCCGTCGTAGGCGGTCACGCCGGAGGCCGCCGAGAACAGCATGACGTCATCGATAACGCCGCTGAACGAACCTGCGAAGGAGGGTGCCGACGGCCGGACCGTGCTCTCCAGCCCGTTGTTGAGGTCGATCCGGCGCAGCGCGGTCACCGGCGCGGACCCCAGGTAGCCGCCGGCCGCCTCGGTGACGTACAGGTCGGGCCCGTCGACGTGCCAGGTCTGGGCCGCCGGGCCCGTCGGCCTGCTCCAGCGCACGGCGCCCGTCCGGTTGCTGTACGCGGTGACCGCGTAGTTCCCGACGATCACCGTGGTCTGCGCGGAAGCGGCCACCGCCCCGCCGAACGGTGCCGCGTTGTACCAGCGGATCTGATGCCCGGTGGAGCTGGCGAACACCACCTCGGCACGCGAGGCCGCAGCCGGGCCGTAGGTCACCCCGACCGTGACCACACCGGGCCAGACCCGGACCGAGACGATCGAGGCGTCCGCCGGGAACCCGGGCAGGCCGGCGTTCCACAGCGTTCTCCCGGTGCGGGAACCGTAGGCGCGCAGAGTCTGCCCGAAACCCACCACGGCCACGCCGTCGCCGAGCGCGGCGTAGGCCTGCCCGCTGACCGGGACCGTGCCCGCGAGCCCGCTGCTGGCGGCCCACTGCCCGGGCAGCGGACGCGCCCAGAGCACTCTTCCCGCCGAACCGGCGGGGCGGCATGGCCCCTGGCAGGATCCCGCCGACGGGACGGACGCCGAGCCGATCACCGGGTACGGAACGAACGCCACGGCGAGCAGGGACGCGGCCAGGACGGCCCGCCGGCCCCAGGCCAGCGACTCGGGACGCCGGGCCCGGACGAGAGGCCGGCGCCGCCGCAGCCAGGCGAACGGCCCACGCCGCTGGGCCCGGATCAGGCGCCGTGCCCGGATGAAGATCCTGCGACGCCGCGCCCAGATATCGGGCTTGCGCGCCACAGCCAGCCTCCATTCCGGCACCGGACATTCCCCCGGCCGCCATGTCCGGCCCGTTTTCCCGCCGCGCCGTCTTACCGGTCTCCGGCTTGGCCGGTGCCTGGCTGGGCGGGCACGAGCCGGCCCGACTTTTCCCCGCACCCCACGGTAGGGGCAATTGGACCACGGCGGCGGATAAACCCAAACAGGCCTGGCTTGAACGATCCCGATCGGGTTCTCTCAGTTAACGAATGAGGGTTCCCGCCCGGGTGCCGGCGAGCGGCCGGCGAGCGGCCGGCGCAGGCCGGAGGTTACGGGGTGCCGGAAGGTTACGGGGTAAAGGTTACGGGGTAATGGTGGCGAGGCGGCGGCGGGCGGCGGCCACGTCGTAGCGGTGGCGGGACAGGCCGGCCCAGGGATCAGGGGTGCCCGCCAGCCGGTCACCGATCGTGCGGAGGGTGAACCGGGCCGGGGTGAGGCTCTCGTCCTCGACCTCCGTCCAGTGCAGCGGGGTGGCGACGGGCGCGCCGGGGCGGGCCCGGACCGAGTAGGGCGCCACCACCGTCTGCGCGTAGCTGTCGCGCATGATGTCGGCGTAGACGCGGCCGCCGCGGGCGTCCTTGCGCTGCTCGATCGTGACCACGTCCGGGTGGCGGGCCGCGAGCACCCGGGCGGCGTCACGGGCGAATCCGCGGGCCTCCTCGAAGTCCTGCCGGCGGTTCAGCGGCAGGTGCACGTGCAGGCCCTTGCCACCGGTGGTCTTGACGTAGCAGGTGAGGCCCAGTTCGCGGTCGAGGAGGTCCCGCAGCCAGAGCGCGCAGCGGCGGGCGTCGCCGAAGCCACCGGAGTCCGGCGGGTCGAAGTCCACCACGACCTGGTCCGGGCACTCCAGGCTGTCGACCCGGCTGAGGAACACGTGCAACTCGATGCACGCCTGGTTGGCCAGGTATACCAGGGTGGCCGCCTTGTCGCACACGACGTGCCGCAGCGTCCCGCCCTGTTTCTTCACCTCGACGCTGGTCACCCAGTCCGGGTAGTACCCGGCGGGGTTCTTCTGGAAGATGCGCTGCCGGGTGATGCCGTCCGGGAACCGCGCCATGGCGATCGGGTGGTCGCGCAGGTAGGGCAGCATCCAGTCGGCGACCTGACCGTAGTACTCGATCAGCTCGCCCTTGGTGATGCCGTCGGCGGGGAACAGTACCTTGCCGGTGTTGCTCAGCGGGACGGTGAGGCCGGAGACGCGCGCCTCGTCGCCGCGGATATCGATGCCCGTCACGTCGGTATCTCCCGGACGACCTCGGTGGCCGCCTTGTCGCGCCGCAGGCCCTGGAACCGGGGGTGGCGAAGCTGCCCGTCCCGGGTCCACTCCGAGAACCCGACCTGGGCCACCAGGGTGGGCTCGACCCAGTGCATTCCGGACCGGGGCAGCTCACCCCGGTCGAACGGCGGCTTGTCCCGCTCGATGTCCGACATCTCGCCGTGCAGGCTGCGCAGGGTCCTGGTGTCGAAACCGGTCCCCACCTTGCCGGCGTAGACGAGCCGGCCGGACGAGTCGTAGTAGCCGAGCAGCAGCGCGCCGAACCCGATCCGTGAGCGCTGCGGGTCGGAGAAGCCGCCGATGACGAACTCCTGGTTGGTCTCGCACTTGAACTTCAGCCAGTCCCGGCTCCGGCCGGGGCGGTAGGGGGCGTCGGCACGCTTGGCGATGAGCCCCTCCCAGCCCTGGCGGCAGGCCTCCGCGTAGAACGCCTCGCCGTCGGTGTCCCGGTGCTCGGTGAACCGCAGCGGGTCACGGAACGACAGCAGGCCGGCCAGGATGCTCTTGCGCTCCCGCAGCGGCAGCGGCCGGACGTCGCGGTCCCCGGCGTACAGCACGTCGAAGATGTAGTAGAAGACCGGGACGCGCCGGATCAGGGCGGCGTCGGGGCGGGTGACGTGGATGCGCGACTGCAGCAGCTCGAAACTGGTCCGGGCGCCCTGGAAGGCCACGATCTCGCCGTCCACGATGAAGTCCGGCCGGCCCCCGTCACCCCGGCCCCCGTCACCCCGGCCCCCGTCACCCCGGCCCTGGCCGCCTTGGCCCTGGTCACACAGCGCCGCGGCGATCTCGGGGTAGTTGTCCGCGACCTCTTTCTGGTTGCGCGTCATCAGCCGGACGCCTGTACCGCTGCGGAACGACAGGCACCGCTCGCCGTCCAGCTTGCGCTCGAACAGCCATTCCGGGTCGGAGAACCGGTCCCTCGTGAGGGTGGCCAGCTCCGGCTCGAGCCAGTCCGGCTGCTTCCCCCGCCCCGCCTTCGCCATTGTGGCCTGCCTCTCTGGCCATCCCGTAGGGACGCGTGCCGACTTCCCGTCTTAACCCCTAAGGCCGCGTGTCTACTTCCCCGTCCGGTTTACCGGGTACCGCGTTGCTCACCAGCCGCACTGGCCCCGGCCGGCCGTCCGCGTGCTCCTCGGCGTGCTCCTCGGCGTGCTCCTCGTCCCTGGCGTCCTGGTCGGTCACGCCCGTGGAACCATCGGCCGTCACGTAGCCGCCGTGCACGCCCTCGGTGGCCGCGACCTGCACGGCCGGGGCATCGGGCACGTCGCCCTGCGGCGAGGGGCCACCCGGCATCATGTCGCGGACCGCTTTCCCGGGGCCGGCCTCGTCCGGCTCATGAGCGGCAGGCTGGGCGGGCTGGACGCCCGGGGACGACTGCTGCGGGACGGGCGGCTCCCCCGGCCGGCCGTCCGCGTGCTTCCCGGCGTGCGTCTCGGCGTGCTCCTCGTTGCGGCTGACCGCGGCCTGGCCGTGCTCATCGTCGTGGCTGGCGGGCAGCGGTTCGTCCCGCCGCTGGTTGACCCAGGTCCCCATCTCTTCGGGCTCCGGTTCTTCGATCTTGGTCATACCCCCGCCCTACCCGCCGCCGGGCCAGACATGTCGCACATCCGGCATGTCGCACATCCGGCCGGCAATATCCGCCCGCGGATGTTTATCGCCAGTGTGTAGGGCATGACGGCTCTGTCCAGCACGTTTCAAGCTAGTGGAGAACTTATGGCGATGGCTCTTGCCGCGAGCACTGCGACCGAGCAACGCGAGGAGCTTAACAATCTCGACGACCGCGACCTGCTCCTGATGGTGCGTACGCTGCCGCGTGCGGACGACCTGCGCGCACGAGCCTGTGAGACCCTGATCGGCCGGTACCAGAAGCTGGTGCGCGCGTGCGTGCGGCAGTACCGGAGCAGCCCCGAATCGGGCGAAGAGCTCATGCAGGTGGGGTACGTCGGCCTGCTGAAGGCCATCAACAACTTCAACCCGGACTTCGGCACCAGCCTGTCCGCGTACGCGCAGCCGTGCGTGAGCGGCGAGATCAAGCGGCACTTCCGCGACAAGCGCTGGCAGGTGCACGTGCGCCGGTCGGCCCAGGAACTCCTGCTGGAGGTGCGGAAGGCCACCGAGGAGCTCACGCACACGCTCGGCCGGGCCCCCGACGAGATGGAACTCGCCTCCCATCTCGGCGTCGCGCCCGGCGACCTGCAGGAAGCGCGCCGCGCGGACATGGTGTTCCACACCTACTCCCTCGACGCGCCGGTCTTCGACCGGGAGGACCCCGTCCCGCTGGCGGACCTGCTCGGCGAGGACGACCGGGACGTGGAGCAGACGCTCGACATGGAGGCGGTCAGCGCGCACTGGAAGGAACTGCCCCAGCGTGAGCAGCGCATTCTCACCATGCGGTTCTACGGCAACCTGACCCAGGCCGAGATCGGCGAGCGGCTGGGCATCTCCCAGATGCACGTGTCCCGGCTGCTGGCGCGGGCGCTCAGTTACCTACGGGACCGGCTGCTGGGCCGGAATGAAACGGAAGACGGCGAAATCGTCAGCATGCTCTAGACGGCGCACGGCAAGTACGCGGGCAAGTACGCGGGCAAGAACGCGGGCAAGAACGCGGGCAAGTACGCGGGCAAGAACGCAGACAAGGACGCAGACACGAAAATGGCGACATACCCGTCCGGCGTCGCGTTGCGGCCGGTAACGGCACCGGTATTTCGGTACTCTTCCGGCATCTTGGGTACACCTAACGGCGGCCCACCATGAGCGCGCGAGTGCGGCCAGCGCATTCTCCAGGAAGGGGAAACCCATGAAGAGCGGCATATGCCTGTTCTGGATCGCCGTCGGGGCCATTCTTACCTTTGCTGTGACAGCAAATACGTCCGTCTTCAACCTGCACGTGGCCGGCTTCGTAATCATGGTGATCGGCATCATCGGGCTGGTGACGCCCAAGAGCGGGCTTCAGCGGCTGGGGCGGCGCGTGTACGTGAAGCGGACCCGGCATGGCGGAGTCACCCGGTTCGAGGAAAAGTCGTATCCGCCGTACGTCCTGCGCAACCCGGGCACCGGCAACGCCCAGGCTGACCTGCCGGACCGGCCGAGCCTGGAACCGGACCCCGGGGTGGCCCGGTGGCAGAATCAGGCCGAGTCAACGGATGAGGAGATGGCCACCGAGCGGGCGACCACCCACGGCGCGGACCGCTACGACGATATGGATATGGACCCGAACCCGAGGGAGCGAGTCCCCAGCGACACCGAGGTCATCGAGGACGTCTACGAGGAACCGCCGGCCTAGCCGTACGCTGACACCCGGCGCAGCCGCCGCTGACACCGGGCGCGCACGACCCGGCCGCCACGGCGGACGAGCGCGTGGCACAGGCAGATAGTTCTTAACGGGCGGCACCAGGAGTACTCCTGGTGCCGCCCGTTCGGCCCTGCCGGGCCAGCAACTGCCGGGCCGGCGATCAGTTATCCGGCGGATCGGTCACCCGCAGGGCCAGCACGGTGAGGTCATCGCGCATCTCGCCCGCCGAGAACGCCTCGGCCCGCGTCTGGACCTCGGCCACGACCTCGGCGGCGGACCGGCCGGCCAGCGTGACCAATTCGTCCGGCAGGCGCTCCTCGTAGTACCGCGTGTCCGGGCTGCGCGTCTCCGTGAGCCCGTCGGTGTAGAAGAACAGCAGGTCACCCTGGCCCAGGTCGACCTCTTCGAGCCCGGGCTGCGCCACCGGGAACAGGCCAAGCGGCAGCCCTCCGCCACCGAGCATCTCGACCCGGCCGTCGGACCGGATGACCGCCGGGCCCGGGTGCCCGGCTGTCCCCAGCGAAACGTGCAGCGAACTGCCGTGCCAGGCCATGTGGGCGGTCTTCGCGGTCACGAACCGGCCGCCGGACTGCTCCGACAGCAGGACGTCGTTGGCCTTGGTCAGGACGCTCACCGGATCCGCTTCCCAGTGCGCGATGACCCGGATCGCGTACCGCGCGGCGGCGGTGAGGGCCGCGGCCTCCTGCCCCTTGCCGGTCACGTCCCCGATCGCGAGGCCCCACCCGCCCGGGATCGGGTAGACGTCGTAGAAGTCACCGCCGACGTCCAGTCCCTCGGTGGCGCCCATGTACGCGGCCGCCAGTTCTACCCCGGGAACGTCGGGCAGCACCCGCGGCAGCAGGCTCGCCTGCAGCGCCTCGGCGACCTCGGAACGCCGGCGGAACAGCCGGTCGACGCGGATGGCCACGGCCAGCTGGATGCCCAGTTCCTCGGCCAGGGCGAGGTCCGCGATCTGGAACGGCCCCTCGGTGGCCCGGCGGCACAGCGTGATGACCCCGTACCCATGATCGGCGTCCGCGATCGGCACGCTCAGCACGGAGGTCGCGCCGAGCTTCATGAGCAGCGGTACGCCATCCGGCGCGGTGCCGAGCATCCCGGTGGCGTCCGAACGCGCCTGCAGCAGGGACTTACCGGACTGGTGCACCTGCCACGGCAGGGTGTCTGGTTCCGGGTCGGCGTCGCGGGCGGCCCGCGCGATGGACTCCGATTCGCCGCCGGGCGGCCCGACCGCGAACTGGCGGCGCAGCCGGCGGCCCCGCACGACATCGACGATGACCCAGGACGCGAACTCACCGGCCAGCAGGCGCGCGCAGCGCTGCAGGGTCAGCGATTCGCTGAACGTGCTGTTCTCCAGGAGCAGCCGGGTCACCGCGGTGAGCAGATCCATCCGCCGCGCCATGGTCTGCACGGCGCGGGCGGCGGCGGGCTCGCGCGCGGTCCGGGGCGGGGCCGGTTTCGCCGCGCGGGGAGGCGCGGGCCTGGGCGTCCGGGAGGCCGCCGCCCGCGTAGCTTCCGTCCCCGCAATCGCCGTCCCCGCTATCGCCGTCGCGGGGATCGCCGTACCGGGGGCCGCCTGGGCCGCGGCCGCCTCGTCGACGCCGGCCGCGATGAGCAGTACGCCAGTGTCCTCGGGGAGGCTGATCGGCTCGACCGTCAGGCGGACATGGACCACGCCGTCCTCGGCCAGCAGCGCGCACTCGGTCTGCCGGGCCTGGCCGGTCCGCGCCGCGGCGGCCAGGTAGGTCTGGACCGCCGCGCGCGACGGCAGGTCCACGAAGAGCGTGAACGGCTTCCCCGCCGCGTAGGCGGGACGTGATCCGATGATGTCGCTGGCGCGATTGTTGACCCGCCGCACCGTGCCGTCGCGCTCGAGCAGGAACAGGGGCACGGGCGCTTCCTGGAACACGGCCCGCAGCAGTCTCCGTTCGGCCCGTACCGGCTCCGCGGGCGCGCCGGCGCGCCGGGCGGCCGCGGAGGCCTGCCGCTGGGTGAGCGCGTCAATGGCGCCGTCGAGTTCCGCGAACGCCGCATCGAGGAGGGGCTTGAGCTGGGCGCCGGGCAGACCGGCCGCCTGCTGCAGCGCGTCCCGCCGCGCCGCGAACTCGGCGAGGGCGAACTCGGGCAGCCCCAGACTTTCCGGGGGCACGGCGCTCTTCCTCGGCGCAGGGCTCTTGGGCGGCTTGGCCGGTCCGTTCGCGGTGCCAGCGCTGCTCCGGCGGGCGGACGACCGGGTGCGCGCCGCGCCATCCGTCATCCCCGGTCCTCCTTACGCGTCGGCTGTTCCTCTCCAGTGTGACCGGTCCCGGCGGCCCGGGCCAGCCGTCCTGCCCGGGGACCGGTCCGGCCATCCCGCCGGGCCCGGGCCCGGTCGCGCGCGGAAGCGCGCGCATAGGGCTGCCGCGCCGGTGAACCGGCGCGGCAGCCTCGGTCGTGCGTGGCTTACTGGGTGGGGCGCGCGGCACTGATGTCGGCGAGGGCGGACTCTTCGTCCTGCTCAACGGCCAGGTCCCCGATCGACACCATACCGACAATACGGCCATGGTCCATGACCGGCAGCCGCCGTACGGCGTTGTCCTGCATCACCCGCAGGGCCTCCGCGGTGTCGTCGTCGGCCTCGACCGCGACCAGATGCGGCGTGCACACCGCGCCGATCGGTGAACTGGGCGCCGCCGATTCCGCCAGCGCGCGGACCACGATGTCGCGGTCGGTGACGAGCCCGCAGAGCTTGTCGCCGTCCACCACGAGAACCGAGCCCATGTCGTTGTCCCGCATGGCCCGGGCCGCATCGGCGATGGACTGATCCCGCTGCAGGACGATCGGCTCCGCCGTCATGACGTCGCGTACCTTGCCCATTGCTGCCTCCCTGTGGTGCTGCTGGCTACCTGGGCCGCCGTCCTTGGCCCGCTGACCGGGTCCGGAGTCCGGGCTGGTGGCGCGCCCAGCTTGTACCGTATTGGGGCCGTCCGCAAACGCTTACCACAGCGGCGGACCCGGCCGTTTGCGGGTGGTGAGACAGGCCGGTACCCGGCCCGCACCGGTAGCGGCCGGCCCGGTACCGGCCGAGTATGGCCCCGACGGGTCCCGGCCCTCGATGGCCGGGACCCGTACCAGGTCCGTTAAGCAGAAAATTTCTGACCTCAGGCGCCGGGGTCCGCCTCGGCGTGGGCCAGGCCCACAGCCTCCAGGAGCTCGCGCGTGCCGTGGTAGCGAACGCCCCCGGGCAGCCGGCGGCGGACCAGCTCCACCAGGGCCGGGGTGGCGTCCTTGTCGTCGAGGATGGCCAGCAGGCCGTCCCGGTCGACGGGGAACTCGTCGCGGGTCAGCAGCCGCGCCAGCTCGCTGCGCAGCTCGATGGCGTCCTCGCCGGAAAACGCCTCTTCTCCCTCGAACAGCTCCCGCGGATCGTCGACGGGCTCGGCCTCGCGCCACTCTGCGGTGTGATCCGGCTTCGGCGCGCCCCGCACCATGGCCTCGGTCTCGTGCGCCAGCTCCTCGTCGTGCAGTGGCCCGTGCTTGGTGCTTCCGCGCTCCATCACGCCTCCCTGCGTCGTTGGTCTGCGTCGTCGGTCGTCGTGTGCGCCGGACTCCGGCGAATGCGTCGGCGGTCGCGCAGCCGCGGCAGCACCTGTTCAGCGTAGAACTCGAAGAAACCCTCGGCCGCCCCGCCCACCGCTCCCGGTTACGACCACTGGTCCCCATAACTTCGGGACCTTCGCCTCTAGTGAGTTTTTCGCGGCTGAATGTTTGCCGTGCGGCAATACTGGATAGACTTGTCCGTAGCGGTGCCTACGACGCAGGCACGCACGCGCCGTCCGGCGTACTCGCACTGTGTGCGACGTGCAGGGGGCTGGCGTCGGCACCGCCGATTCCTTCTCCTCTTCCCCCCTGTTTCGTGGCTATCCCTTTCTGCGAGTCGCTGTGACTGCGTACGTAGCTCAGAGTCACATCTGCCGCGAGGAGCCCGCCCCCATGAAGATCGCCCTAGTCGCCGAAGAAGCTTCCGCTCTCACCCGCCCGCTGGGCAGCGAACCAGCCAGCCAGGAAACCCGCATCGTCGCCCTGGCCCAGGAACTGGCCAGTCAGGACCACGACGTCACCATCTACGCGCGCAAGGACGCGGCTGACCTGCCCGACGAGGACAAGCTGCCCGGCCGCGTACGGGTCGAGTACGTGACGGCCGGCCCGGCCGAGCCCCTGGCCGACGAGGCGGTGCTCCCGCACATACAGGCGTTCGCGGTCGGCCTGGCCGACGCCTGGCACCGGGACCAGCCCGACGTCGTGCACGCGATCGGCTGGACCGGCGGTCTGGCCGCGCTGGCCGGGACGCGCGACCGGAGTTTCCCGGTGGTGCAGACGTTCCACTCGCTCCGCACCGCCGAGCGCCGTCATCACATCGGCCGCGACGGTGCCGCCTGGCCGGCCGGCGTCGCCCCCGAGGCCGAGACCGGCTCCCGGCACAGGCTTGAGCGCGCCGTCGCGTGCAGCGCGGACGCGGTCATCGCGACCAGTTCGGACGAGCTGCAGGACCTGACCAGCCTGGGCGTCCGGCGCACCTCGGTCAGCGTGGTGCCGTTCGGCGTGGACCCGGAGCGGTTCGGCGCCGACGGCCCGGTTGCGCCGCGCGGCGGGCGGCCCCGGCTGATCGCCGTGGCAACGCACCTGCGGCGGGACGGCCTGGAGACGGCCGTGCGCGCGCTGGCCGACGTTCCCGACGCCGAACTGCTCATCGTCGGCGGGCCGGCGCGGCCGATGCTGCGCCGCGACGAGACCTGCTGCGACCTGGCCCGGCTGGCCGGCAGCCTGGGCGTCTCGGACCGGGTCAAGTTCGCCGGCCAGGTCAGCCAGGACGACATGCCCGCGCTGCTGCGGTCCGCCGACCTGATGGTCGACGTCTCCTGGTACGAGCCGTTCGGCATGGCCTGCCTCGAGGCGATGGCCTGCGGGACGCCGGTGATCGCCTCGGCGGTCGGCGGCCACCGCGACACCGTGGTCGACGGAACGACCGGCGTGCTCGTGGCGCCTGGCCAGCCCGCCGCGCTCGCCCGCCGGATCCGGCGCCTGCTCGCCAGCCCGATGCTGCTGGAGGGGTACGGGATCGCCGCCGCCGACCGCGCCCAGGCGCGTTACTCCCTGGACCGGGTGGCCCGCGAGACCGTCGCGGTCTACGAGCGCGCCCGGCGGCCGGCCCTCAGCGTCGCGGCCGTCGAGGACATCGCGGCCGTCGAGGACGACGTCGACCAGTCTGCGGCGTGACGCCAGCCTGACCGCTCACCGCGCGCCGGCCGGGTACCCGCTCAGGCGGGGCCCGGCCGGAGCCGTTTGCCGCTGGTTCGGGCGGTTGCCGGTTCGGGCCGTTACCGGTACAGCCCGGGAGGCGCGCCCGAGCGAGGGCCCGCCCGTCACGCGGCCCCGTCACGCGGCGGCGGCCTCGCTGGTCAGCTTGGCGCGGAGAGCCCGGCGCGCGCGGTGCAGCCGCGACATCACCGTCCCGATCGGGGTGCCCATCATCTCGGCGGTCTCGTGGTAGGTGTAGCCCTCCACGTCGGCCAGGTACACCACGGTGCGGAAGTCATCCGGCAGTTCCCGCAGAGCCTGGCGGATCTGCTCGGTGGGCATCCGGTCCAGCGCCTCCGCCTCGGCCGAGCGCACCCCGGTCCCGTACGGCCAGACACGCAGCGACAGCCAGTCCACCAGATCGTCCTGTACGAGCACGGGAGTGCGCTCACGGCGCCGGTAGCCGCTGATGAAGGTGTTGGTCATGATGCGGTAGAGCCAGGCCCTGAGGTTCGTCTCCGGCTCGAAGCTCCGGAAGGCGGCCCACGCCTTGACCATCGTCTCCTGGACCAGATCCTCGGCGTCCTCACGCCTCCGGGTCATCCGGACCGCCACCGGGTACAACTGGTCCCGGTAGGGGATCGCCTCGGTCTCGAACCTGGTGGCCAGATTAGGCGGCATTGGCTCAGGCGGCATCGGCGCCGATCGCGTCATGACAGCCCTCCCGCTTCGTATGGCGTGGTGACGTGCACAGGAAGCTAGGTGCCCCGAAATCGGCCGGTCTACCGTCCTAAATTCTGCGGGACGGCCCCATGCCCCGCCACGACCTGCTTGGCCACGTCCGTCACCTTGATGTGCTGCGTCTGCGACACGCGCCGCATCCGCTCCAGAGCGTCAGCGGCGGAACAGCCGAAAGCGTGCATGAGAATCCCCTTGGCCTGATCCACCACGGCCCGGCTCTCGACCGCGTTCCGCAGCTGGACGGCCTCCCGCTGGGCGTCGCCATAGGCCGACGCGTTGGCCAGGACCGCGCCGCCGAACGCGGCCAGCGTCCCGGCGAACGGGACCTGCTCGCTGTCGATCGCGTCCGGACGGACGCTGACCACGGCCAGGACGACGGTCAGCGGGGGGAACTCGTGCACCAGGACCGCGATGGAACGCACCCCGCGGCACAGCGCCTCGCCCATGTAATCCGGCCACCGGGTATCCCGGAGCGTGTCCCGGATGGTGACCGGCTGGCCGTCGCGCATCGCCTGGATGGCGGGCCCGTGCCCCGCGGTGAACTGGAACTCCGCCAGCTCGGCCAGATCCGGATGGGTCGACGTCAGCCCGACCAGCTCACCGTCCCGCCAGAGGACGGCCGTGGCCCCGCAGCATCCGGCGACCTCACGCACCGCCAGCTCGGCCAGCCGGTTCAGCGACCTCATCTCCCCGGAGTTACCGACGCTCAGCAGGTCGGCGGCGTCCCGGGCGAGATCTTCGATAAGCACGTGGCCTCTACCAATCTGGCGAACGGGCAATCTGGCGAACGGGTTCCGGGGGACGTGATTCCATTCAAACATGACCGGATGACATTTGCTACTCGGCAAATGTCACCCGTGCGGGAGAACGGCGAGGGAGAACGGCAGATGGACGTCCAGGTCCACGGCAGCGGCGGCCCGCGCGGCTGGCCCGAACCTGGCTGCCGGTGCGCCTCGTGCCAGCGGGCCCGCTCCGCCGGGCCCGGACGCGCGCCGTTCCGCGTCGTCGTGGACGGCGCGCTCCGGCTGGAAGGCCCGCACGCGGCCGCACTGGCCGGGGACTCGCTGGCCGGGGACTCGCTGGCCGGAGGGGGGCCGGTCCCGGAAGTGGCCGTGCGGACAGCGGGCGAACCCGGCGGTTACCGGGTTGCGCGGCTGGCCGGCGGGTGGGACGTGACCGCGCCGGACGGACGGCGGCTGCTGTGCGCCGACGGGCAGGGCCCCGCTCCGGCCGTGCCGCCGGGAACCCCGAGTTACGACGTGGCGCTGCTGGACCTGCTCGGTGACCCCGCGCAGCTCGGCCGGCTCCGCAGCCAGGGGGCGGTGACGTCCGGGACCGTGGTGGCGGTGGCGTTCGCCGACCATCGTGTGGTCTCGGAGCGGGAACTTCGGCGGCGAGGGCACATCTGGCGGGTGGCGGTCCCCCGCGACGGCGACACCTTCCGCGCTCCGGCGCCCGGTGCGGCTCCCGGGCCCGGGGCGGCGCCGGAGCCTGATGCGGCACCGGAGCCTGGAGGGACGCCGGGCAGACGACAGCTGCCCGCTGGCGGGCGGCCCGGACCGTACCGGGTGCTGGTGCTGGGCGGAGCCCGGTCCGGAAAATCGGCGGAGGCGGAGATGCGCGTCGCGGCCGAGCCCGCGGTGATGTACGTCGCGACCGCGCCCCCGGCTCTCCCGGGCGACGACCCGGAATGGGCCACCAGGATCGCCGCGCACCGGGCCCGGCGGCCGCCGTGGTGGCGGACGCTCGAGAGCACCGACCTCCCGGGTGCCCTCCGGCAGGCGAGCGGCGCCGTCCTGGTGGACAGCATTACCGCCTGGCTGGCCGCCATGATGAATGAGTGCGGCAGCTGGGATGGCGCGGCCGGGGCGGACTCCCCGCTCGGCCAGCGGATCGCCGGACTCGTCGGGGCGTGGCGGCAGACCGGCGCGTACGTGGTCGCGGTCAGTGACGAAACAGGCCTCGGCATCGTGCCGGAAACGCCAGCGGGCCGGCTGTTCCGCGACCAGTTGGGCCAGCTGAATCAATTGCTGGCCGCCGAATCGGACGAGTTGGTACTCGTCGTCGCCGGCCGCGCGATGACCGTCTGCGACTGAAGCCTCTTGCGGGTGACCAGGGTGCCCCTTACGCTGCGATAACGATACAGGCGTCCCGGCGTAGACCAGGCTGGCACGTTATAGATGTGACAGTTACCTTTAAGAAAAGAAGGGGTTTGCGGGGTCGCCGGGTGACCGGCAGAAGCCGGGGAGACGGCCGCCGAAATGCGTTATGTTTTTGCCCGCCGCCCCACAACTGACAGGTGAATCGGAGGCAGCGGGGCCATGTGCTTCCGGGACGAGGTGAGAACGCCATGACGCGCGTCGTTGTCGTCGGGGACCTTATGACAGACGCCGTCGCCCACGCGCTTTACCCCCTGGCCCGTGGCAGCGACACGGCGGCGACCGTGTCCATGCACGGCGGCGGATCCGGTGCCAACATTGCGGCGTGGCTGGCCGTGGACGGTATCGACGTCGCGTTCGTCGGGCGGCGCGGAGCGGACATCGCCGGCCGCAACCGCGACATGGAACTGATGGGCTACGGCGTCGACGCGCGGCTGGTCATGGACCCCGAGCGGCCCACCGGTACGTGCGTGGTCATGATCACGCACAAGGGTGAGCACACGATGCTGTCGGACCCGGGCGCCAACGCCGCCCTCTCCCCCGACGACCTGCCACGTGATCTGTTCGCGCAGGGGAATCACATGCACGTCTCCGGGTACACGCTGCTCAGCGAGGGGGCGCGGCCGGCCGCGCTGGCCGCCATCCAGTACAGCGTGCACGCCGGCATGTCAGTGTCGGTCGACGCGGCCTCCGCCGCACCGCTCGAGCGCATCGGCGCCGAGCCGTTCCTCGAGCTGACCAACGGTGCCACGCTGCTGTTCGTGAACGAGGCGGAGGGGCGCGTGCTGACCGGCCGGGACGACGCCGAGCAGATGGCCCGGGTCCTCACCGCCTGGTACCCGCAGGTGGTCGTGAAGATGGGCCCCGACGGGGCGCTGTTCTACGCCAATGGCCGGCCGCCGGTGCGGGTCCCCGCCCCGCCCATCGACCGGATCATCGACGGGACAGGCGCGGGTGACGCGTTCTGCGGCGGGTTCCTGGGGCCCTGGCTGGAAAAGAAGCCGCCGGGTGAGGCGCTGGCCAGCGGCTGCCGCCTGGCCGCCCACGCGATGAGCCTGGTCGGCGCGAGACCGGTCTTGTAGGAATGTCACGGGAGCCCGAAGCCTTGCGGGCACCCTCAGTTATAGGCTCGGCCGGTGGGTCAATTGCCGCTTGAGAACCATACGGCGCTGGTCACCGGGGCGTCGCGGGGCATCGGTGCCGCTACGGCCAGGGCTCTCGACCGGGCAGGCGCTCGTGTCGCGCTCGTCGCACGCAATCGTGAGGATCTCGCCAAGGTTGCTGCCGGTCTCGGGAGGAATCCGGTCGTCATCCCCGCAGACCTGCGCGAGCCCGGCGCCGCTGCGGACCTCGCCGCTAGCGCGCTGGGGGCTCTGGGTTCGGTAGACATTCTTGTGAACAATGCGGCAGCGGCGGCACGCCTGGCCACGACCGACACCGACGCAGCGATCATCGATGAGATGCTGGCGGTCAACGTCCGTGCTCCGCTACTGCTGATCGCGGCCCTCATCCCCGCCATGACCGAGCGCCGCCGGGGCTCCATCATCAACCTGTCGTCAGTGTCCGGGCTCATCGGCACCCCGCGCCGTGCCGCGTACGCGGCTTCGAAAGGCGCGATCGACGCGGCCACCCGTTCCCTGGCCATGGAGCTGGGCCCCATGGGGATCAGGGTCAACTCAGTAGCTCCAGGCGTCGTAGACACCGCGCTATGGGCCGGCAACAAGAAGGTCGATGGCGTCATCGAGGCCGTGGAGAACCTGACTCCGCTGCGCCGATGGGCCGAGCCCGACGACATCGCGGACGTGATCACATTCCTCGCCTCGGATGCCGCCAGGTTCATAACCGGTGACACGATTGCTGTCGATGGCGGCATGGCCCACGCCCTCGACCTCTACGGCGGCCCAGTCTGACCGGGAACGTCGATGGCGGCTTCTCAGCTACCTGACCGGGCGTTCCGCTACGAAACGCCGCAAGAAGTGGGCGTTTCAGGTCGAGCTGGACGGCACAATGGCGGACATGGCCCGACGCATCGCACCGCCGCCCCCGCCGCCGGATTTCGAAGAGAACATCGTCGACATCGACGTCGCCGAGGAAATGCGGGGCAGTTTCCTCGAGTACGCCTACTCGGTCATCTACCAGCGGGCCCTGCCGGACGCCCGGGACGGGCTGAAGCCGGTCCAGCGCCGGATCCTGTACCAGATGAACGAGATGGGGCTGCGGCCCGACCGCGGGCACGTCAAGTGCGCCCGCGTCGTCGGCGAGGTCATGGGCCGGCTGCACCCGCACGGCGACACCGCCATCTACGACGCCCTGGTCCGGCTGGGCCAGCCGTGGGTGATGCGGCTGCCGCTGGTGGACCCGCACGGCAACTTCGGCTCGCTCGGCGGCGAGGACCCCGCCGCCGCGATGCGGTACACCGAAGCCCGGCTGACCGCCGCGGCGATGGAGATGGTCGCCTCGATCGACGAGGACACCGTCGACTTCCGGCCGAACTACGACGGCCAGGAGACCGAGCCCGAGGTACTGCCCTCCGCGCTACCCAACCTGCTGGTCAACGGGGCTTCCGGCATCGCGGTGGGGATGGCGACCAACATGGCGCCGCACAACCTCGGTGAGGTCATCGCCGCGGCGCGGCACCTGATCAAGCATCCGGACGCGACCCTCGAGGCGCTGATGCGTTTCGTGCCCGGGCCCGACCTGCCGACCGGCGGCAAGATCGTCGGCCTGTCGGGAGTCAGGGAGGCGTACGAGACCGGGCGCGGCATCTTCCGTACCCGGGCCACCTGCCGGATCGAGCAGATCACCCCGCGGCGGGCCGGGATCGTGGTCACCGAGCTGCCGTACGGCGTCGGGCCGGAGAAGGTCATCGCGCGGATCAAGGACCTGGTGCAGTCCAAGAAGCTGACCGGGATCACCGACGTGAAGGACCTCACCGACCGGCACCGTGGCCTGCAGCTCGTCATCGAGATCCGCAGCGGCTTCCACCCCGAGGCGGTGCTGACCGAGCTGTACCGGCTGACGCCGATGGAAGAGACGTTCGGCATCAACAACGTCGCGCTGGTCGACGGGCAGCCGCGGGTGCTGGGCCTGCGCGAACTGCTCAGCATCTACGTCGACCACCGCATCGAGGTGGTCCGGCGGCGGAGCGAGTTCCGGCGGCGCAAGCGCGAGGACCGGCTGCACCTCGTCGACGGCCTGATGATCGCCCTGCTCGACATCGACGAGGTCATCGGCGTCATCCGCTCCAGTGACGACTCCGCGGCGGCCAAGCAGCGGCTGATCGCGGTCTTCGACCTGTCCGACATCCAGGCGCAGTACATCCTGGACACCCCGCTGCGGCGGCTGACCCGGTTCGACCGGCTCGAGCTGGAGCGGGAGCGGGACACGCTGCGGAGCGAGATCGCCGCGCTGACCGAGATCCTCTCCGCCGAAGATCGGCTTCGTTCGGTCGTCTCTGCGGAGCTGGCCGACATCGCCAAGCGGTTCGGCACGCCGCGGCGGACCGTGCTGCTGGAAGGCAACGGGGCGGCGCTGACCGCGGCGGTGCCGTTGGAGGTGGCGGACGATCCCTGCACGGTGCTGCTGTCCGCGACCGGCCTGCTGGCCCGGACTGCACCCGGTGGCGGGGATGCGGATACGGACGGGGGTGGCGGCTCCGGGGGGCGCGCCGCGCACGACGTGATCGTGTCCAGTGCGCCATCCACGGTCCGCGGAACGGTCGGCGCGGTGACGTCGGCGGGGCGGATGATCAAGCTCAGCGTGCTGGAGTTCCCGGCCCTGCCGCCAAGCGCCCAGTTTCCCGGGCTCTCCGGTGGCACCCCGGTCGGGGAGTTCCTGTCGCTGGAGCCTGGCGAGACGGTGGTGGCGCTCGCGTCGCTCGATACCCCCATGGCCGGGCTGGCCCTCGGCACCACGTCGGGCATCGTGAAGCGCGTATTGCCGGACTATCCGCAGGCCCGGGACGAGTTCGAGGTGATCGGGCTGAAGGAGGGCGACCGGGTCGCCGGGGCGGTGCAGCTTTCCAGCGAGTCCCAGGATCTCGTCTTCGTCAGCAGCGACGGCCAGTTGCTGCGCTTCCCGGCCTCGGTGGTCCGGCCGCAGGGCCGTTCGGCCGGGGGGATGGCCGGGATCCGGCTGTCGCCGCCCGCCTCGGTCGTCTGGTTCGGTGCGGTTGACCCGGAAGGTTCTGGGTCCTCTGGGGCTTCTGGGTCCTCTGGGGCGGTGGTCGTCACGGTGGCCGGAAGTGCGGGCGCGCTGCCGGGGACGGCGGCCGGAAGCGTGAAGGTCAGCCCGTACGCCGAATTCCCGCCGAAGGGCCGGGCGACCGGGGGCGTCCGGTGCCATCGGTTCCTCAAGGGCGAGGACGCGCTGATCCTGGCCTGGGCCGGACCTGCGCCCGCGCTCGGGGCGACGGAGGCGGGCGGGCCCGTGGATCTGCCCGGGGCGTTCGGGCGCCGGGACGGCTCCGGGATCGGCCTGAGTCAGCCCCTGGCCATCGTCGGCGGCGGTCCTCCCCCAGCCACCCCAGGGGCCTCATCCGCCCCGCCGGCCAACCCGGCTACGCCGCCCGCCTAACGCAGGGAGCATTCCCAGCCGGATTTCCGCATGTGTGACGACGAGTACTTGTGCCTGGGCGGCCTTAGGCCAGGCGGCGTTCGGTGGCCCAGCGGGTGAGCTGGTGACGGGTGGAGAGCTGGAGCTTGCGCAGGACGGAGGAGACGTGATGCTCCACGGTCTTGACGGAGATGTACAGCTCCCGGGCGATCTCCTTGTAGGTGTAGCCCCGGGCGATCAGCCGGAGGACCTCACGCTCACGCGGCGTTAGCTGGTCGAACTCCGGGTCGAAGGACGGCTGGTCCTGCCCGGCCGAGGGCATCGTGGCGAAGGCGTCCAGGACGAACCCGGCCAGCATCGGGGAGAACACCGTGTCGCCGGCCGCGACCCGGCGTACCGCGTCGACCAGTTCGGCGGTGGAGATCGTCTTCGTCACATACCCGCGTGCGCCCGCCCGGATGACGGCGATGACGTCCTCGGGAGCGTCCGAGGCCGACAGGGCGAGGAAACGGACCTGGGGGTGGGCGGCCTTCACCGAGCTGACCACGATCTGGCCGCCGCCGCTGGGCAGGTGCACATCGAGCAGGACGACATCCGGGAGGCACGCCGTGATCCCGGTAATCGCGGGCCCGACATCGTCCGCCTCGCCCACGACCACGACCTGGTCGCCGAGCTCGGCGCGCACTCCCGCCCGGAACAGGCCATGATCATCGACGATGAACACCCGCAAGTCGGCACCGGATGAGGCAGGAGAGGCGGCAGAGGCTGGAAGAGCGGCGGGGGCAGGACGGCCGGCTTTGCGAGGATCGGGAGGGGTGGGCGCGGTCATGCCCGGCTCGGCTGACGCGGGCCGGCGACGCGCGGTATCCGGAGGGAGATTTCCGTGCCGTTCCCGACGACGCTGCGGACGGTCACCGAGCCGCCCCGCCGGCGCATCCTGGCGCGGATGGACTCGGCCAGCCCTTTCCGGTCAACGGGCACCGCTTCGGGGTCGAAGCCGCAGCCCCGGTCCCGGACGAACACCGAAACTTCGGTCGGCTCGACCTCAGCGAAAAGCGAAATCACGTCCGCGCCGGACCATTTCGCCGCGTTGACCGTCGCCTCGCGCGCCGCCGCCAGCAAGGCGTCCAGCTGATCGTCAAGCCCGCAGTCCCCCACCGTGACGGCTTCGACGGCCACCCCGTGCAGTGCCTCCACCTCCTGCTGGATCAGCCGTACGCCCGCCGCCAGGGTGGTGCCCTGACCGCGCACCCCGCCCGGCGCGCTCCCGCCGAACAGCCACGAGCGCAGCTCGCGCTCCTGGCCCCGGGCGAGCTTGACGACCTGCGCGGGCTGGTCCGCGTTGCGCTGGATCAAGGCGAGTGTCTGCAGCACCGAGTCGTGAACCCGGGCCGCCATGTCGGCCCGCTCCTCGGCCCGCGCGCGGGCCTGCCGCTCGGCGACGAGATCCAGGGCGATCCGCAGCCACCAGGGTCCCAGGATCACCACGATCGCCGCGACGACCAGAATGAGGCCGCCCAGCGGGAGCAGCAGTTCGGCGCCATCATGGCCGACCAGCAGGATGGCCAGGCCGCCGGCCAGCAGCACGGCCGCGGCCGACGCGCGCAGCACGGTCGCCGTCCGCTTGCCCGGCCGGGGCCGCCCCAGCAGCGGCTCCGCCAGCCGCCGTAGCATGATCTGCTCGTCCGCGGAAGCGTTCCTCCAGATCAGCGCCACTCCGGCGACACCGATGACCAGTGGCCAGGCCAGGTTGCCCAGCCAGCCGGCGCCGAGCACGGAGACAATGACGAGCAAGATGACCAGCAGTGACCCGAGACCCGCGGCCAGTGCCAGACCGCGCCCGTCGGTCAGCGCCTTGATCGCAATGCTGCCGTCCTCGCCCTCCATCGGCACGAGCAGCCAGGCGACGACGTAGATCGCCACGCCCACGCTCAGCAGGGTGGCCAGCACAAAAAGCAGCCGGATGACCATGACGTCCCGGCCCGTTCGGGCGGCTAGTCCGGCCGCTACCCCGCCAACCAGGCGATCCTGGCGCGCCCGCCGCAACGGCCCGCTGCCCGCGGGGCCGTGGGCCCACAGCGTGGCCGCACGGCGCCAGGCGAGCCGGTGGCCCGGCCTGACACCGGGGCCGGCGTCGGGGCCGGGCGAGCCGGCTGGTGGTATGTCCACCCGTCCATCATGGCGCGGTCAGCCCTCCGCCGACTATGGGGGCGATCCCCCATCCGGCCCGCGCATGATGGGGGACCGATGGCGGGTCTTCCCAATACCCCGCGCGGCTTCGCGGCAGCAAGCTGGAGGCATGGATACCACCACCACCCACCCGCAGGACAGCGACCGGGGCGCCGCGGGCCAGGAAGCACACACATCCACCCGGTCAATACCGCTGTTCCGGCCGTTCGAGGACCGGATGCTGGCCGGAGTCGCCGCCGGCATCGCCCGCTACCTTCGCGCCGACGTGACCGTCGTCCGGATCATCCTGGCCGTGCTCACGGTGATGGGCGGCGCCGGGGTGCCCATCTACCTGGCCGGCTGGCTGCTGATTCCCGATGAGGGCGCCACGCAGTCGATCGCCAGCGAGCTCATCCAGTCCTTCTCCGCACGCTCGCGCTGACGATGGAGGCCACCGATATGTCGCAGGCTCGCACCCCGGCCTGGCTCCTGACCGTAGGCCGCCGCCGCTCCGGCTACGCCGATCTGCGGGTCTCGGACGCCGAGCGCACCGAGGTCGCGGACCTGCTGGCCCAGCACTACGGGGACGGGCGGCTGGACCAGGCCGAGTTCGACCAGCGCCTCGATCAGGCGATGCACGCCAGGACCTACCGCGACCTGAGCGGGCTGTTCGACGACCTGCCCGCCACGGAGGGCCCCGGCCGGACCGAGGTGACGGAAGGCCCTCGCCCGCGGCCCCGGATCCACCGCGGCCTGCTGCTGATCCTGGCCATCACGGTCGCGTTCTTCGTCGGGCACGCCCTGATGTGGTCCCTCGGCCCCTGGCCGTGGATCGGCCTGCTCTGCCTCATCGTCCTCCTGCTCAGCCGGAGCCTGAAACGCACTCCCTGACCAGGGGCATCGCAGCCGCATCAGCCGTCCGGGGGAATCCCCGCCGGATCAGGTGCCGGGCTCAGGTACGCGGTGAACGAGGGAACCGCAAGACGGACGAGACCGGCGGCGCCGATACAGAGGACGCCGCCGTAGAGGGCGAACGCGACGAGCGGCGCCAGGTCCATCCGGAGCCAGGGCCGGCTCATTGATCGCTCACCGCCGGGGACGGTACCAGCCGGGCGTTCCAGGGGCGATGGGTTATCGGCTCTGGAGGAGCGCAGGGCAGACGGGAGCGAGAGCTGAGAGGGCTCTGAGAGCGGAGCAGGGGGTTACGGCCAGGCACGTTGCTGATTCTTCATCTCACAGAGGGCCGAATGGCGGCTCACTGGGGAAGGGAGGCACTTATGCCGTCCGCAAGGGGCGTACTGCTCCGTCGCGCCGTTATCACCGCCGTCCTCGCCGGAGGAATGGGGGCGGGCGCGGCCACGGTGGCCATCGCGGCCACGCACAGCAGTCCGTCGACGTCGGCGTCTACGACGGCCGCCACACCGTCTACGTCGCCGTCATCCAAGCCGACGACAAAGCCGACGCACAACTGCCCGAACATGGGCGGGAAGTCGCACGGGACCCCGGGCACGCAGGGGTCCGCCGCGCTGCCCGCTCAGCCGAACGGGTAGCTGAGACGCCGCTGGTCCGTCGGCACGGAACGGTTGCCGACCCGCCGCGGGCCGACCGGGATGCTCCCGCCCGGCCGGCCCGCGGCCCAAGCGCCGGAGGGGTCAGCCGCGGGCCAGGTGGCCCTGAGGGGCGCGTAGCTCGCGGGGTGCCGGGGGAACGTGGGACTTGGGCTCGGGGGCGGGGCAGGTACCCGGGGGCGGGGCGGGTCAGGTGTCGATGCGGGAAGGGTCGAGTTCGGCGGCGCCGCCGACGATGAAGTCGCGGCGCGGGGCGACCTCGGAGCCCATCAGCAGGCTGAACATCTCGCCCGCCACCGTGGCGTCCTCGATCATGATCCGGCGCAGGGAGCGGCGCTGCGGGTCCATGGTCGTCTCCGCGAGCTGGCCCGCGTCCATCTCGCCGAGGCCCTTGTACCGCTGGATCGGTTCCTTCCAGCGCTGGCCGCGGCGCTCCAGGTCCAGCAGCACACGGCGCAGCTCCGCGTCGGAGTACGTGTAGGTGTACTTCTGCTGGCCCTTGCGGGGGCTGGACAGCTCGATGCGGTGCAGCGGGGGCACCGCGGCGAACACCCGGCCCGCGTCGAGCAGCGGCCGCAGGTAGCGGTGGAACAGGGTGAGCAGCAGGGTGCGAATGTGCGCGCCGTCCACGTCCGCGTCGGACATGAAGATGACCCGCTGGTACCGCGCCGCGTCCAGGTTGAACGCCGAGCCGGAACCGGCCCCGATGACCTGGATGATCGACGCGCACTCGGTGTTCTTCAGCATGTCGGCGAGCGACGCCTTCTGCACGTTGAGAATCTTCCCGCGGATTGGCAGCAGGGCCTGGAACTCCGAGTTCCGCGCGAGCTTAGCCGTGCCGAGCGCCGAATCGCCCTCGACGATGAACAGCTCGCTGCGGTCGTCCGCGGTGCGGCAGTCCACCAGCTTCGCCGGCAGCGACGAACTGGCCAGCGCGGACTTGCGGCGCTGGTTGTCGCGGTGCTCGCGCGCGGCCACCCGGGCTTTCGCGGCCGAGATGATCTTCTCCAGCAGGGAACGGCCCTGCTGCTTGCCGGCCCGGGTGCGGGCCTCGAAGAAGGCCTTCAGGCTCGCCGAGACCACCTGGGCCACGATCCGGGACGCGGCCGGGGTCCCCAGTACCTCCTTGGTCTGCCCCTCGAACTGCGGCTCGGGCAGCCGGACGGTGACGATCGCGGTGATGCCCTCGAGCACGTCCTCCTTGGTGACGGGCTCCTCGCCGTTCTTCAGCAGGCGGGCCGCGCGGAGCTGCTCGTTCAGCGTGCGGACCATGGCGCGCTCGAAGCCGGACACGTGCGTACCGCCGTGCGGGGTGGCGATCACGTTGACGAACGACCGGGTGGCGCTCTCGTAGCTGGCCGTCCACTGCACCGCCACGTCGACCTCGAGCTCGCGCTCGACCTCCGTCGGCGTCATGTGCCCGCGGTCGTCGAGGACCGGCACGGTCTCGGTGAAGTTGCCCGAGCCGACCAGGCGAAGCACGTCGGTGACCGGCTCACCGGACGCCAGGTGCTCGCAGAACTCGCTGATGCCGCCGTCGAAACGGAACTCGACCTCGCGGGGGCCGGTGGTGCTGGTGGTGCTTGAATTGTCGGCGCCGGAGGGAGCGGCCGGACGCTCATCACGGACGCTGATGGCGAGGCCGGGCACGAGGTAGGCGGTCTGCCGGGCGCGTTCGGTGATCGCGGTGAAACTGAACCGCGCGTCGCGCACGAAGACCTGCTTGTCGGGCCAGAACCGGGTGCGAGTGCCGGTGACCTTCTTCGCCACGCGGCGGACCTGGCGCAGGCCCGCCCGACGGGTGAAACTGGCCCCCGGGCCGGGCTCGCCGTGGTCCGTGAACTCCCCCGTGACGCCGCGGCGGAAGCTGGCTGCCCAGGTGTGGCCGTCCCGGTCCACCTCGATGTCCAGGCGCGAGGCCAGGGCGTTGACCACGGAGGCCCCGACGCCGTGCAGGCCGCCGGAGGCCGTGTAGGAGCCGCCGCCGAACTTGCCCCCGGCGTGCAGCCGGGTCATGACCAGCTCGACGCCGGTGAGCTTGGTCTTGGGCTCGACGTCGACAGGAATGCCGCGGCCGTTGTCACGTATCTCGGCGGAGCCATCGGCGTGCAGCACGACCTCGATCCGGGAGCAGTGCCCGGCCAGCGCCTCGTCTACAGAGTTGTCGAAGATCTCCCACAGGCAGTGCTGGAGCCCGCGGCCGTCGGTCGAGCCGATGTACATTCCGGGCCGTTTGCGGACCGCGTCCAGGCCCTCGAGAACGGAAAGATGCCGGGCGGTATAGGCGTCAGGGGCAGCAGTCGCCGCGGCCGGTGAAGTAGCCGTTGAATTAGCCTGTGCAGCGGCGGCAAGGGTGGTCACGGGCGGCAAATCTCCTTCACTGGGCACCGCGGGGATTGCGGCACTCCCTCGCAGGGTAGCCCGCCGCGCTGGATGCTGTCCCCTGGCACGCCGCACGTCCCGGCGGGAGCACCTCAATGTGATTTAGGACCGGGTCTTTCGCTGTCGGCGTACGCGCCGCCAGGAGGGGAAGGCTGACGCATGGGTAAGTGTTGTGCTGTGCTGTAGGTACAGCGCAGATCACTAAGCCAGCCGGATACGGAAGCCGGAGGCACGAAGCACAGCGAGGAAGGCGACGTTGACCGGAGCTCTAGCCCCCACCCAGCCGCTCACGGCTGCGGACGTGTGCGACCGCTGCGGCGCCCAGGCGTACGTCCGCGTCATGCTCCCCAGTGCGCGGGAACTGCTTTTTTGCGCCCACCACGGTCGCGAGCACGCCGAAGCGCTCGCGAAGGTGGCCAGCGAAATTCAGGATGAGACACAGCGGCTATCAGAACCCTCCAACTAAAGGGCTGCTGCCGGAGCCGTCAGCACCCGTACCTGCCCGGCGGACCGTAAGCCCGGGCAGCGGGAACGCGCGCCCGCCCGAGCCGGGAGACTCGTAGCGGGCGCGGTTATAAGCAAGGTTAAAAGGCCAGGGGCCGGATCGAGCGAGAAGCTCGATCCGGCCCCTGGCCGTTGCCCGGGTGCGGCGCGCGCCCCCGGTGTGTGCCGGGGGGCGCGCCGCGGGACGTCAGTCCAGATAGTCCCGTAGGACCTGGGACCGCGACGGGTGCCGCAGCTTGGACATGGTCTTCGACTCGATCTGGCGGATTCGCTCCCGCGTCACCCCGTAGACCTTGCCGATCTCGTCCAGGGTCTTGGGCTGGCCGTCGGTGAGCCCGAAGCGCATGGAGACCACGCCAGCCTCCCGTTCCGACAGCGTGTCGAGCACCGAATGCAGTTGCTCCTGGAGCAGGGTGAAGCTCACCGCTTCACCCGGCTGGATGGCCTCGGAGTCCTCGATCAGGTCCCCGAACTCACTGTCGCCGTCCTCACCGAGCGGTGTGTGCAGCGAGATCGGCTCCCGGCCGTACTTCTGGACCTCGATGACCTTTTCGGGGGTCATGTCGAGCTCGGCCGCCAGCTCCTCCGGGGTCGGCTCACGGCCGAGGTCCTGGAGCATCTGCCGCTGTACGCGGGCCAGCTTGTTGATGACCTCGACCATGTGCACGGGGATACGGATCGTCCGGGCCTGGTCGGCCATGGCACGGGTGATCGCCTGCCGGATCCACCAGGTCGCGTAGGTGGAGAACTTGTATCCCTTGGTGTAGTCGAACTTCTCGACCGCACGGATGAGACCGAGGTTGCCTTCCTGGATCAGGTCGAGGAAGAGCATGCCGCGGCCGGTGTAGCGCTTGGCCAGCGAGACGACCAGGCGCAGGTTCGCCTCGAGCAGGTGGTTCTTGGCGCGGCGGCCGTCCTCGGCGATCCATTCCAGGTCGATGCGCTGGTCCGGGTTCAGCCGGAGATCCTCGGCCAGCTTCTCCTCGGCGAACAGGCCCGCCTCGATCCGCTTGGCCAGCTCGACCTCTTGCTCGGCGTTGAGGAGCGGTACCTTGCCGATCTGCTTCAGGTAGTCCTTGACCGGGTCGGCGGTGGCACCGGCCACCGCAACCTGCGCGGCCGGGAGATCGTCGTCGTCGTCACCGAAGACGAAGGTCTCGTCGTCGCCTTCCTTGTCCTCGGCGGCCGGCTTGGCCGGGGCACCAGCGGCGGGGGCGGCCGGAGCGGCAGCCACGGCGACGGCCGCGTCCGGTTCCTCGTCGGCGGCGTCCTCGGGCCCTTCGGCGCCGGGGTCGTCCGTCCCGTCGGCCTCGTCGAGCTCTACGGCCGCTATCTCGACGTCTATCTCGACGTCTTCCACGGACAGCTCATCGAAGTTTTCCACGTCGACGCCCTCGTCCAGGCTGTCGGGAAGGCCATCCGCGTCGTCCAGATCGACCACGGCGACCTCGCCACCGGTCAGGCCGGTGCCCGCAACCTGCACGCCGTCACCGTTGCCGCGGCCGTTCACCGCCGCCGGCCCCGGTCCGTGCCGGTCCGCGGGAACCCGCGTGTCCTGCCCTGACGACGTCCGGGAGCGCTTCCGCGCTGCGGAGTCAGCGCGCACCACCACGGTCACCCCTTCCTTCGCTGAATAGCGACGTGCCTAGCCGCCCGAAGCGGCCAGCATGCCGGGCTGGCAGCCAGTATCGGCGCCTTTCCTGCGTGCGTATAGCGAGAATCAGGTCCTCCCGCGAGGGTCCGGATGCATGGAGCGAGCCGGTAAACAGGATGAGCCGCCGACCGGGAGCCGTTGGCCCAGGCCGACATCCGCGCTGGGCGCGGGAGCAGCCATTCTGCCTCCCTACTCACACAACCATAGGCGGCGGCCGAGGATGACTTGTACATGACAGGGCACGAAAACCAGTATCCGCGGGGCCGCACAGATGCGACGCATACCGGCCGCGCGCTATTCCCCACCGCGTTTCCTGCTGTGTTTCCCGCCGCCGTCATGACGCGATCTCCCGTGCGGGAACGTGCAGGACAAGTACGGTCACGTCGTCGTCCTGCTCGTGACCCGCCAGCATTGCGTCGACCAGGTAGCTGAGCAGCCGTTCGGGGTGGCCCACCACGCTGCTGCGGGCGCGGGCCGCCACCGCCACCAGCTCGCTCAGGCCCGTGTCCAGGCCGCGAATCCGGTTCTCGACCAGGCCGTCGGAATAAAGCACCGCGGTGCTGCCGGGCGGCAGCCGGAACGGGTGCTGCTGCCGCGGGCTGGGCCAGCCCAGGGGCGTTCCGGCTTCGGTCTCGTCCAGGAAGGGCTCGGCGTCCAGGCCCAGCCGCAGCACCGGCAGGTGCCCCGCGCTGCCCATCAGCCCGTCACCGGTCACCGGGTCGATGACCAGGTACGCGACCGTGGTGACCTGCTCCTCCAGCTCGGTGGCGCTGAACAGGCGGTCCAGACCGGTCAGCACGGCCGCGGGCCGCGGATCGGTCAGCGCGAGCGCGCGCAGCGCGTTGCGTACGCGGCCCATGCCCGCCGCGGCGGTCAGCCCCTTGCCCATGACGTCGCCCACCGCGACGGCCAGCCGCCCGTCCGGGAGCCGGAATGCGTCGTACCAGTCGCCGCCGATCTCCATGTTCCGCGTGACCGGCAGGTATCGCGCCTCCATGACCAGGCCCGGCACCAGGGGCAGCTGGTCCGGCAGCAGGCTGCGCTGCAGCGTTTCCGCCGTCGTGTGCTCCCGCTCGTACATGGCCGCGCGCTCGACGGCCAGGGCGCACTGCCCGGCGAGCGCTTCGAGGAAGACGCGCTCCTCCTCGGTGATCTTGCGCGGGCGGCCGAAGGAGAACCGCAGGGCGCCCAGCGGCGCTCCGGCCGCCAGCAGCGGCAGCCCCACCCAGGACCGTTCGTCTTCGCCCGCGACGATCTCGATCGGGGCGTCTTCCAGCAGCTGGCGCAGCGCGCCGGTGTCCTCGGCCAGCACCGGGCGGCGGGTGGCGATCGCCCGGGTCATCAGGCCCGGGCTGTCCAGCAGGATGTCGCGGTGCGCGGCGGACTGCCCCGGGGGCATGCCGGCCGGGTTGATCACCCGCAGCCGGCCGCCGTCCAGCAGCGCCACGGCCGACCGCTGCGCGCCGATCGCGGTGCGGCCCACCTCGGTGATCACCTCGACGACCTGCTCCACCGTCAGCGCCTCGGCCAGCATCGACGTGGCCTGCTGCAGCCGCGCGGTGCGCAGCGCGGCCGCCGACAGCTGCTCGGTCAGCCGGCCGCGCATCTCCTCGGCCTCGCGCTGGCCGGTGACGTCGGTGCTGGCACCGACCCACTCGATGATCTTCCCGGCCCGTTCGACCGGCACGGCACGGACGTCGTAGTGGCGGTACGAGCCGGCCCGGGTCCGGACCCGGTAGCGGTCGTCGAAGGTCTTGCCGGACTTGACGCACTCCTGCCAGCCGCGCTCGACCCGGTCCCGGTCCTCGGAGTGGATCACGTCCAGCCAGCCGCTGCCCACGTACTGCTGCTCGGTCTGCCCGGTGACGTACCGCCATTCGGGACAGTCCTCGGTGATCGCACCGTCGGCGTTCGCGACCCAGACGACCTGCGCGCCGCCCTGGACCAGGGAGCGATACCGCTCCTCGCTGCGCCGGATGGCCTCCTCGGAAAGCTGACGGCTCGTGACGTCGACCGCGATCAGCACCACACCGGTGATGTGCCCCTGCTCGTCGTGCGAGGGGAACCAGGACAGGGCCCAGTGCGCGGGCTGCCGGGAGGTCACGTCGGCCGGGGCGGCCGCGTCCTGAGGGGCACCGTCGCCCTGGGCGGGACCGTCCTGGGCCGGGGCCTCGCCCTGAGCCGGTACGGACGGCCCGGGGACGCGCGCGGGCGGCACGGCGAACTGATGGGCCGTGAACACGGGCTCGTCCTGGGCCAGCACCCGGCGGGCGGACGACTCGGCCTGGGCCGCGAACCCGGGCGGCCAGACGTCGGACGGCAGTTGCCCGATATGATCTCCCGGGTCATGACCGTGCCACCGGGCCAGTGTGTCGTTGACCCGGCGGAAGCAGAGGTCGGGACCGAGCAGGGCGAATCCGATCGGCGCCTCGCGGAGCAGCATGTCGAGCAGCGCGGCGTCCGCCGTGTCCAGCTCGGACAGGCGCGGCGGGGGCACGGACGTGTCCGTGCTCACCGCGGGCACCGGTGCCTCATGCACCGACCTGCCATCGGCGGCTCCTTCCTGCTCCCTCGTCGCCCACACGTGCCAAACGTTGTGGTGCCGGCAGTTCCCGGTACGGTCACGGCGAGCGGAGTCGTACCCGTGCCACGGCCGTTTCCTCTATCGTCCCTGGACGGCCGCCGACACGGCGGCTATTCGCAGCAGTTATTCAGACAAGCCTGCCACATTCCCGGCACCGGCGCGGCCAGGTAGCTATACCTGATGCCAGTGACGGCGATGTGACGAGGAGGACACTAGGGGCAACCGTGACCTCAGTGCCTACGGTTCCGGGCACCAGGCGCAACACGCCGATTCTGCCCGAAACTACAGCGGGCATTCCACCGTAGCGTAGCGTCCACATATACAGATCTGAGAGGCTATCAAGGTGAGTCCGCAGAGCCGACGACGCAGCCCATCTCCCGGCGGAGGCAGCGGCCAGGAACCCGTCACGGGGGCCGCTCCCCCGAACGCGCTCTTCGATGAACTGCTCCGCGCCGCGCGCGAGCTCCTCGCGGTACGAAGTCCGCTGGATGCGGAGCTGATGGTGAGTGAGCTGCTCGGCACCTGGTGGGGACAGCGCGGCGACAGCACGCGGGCGGCCGATGTCGAACGGCTGGTCGGCGAGGCGCTGGTCGATTACGCCGCGCGGCGCAGCAGCCCGGCCGCGCTCGCGCTGCTGTCGGGCATCGCCTGCCTGGGCACGCCGCGGCAGGCCTCCAAGGCCGAGCAGGCGGCGCTGGAGCTGATGGAGCGAGGGGTCCGCAGCCCTAACTGGGCGCAGCACCTGGGCGCGGTCACCGGGTCGGACTGCTACGTGAACAGCGACCTCTATGGCGACACCGACGAGGTGGTGTGCGTCTTCAGCTACGGCGGCACCGAACCGCACGCGCTGGTCACGGTGGTGGACTACAACGCCGACGGGATGATCCGGGACGGCTGGGTCACGTCCCAGGTGACCAAGCTGCTGGAGCTCTGCCGCAAGCCGGACGGCGAGGGCGACCGGAGCGGCTTCAAGCCGCTGGACGCGCCGATGGCGCGGCGCATGCTCGAGGCCGCGCTCGCGGAGACCGACGCGGCCGCCAATCCCCCCGTCAGCGAGTCGTTCGCCTCGTACCACGCGTTCATCCGGGCGCGGATCCGAGCCCTCCCCCCCGCCGCGGTTTCCGGCCGGCCCGCCGGGACCGCCGGGCCGGTGGGACAGGTCGGCCCGGGCGGCAGCACCGCCAAGCGCCGGCCGTGGAGCAAGGACCGCCGCGCCATGCTGGCGGCGGAATTCCTCGCCTCGGATGAGGCGGAGGACCTGTCGGACCGCAGCTCGGCCAGCCGCTGCGCCGACCGGATCATCGACTACGGCTGCGACCAGGACTTCGGCCGGCCGCTGCGGATGAGCCCGGTCAAGGTCGAGACGTTCCTGCTGAACTGGCTGCCGCGCAAGGTCATGCTCCTGCCGGAGGAGCAGGAGGCGATGCCGCACGTGCTGCTGGCCTGGGTCCGCTGGGCGGGACGGCGCCGCGGCCTCGACGACAAGACGGTCAGCGACACCCTCGACGCGGTCTTCAATGCGATGGGCCCGTTCGGCCGGGCGTACCGCGACCCGGCGGAGTTCGGCCTCGATTCGGCTCTGGTCGCGCGGCTGCTCCCGGACAGCGACCTGGAGGCGCTGCCCCGGCGGGCGTTCGCGTTCCCGCTGCTGCACGGCCGGGTGGGCGGCGTCGAGCTGGCTACTCTCGACCCCGCGGACCCGGACGGGCGCCGGGCCCTGCTCGCGGCCGCGCACGAGGACTCTGCCCCCGGCGACCGTCATCTCGAGCAGCACCTGGACCTGGCCGACCGGCTCTGGCGCGGTGACCCGCCGTCGCTCTGGGAGGCCGCGCAGCGCCTGCTCGACGCGGACCAGGACCGGCACCTGGTGCTGCACGTGCTGATGGACGTGATCGAGGCGGCCGGCGATGACCGCGTGGCCCTGGCCGCCGCGCTGCGCAACCTCACCCCGGAGCACGGGGACTGAAACCGGGTGGGCGGCCGCGGGATACCCTGACCGGGTGGGCGGCCGGTGGGAGTTCTGGATTGACCGGGGCGGCACGTTCACCGATATCGTGGCGCGGCGGCCCGACGGGACGCTTGCCGCGCACAAGCTGCTGTCGGAGAATCCGCGCGCGTACCGGGACGCCGCCGTGGCCGGGATCCGGGAGCTGGCCGGCGTCGGCCCGTCGGAACCAGTCCCGGCGGACCAGATCGGCGCGGTCCGGCTGGGTACCACGGTCGCGACGAACGCCCTGCTGGAGCGCACGGGCGAGCGATGCGTGCTGGTGATCACCGCGGGTTTCCGTGACGCGTTGCGGATCGCCTACCAGAATCGGCCGCGCATCTTCGACCGGCAGATCGTGCTGCCCGAACTGCTGTACGAGCGGGTGATCGAGGCCGGAGAGCGGGTCAGCGCCCACGGCGACATCCTTGTACCCCTCGACGAGGACGCGGTAGCGGGTGAACTGTCCGCCGCCTACGCGGACGGGTTCCGCTCCGTGGCGGTGCTGTGCATGCACGGCTACCGGTACCCGGAACACGAGATGAGAATCGGCCAGCTCGCCAGGGAGATCGGATTCACCCAGGTCAGCGAGTCGCACGAGACGAGTCCGCTGATGAAGCTGGTGTCGCGCGGCGACACCACGGTCGTGGATGCCTACCTGTCACCGATCCTGCGCCGCTACGTGGACGAGGTGGCTGATGAGCTGGGCGGCGTCCGGCTGCTGTTCATGCAGTCCAACGGCGGCCTCACCGACGCGGCCAGCTTCCGCGGCAAGGACTCGATTCTGTCGGGGCCGGCCGGCGGCATCGTGGGGATGGCACGCACCGCCGCCGCGGCCGGCTTCGCCCGGGTGATCGGATTCGACATGGGCGGCACCTCTACCGACGTGTCGCACTACGCCGGGGAGTTCGAGCGGCAGTACGAAACACAGGTAGCCGGGGTCCGGATGCGGGCACCGATGCTTTCCATCCACACCGTGGCCGCCGGCGGCGGCTCCATTTTGCACTTCGACGGCAGCAGATACCGGGTCGGGCCGGATTCGGCCGGAGCGCACCCCGGGCCCGCGTGCTACCGGCGTGGCGGCCCGCTTACCGTCACCGACGCCAACCTGCTGCTCGGCCGCATCCAGGCCGGGCATTTCCCCCGGGTGTTCGGCGAGACCGGCGACCAGCCGCTCGACACCGAGGTCACCAGCTCACTGTTCTCGTCGCTGAGCCGCGAGATCGGGGAGGCGACCGGCGACCGGCGCGGCCCCGAGCAGGTCGCCGCCGGGTTCCTCGAGATCGCCGTGCAGAACATGGCCAACGCGATCAAGAAGATCTCCGTGCAGCGCGGCTACGACATCACCCGGTACGTGCTGTCCACCTTCGGGGGGGCGGGCGGCCAGCACGCCTGCGCAGTGGCCGGCGCCCTCGGCATGACCAGGGTGCTCATCCATCCCCTCGCGGGGGTGCTGGCCGCATACGGGCTCGGGCTCGCGGACATCATCGCGATGCGCGAGACCGCGGTGGAGGCACCGCTGTCCGCGGAACTGCTCGCCGGGCTGCCCGCCGTACTTGCGCCGCTGGAAGCCGAGGCCCGCGCCGAACTGCTCGCCGAGGGCGTCCCGGCGGACCGGATACGCGCCGAGTGCCGCGCCCACCTCCGCTATGACGGCACCGACACGCCCATTCCCATCCCCATCGGCCCCCACGCCGACATGATGAGCGCTTTCGAACAGGCATACCGGCGCCGCTTCTCCTTCCTCATGCCGGACAAGACCGTCGTGGCGGAAGCTGTTTCCGTTGAGGTCATCGGTACGCACGAGAACGGGGGCGGAGGTGATGCCACCGCCCGGCCGGCGGAAATGGCGGCGGAACAGATGGCAAGCCTGGCCGGCACCGGCGCCAGTGGCGGCGACGGCGAGGCCGCGCGGCCGGAAAACCAGGTCCGGATGTTCACCGGGGGCGTGTGGGCGCAGGCGGGACTGTTCCGGCGGGACGGGTTGCGGCCGGGGCAGGCGGTCGACGGGCCGGCGATCATCGCGGAGGACCTGGCCACGACCATCGTCGAGCCCGGCTGGCGGGCGGTCGTGACGGAGCGCTCGGATCTGCTGCTATCCCGGGTAACGGCGCAGCCGGCCGCCGGCCCCCCTCTGGCCTCCCCATCCCCTCTGGCCTCCCCGACCCCTCTGGCCTCCCCATCCGCGCTCGCCGGGGCCGATCCGGTCATGCTGGAGATCTTCAACAACCTGTTCATGTCGGTCGCCGAGCAGATGGGGGTCCGGCTGCAGTCCACCGCCCATTCAGTCAACATCAAGGAGCGGCTGGACTTCTCCTGCGCGATCTTCGACACCGACGGCGGCCTGATCGCCAACGCCCCGCACATCCCGGTGCACCTCGGCTCCATGGGCGAGTCCATCAAGGCGGTGATGGACCGCAATGAAGGACGCATGAAGCCCGGTGACGTCTACGTGCTCAACGATCCCTACCATGGCGGGACGCATCTCCCGGACGTCACCGTGGTCACCCCCGTGTTCGAAGAGGGCGGGAGGGCGACGGAGGGGAAGACACCCGGCATATGGTTCTACGTCGCCTCACGCGGGCACCACGCGGAAATAGGCGGCATTTCCCCCGGGTCGATGCCCGCGTTCAGCCGGCGCGTCGAGGAAGAGGGCGTGCTGATCGACAACTGGCTGCTGGTCGATCACGAGACGCTGCGGGAGGCGGAGACGATCCGCCTCCTCACCGGCGCCGAGTACCCGTCACGCGATCCCGTCACCAATATCGCCGACCTGCGCGCCCAGATCGCCGCCAACGAGAAGGGCATCCAGGAACTGCAGCGCATGGTCCGGCATTTCGGGCTGGACGTAGTACGCGCCTACATGGGACACGTCCAGGACAACGCGGCCGAGGCGGTCCGGCGGGTTATCACGGCGCTGACGGACGGCGATTACGCCTACGAGATGGACAACGGCGCGGTGATCCGGGTTGCGGTACGCGTCGACCGCGTGGCCAGGACAGCGGAGGTCGACTTCACGGGGACTTCGGCCCAGCTCAGCGACAACTTCAACGCGCCGTCCTCGGTCGCCATGGCGGCGGTACTGTACGTGTTCCGCACGCTGGTGGACGACGACATCCCGCTGAACTCCGGGTGCCTGAAGCCGATCAACGTGATCATCCCGCCGGGCACGATGCTGTCGCCGGAGTACCCGGCGGCCGTCGCGGCCGGCAACGTGGAGACCTCGCAGGCTGTCACCGGGGCGCTGTACGCGGCGCTGGGCGTCATGGCCGAAGGATCGGGAACGATGAACAACGTGACGTTCGGCAACGCGCGGTACCAGTACTACGAGACGGTGGCCAGCGGGTCAGGCGCTGGCGACGGGTTCGCCGGGACCGATGTGGTGCAGACGAAGATGACCAACTCGCGGCTCACCGACCCCGAAGTCCTCGAATGGCGTTACCCGGTGCGGCTGGAGTCGTACGAGATCCGGCACGGCAGCGGCGGGGAGGGACGCTGGCGCGGCGGGAACGGCGGGGTGCGGCGGCTTCGCTTTCTCGAGCCGATGACGGTCACGACGCTCAGCGGACACCGCCGCGTCCCCGCGTTCGGAATGGCAGGCGGTTCGCCGGGCGCGCTCGGGCGCCACTGGATGGCGCACCCGGATGGTTCCGTGACACCGATGCGCGGCTGCGATTCGGTTCAGGCCGCCGCCGGAGACGTCTTCGTGATCGAGACTCCCGGCGGGGGCGGCTTCGGCCTGCCGGACGGATCTGGCGGCTGATCCGGGCCCGGACTATGGTTCCGGGCTGGTGAAGCCGGCCGCCTGGTCGCCGGCCAGCTCGCGATAGGCGGACCGAAGGTCGTCGGCGGTCACGGTGGTCAGATCCTCGGCTGTTGCCGCCTCGCCCAGGCGCACCACGCGGACGTCACGGTGGGCGCACGCGCGCTCGAACAGGGAGCGGGCGAACCGCCCGTTGCCCAGCTCGTTGATCCGCCGCTGCACCCCGCCCGCGTGCCTGAAGATCTGGCCGAGTACGTGCACCGCGTCGGCGTCGAACGCGTCGCCGGCCTGCTCCGCGAGCAGGGCGGTGATGTCGGCCAGATCCTGCGGCGAGTAGCTGGGAAACTCGATCCGGGTACTGAACCTGGAGGCCAGCCCGGGGTTGCTGCGCAGGAACCGGTCCATGTCGGCCGGGTAGCCGGCGAGGACGACCACGAGCCGGTCACGGTCGTCCTCGGCGCGCTTGAGCAGCGTCTGCACAGCCTCCGCGCCGAACGCGTCGCCACCGGAGTAGCCCTCGTTATGCAGCGAGTACGCCTCGTCGATGAACAGCACCCCGCCGAGGGCGGAATCCACCAGCTTGCTGGTCTTGATCGCGGTCGCACCGAGATGCTCGCCGACCAGATCGGCGCGCTGGGCCTCGATCACTTCGGGGCGAACCAGCAGGCCCAGGGCCGCGAAAATGCGCCCGAGGACGCGCGCCACCGTGGTCTTACCGGTGCCCGGCGGCCCCATAAAGACGAAATGCCGGGTCGGTGGCTGGCTGGTCAGGCCCTGCCGCCCCCGTAGCTTGGCGACCTGGAGCTGGGCCGCGATCGCCCGGACCTGCTGTTTGACGGGCTCCAGGCCGATCAGCTCGTCCAGCTCGGCGAACGCGCTCTCCAGGGTCGGCGTGTCGGTGTAGCCGCGCAGCCGGGAGGTCAGCTCGGCGAAGGCCCGCTGAAGGTCACCGGCCTGGATCGTGACCAGCTCCTCGGGCCCCGGTTCGGCGCCCGTGGTCATCACCCGGACGTCCCGGGCCTGTCCCGTCTTCTCCAGCAGGCTGCGGATGAACCGCCCGTTGCCCAGCTCGTCGGTCAGCCGGCGGCGCCCCACGTCCTCCAGCATGCGCCACAGGGCGGGCCGTGCGTCGGCGTCGAGGTTCTCGCTGCGCCGCTCCAGCAGCGACTCGGCCAGAGCCAGCAGTTCGGCGGGCGCGTAGCTGGAGAACTTGATCCTGGTGGCGAAGCGCGAGGCCAGGCCCGGATTCGAGCCGAGAAACGTCTCCATCTGCTTCTCGTAACCGGCCAGGATGATGATCAGGTTCTCCCGGTCATCTTCGGCTCGCTTGAGCAGCGCCTGAACGGCCTCGATACCGAACCGGTCGCTCTGGCCGTCACCCTCATTGACCAGGCTGTACGCCTCGTCGATAAAAAGCACCCCGCCCAGGGCGGAGTCGATCAGCTCATTGGTCTTTATCGCGGTGGCGCCGAGATACTCCCCGACCAGGTCCGCGCGATGCGCTTCCACCACCGTGGGCTTGTCCAGCAGGCCAAAGGCGTAGAAGATTTTCGCGACCACTCGGGCGACGGTCGTCTTCCCGGTGCCGGGAGGCCCCAGGAAGACAAAATGGCGCATGGGCTTTTCGGTGACGACGCCGGCGATGGCCCGGCGCCGGGCGGCCTCGATGGAGGCGGCGATCGACCGGACCTGGTCCTTGACCGGGGCCAGACCGATCATCTTCTCCAGCTCGGCCATCGCCTCGGCCACCGAGATGTCCGGCAGTGGCTCGATGGTCGCCTGGTCGCGGGCGGAGGGGTCATGCGGGGCGGCGGCCGCCTGGGCCCGGACGCCGTACGCGCCGTTCGGTGCGCCCCTCCCGGTACCCGGCGGGCCGTGCGCTCCGGTGCCGCGGGCCGCCTCAGCGCCGTAGAGATGCGCCTCCTGCGACCCCTTGGCCAGGCGCCAGAGGAGGACGATGCAGGCGATCAGCCACGCGGCGGCGACGCCGATGAACGGTTCGGCGGGCCAGCCGCGCAGGGCCCCGACACCGACCGGGATCGACCACACCAGCGCCCAGGCCACCGTCCGGCAGGGCACGTGCCAGCGCGCCAGCGGGCCCGCATGGGCGGCGATGGCGACGACGAACGGCAGGATAAGCAGGAGGTAGAGCCAGGATGTGCTGGCCCCGGCGAGTCCGGCCCCGACCAGTCCCCAGACGGCGACCGACAGCGAGGCGATCAGGCTGCGACGTCCCTTGATCACCGCGTACACGGCGTAGGCCATGGCCGCGAGGAGAACGATGCCGATCTCCGGCCCGCAGAGAATGATGGCCAGGACGATCAGGCCGATCTTCAGCGGAAGCGGAGCACGCCGGAAAGCACTAAGACCGCGGGCGAGCCGACCGGGAACGGCTGGCGCCGCGGGCTGAGCTCTGTCGTTTCGCAGCATCTCGCTTCCTCGCACCTAGGCCCCTGTATAACGCATTACCATCCGTTCACGTAAGCACACGGCCGGATACGTGGGGTGAGATTCATACCGGGCACTTCCAGGGGTCCGTAGGAGCAGGGCCGTAGCTGCTTCCCCATGATGGACCCCGCCGCAGCGGGCACGTCAAGTGCCACTACGGCGGCCATCGGTAAAATCATCCGCGCTGGGCCCTGGGCGGGCAGACTTTTTCCGGATTTTCGGCATGCTCATGGACTTCTACACGGCCAGGAGCGCGCGACGGTTCAAACGCTCTTCACGGCGCGGCTCAGACGGCCTCTCATACGCGGCCCACGGACGGCCTCTCATACGCGGCGCGCGAGGTCGATTTCGTCGCGCAGCGGAATGCCGTAGTCGCCGACCCGCGGGATCTCCGGCTTTTCGAGCCGGGCCCGATCGACGGCACCCGGGCGCAGGGCCACCATCCGCAAGCCGCGCCGCTGGTAGAAGCGGATCGCGTCCAGGTTGTCGTTGGTGGTCGTCAGCCGGATCTCGTGACAGCGCTGCTGCCGGGCGTCGGCCGCCGCCGCCTCCATCAGGATGGTGCCCACCCCGGTGCGGCGCTCGAGCGCGTTGAGCGTCACGACCTCCAGCACGCCGCCATTCGCGTGATAAGTGAGCAGCCCGACCAGCCGGCCCGCGCGCTCGGCGATCAGCCCGGGCAGTTCGGCGGGGCGGAAGACGGTCTGATGGACGACCTGCAACGCGGAGCCCCAGAGCTCCACCATGAGCCAGGCAATCGTCGGGCGGTCGCCATCACCGACGGGCCTGACCTGGATCTCCGGCTGTTGCACCACGCCATTATGCCGGGATTCGGACGCCGTCCCGCGACAGGTCAAGCCAGGGTCAGCGGGGGGCGGGTCCGGAGCGGGGGCGCGTGACGCGCACGGGCGGAGCCGAACGGGCGTCGATGATGTCGGGTTCCTGGCGCGGGGTGCTGATGTCCGGCTTGCCGGCCTGGTTCTCCGGGTAGCCGACGCGGATCACCATCTGCGGGACCTCCAGCCACGGCGTGGCCCCCAGCAGATGCCGGCGAGCGTAACCGCGCCGCTCTACGGCGCTGCTGGACCTCCGCTGGGACGCGTCGGCGGCGCGCCGGTGCAGCGGCAGGCCGGGATGGCTCTCCAGGAACGGCAGCCGACGCAGCCGGCCGTCCTGCGAGTCGCAGCGGAAGGCCAGGTCGGCGAGTTCCAGCGGCTGGGTCAGGAATGAGGCGGACACGCCCAGGCTGGTGGCGGTGAGCAGGGCCCGCTGCAGCGCCTGCCCGGCGCGGAGCCAGTCAGCGGGCTCGTCGCGGTCGGTGAACAGCATCATCAGCTGGGGATGGCGCTCAAAGCGCTCGCGCGGAACGTCACCCGGCCGGGCATCGTCCCGCTCGGCGGTCCCCCCGTTTTGCCCGTTCCCGCGAGGCTCGGCGACCCACTCGACGCCGTTCCACTCGGTACCATCCCACTCGCCTCCGGCCGGCTCGGTACCGCCGAGCGTGAAGTCCCGGACCGGAGGATGTGCCGTCGCCGGGCGCGGGCCGAAGGCCGTACGAGGGATGCCATGGCCGGAGTCGCTGCCACCCGTCCGTTGCGCCAGTTCATCCCGGAACTGGCGTAGCAGCGCCTCGTACGTCGCAGGGGCCGCCCCGGCCGTGTCATCGCCGGTGACGCTCATACCGTCATCGGGAGCGCCGTTACCGCCGTCGGGAGCGCCGCCGTCCGCGGTGGAGTGCCTGCCGTCCCGGACCGCGCCGCCCCCATTCATGCCGTTACCGCGATCCCGGGCAGCGGCGATGGCGGCGTCCGCGTCAGCGGCCACCTTGAGCCAGCGCCGGCTGAACGGCCCGTGCAGGACGCGCAGCCAGCCGTGCTCATGAGCGGCCGCGCGCTCCATCTCCACCAGAATCCCGGGGCGGACGGGAGTATCACTGAACGGCCAGCGGTCGGTGTGCCGCTGCCAGATCGCGTCGTAGAGTTCCTGTTCCAGCGAGCCCGGCTTGTGCGTGCGGCCGACCATGATCTCCACCGACGCGAGCAGGCCCGGATCGTCCACCGGATCCGGCACCAGCGTGATCACCGGGTCATGGCCCAGCACCCGGAAAGCCAGCCGCAGATTCATCAGGGCCGCCCCGCAGCTGATCGCGTACTCGCGGGGCCACGGCCCGGGGGCCGGAGAATGGAGCAGCAGATCCCAGCGCCCGCGGCCGGGACCGTTGCCGACGTTGGCTCGCAGTTCGATGCGGTCGTCCGCGACGATCCGGAACGACCAGGGCTGGGTGTTGCACACCGACGGCGCCCGCAGAGCCGGTTCGATCACGCGATAGATGCCGGGCGCGTCGGCGAACGGCTTCAGCATGCCGTCACCTGGCCGTTTCCGTTCGTCCGCATGTGTCCAGCCTGCCGCCTGGCGCCCCCGGGAGGAATATGCCCGAAGACCCCGGAGGGCGGGCCCTTCGTCCTCTTCCGGAAACGACCGGCTCCCGTCCGTGAGACCGATGGCGGCGGGGCGCGGTTTCCCGGGTGTGGCATGGTTAGCCGGAGCGGAATACGCGCATGAATACGGCCGAACGGGCCGGGTACGGGAGGTGTCATGGGTTCACGAAATTCAGACGAGGCCGACGGCCTCTTTCACAAGGACCGCCACGTACACGGCGGCATGCCGGAGAAGTACCTCGATGATGACGCGCTGGCCCACGAGGCGGAGGACGAACGCGTCGATGCCGGTCTCGATCCGTTCAACCCCGACGACGTACCGCCGGCGACCGACACCCCGCCGCTGGACACCAACATCCGGGACACCGAGCAGTATCAGGAAGAGCGGGCTGAGATCCGGCGCGAGGAAGACAAGGGCGAGCTCCTGATCGAGGGTGAGCGCGCGCCGTTCCCGCCGGCCCGCTACGACGAATAAAGACGCCACGCCGCCGGGGGGGCGGCAGGACGCCGGGATTAGCCACTTGGAGTGCGCGAGCCGCCCGTGCAACCAGGGAGGACGACGCGTTAGACGTGAACCACGGCGATGCGCTGAGCTTTGGGCCGCTCTGGCTCCTCTACCAGCCTGCTCAGGTCGTCCAGGTCGCTCGTCAACAGCACGGCCGGCCGCTCCATCGCCAACGCCGTCGCCGCCACCACGGCATCTATAGCGCAACGATGACCGGAAAGGCCGGTCGCCCCAAGCAGTTCGCCGGCCCGGCGCGCGATCTCAGGAGTCACCGGCACGATCGTAATCCTGGACAGCACACGGTGTACGGCCACATCGCGCTTATCGCCTCTGAGCACCTCAGTCAAAGTAATCGCGCTCACTGCGACCCGGGCACGCCGGGCGATGGCCGTCTCCAGATAGCCCCGAGCACGCTGGTCACCCGCGGCCAGCTTGAATAGCCCCTCGCTATCGAGAATCAGGCTGCCGCCCACGGCTACTCGCCGTCCGGCCACGCGGCCCGGGCCTCTTCCAGGTACTCCTCAGGAACTGGCCCATGCTCAGACGTGAGCAATTCCGACAACTCGGCAAGCAAATCCAGTTCGAACTGCCGGGCAACAGCCTCAGTCACATACTGGCTAAACTTTCCGCGCCCAACTCGCTGCTGAACAGCGGTCGTGAGATTCTCTGGCATCGAAACGCTAACCTTGCGGGCCGCGCCAGCATGCTTGATTTGCACAACCATATTGCCCGCAACGACGTCCGCCGAGACCACCCCGCCGCCTCCCCCGGCTCCGAGCAACGGAAACAACTCTCCCGCCTGCAACGGCTTATCGACGATCTGGAGAGCGGCAATGGCCTCGATGGCCCGCCTAGCGTCCTGCCCGAGCCCGCGGCCCCTGAGCAGCCCGGCTAGCTTGGCTGGCTCGTGCGCGCTAAGCGCACGGACAAGACGAACCATCTCCTGCACTTCCCTGTCCTGCTCTTCCGCGCGGACCGGCTCAGCACTCATAGCATCATGCTACCAGCGGTAGCAACTGAGTCATGCTTGGTGCCGGCGTTAACCGAGGTGGGCGGCGGCTTACTCGCCGGTACCGGAGGGCATGTGGTGGGCGGCGGCCTGCAGTTGCCCCAGTCAGCGATCGCGACCGCGGCCCCGATGTGATCGGCGTGGAAGTGCGTCAGCACCAGCCGCCGCAGGTCTGCGGGCTGGCATCCGCTCTGCCGGATCGCGTCCGCGATCAGCGGCGCAGATCCGGGAAGACCGGCATCGATGAGGGTGAGCCCGTCGGGATCGTGCCACAGATAGGCCTGCCCGACCGGGAAGCGGATGAAGCACAGGCGCGGCAGGAGCCCGATGACGTTCATGCAGCCACGGTAAGCGGTTGCGGGACGGGCATACCCCGGCGTTCTGCTGCCAGCAGATGATGGCCGATCTGCCGCCTGGCTTCTTTACCCCCGGGGCATTTGGTTGCATCAAAGCACCTTCGTGGGCGTTCTGCCGGTTACCTCGTGGGCGTTCTGCCGAAAGATGAGTGGGCGGCCTGCCGCCAGCGGACGCATTTTGTTGCAACAAATACAACGAATGATGGCCGGATAATGCTCAGGAGGAGCACAGCCTATCGGCCACACCCCTCCTGAGCTGGGAAATCCTCTCTTGGAGCGATCTGTAATACTGGCGCAGAGCACTTATTCGGAGGGTGCGGTATTCGGGATCCGTGTCCACGTCGCGGAGCGGCCTGTTCCGTCGGCCCGGACCCTGCCTTCGCTCCTCAGCTGCTCCAGGACGAGCCGGATCGTCTGGTCACTCACACCTGGCACTGCCGTCCTGATGTCGGCGAGGCGGAACGTGGCCGGTGCGTGCCGCAGAATGTGCTCGCGAACGCGCTGCTGCTTGGTTCCGGGAGTCTGGGCCGCGGCCGCCCGATCGGCGAAGACGGCGTAAGCGCCGGCGATCACCCTGGTGAAGTAGCCGAGCCAGGGCCACGGGTCGGCGGTGCCCTCGTGCCAGCCATGGGTGGAATCCAGGAGCGCCCGACAGTAAGCGTCAGCCGATTCGGCGACCGCTTGCTCAAGGCTCACGTAGTGGCCGACCGTGTAGCCGTGCTCGCCGAGCATGGCATTGGTGAGCAGGCGGGCCACTCGCCCGTTGCCGTCCTCGAAGGGGTGGATGACGAGGATGTCGAGGATGAACAGCCCGGACAGGAGCACTGGATGGTGCTCGCCCGCCGCGACCGCGTTCTTGTAGCGCTCGATGAGGTCGTCGATGGCGAACGGGGTGCTCGCGGCGGGCACCGGCTTGAAGCGGACGGTCGTGGAGCCGTCTGGCGAGCGGTCCACGACCAGGTTGTCCTCTGTCTTGAACGCGCCGCCGGGCACCGCCGTGTGCGCGAACAGCAGCCGGTGCAGGTGCAGGATCAGGCCAGCGTTCAGCGGGCGCCAGTCCTGCTGGAACAGGTAGTCCTGAGCGTCGCGGTAGCCTGCCAGTTCCTGTTCACTGCGGTTGCGCAGCGTCGTCGCCTGCCGGTTGATGATCCGCTGGGCGCGGTCGGCGTCCGCGACGATGACACCCTCGATCGCGGACGAGGCGGTGATGCTCTGGACGCGGGCCCGGTCGGCGAGTTCGGTGAGCAGCCCGGGCATCTGGTCACGGTAGAGCGCCTCCGAGCCCCGGCCGAAGTCGATCGCGCTGAGCCGGTTGACAACCTGGGCTGGCACCAGCCCGATGAGCGCGTCAAGGTCAGCGAAGCTGCGCAAGGAACCTCCCAACCAACCTATTAAACAACCTAATCCTAGTGCCGATTAGCATGTTTAGAGGGTTTGTTTAGCGGGTTCCCGGCTGTCGATGTCTTCGGCGTCGTCGGCCGCGCGCTGGCCGACGTAGGAGGCCCAGTCTGGCTTGGCCCACTGGGACCAGCGTTCGGCGGTGCTGATGCTGATGCCGGTCAGGTCGGCCAGCACCGAGGTAGGCAGTTCCGCAGCCAGGGCGAGGCGCCCAGTGTTGCGGCCGGCGTGGGCGTCGATGCCGTAGCGGTGAAGACGGACACCGAAAAGGATGTCCACGGCCGGGCGGGCCGGGCTCTGGCCAGGGAAGAGCCATGGCACCGGGGTTCCCAGGCGGCCGAGTGTCCATCGCGGCTCGTCCTGGTCACGTAGCTGGCGGACGAGGTGCGCCAGCATTGACGGCAGCATGAGGCGATGCCCGTCGATGGCGAGATAAGTTGCCTGGCCGTCCTCGATCACGTCGTCCTTGGTCAGCCGGGTGATCCGGCTGACCAGCATCCCGAACAGCAGGACGAGCGCTCCCCCGACCCGCAGGTCCAAGGGCATGGTCTCGTCGGTGAGGCACCGGTCAAGCTGGTGGATATGGTCGCTCTCAGCGAGCAGCCGCGCCGGTTCCTGCCGCGGGGGAAGCGGCACCGTCAGATCGCCGGCCAGGCCACGGCCGCGCGCCCATTGGAGGAAGTAACGCACAGCCCGGCGGGTGGTGGCGCCGTCGGTGAGCCACTGATCCAGGTCCGCCTGGGTGAGGTCGCGCAGGACCTGGCCGCGCCGGTCCAGCCAGGACAGCAGGTCGAGGGCGGCCAGGACGCGGGCTCGCGCGAAGTCGGCCGATCCCCGGGTGAAGGCCCGGCGGCCGGCGGCCCGGCGGGCGCGACGGAGCACGAACCAGTGGGTGAAGGGCCTGACGAGCCGGGCGTGATGGGCTGGCTTGTCGCGCAGCAGGTGCTCCAGCCAGGGCGCCAGGCGCTCCAGGTGCTCGTTGCGTGCGGGCAGGACGCCCGAGTTGACCAGCACTTCCCTGACATAGTGCAAGGCCTGGGTCTGCGGCAGATCATCGAGCAGGTCGTGGGTGATCGGGTCGCCGGTCCTGGCCAGGCGGCCGAGCAGCCGGGCTGACCGGCTCGTGCCGATCCAGCTCACCACGGTGGCGGGGTTGGTGACCGTGCTGAGCGCCTCGAGCAGGGGATGCAGTTGCGCGGAGACTTCCCCGCCGGGACCGGCGAGCAGGATCCGGGCGCGTTCGGCCAGGACGCAGCCGAAACAGCGTCGGCCGCTGTGGATCTCCCCTCCCTTGCCGCACTCGCGGCACGTGTAGTCCAGCCCGGGAGCCCCGGCGCACGGGCCGCAGACCGGCCTTCCCTGCTCGTCGCCGCCGATCAACGGCCGCACCACCCCGCAGCCCGCGCACTTGCCGGGGTGCCGGCGGACATGCTCGTAGCAGCCGACACAAACCGGCCCGGCGGGCCATTCCGCCTGAACCGGACGGGCGCGCCCGCAACGGAAGCACGGCCGGGGAGGGCGGGTGCGGCAGCTGCGGCAGATCGGGCTGCCCGAGGATATCCGCTGGCAGGGCCTGGTTTCCCCGCAGACCGAGCAGAGCGCCACCGCACCTTGGTAGCAGCCGTAGCACAGATCGGGAGTGGTTGCTGTCGCCCGCCTGGCGATCTTGCGGGTCTGCCCGCAGCGCCCGCATGGCCGCTGCGGAGCCTGATAGCACGAGGCGCAGACCGGGCCGGCATCGGTGCTCCCGGCGACGGTGCGCTGCTGACCGCAGGCCGAGCACGTGCGCGCCGGGCGGGTAGCGCAGAACTGGCAGCGAGCGCTGCCGTCAAGCATCCGTGCGGCGGCCCGGCGCCTCCGGCCGCACCCGCTGCATTCCGTCACGACCAGCTCGTCCTTGTCATAGCAGGCCGAGCAGATCCCGCCTTCCGGACGCCGGGCATAGATCCGCCCGGCCCGGCCGCAACGGGCGCATGTTCCAGTGCCGCCGCGGGCCGCGCAGGCTCCGCAGACCCGGCCGGAAGCGGTCTTGCGCCGCAGGTCGATGGTGATCTTGCCGCACCCGGTGCAGGCCGGGGCCGCGACCGCCTGATAACCGGCCTCGATCAGCGCGTGCGCCAGCCGGACCAGCGCCAGCGGATACGCAGCCGGGGTGGTGACCAGGGCGCCGGGATGCTCCTTCAGGAGCACATCAATCTCGCGCAGCGCCCGCCCGTGATCCGCCCTGGCCACGGCGAGGGCGCGCTCGGCGGCCGCGGTGTCCAGCCCTAGCACCGAGGCGAGCATGCAGGAGATGACGCGAGCCCCTGACCCGCCATCCGGATCGGCCGTCGTCACGACAGGTCCGGGCGGCGGATCGTACTGCGCCGCACCGGTGGCGGTACTGCCCGGCCAGATTCGCCGACCGCCTTGCGGACCTGCTTACTAACGACCTCGACCTCGATCAGGTCGTTGGGCTGGCAGTCCAGGATGTCGCACAACGCGGCCAGCGTGTCGGTTGACAGGCGCTGCGGGACCTGGGTCACCAGCCGGTAGACCTGCTCACGGGACAGGTGGATGCCACGCTCGGCCAGCAGCGGCACCAGATCCGAGGTCTGGAACAGGTCCTTCTCCGCCATCCGCAGCCGCAGGTGCCACCGGATACCCATCTTCTTCGTCACGGCTTCTCCCCCAACCCGTCCGCGTAACGTTCGCGCAGTGTCTTGGCCAGGAGGCGGTTCCGGAACTCATCCGACACGCCTAACGGCACAGTTGGTTATCAGAACTGTCTGAATGACTGGTCCGGGGGTGCCGTAGTCGTGATGCGGTGCACGTCGTGTGATGTCGTCTGCGGCTTCAGAGATGGGTTCGTGCCGGGCTGCGGGAGCGCTGGCGGTGTGAGATCGTCGGGTGTGCGCGATGTCCCCGTTATCGATGTCGAAAATGTCTATGCGAGGCTCGCCAGGCGGTTCGGCCCGGAAGTGGCCGAGTGGTGCGCGGACCTGCCGGCGCTGGCGGGTGAGCTTGCTGGCCGGTGGGGGCTGCGGCTTGGGCAGGCGTGGCCGGCGGGCGGGACGTCGGTGGTGCTGCCGTGTGAGTCCGCCGACGGCGAGTTGCTAGTGCTGAAGCTGACCCCGGACCTGAAGATCGCGGCCGATGAGGCGACGGCGCTGGATGCGTGGAAGACCCGCCACCACGTCGTAACCTTGCATAACGCGGGCCTTGATCGCGGTGCCCTGCTGCTGGAGCGGGTGCTGCCGGGTAGCCGGCTGGCGGACGAGCCGGGCCGGTGGACGCTGGGGGAAGTCGCGCCGGTGCTGTCGGATCTGTGGCGGCAGCCTTTCTGGCTCGGTGCCGGGTCCGGGCTGCCGGAGCTGCGGGAGCGGGCGGATTTCGTGTTTGAGCTGACCCGGCGGCGGCTTGAAGGCCGCCCGGAAGTTGCCGGGCGCGTGCCTCCAGGCCTGGTGGAAGGCTCCTGGAGCCTGGCCAGTGCGCTGGCCCGCGAGGGACCGGTCAGGCTGCTGCACGGGGACCTGCACCCAGGGAACGTTCTGCGGGGCGGGGACGGGCGCGGGCTGGTGGCGATCGATCCCCGGCCGTGCCTGGGCGACCCGGCCTTCGACGCGGTCGACTGGGTGCTGGCCGACGGCGGTGGTGAGGAAGCCGTCCAGCAGCGGATCGGCTGGCTGGCAGCCAGGGTGGACGGGCTGGACCCAGACCGTGCCTGGGGATGGTGCCAGGCGATGGCCGTGGTGCTGGCGGTCAGCATCCTGGGCCGCCGCGGCGACGACCTGATGGGTGAGGAGATGCTCGCAATGGCCTGGGCAGCCACCGAGGGCCGTTAGCCAAGGCCTGGCTGATTCCCCGGCTGTTCGGGGGCCGGGTCGAGCGGGTCACGCCTGGTCCTGCGCCTCGTGACGTGACGGAACGGGCTGCAGCCCGCTTCTGCGGCTAACGTCGGCGGCGTAGGCGGTCCAGTCCCCGGCGGAGATCTTCTGCCACTGGATCGCGGCCTGGACGTGGATGCCGAGTGTCTTGGCCAGGATGGCGGCGGGGACGTCGGCGGCCAGGGTGAACAGAGCGGTGGCGCGGCCCTGCCGCGGGCTGATCCCGAGGGCGTGAAGCCGCTGGGCGAGCGCGTCGTCGGTCAGCGCGCTTCCCGGTTTGCGTCCCGGGAACAGCCAGGGCGAAGGGACGTCGAGCAGGCTGCTGCCCGATCGCCTGCGGCCGGCCGCGAGCCCGGCGACGAGGGTGTCCAGCGGGGCGGGCAGGATGATCGGGTGGCTGCCCAGGCGCAGCAGGGTGCGGTCGTCCTGGTGCAGAACATGACTGGTGGTCAGGGCGGTGATGACGTTGAGCTTCTGGGCGTAGAGCAGGACGAGGAGCCCGGCTACCCGGTCGGCGGCCGGGTAGGCCTCCTCGTGGAGCAGCCGTTGCGCGTCTGCCCACCGGCGATCCTGGTCGAGCGGGCCGGACGGGCCGGCCCAGCGCGTGGCCGGGGCGGTAAGGCCGGACGCGTGCCGGCGGCCGACTGCCCAGCGGACGAAGTTCGCCGACCGGACACGGTGGCTGGAAGTTCCGGCCAGCCACTGGTCGAGCTCGGCCTGGGTGCAGGTGCCCAGGGTCAGCCCGCGTGCGGTGAGCCAGTCCAGGAACGCCGCGGCGGCGGCGACATGGTCGTGCACGTTCTTGGCCTGCTGGCGGGCGGCTGGCCGGCCGTCGAGGCGGCCGCGCAGGCGGCGCAGGTGGTGCCAGAGGGCGTATCCGCGCAGGGCCTGGCGGTGCCCGGGATTGGCCTGCCCGGCGATGGCCTGGCTGACCCAGCTTTCCAGGGCCGTGAGGCGCTCGTCGCGGGCCGGGAGCGCGCCCGCGGCGACCAGCATCGACCGCACGTGGGCGAGGCCGCGGCCCTGGGGCAGCGCGTCGAGCGCCTCGTGGGTGACGGTGCCGCTGGCCGCGACCGCTTGGAGGGTGCGGCGGGCGGCGGGCCTCTTCAGCCAGTCCAGCATGAGGTCGGGGCGGTCGACGCGGACCATGGCCTCCCGGAGCCGGTCCAGTTCCGGTGCGGTGGTGCCGTCCGGCGGGGCGAGGGCCTGCTTCAGTCTCCGGTCCAGGCAGCAGCGCGTGCATTCCGCGGTCGACAGCTGGCAGGTCTGCTGGCAGGACGCGCAGCGTTTCCAGAAGGCCGGGTCGGGGTTGAGGCAGCGCGCGCAGAGCGGCTCGCGGAGCGTACCTCCCTTCAGCGGTGCCCCGGTCCCGCAGCGCGAGCAGGTGATCCACCGCTTGCGGCACCGTTCGCAGACCGGCGTGCCGGTTGCCCGCGAGATGCCGATCCGGCCGCTGCCGGCGGACCCGCAGATGCTGCAGGGAAGATCGGGACCAGGCCGGCAGGTCTGGCAGACCGGCCCGGCCTCGGTCACCGCGGCGACGCGCCGGCTGTTCCCGCACTTGGCGCAGGGCTTCCAGCTCCGCGGGTCGCGGTGCCAGCAGTTCATGCAGACAGGCTGCCCGCCGTCGTTGAGGCGGGCTGGCTGGCGGACCTTCCCGCACCGGCCGCAGAGCACTGCCCGGGCCTTGCTCCTGCAGCCCGCGCAAAGCCGCAGCCCCTCGACCGGGACGCCGAGCTGCCGTTGCCGGCCGCAGCGGGGGCAGGGCGGCTCGACCACGCTGGTGGCACCCGCGCGGGCGAGCGCGCTGATGAACCGCAGGACGCCGGGGACCGGGGCGCGGGCGCCCTCGCCGGTCAGCAGCCCGGGCTGCGCTGTCACGGCGGCTGCGATGCGCCACCGCCCGTCGTGGCGCGCCGCCGCCTGCTCCAGTGCCCCGAGGACCGCTTCCGCGCTGAGCCCGGGCTCCAGCTCCGCCATCAGCGCGAGCAGGCCGCCGCCGGTCACTGCGCCGTGCCGGTGATCCGCGCCCGCTTCGGCCGCAGGGCGCCGATCCCCGGGGTGTCCCCGGCCCCGCCCGCCGCGGCCTTCCCGGTCCGCCGGGCCGGGCTCGCCGCGGCGACGGGCTCGATGAGGTCGTCCATGGTGCAGTCCAGAATGTCGAGCAGCGCCATCAGGATCTTCAGGCTCAGCCGCTCGGGCCGCTCGGTGACCAGCCGGTAGACCTGACTGGACGACAGCGTGATCCCGCGCCCGGCTAGCGGGCCGATCAGGTCGGTGGTGGAGAACATCCCGCGGTCGGCCATCACCTTGCGCAGGTGCCAGCGGTAGTCGAGCCTGGCGGCCATCGGCGTCCTCGCCTCCTCATTCGCCGGCGCCGGCGAACGCCGGTGCCAGCGCCCTGCTCAGGGCGGTGTTCATGAAGTCGTCGCTGACGTGTAACGGCACAGTCGGATATCAGAACTGTCTGAATAACTGGTCCAGATACCTGGTCCAGTTGCGCGGTCTGCGCGCTCGGGTTGCGCCGAGGCTGGGTAGCACCTCGATGCCTGGTAAACCTGTGTGGGTGAGGTCGTCTGTCCGGGGTGGTTGGGGTTGATGCCAGCATGACCCGCGACGCCCGGCAGCACTCACCTGCCGGCCTTGAGCCTCTCATCGTCGGGCCGGGCAGGGAAGATGACCTTCCGGCGATCACGGGCATCCTGAACTACACGATCATGAACTCGAACGCCACCCTGGCCACAGAGCCTGTCACCGTTGCCGGCCGGCGGGAGTGGTTCGGGTGCTTCTCAGTAACCGGCCCTTACCGGCTCTTCGTCGCCCGGCGCGGGAGCCGGGTCCTCGGCTATGCCGCCAGCCGGCCATACCGGGAGCATGAAGGGTTCGGGGAGACCGTCGAGGTAAGCATCGCGCTCGACGTCGCGGGCCGTGGCCAGGGCGTGGGCACCGCCTTGTATCGTGCGCTGCTTGAATGCCTGGCCAGCGAGCCGGTGCACGTCGCCCTTGCCGGCATTGTCCTGCCCAATGACGCATCGGTCGCCCTGCACCGGAAGCTCGGCTTCACCGAGGCGGGGACTTTCCATGAGTACGCGGTGAAGAATGGCCAGTACCTGAGTTCTGTGTGGATGGAACGCCTCTTCCCCTGACGTCAGGCCCCGTGGCGGGTCGGCGTGACGCTCGTGGAGCCTCGGCATGCGGGAAGCGGTCGGCTGCAGACCGGGCGCCAGGTGCCGGGAGTCATGCCCGGTCCTGTATCGCGTGGCGTGACCGAGCAGGCTGCGGCGTGGTCCTGCGGCTGACGTCGGCGGCGTAGGCGGCCCAGTCCCCGGAGGAGATCTTCTGCCACTGGACGGCGACGTTGATGTGGATGCCGAGCATGCGGGCGAGCACGGCGGCGGGCAGTTCGGTCGCGAACTGGAACAAGGCCGTGGAGCGGGCGGGACCGGGATGGATCCCGATCTGGTGGAGGCGCTCGGTCAGGCGGTATGGGCTGATGGGCTGGCCGGGTCGTCCGCCGGGGAACAGCCAGGGCGAGGTGCCGTGATCGCCGATGGTGGCGTGGCCGCGGCGGGTGGCGACCAGGTGCCGTGCCAGGCCGTCGAGCGGCCCCGGGAGCAGGATGGGCTCCCGGCCGAGGCGGAGGAGCACCTGGCTGTCGTCCGCGTCGATCTTGTCGAGGGCCAGGCGGCTGATGGCTGCCGGCTGCTGAGCGTAGAGCAGGACGAGAAGGCCCGCGAATCGGTCGCCGGGATCGAGGGCCTCGTCGTGGAGGAGGCGGCGGGCCTGGTCCCAGCGGCCCTCGGTGTCGAGGGGGCGGGTGGGGCCGTTCCAGCGGGTGGCGGGGAAGTCCAGGCGGGTGTGCTTGCGGCTGCGGGCCCAGCGGACGAAGTGCCCGGTCCGGCCCTTCCGGGCGGTGCTCGCGCCGGCCATCCAGGTGTCCAGGTCGCCTTGGGCGCAGGTGGCCATGGTGAGGCCGCGGGCGTCAAGCCAGTCCAGGAACGCGATGGCCGCGCTGATGGTCTGCTTGGCGGTGGCGGCCTGGTGCTGGGTGGCTGGGTTGTCGCGGGCCCGCTGGCGCAGCCGGCGTAGCACGTGCCAGGTCGCGTAGGAGTGCAGTAGCTGCTTTTGGCCGACGTCGGGGCGGTCGGCGACGGCCTGGCGGATCCAGTTCTCGAGCCGGGTGAGGATCTCGTCGCGGGCAGGGAGGGTGCCGGAGGCAACCAGGACGCTGCGCAGGTGCCGGAGGGTCTTGCTGTCGGGCAGCTCGTCGAGGACGGCGTGGGTGAGCGGCCGGTCCCCGGCGGCGAGCCCGGCGAGCAGGGCGCGGACCTTGTCACGGCGGATCCACCCCAGGGCGATTCCGGGCCGGCCGACGTCGGCGAGGGCCTGCCTCAGCGGTTCCAGGCCGGCGCGGGCGCGCCCGGTGCCGGGGCCGGCCAGCAGCTGGCCGACCTGGTCGCGGAGGTGGCAGCGGCGGCATGCCCCGGCCACGATCCGTCCCGGGGCGCCGCATCCCGGGCAGTCCTTCCAGAAGGCGGCATCGGGCGCCGCGCAGTCGGCGCAGAGCGGCTGGTCGCGGGTTCCCGCCTTGACCGGGGCGAGGTTCCCGCAGCTTGAGCAGGTAGCCCAGGAGGCTGCGCAGGCCGTGCACCAGGGCTTGCCAGTGACCTTGGAGATCATGCACGGGGCCGTCCGTCCGCAAATCGTGCAGTTCATGACCTGGCGGGGGTTGCAGCTGCCGCAGACCGGCCCTTCCGGGGTGCGGGTGGCGACTCGCTGCCGACGTCCGCAGCGGGAGCAGTCCTCGAGATTGGACGGGTCGCTGATCAGGCAGTAGGCGCATAGTGGCTGTCCGTCAGGGGTCCGGGACGCTGGCTCGGAGGCCCGCCCGCAGTGGCTGCACGGGACGGCGCGGACGCGGGCGGTGCAGGCGCGGCAGGCCCGCTGCCCGTTCACCAGCTTGCTCAAGGCCACGACCCGTCCGCAAAGCGGGCAGGCTGGACGCTGGATCCGGGTCGCTCCCGCCTCGCAGAGCGCGTCGATCAGCCGCAGGATCATCGGGAAGGCCGAACCGGCGCCACCGGTGAGCAGCCCTGGCGACTCCTCCAGGGCCCAGGCCAGCTTCTGCAGATGCGCGGCCTTGATGACGACCTGCCCGAGCACCGCGCTCACCGTCGCGGCGTCCAGGCCGGGATCGGCCGAGGTGATGATGGTGACCAGCAGGTCCCGCGGGTCGCGGGGATCGCGGTCGGGGCACTCGCTGCAGCGCGGCCGGCCGTGCCGGTCGCGGAAGGTGACCTTGCGCGCGTTCCCGCACCCGGCGCAGGTCTCGGGCCGGGTGAAGCAGGGCGAGCAGTACCAGTGGTCGCCGCGGCGCTGCATGGAGGAAAGCTCCCGGCCGCACTCCGCGCACCCGGGGGCGGGCACCCCGGCGGCCCCTGCGGCCCGCAGCGCGAGCAGCAGGTCTCCTGCGCCCTTGCTCGCTGGCGAGCGCCCGGTCGACAGCACCGACGGGTCGGCGGCCAGTTCGGCTGCCAGGCGGCGGCGCTTGGCCCGGCCGCCGCTGGCCTGCTCGACGACCCGCTGGAGCGCCACCGCCTCGATCGCCGGGCCGACTGCGGCCACCAGGGCCACGATGGTGCCGACCGGGTCGGTGACTGCCTCCCCAGCCGGGATCATGACCCGGCCGGGGTGATCCGGGCCCGCTTCGGACGCAGCGTCCCGACCCCGGCGCTGGCCTCGCCGCTGGCGGCCTGGGCTTTCCTGGGCTGCTCCGCCGCGACGGGCTCGACGAGGTCGTCCATTGAGCAGTCCAGGATGTCCAGCAGCGCCATGAGGATCTTCAGGCTCAGCCGCTCGGGGCGCTCCACCACCAGCCGGTAGACCTGGCTCGACGACAGCGTGATGTCCCGGCTGGCCAGCGGCCCGATTAGGTCGGTGGTGGAGAACATGCCGCGGCTGGCCATCACCTGGCGCAGGTGCCACTGGTAGTCGAGCCTGGCCGCCATCAGCGCCCTCCTCGCGTCGTCGGGTGGCCCAGCGCGGGCGCGAGTGCCCTGCGGAGCGCGGTGTTCATGAAGTCGCCGCTCACGTGCGTGTAGACCGCTGTCGACGAGTCCGCCTCATGTCCGACATTGACCTGGATGAACCGGCGGTCAACCCCGTCCTCGGAGAGGTGGCTGACGTACGCGTGCCTTGTGGAATGAGGGGTCAGGGCCTTCGGCAGGCCCAGCGCGTCCCGGTAGGCCACGAACCTCGCGTTGATCTCCGAGGGCTTGACCCGCCCGCCCCGCTCGGTCACCCACAGAGCAGGGTGATCCCCGCAGCCGAACCGGGGCCGGACGTTCTCGACGTAGTCGGCGACCGCCTCCACAGCCCAGCCCATCACCGAGGCCACGTTCCGCCGCCTTGGCGGCTGCCCCTTCTTCGCCTTGCCGTAGCGGACGTTCAGCATCCCGTACCGGCCGAACTCCGGTGCCGCCGGATTACGCCCCCAGTCCGCTATGTCCAATTTCGACGTCTCGGTCCTCCGAAGGCCCCACCCGTACATGACCTTGAACAAGGTCGCGTCCCGGTAGGCCGCCAGAGCGCCCTTCCGCCTGCCGTTCACCGCCCGCTCGACCTGCTCGTCGGCGTAGTCGAGGAACTTCTGCATCTCCTCGCGGGTGAACGGCCGGGCCTCCGGGTCGCCCTCGTAGTCGTTGAGGTGCGCGATCGTGTTCCACTCGTGGCAGATCGCCACCGGGTGCCGGCCAGGGCCGAATGCCTCCTCACACGCCGCGTTCCAGCCATAACGCGCGTCCACGAGGAACTCGGTGAACTGGCGTAGCGTGCACTGGTAGGAGCGGATCGTCGACGGCGCCAGGTGCTCCTCAGCGGTCAGGTGCAGCGACCACTCGTCCATGTGACCCGGCGACCACTGCCACGGGTACTCCCCGGCGAACTCGCCGAACCGGCGCACCAGCCGCTCCCGCGGCACGATCGTGTCCTCCCGCAGCCCCCGCGCCGCCTGCTGGGCATGCCACCCCCGCAGCATCGCCTCGAGCATCGCGTCCTCCGGGTGCAACTGCACTACCCCGGACGACACCAGCTCCAGGCGTGCCGAACCGGCCAGATCCCCCCGCCCCACCCGACCCCCCGGACACCCGAAACGGCAACCCCCTGACGGAAGGATCATGCATCCAACGGGAGACGCCCGCAACAACTTCAGCAACAATGGGCATCCGTGTCGCCACGGTCAGTGCATCCGGACACCCTTGATAGCCGCTAAACCGGACAGAGTTCGCCCATCGGATGCAATTCCCGAGGGTTGGTGTAGACGGCCGTGGAACTGTCGCACTCGTGGCCGACCTGCTGCTGGATTATCTTTAGCTTGATCAACTTCTCGCTCTCTGACCTGGGTGTCTGCGGTGCGGACATTGCTCTGGACGTGACCTATGGCCGTGTTCGGGGGCTGTTCAGCGCGGGCCGATCGTTGCCGAGCCGAGACGTCGGCTGGTGGGTTTGTCGGGTTCGCGGGATCGGGCCGTGCGTTGTTCGCCGAGGGCACGGGCGAGCTGATCACGCAGCCGGCGGTTCTCCTCGGTGAGTTGCCGGTTGCGTTCGTTAGCTGCTTCGAGGCGCCGCAGCAAAGAGGCGCTGGAGGCGCGTTGCCGGATCGGCAGGGGTGTGCCGGGTGCCCGCTGAGAGGCTGCACGGAGCCGCTCGATCTCGGCCCGTAGGTCGGGCTGGGTGTAGAGCCAGGAGCGTGAGACTCCGGCTGCGCTGGCGACAGCGTCGAAGGTCACTAGGGTGCCTGCCGTCTCGAGCGCGCGCAGCGCTTGGACGGCTTTGGCCCGGGTGTACTCGTGACGGTGCTGGGCGGCGGCCACGATGTGGCGGGTGTTGTCAGCTCGCATCAGCCGCGGCCTTGCTCTCCTGGCCGGGGCCGTCTTCTTGCAGGGCAGTGATGATCCGGTCGAGATTGCCCAGGACCTGCTGGTTCATCTCGACCAGGCGGAGCTGCCCGCGGGCCTCAGCGGCGGACATGATCTGCAGCGCCTCTTGGCGTTGCTGCTGGTGCTGCGGCAGGAACTCGGGCGTGGTCACGAACATCGGGCAGGTCAGGCAGGCGTTGGCGTGCGGGCAGGTCTTCTGCACCGGGAGCCCGCAGAACCCGTTCGGCAGTGCCTGGGTCACGCGCCCGAGCCGCTGTTTGACCCAGCTGGCCTCGGCGAGCGGACCGTCCGGGGAGACGGTGACGGTTTCGCCGCGGGCGTTGACCTTGCGGGCCTTTTCCCAATGGCGGCGGACGGTGCTGTCGTGCAGCCGGGCGTAGTGAGCCGTCATCTCACCAGAGGAATGATCAAGAAGGACCTGGACGACCTCTTGAGGGACGTCACGGTTGATCAGGCGGGTCGCGAAGGTATGACGCCATTGGTGGGGTGTCAGATGAACGGGCCTGCCGTGCTCGTCGCGGACGTCGCAGCGTTGCAGCCAGTCGTTCAGCTGGCCGCGGTAGGAGTGGGTGGTCAGCTGCCGGGCGCCGTCGGGATTCATCCGCGGTGCGGGGAACAGCCACCGGCCGCCGTCCGGCCAGCGATCCAGGATCCGTTGCTGTTGCCCGGTGATCTGCTGGTCGAGTTCCTCGTCGACGGGAACGAGCGCTTCACGCTTCATCTTGTTATTGAAGTAGCGCAGGTAAGGCGCCCCATCGGCATCACGGATGACGCACTCCGGCCCGATCTTGGTGGCGTCGCCGACCCGGAGCCCGCAGCGCATCAGGATCTGGGTGAGTAGCCGCCCCTCGGGGTTGCGCCACCGGTCCAGGTTGGCGGGCTGTTCGACCTGGGCCATGACGTGTTCGGCTAGCCCGCGCGGCAGCCGCCTTTCGGGTGTGGGCAGGTCGTCGGGGTAGAACGCCGCGTTGACCGGAAGGGTCTGGTCCCACTCGTGCCGCCGGATGGCGTAGAAGAAGCCGTTGAGCGAGGCGATGTCCCGGTTGCGGGAGCGGACGGCCCGGGGGTCGAGCGCAAGATCGGCCAGATAGCGCTCCAGCAGTGGCCGGCCGAGGTCGGCCAGCCGGGCTGCGGAGATCTCCGGCCTGGCCAGGAAGCTGGCGAATCTGGTGATCGCGAGCAGGTCGATGATGACCTGGTTGACGCTGCGGCCGATGCTCAGCCGCCATCGGACGAACCGTTTGGCCGGGTCCTGGAGCCACTGCTGAGGGATCCGGTCGAACCGCAGGCGCTTGCGGCCCTCCAGCCCCAGCCGCCGCAGCTCCCAGACATCGCGGGGGAACTCCGCTTCCCACCCACCGCCGACCTGCAGGTCCTCGACGTGGCCGTGCGCGTAGCGGAGGAACGCCAACTGCCCGTTCTGCTCGTGCCTGGCGTTCAGGTGTTCGTCGAAGAACGCGGCCCACCGGCCGGTCGGCCAGTCCAGCAGGGAAGTGACTCCGCTGGCGGCGGCCAGGGTGATGGTGCGGCGGACGGCCCCGCTGGTGGTGCTGGCCTGCCGCTCGTCGTGGCGGCACTGCAGCGCGTACTGCAGTTCCAGCTTGAGCTGGCGGCGGTCGGCCAGGGGACGGAAGTCGAACCGGTCATCGCCTTTGGACTCGCAGATCACGATGAACTCGTCGAGGTCGGGGCGCCCCACGAACTCCCACCGGGACTTGTGGTTGACGCAGAACGGCGAGTTTCCCTGCCTCCAGAGGGTGCAGAACGACAGCAGGCAGACCGCGCGACCCTCGTCGTGGACGGCGGGCAGGGAGGCCAGCCAGGCCGGGCGGTCTGGTTCCCCGGCACGTTCCCAGAAGCCGTGATGGCTGACGCAAAGGCCCCGCCGTGCCCCGCCGAAGCGGCATCCGGTGACCACGCATTCGGTCAGCTCTTTGCGGCCAAGCAGGTCGGGAACGGCTGAGGCCACGAAGGCCTCCATGTCAGGGCGGCCCTCCTGCTTCCACCGGTAGTAGTGGCCCCGGCAAAGCTTGCGGGTCCATGGCATCCGCTCACATCCGGGCACCCGGCAGGGCTCGGTATTGAAGATCAGCGCTCCCGGCTCCGGGACCAGGATGTCGACCCGGAACTCCGGCCGTACCACGGCCGTCAGCCTGGCCAGCAGCCCGCTGCCGCCGGGTGCCGGGTCTGGAGCGGGACGGCCGGTCACCACCGCACCTCCTGACCGGTCAGGAAGCCCGCGGCCTCCAGGGCGCGTCGGGCGTCTTCGGCGGTGAGGTGGCCATACACATCCATCGTGGTCGCGATCGAGGAATGTCCGAGCAAGGACGAGACGACTTCGATCGACGCACCGCCGCGGAGCAGCCTGGTGGCGTAGGCATGGCGATACCAGTGCGGGTCGAAGTCGATCCCGGTCCGGCGGCGCAGCCGCAGCACCAGGTCATAGACGGCCGCGTAGGTCAGCGGCCGGCCGTGCTGCCCGGCCCACAAAGCCACGAACACGTAATCCGAATCGAGGTCTCCGTACTCGCCGTGCAGGTAGTCGGCATACAGCCGCATCAACGAAGCGCTGACCGGGATCGTGCGCGATGACGGGGACTTGGCCCGGGCCCGGTTGTCGTTGACCCGGCGCACCACGGTCAGTTCCTGCTCGGCAGCCGCCAGGTCCTCGTGACGGAGCCCCAGCGCCTCGCCGATCCTGACGCCGCTGTCCCACAGAACCGACAGCAGGAAGCGGTCCCGCAGCCGGTCGCAGGCGTCGAGGATCGCCTGGACCTGCCCGGCCGTCACGAGCTTGGGGTGCTGCCGGGGTGTCTTCAGCTTGATCGTGCGGCGCCGTTCGGGCCCGCCCCCGCTGAGATGGTAGAGGAACGGTTTCCATCCCGAGCGCCGCTGCCGGACCGGCTGGAGTTCGGTGACCAGATCGCCCAGGTCGACGCCGTGCCGGGCATGGAAGACACAAAAGCTGCCGACCGCCGACAGCTTCCGGTTGACCGTGGTCGTCCCGCAATGATGACCGGCTGAGGGCAGCAGCGCGACCCGGCCGTCCCGGCCCGATGGCGGCAGCCGCAGCCACGCGACGAACTCGCCTAGGTCTTCCAGCCGGACCTCCCGCCAGTCCAGCCCCCGCTGACCGAGGAACACCAGCCAGTCCTTCAAATCGTGGGCATAGGCCTTGATCGTGTTCGGGGACCGCTCGATATCGGTCAGATAAGCCAGGTAACGCTCGACCGGCTCGACCGGGACGTCGTCGTCGCCCAGTACCGTCCAAGACTCAAGCGACGAGACGGGCGTCAGAACCCGCTGAACAAGCATCGAACCTCCGGGGAATCAGCGTGATGGACGGCGTTAGATAACCACCTCCACCACGAAGATCAGCACCGGTCAAAGGCTCGTCCTGCACGTCATGGACACCCATCCGCGGGCTCAAGAGAA